>WOR8_10007009_pt1 | contig 10756 bp, 7 predicted proteins | sample DeeMarSeWOR38_10_FD_19890 | JGI IMG/M metagenome (IMG submission 19890)
ATTCATAATAGTGGTTATGTAAATACATTCGAGGGAAGGGTTGTTCATGTGCAGGGGAAATCGGTGATCCTTAAACTTAGCTCTGTTGTATTGTACAATGCAAAAGGTCAGATTGCAGGAGTTACCCTGGTGGGTGAAAATGTTACGGAAAAAAGGAAAATTGCCGAAGAGCTTAGGAGAAGTAGTGAACAGCTTAAAGAACTTTTTGATAATGCCAACGACCTGATCCAAATTTTTGGCTTAGATGGTCAATTGCAGTTTGTCAATAAAATATGGAAAGAAAAACTTGGTTACGAAGATGATGAAATCCCACTTCTTAAAATCAACGATATCGTTCACCCTGATTATATCAGCAAAACTACAATTGCACTTGATTTAATAATTGAAGGGAAAAATGTCGATAAGTTTGATACTGTTTTCATCACTAAAAGCGGGAAAGAGATTTATTTGACGGGAGGTGTGAACTGTACCTTCAAGGATGGCAAACCTATTGAATTTAAAGGTATTTTTCATGATATTACTGAAAGGATCAGAGCAGAAAAAGCCCAGGCACTTTATTATAAAATTGCCAACATGGCGATTAACAGTTCCAATATCGAGTCCCTTTTCGCCAATATCCACCATGAACTCAGCAATATCATTGAAGCTAAAAACTTTTATGTTGCCCTGGTTGATCAGGAAAATAAAAAACTTAATTTCCCATATTTCATTGATGAGAACACCTCATTAATAGAAAGCAGGTTTGAAAGAAAACTAAGTAACGGCATTACAGAATATGCCATGGGATCAAACAAGCCAATGTTCCTTTATGAAAAAGATATTATCAACCTGGAATATCATGGGAAAATTAATATCGATGGTAAAATCCCGAAAATCTGGCTTGGAGTTCCGCTCAGGATATCAAATAGAGTGATCGGCATTATATCACTGCAATGTTACAATCATAAAAATACCTACAACTATAAAGATCTAGAATTGCTTGATTTTATATCTGGTCAGGTAGCCTTGGCAATCGAAAGGAAACAAAAAGAGCATAAGATATATGAGCAGTCAGCACGTCTTAAAGCAATTTTCGAAAGCAGTAGCCACTTGATTTGGTCGGTCGATAAAAAGTTTAGTTTCACGTCGTTTAACCAGAACTATTTCAAAACTAACAAAGAGTATTACAATCTTGATACGATAGAAAAAAATCCTAAAGGCCGAAAATCGAAGCAGCTAACTCAGGATGAAAAATTTTGGAAAGAAAAATATCAAAAGGTATTTGAAGGCAAATTCCTGCATTTTGAAACCTCACTAAAAAATAAAAACAACCAGCAGGAAATTTGGAAAGAGATATATCTTAATCCTATCTACCAGGAAGATGGCACGATCCAGGAAGTATCAGGTATCGCCCATGACATTACAGAAAAGAAATTTTCTGACATAGCACTTTTGGAAAGCGAAGAAAAATTCAGAAATATTTTTGAGTCATTCCAGGATATTTACTTCCGATGTGATAAAAAAGGAACAATAATCATGGTAAGTCCATCAGTCAAGGAACTTCTTGGATATGATGAAGATTTCGTCATGGGAAATAATATTGTCAACTTTTATCCCAACGTTGAACAGTCAAAAAAACTTGTAAGGCAACTATTACGTGAAAAAAGTCTTAGAAACGTAGAGGCATCAGTAAATACAAAATCAGGTAAAGCATTACAGTTCTTATGCAACGTCAGGGTTTTGTACAGGGATAATGAATATGCTTATATAGAAGGCGTAGCCAGAGATATCACCAAGTTGAAACAAGCAAATCTTGAATTACAAAAAGCCAAGGAAGTTGCTGAACGTTCATTAAAAGTTAAAGAAAATTTTCTGGCCAATATGAGTCATGAGATCCGCACACCTATGAATGGTGTGATCGGAACTATTGATTTGATGAGCAATACCATTCTGGATGATGAGCAGCTGAGATATGTTCAAACAATCAAAAAATCATCGGAAACTTTACTCAATATCCTAAACGATATTCTGGATTTATCCAAAATCGAAGCTGGAAAGCTGGAATTAAGGAAGATCCCTGTGAAACTTAAAAATACGCTGGAAAAACTTTATGCTTTATTTTCTCAGCAGGCACTGGCGAAAGAGATTAATCTGTATTATCATTTAGACAAAAATCTCGCGGAAAAAGTGCGTATCGATGAAACAAGGTTGCTTCAGGTATTATCCAATCTCACATCGAATGCAATAAAATTTACAGATGGTGGAGGATCCATTAATATCAGCCTGAAAACAATTGTAAAAAAAGGCAAAAAGAGCATTATTAAGGTAGTAGTCAGCGATAGTGGCATTGGTATTTCACAGGAAAACGTCAAAAAACTTTTTAGTAGCTTCAGCCAAATTGAAGACACCTCCACCAAAACTTTCGGTGGTACAGGTTTAGGATTATCAATTTCAAAAGAATTGTGTAAGCTTATGGGAGGAGATATTGGTGTATTTTCCGCTCTTGGCCTGGGTAGTTCGTTTTGGTTTACATTTGAAGCGGAAGAAACTGATGAAGAGGTAATTGATGAAGAAGAATTGTTAAAGAAAGATGTAATGATTAACAATTTCTTCAATGAGCAAGTACCCCGAGTGCTGTTGGTTGATGACAATATGGTGAACCGGCAAGTGGCCGGAGAAATTCTAAAAAAATCCGGTTGTGATGTAGATGTGGCTGTCAGCGGCCAGGAAGCAATTAATAAAGCTAAAAACAAAAATTATGATGTAATTTTTATGGATATCCAGATGCCGGATATGGATGGCGTAACAGCAACAAAAAAAATAAAAGCACTTGGCGTCAAAAATCTTGCCCCCATCGTAGCTATGACCGCCTATTCCATGAAAGAAGACAGGGAAAGATTTATTAAATCCGGATTGGACGATTACATCTCTAAACCAATAAAAGCTAGTGAGCTCCTGAATAAAATACGGTCAATATTACATATTGAGCGAGGAACAAAAGAAGTGGAACTCGAAACTATAGCACCAGAAGAAAGTATTATCAACCTGGAAATTGTGGAACAACTCAAGAAATATGGTGGTGAGGAAATGGTCATGAATGTGTTTGCGGATTTTGAAAAAGAAAGCCATGAACAGATCGAAAGCTGTTTTCTTTCCTTGAATGATGGCAACTACGAAAATATTTTAATTAATTTGCATACGCTAAAAGGTAATGCAGGAACTTTGGGAATTGAAAAGGTTTCACATCGCACTATAGAAATTGAAGGAAGATTAAAAGAAAAAAAACAAATTTATAAAGGCCTGGAGGATGAATTGAATGAATTGAAAAAGAATTTTGAAGAATTCAAAAATTATTATCCAACTTTTCTAAAATAATTGAACATGGAAGCTAAAAAAGTACTTATTGCTGAAGATAGTTCAGTAATTCAAAATCTGACAAAAAAGATATTGCAAATCCAAAATTATCAGATTTTTTCAGCGAAAAATGGTATGCAAGTACTAGATATGTTGGAAAAAGAGGATTTTGACATTATCCTTATGGACATTAATATGCCTCAAATGGATGGCATGGAATGCGCACAGAAAATCAGGGCATTGGGAGATGAAAAAAAATCTCATATTCCCATTGTAGCCATTACTGGTAATGCTAAAAATTATTCCATGGAGGATTTCAAAAATGTTGGCATCAACGAATACCTGCAAAAACCATTAAATTTTGACAACCTGGTTGATACAGTGAAGAATCTGACGAGTTAAATGGAAATAAAGTATTCCAAACATTTCCTCAACAAACTGGAGGATGTTTTCTCAGAATCTGACTACATATTAAGGTACGAAAAAGGCAATTTTAAATCAGGGTATTGCATCATTAACGAAACAAAAGTTGTCGTTGTAAATAAGTTTTATTCTCTCGAAGGCAAAATAAATTGCCTGCTGGACATACTTAAATCCATTGACTTAAATACCGAAAATCTTAATCCCAAAAATCAAAAATTATATAAGGAGCTTAGGGAAGCGAGTTGAGTTTTAAAGTAACATTTTTAGGGACGGGAACATCGCAGGGCGTCCCGGTAATTGCATGCAAGTGTAAAGTTTGCAGATCATTAAATCCAAAAGACAAACGACTGCGTACATCTGTATTATTGCAGCTAGATCATCTGAACATTATCGTCGATTCCGGTCCGGACTTCCGGTACCAGGTGCTCAGATCAGGAATACAAAAACTTGACGCCATATTATTTACCCATGAACATCGGGATCATATTGCTGGATTAGATGATGTGCGCAGTTTCAATTTTCTACAAAAAAGGGCCATGCCCATTTATGGGAATGATAAGGTCTTAGAGCATATAAGACGAGAATTCCATTATGTGTTTGAAAGTAAATATCCGGGTATACCACAATTGGAAATCCATCAAATCAACAGTAATCCATTTAAAATAGAAAACGTCCTCATCACACCTATCAGTGTTTTGCACCATAAGCTTCCTGTGTTTGGTTTCAGAATCAAGGATTTTACCTATATTACAGATGCCAATACCATTCCAGATAAAGAATTCAATAAAATCTTAGGGACAAAAACCCTGGTTTTGAATGCCCTGCAAAAAGATAATCATATTTCTCATTTTACACTTGATGAGGCTTTGAATGTCATCGATATTATCCAGCCAGAAAAAGCATATTTAACGCATATCAGCCACAATATGGGATTGCACGATAATGTATCAAAGGAATTGCCTTCAAATGTAAAACTGGCCTATGACGGTCTTTCTTTTAACGCTTGATGCATGCACAATAATTACTTTTTCCTACGGCAACTGAGTGATCAGCTTAAAAAGGAACTGACAGGATTTTCCATTGCCCAGATCTTCAGCCAGGTAAAGGATGAATTAATTATATCTCTTTATAAGAAAACTGAAGAAAGATTTATAAATGCTCATCTGGCTCCTCAATTTTGCTGTCTATCATTCCCTGAAGCTTTTAATCGTGCGAGGAAAAACAGCGTCGATCTTTTTCCATTGATCATTGACCATGAAATTTTAGATGTTTGTCAGATTGAGCATGACAGAAGCTTTTATTTCCAGTGTACTGATGATTTGCAATTACTTTTTAAAATGCATGGGAATAGATCGAATGTGGTATTAATCCAGCAGGAAAAAGTAGTCGACGTATTTAAGAAAAATTTAAAACAAGATTTTCACCTAACGCTCGATCAGCTGACGGGTCAAATTAATCTCGATAGGAAATCATTCGAGATCCATCAAGGCGATTATAAAAAATTAATCCCCACTTTTGGGAAATCATTTGATCCATACTTTGAAAGCAGGCATTATTCTGATTTGGATTTTGAAGAAAAATATTCCTGCCTCACAGGTTTATTAACCAACCTGGAGCATCCCGATTTTTTTATTCATCATGGAAAAGGTCATATCCCCAAATTAAATTTATTCAGGATCCATCCCAATGATCAAAAAATAGAAACTCCTACAGAAGCACTCAACCTTTTCTACAGAAAATATATATATATCCATGAATTGGAGAAGGAGAAATCTGCAGTGAAAAATGTGGTGAATGCACAAATAAAAAAAGGTGAATCCTGGATTGCCAATGCTTCTTATAGATTAAAAAAACTTCAATCCACTCTTAATTACAAACATATAGGAGATCTGATCATGGCCAATTTGCACAATATCAAACCGCGCGCAAATGAAATTGCACTGACAGATTTTTACTCCCAGGAATTAATGAAAATTCAACTAAAACCAACACTTTCTCCCCAATTGAATGCTGAAAAATATTATAAGAAAGCTAAAAATCAGCGAATAGAAATTGACACCCTACAAAAAAATATTGAACGCAGAAAAATTCAAATCGATGAATTAAAGCATCAATTGCTTCACCTGGAAGAAATCTCGGACAGGAAGCAACTTGAAAAAAAGAAAAAAACGGGATTGAAAACTGATGATCGCCCTTATCTGTTAGCACTTTTTATGAATTACGAAATACTTATCGGTAAAAACGCAGTCAAAAATGAACAGCTAACATTTCAGATTGCCAAAAAGGATGACCTTTTCCTGCATGCCAAAGATGTCCCCGGATCTCATGTAATTATAAAAAAGAAAACCAATCAGAATTTTCCTGAGGCAGTAATTGAACAAGCTGCCTCATTTGCTGCCTTTTATTCAAAATATAAATCCGGAGGCCTTTGCCGGGTTTTATATACGCCAAGAAAATATGTCAGAAAAGCAAAAGGAAAGCCTGCGGGTACCGTAATTGTTGAAAGAGAAAAAGTAATGCTCGCAATGCCTGAGAAATTGAAAGGAGATATAAAGTTGAATTAATCAGAAAATTAAATTTTCTTTTGATTTAAGGGTATCAATATGGAAATTTTGCACATACTGAATATTTGGAATAGCGGACAACTTGTTTTTTATTTCCTGGACCGTAAAGGTATCTTCAAATCCCCTGACAATTACCAAATAATCAAAACGGTTCAATTCTGGAAGGAGAAAAGCTGAATTATCCTCGAATTGGTCCATTGATTTATTTTTTAGAAGTCTGAAGCTGCTGTGCTCGGTTTCATACAGATAATTCGAAATCACCAGATTCTGGCTTTTCAGAAAATCAATTTTTATATCCTTGGATTTATCGAGTTGTACATCAAGGTGATTATTGAGCAACCATGCCAACTTGTACTCCTTAAGTGCAGAAATCAATCCAAACAAGGAAAAATCATAATCAAATTCCGCCTCAAGTTTTCGTTTCTTCATGATTTTCTTTTATCGATCTAATAATTGGCAAATTCAAACATATGACATTCAATTTCAATAAAACCGTATTAAAAATTTAATAATCAGAAGTATACTATTAATAAAAGATTTGGAATATTAATCTTATTGCACTAAAAATGATCAAACCATCAAAAAATCCAACTTTAAAAAAATAGTTTGATTTTGATTTATGAAATGCATTTCTTTGCACTGAGTTTTAACAAAATCTACAGATAAAATGTCAGAAATTGCACAAAAAGTAAAAGGAATCATTATTGATAAACTCGGAGTAGAAGAATCAGAAGTTACTCCAGAAGCAAGTTTCACAAATGATTTGGGAGCTGATTCTTTGGACACGGTTGAATTAATTATGGAGTTTGAAAAAGAGTTTAACATTTCAATTCCTGATGACCAGGCTGAAAACATAGCGACAGTTGGTCAAGCAATCGCCTATCTAGAAGAAAACGTCAAAAGCTAAACATCTTCTTATAATCAAATTCTTTTATGAATTTAAAAAGAGTTGTAGTTACCGGGTTAGGAGCACTAACACCGCTTGGCAATAATGTAAAAGATTATTGGAACGGATTGGTAAACGGTGTTAGTGGTGCTGCCCCAATCTCAAAATTTGATGCCTCAAAATTCAAAACACAATTTGCATGTGAGGTAAAGAATTTTGATCCGCAAGATTATCTCGACAGAAAAGAAGTCAGAAAACTTGATTTATTTACGATATTTTCGCTAGTCTCAGCACAGGAAGCAATTGAAAATTCTGGTCTTAATATTGATAAAATCAATGGTGATCGGGCAGGTGTTATTTGGGGATCAGGGATTGGCGGTATAAAAGCATTTCAGGATGAAGTCACCACGTTTAATCAAGGTGATGGCACTCCACGATTTAACCCATTTTTTATCCCCAAAATGATTGCGGATATCAGTGCCGGATACATTAGTATTAAGTACGGATTTCGAGGCCCTAATTTTGCCACCGTCTCGGCATGTGCTTCAGCAACCAATGCTATTGTCGAATCCTTTAATTACATTCGTCTTGGCAAAGCTGACGTTATGATTTCGGGAGGTTCTGAAGCATCTGTTGTAGAAGCTGGTATTGGGGGATTTAATGCATTAAAAGCACTTTCTGAAAGGAACGATTCACCAGAGACTGCCTCGCGGCCATTTGATAAGGACAGGGATGGCTTTGTGCTTGGTGAGGGTGGTGCCGCGCTGATATTAGAAGAATTGGAACATGCCCAAAACCGTGGAGCGTACATTTATGCTGAATTAGTGGGAGGAGGATTATCAGCAGACGCCTACCACATTACAGCCCCCCACCCTGATGGAATTGGTGCAACATTGGTAATGAAAAATGCCCTTGAGGATGCCAATATGCAACCAGAAGAAATAGATTATATCAATGTACATGGCACCTCTACTCCGTTGGGCGATATCAGTGAAGCAAAAGCTGTGATAAAGGTGTTTGGAGATCATGCTTATAAATTAAACATCAGTTCTACCAAATCCATGACAGGACACCTCTTGGGTGCTGCTGGAGCTGTCGAAGCGCTGGCCTCTATTTTGGCAATTGAAAATCAGATTATTCCTCCGACAATCAATCACTTTACGGATGATGATCAATTAGATAATAATCTTAATTTTACATTTAATAAAGCTCAAAAAAGGGAAGTGAATGCTGCATTAAGCAATACTTTTGGATTTGGAGGGCATAACTTCTCAGTTATTTTTAAGAAGTTCAATTAAAATAATTTCCTTTGATAAGGAGGATATTCCATGCCTTGTTTTTTGAATCAAAAAACAATAGAAAATTAAAAAAATCAGTAAAATCAATTACTGGAGTTATCCCTGCTAATATTGAACTTTACAAGTTAGCTACACAGCATCGTTCGATAGCTAAACCAAATGATATAGGGTTCAGGGAATCAAATGAAAGATTGGAATATCTCGGAGATGCAATTCTAGGCTCGATAGTCGCTGAATATCTTTTTAAGAAATATCCTTTGAAAGATGAAGGATTCCTTACTGAAATCAGGAGTCGAATAGTGAATAGGGATGCACTCAATCTGGCAGCAAAAAAAATGGGGATTTCTGATATCGTAGAATATACAAATAACCGTAAAAACAGGCTCGCCTATAAATCCATTTATGGTGATACACTCGAAGCGATGATCGGTGCCATTTACCTCGATAGAGGATATAAAGCCACCAGAAGATTCATTATTAGAAAATTACTTCGCCAACAATATGACCTGGAACAAATTATTCAAACTAATCCTAATTATAAAAGTAAAATAATTGAATGGGCACACCGTCATAATAAGGATGTAAAATTTGAGATCACTGAAGTAAAAGGATCAAGCCACAACAGGGAATTTAGAGCCGAACTTCAGGTTGAAGGTGAACCGATCGCCCACGGAAATGGTTTCAGTAAAAAGAAAGCAGAGCAGGACGCCGCACAAAAATCCTGTGTAAAACTTCATATTGAATAGTATATTTGCCCCTTCGCTTTAGAGTTTTATAAATGGCAAAAATTAAAGTTGCTGGTGCAGCACTAAATCAAATTCCAATTCATTGGAAGAATAATATCGAAAATATCGGGAATGCGATAAAAATGGCTAAATCCGATGGAGTGGACATTTTGTGCCTTCCGGAACTTTGTCTTACAGGATATGGCTGCGAAGATCTTTTTTTAAGTGAATGGCTTCCCGAAAAAGCCGTGTCATTAATTTCAAAAATTCTTCCTCTCACCGACAATATTGCGGTTAGCATCGGCTTACCCATAGGTCTGGAAAGAAAAACATATAACTGTATTGCTGTTTTAAAAAATGGAGAGATCATTGGCATCACTGCAAAACAATTTTTAGCTAATGATGGCGTACATTATGAACCACGCTGGTTTACCGCCTGGGAACCCGCAAAGGTCATAGATATTGAAATCGGTGGGGAAAAGATACCATTTGGAGATCTGACATATGATTTATTTGGTGTTCGTACAGGATTCGAAATTTGTGAGGATGCCTGGCGGCCAGATCGTCCTGCATGCCGGATGATAGATAAAAATGTACAATTAATCCTAAATCCAAGTGCAAGTCATTTTGCTTTTGGCAAATCCTACACCAGGGAACGATTGGTCATAGAAAGTTCAAAAAAATTCAGCTGCTATTATATCTATGCCAATTTGCTGGGAAATGAAGCAGGAAGGATGATCTACGATGGAGAAATTGTAATTGCAGGACATGGGCAATTACTTCATTTTAATAATAAGTTATCGTTTAAGGATGTCAATTTGGTGTCAACAGAAATTGATCCGAATGATCAAAATCCGATCCCTAATTTTCCTTCTATTCCCAAAGAAGACAAAAACGAAATTTTTGTACAGGCTGAAGCAATTGCATTATTTGATTATATGAGAAAAAGCCACAGCAATGGTTTTGTTTTATCTCTTTCGGGAGGGGCAGACTCCTCGACTTGTGCTATCCTGGTAGCAGAAATGGTAAGGAGAAGTATTCATGAAATTGGCTTGAAAGAAAGCATGGATAAACTAAATATGCATCACCTGTATGAAAAATGTAAGTCATTGACAGTGGAGGATCAACGAAAATTTATCGTTAGTCAACTTTTGCATTGTGCCTACCAGGGAACTATAAATTCATCTGTTGAAACACTTGAAAGTGCCAAAAAACTCGCTAATGAAATCGGGGCGACGTTTAATCACTGGCTGATCGACGATGAAGTAACATCCTATTCAACCAAGATCCAGGAGGTGATCCAAAGACCTCTTGATTGGGGAAAAGATGACCTGGCCATGCAAAACATCCAATCCAGAGCCCGGTCTCCCATCATTTGGATGCTGGCCAACATTAAGCATGCTCTTCTTTTGGTAACATCAAACAGAAGCGAAGGAGATGTCGGCTACGCCACAATGGATGGCGATACCAGTGGAAGCATCGCCCCTATAGCTGCTGTTGATAAATACTTTATACTAAATTGGCTAG
>WOR8_10007010_pt1 | contig 10755 bp, 11 predicted proteins | sample DeeMarSeWOR38_10_FD_19890 | JGI IMG/M metagenome (IMG submission 19890)
TGGCACATGAGTTACGATTGGGGAAATATCTACTTCGACCGTGAAACAGGCATGCTGGTAGAACTTGAACGAACCCACGTCTTCGTTAATCCGGTTACGGGCGCCAAGGTTGAGAAAACGGATATCATAAAATTGTTAGATACAAACCGCTGGCAAATCACAGCTGCCTAGTTGCAGATCTCAAAACAAAGAAGCAGGTGATAACATGGAAAATCTTTTCTGCAGTTCAATAGCTTAAATCTTTGATTTGAGTTATTCTTTAGAGACGTGAATGAATGATGTTTCGAGTTAGAGTCAATAAAATCGAATCCACCCGCGACTTGGACGGTAACCTTGGAAAACGAATAGAGTTGGTTGAAGAACGGGCAATTTCACCCTTTGTGGTTAGACCGCAGTCAGATGAAGTAAAAATGGCTCAAGATGTGCTTCAAGCCCTGCAGCAACAGATGCCCTTCCTCCAACAGAGGACACAACTCAGCATACCGAAACTCCTTCTATTCTTGACAGAACAAGAATACGACAGCTTAGGCATAGACTTTGATGTGAACCAAGTTTTTGAAGTAGTATTGGAAAATCAAAGCATTAAGTTTAAGAAGCTCTCTTGATTATGCCGCGCACTTGTTTCAAAGCTGAATGTTTGGGATGAAAAGACAGCACAAACATCATTTTTCTTAAAGTTGCACAAATTTCCTGCAGGCCACACAGCTTGCCTTTATCACAGTAAAGCGGAATAGGCTCACCGCCGTCATCACACTCATAATAAACATAAATTTGCGAACAACTATTCCTAAACCTAACCACCTCAAAATCTAATTTCAAAAGTTTTGCGGTTTCCTCCGTCGCAGTACTCACAAAGGCTAAACGCTCCTTGCGAGAAGCATCCGTTGACGTGTAAACAAGTAACTTCCCAAAATTGTTTTTGAACACTCATATCCACCAATACTTCCACAGGCAAAAAAACACTTATAAAACACATCCACAAACGACACACTCACGCAGCAGAGAGGTGTGTTAAAGTAAAAATTCTTAAACCACTAAAAGCGTCAAATTGATGGGCAATCTGCTGATCTCAGAAGGCAAAAAAATGAAAGTTCGTGCTCACATATTGGTAAGCGGTAGAGTCCAAGGCGTATTCTTCAGGTCACAAACAAAACACACCGCAGATAACCATGACGTGAAAGGCTGGGTTCGCAATTTGCCAGACGGCAGACTGGAAGCCGTTTTCGAGGGAGAACAAGATGCCGTGCAAAAGCTAATAGACTTTTGCAAACGCGGACCGTCAGGAGCAAGAGTCACAAACATTGATTTAAACTGGCAAACCTACACAGGAACGACCAACAGATTCAAAATAAAATACTAAGTTTTTTTGGGTATCCTGAAATGTGAGTCTTTTCCAGCGCTTATGTACTCTCCTCCTAACCCGCGCACTGCCGAAGCGATCTTCGCAAAGTTTTCAGAACCAAGAAACTGTCGAGGTTTCACCACGACATAATCGCCTTTTTCTTCAAAACTGAGCAGCGCTTCTAATTCCTCTGGAAACGCCAAACGGACATCGTCCACGAACTTCTTTTCATGAACCTCATGAGAAACCGCTACAGAGGCTTGAGGTGCTAGTAGCTTGACTTTAGAGCCTACTGTTGATTTTATTGATGCAGAAACGGTTCGTAAATCTTCCGAAATCCTGTTTAGAACCACCAGAAGTTCATCAATTTTCTCTACAAGCCTTTCCAGACTCTCTTTTTCAACGCCCATAGACGCTTTTCCCTTCAAATTCTAAAATACTCAAGGCGCTTATTAATTATTTGCACCCTCCATTTCAACCCAAACTCAACAATATCGCTTGGTAGAAGCCAAATTGTTCGAAATTGACGGAAGCCAAAAAAGCGGAAGTGGTACAATCCTGCGCCTAGCAGTAGCTCTATCTGCCGCCACTGGCGAACCGCTACACATCTTCAACATCAGGGAAAACAGGCCGCAACAAGGCTTGAAACCCCAGCACTTGGAAGCCGTGTTAACAGCCGCCAAACTCTGCAATGCAGAAGTAAAAGGAGCAACGCTGGGCTCTAAAGAATTATGGTTCAAGCCCAACGAAGTGAAAGGCGGAAACATTGAAGCCCAGATTGGAACTGCAGGAAGCATTCCTATGTTGCTAATTGCGACATTGCCTATATGTATATTCGCTAAAGACCCTGTGCGCTTGCATGTAACAAAAGGCGGAACAGATGTTTATCATTCACCTACAATTAATTACCTGCGAAATGTTTTCTTGCCAACGCTGAAGCAAATGGGACTTGAAGCCTCCGTAGCAGTGCACAAGTACGGCTATTATCCAAAAGGAATGGGAGAAGTAACAATGATCGTAAAACCCACTGAAGTCCTGCGGCCGATTAGGCTGAACAAATTCGGCAAACTAAAAAGCGTGAAAGGCGTTTCGGTTTGCACATTGTTGGCGGATAAAAAAGTTGCCAAGCGCCAAGCAAAAGCGGCACACAAATATCTATCTGAGAAAGGTTATTCAACAGAAATTGAGGTAATAAATGACCAGTCAAACCTGTTTCAGAGGGGAAGCTCCATTGCCTTATGGGCTATAGCCGACACAGGCTCAACATTAGGTGCGGACGCCATAGGACAGCTGAAAAAAACTAGCGAAGCAGTTGGCAAAGAAGCAGCTGAAAAGCTTTATGCAGAACTATCCGTTAAACCCACAGTCGATGTTCATATGGCAGACATGCTTGTTCCGTACATGGCTTTAGCAGAAGGCACCTCAAGCTTTTTAACAAGAGAAGTTTCGGAACATTTGGTGACAAACGTTTGGCTTGCGGAAAACATGGTTAAAACGCGATTTAAGACTCAAAAAGTGAATAACCTCTTCAGAATAGAAACAAGTAGCTGATTGTATGTCTGAGCCATCACTTTGCATCAAAGTCAAGAAAATCCGAGGCGAGAAAGCTCTTGTTTTAGCTAGCAAGCTTGAGATAAGCGATCGGGGACTAAAGATTAAACAGAACACAGACAACCTTTACATCCCGCTTATCAGGCAACCAACAAAAAATGAACTGGCAAAACTGAAAGCGCAATTGCCCGACTTCGAACTAGCAACCAAAGTTTTCACCAAAAAGAAACCGCAAGGAAAAACACTCCAACAAGTTCTCGAAAACCAGTTGTCGCCACACTTGTTGGATAGTTTGCCACGAGCTTTAGATGTAATTGGCAATATAGCAGTAATCGAAATCCCATTCGAACTCAAAGCCTATAAACAAATCATCGGTGAAGCGCTCCTGAAGACACACAAGAACGTACGAACCGTACTTGCAAAAATCGGTGCAGTCACTGGAACATATCGCCTCCGCGAGTTTGAATTAATTGCGGGAGAACAAAAAACAATCACGATTCACAAGGAACACGGGTGCCAATACCAAGTTGACGTTGCGACAGCGTACTTTTCTCCGCGTCTTTCACACGAACACTACAGGGTTGCTACCATAGTTCAGAAAGCCGAAACGGTGGTGGACCTGTTCGCTGGAGTCGGACCGTTTTCGGTGTTAATTGCTAAGAAGAACACTGATGCGAGGGTTTACGCTGTTGACATTAACCCTGAGGCAGTCGTATTTTTGGAGAAAAACATAAGACTCAACAGAGTAGACAACCGCGTAATATCGATTCAGGGAAACGCAAGGCAAGTTGTTGAAGATCAGCTTTTAGGTTTTGCAGACCGCGTGATTATGAATTTGCCTGAGAAAGCCTCAGAGTTCATTGACGCCGCTTGCAAAGCAGTGAAACCGTCTGGCGGCATTGTTCACTATTACGAGTTCATTCGTCTCCCAGACACATTAGAAGATGCACAACAGCGTTTTTCTGAGGCTGTGGAAAAAACTGGGAGAAAAGTAGACGCTTTCCTTTTCGCAAAAACCATCCGCGAAACTGCGCCTTACGAATCTCAGATTGTTTTAGACGCAAAAATCCTTTAAAAGCGTACTACTAGAGTAATTTTGACTTTTTGCTCTGAGTTCTTCAGTTTCTGCACTAATTCTCTGGACAAGTCCTGTGCAGCTTTATCAGCGTGAACCGCCAAAGTTCGGCTACACACGTAATCGCTTTTTCTAATAACTATCTCTGTGGGATGAGCCAATTTAAGCCGCTGATAACCCTGCGCATTCACCTGCTCTATAATATCTCCAGCTTCGATTATTATAGTTAATTTCGCGTTATTATTTCGCATTTTCTCCTTGAATTCATCGGATAAGTCAGTTAAAGCCTTGTCGGCGGCAACGCCAACAATACAGTCTCCTTTTTTCGACAGTTGCTGATCCTTTGTGAATTCCAAAGTTGTCTTATGTCTAGCCAGAATGTTTTTGTGCCCCTGTGCAAAAATAACTTCTTTAATCTCAGAGGTGTGCAAGCCTATTCAATGACCTCAATGGAATCTACTTTTCCGTCCCCGTCTAAATCGAAACCTTGTATGACAGTGGCGAAAATGTCTTCTCCATGGTACTTTTGCAGTGTTTTTTTCGAAAAATTCGTTAAGGCTAAAACGCAGGCTTTGGTCCCCACGGCTTTGTTTCCAGCTAAGACCAATATGCGTTTGGTTTTGTCCCATGGATTCACAATCTTGGCTATTAACCCTGCAACGTCAGCCGTATAAACGCGTGAACTCTTTTTAGATGATAAACCTCCGAGTAAGAATCCTTGATCACTAGATTGCATGTTAAACCTAGCAGGTAAAGACTCGTTTATTTCCTGCGTGAGAAGATTTGTTCCAGGACCACCAACGAGAATTAGATGGTTCTTCTCTTCTTTTTCAGCTTTAACATCAACGTCTAATTTTATGACGAAATCTGGGGGCATTTTCGCGAATTGCCCCAAGAAAAGCGTGAGATATGCTGCGTAGTGTCCGTCTCTAGCGCTGGTTTTGAAGGGCCCGTGTGGTGTGGGGCTGCCCACCACAATTTTTCCTTCCAAAACGCCCTTATCATTAACGAATTCTTTGAAGAATTTTTGCATTTGCTCGTCCATGACCTGCAGAGAAAGGTTCTGAATTGTCTTGTATCCTTGAGGAAACTCTATTCCGAAGGCTAGTGAAACTGTTTTGTAATACTTTGCTGTTGCGCCCTTCCTTTTTTCTTCTCTCTCTACTATAATTGCGCCTGCCTTTGCCAATTTTCTTATGTGGTAGTAGACCTTCTGTTCGTGGATCCCAAGTTTCCGTGCAATCTCTAGAGGGTACATTTCTTTTTCAGACAGCATAGTTAGGATTTTCCAGCTTAGCTTGCCTAGAATCATCTTTAGTTTCTGTGAGTCCTGAATCATGCTGATTTCTTTTGCTTTCTGTGTATAGCCATCGTCTTGGAGCAACAATTTCTTTTTCATAGTTCCCTCATATTGATACATCACGATCCATTATTAAAAATTTTATTATAGTTGTCGCAGGGCACTCAACTGAAAGTGTTAGATATTAAAATTGATGGAGCAAACTGAGAAAACCCCTAAAAAAATTCTTTTAGAATAGAGAACTTTCTCCTAAGAATGCTTATTAACAAAAGACCCATTCTTGTAAGGTTTAAAAGAACCAGTAGAAGAAAAAACGAGGTCAAAATATGTGTGGAATTTTTGGCTGTATACTAAAGGAAGGAAACGTAGCACCTCTGATTCACGCTTCACTAAAACGGCTTGAATATCGTGGGTACGATTCCGTAGGCGTAGCCACAATCCAAGATGGAAAAATCTACATAAAAAAAGACCAGGGGAAAATTGATGAAGTTCATAAACTGGTAGACCTTGACGATTTGCCGGGAAAATTAGGCATAGGACATACCCGATGGGCCACTCATGGAGCACCGTTGAAGGTTAACGCGCATCCGCATACAGATTGTACTGGGCAAATAGTTGTGGTTCACAACGGAATTATAGAAAATTTTTCTGAACTGAAACTTGAGCTGGAAAACAACAATCACGTTTTTGTCTCAAAAACGGATACTGAAGTAATAGCGCACCTAATCGAGGAGAATCTTGAAAAAAACCCAGAACTAACCTTGGCTGAAGCTGTCCATGAAGCTGTCGAAAGGCTTGATGGCTCTTACGCTATTGCTGTAATGTCAACAAAGGAGCCTAACACGATAATATGTGCCAGAAATGAAAGCCCTTTGGTTTTAGGGGTCAGCGAAAGCGGAGTTTACTTCGCATCTGACATTCCAGCATTTCTGCCAATGACTAACAAAGCGGTTTTCATAGAAGACGGGGAAATCATAAGCCTATCATCGACAGGCTACGGAATCAGTAAAATTAAGGACCCAAGCGTTGTCAAGAGGGAACCAGAGATTATCGATTGGACACCTGAAATGGCGGTAAAACAAGGCTATTCGCATTTCATGATTAAAGAGATTCATGAGCAGCCTGCAACCCTTCGCAACACGTTGCGTATCCAGGAGCACTACCTTGATTTAATCTCCACCTTTCTTGATCGTGCTAACGAAGTTTTCTTGGTTGCTTGCGGCACATCCTACCACGCTTGTTTGGCTGCATCTTACATGTTTTCAAAGCTTGCGTTCTTACCAACATATCCCGTCTATGCCTCAGAGTTTTTGGAACAATATGGTAAATCGGTTAACATAGACAGTACTATTCTGGCAGTAAGTCAGTCAGGCGAAACAGCTGATACATTAGCTGCAGTAACATGTGCCCAACAACGTGCCGCGACTGTGCTTGGTTTGACCAATGCTATTGGCTCAACTTTGACGCGGGTTTCTCGAGTTTACATAGGTCAACAGTCTGGTCCTGAAATTGGGGTGGCAGCCACAAAGACTTTCACTTCTCAGCTTGCTGTTCTGGCACAGTTAGCAATTCGACTGTCCAAAAAGCGGGGTAAAATTTCGCAGCATGAGATGGATCACATTGCGGAGAGGCTGGAAAAGCTGCCAGATATTGTTGAAACTATAATTCAGACACAAGAAGAAAGAGTTAAGCAACTTGCTAAGAAATACAAGGATGCTAGGATGTTCTTCTTCTTGGGTCGAGGGATAAGCACAGCGACAGCTCATGAAGGGCGATTAAAACTGATGGAGATAGCTTATATTCCATCAATAGCGTTTCCAGCAGGAGAAAGCAAACATGGTCCTATTAGCTTGATTGAACAAGGTTTCCCTGTGGTGTTCATCTGCGCTAGGGACGGAACTCGCAAGACTCTGGTTAGCAACATAATGGAGATGAAAGCTAGAGGGGCCTCAATAATCGCGATTTTTGAGGAAGGCGATGAGGAAATTAGGGCGTTGGCGGATGATTATGTTGAAGTGCCAAAGGGCATTCCTGAGGTTCTGTCTCCGATACCCTTTGCGATACCTTTGCAACTTTTGGCTTACTACATTACCCTTGAGAGAGGACAGAATCCTGATACTCCGAGGAACTTGGCGAAGTCTGTCACCGTAAAATAGCTTGAATAACATCTGCTTCTGGATTTTTCCGCTTTTACACATTTTTAAATGGAATAGATTTTGTCCCATCTGTTGTGTTAGGAAAGACTGTAACCCCCTTATTTAAAACGGAAGAACTGAGTGAACTTCAGATATAAGTAAACGCCGATAAAGAAGGGTGGTTAATATGAGTTGAGGTTCAAGCTTATTTGGAACTTGTGCCTTAATGTCTTAGCGAGAGGCATCAAACATGAAGTATGAGATTAAATACAAGCCGTCTTACTCGTTGCTTGTAGTAGGCTTGGACAAAGGCGAAAGCATAACGGCTGAATCAGGTGCTCTAACCTACATGGACCCAACCATAGAGGCACATACACGCAAGAGAGAAAAAAGCTTGCTTGGAAGCATAGGGCTTACGATATTCGGAGGCCAATCCTTCTGGGTGAACGACTACGTAGCGGAAAGAGGTTCTGGCAAAGTGGCTTTAGTAGCTGCGCCTGTGGGCGACATTGAAAAGCTTGAGATTACACCAAGCCAAGGCTTCATAATACAGAAATCCGCGTACATAGCGTCAACACAGGGCATAGACTTGGACGTGAAATGGGAAGGCTTCACCAAAGGGCTGTTCGGGCAAGGATTATTCATGCTAAAAGCAACTGGAAACGGACAGTTATTTATCAACACTTTTGGCGCCATAGATACTCACAAGCTAGAGGAGGGACAAACGCTGATAGTTGACAACTTCCACCTTGTCGGTTTCAGCGCCTCGTGTAACTACAAAGTCACAAAGTTCGGCGGACTAAAAGAGACATTGCTTAGCGGAGAAGGTTTAGTAACGCAAATCACGGGTCCAGGAGAAGTACACATACAAACCAAAAACCTGCGGGAGTTTGTGGAGTGGCTTTGGACTTTGCTGGAGCCAAGAGTGCGGTCTAGAGCCCGCTGATCTCTCCCAATTTTTTTATGTTAGACTTTTTTAAATGGGGAAGGAAGTTTCATCTTTCAAGCATAAACGGCTTGTCGCTTGAGACTTTCTCGGGAACTCGGTCTAGCAGCATCTGTTCTTCGGGTTTTTTGCTCAGCACGATCGGTTGAAGCTTCTCAGCAAGCTCCAAAGCTGACTCTAGTTTGGTGCTTCTTTCAGCATATATCTCCAATAGTGCGCTGTCTTTCTTTAAGGCTTCTCCTAGCTTTGCCTTGAGCTCTACACCAGCGCCTTTTGCTCTGGGTGCACCCGCTGTCTTTGCTATGTTGACTATGTCCGCAGTGCTTATCCACAAGACTCTTCCCGCTTGTTTAGCGGTTAATTCCGCTTTATTGCTGCCCACAGGCAGTTCATCGGGCTTTATGTTGGGATTTCCGCCTTGAGCCTCTATTATCTCCCGCATTTTCTGTTCCGCTTTTCCAGATTGTAGCATTTGTTCCGCTTTCTTCCGTCCACCCTCAACTCCAGCCATCTCGAAAAGCATACCCGCGAGGCTGACTGCTTTTTCTCTAAGGTCTGCTGGACCGCCACCCATAAGAGCCGTCAACGCTTCTTGCGCTTCAAGTGCGGGTCCGACAGCGTGACCTATGGGTTGTTCTCCGAAAGTTAAAGCGCATTGAATTTTTAAGTCCAAACGCATACCTAAATCTACGAAGTCAGATGCCAAAGTGTATGCTTCCGTCATGTTCTTGATTTTGGCTCCATTGCCAGTTGGAATGTCGATTGCAATGTGCGTGGCGCCTATAGCTTTTTTCTTGCTCATGATCGAAGGCAACAGCAGAGGGTCGATTCCTAAAGGGTACTCGATTTGAATAAAAAGGTCGTCGGCTGGAGCTAAATCTAATGCTCCGCCCCAAACGAGACAGCCATTTGTCTTCTTCACCACAGCCTGTATTTCGCTGATAGAAAGGTTCACTGGGCAGAGGGTTTCGACGCGGTCAGCGGTTCCCGCGGGTGACGTTACCGCTCGCGAAGAAGTTTTAGGTATGGTGAATCCTGCAGCCGCAACTATCGGAACCACAAGTAGCGAGGTTTTGTCGCCCGGTATGCCGCCTATGCTATGTTTATCGAGTATGGGTGCTTCACCGAAATCAAGTGTATCGCCCGTCTCCACCATAGCTCGGGATAAGGCTTCGTTCTCGCCCATGCTTAACCCGTAAATGTTAAGGGCTGTCAGGAAAGCCGCGATTTCAACTTCGCTCAGGTGCCGCTCAACTACGTCTTTGACTATGGTTTCCATATCGTGTTCTCTTAGCCTTTCACCGCGCAGTTTCGCCCGCACATGTCTGAGAGACTCGGGAAGCTGAGCCAAGTGCACGTCTACGGTCTCATCAGTCTTTACTCCAAGCCTCTCCGAGATTTCCTCGTAAAGGCCTATACGGTTCTTTGGGAAATGTGTGGCTAGATTTGCTATGGCGATTATCTTTCGTTCGCAGTATCTGATGCATATCCTGTCTGAAGAGTGTACCCCCAAAAGACTCGCGGTTTCCTCGCCTAAAATGGCGATTCTCCTTCCACCAGCTGTGATTTTCATAACTTCAGCTATGAGCTCCATGAAAGGTTCACACAGCTAGAATAGACAGGCAAATAGTTAAAGATTTTAAGGAAAAATCAATCACTCTAGCGCTGAGGAATCCGGTTTTGAAGTATATAGACTTTGTCGATTTAAAATACAAGCCAGCAGAAACAGACTTAATCTGCACTTTCCATTTGGAGCCAGAAGGCATTAGTCTCAAAGACGCGGCAGGCGGAGTTGCAGCTGAAAGCTCCATTGGCACATGGACCGAACTCACGACGACAGAACCATACATGGCAAAGCTCGCAGCCTGCGTTTTCAGCATGGAAGGCAACTCGGCGAAAATAGCTTATCCCATAGAGCTTTTCGAGCAGGGAAACATGCCAAATATCCTTAGCAGTGTCGCAGGAAACGTCTTCGGTTTGAAGGCGCTGAAAAACCTGCGGCTCAACGACGTTGAGATGCAACCTAAACTTGTGAAAAGCTTCAAAGGACCCAAATTCGGCATAGATGGAATTCGCAGCCTGCTAAAGCTGCCTGAGCGCCCTCTTGTGGGAACCATAATCAAACCTAAGCTGGGCTTAAAAACAAAGGACCACGCACGAGTGGCTTACGAAGCGTGGGCTGGCGGCTGCGACGTTGTTAAAGACGACGAAAACCTCAGCAGCCAAAGATTTAACCCTTTTGAAGAGCGCATCACAAAGACTCTGGAGAGCAGAGACAAAGCAGAAGAGGAAACGGGCGAACGCAAAGTTTACATGGCAAACATCACAGATGAAACCGAAACCATGCTGAAAAGAGCCGAGTACGTGCTTGACCAAGGCGGAGAATACGTCATGGTGGACATTTTA
>WOR8_10007011_pt1 | contig 10754 bp, 13 predicted proteins | sample DeeMarSeWOR38_10_FD_19890 | JGI IMG/M metagenome (IMG submission 19890)
CATATTATTTCGTATTTCTTTAGTAACATTTAAACGACACCTTTCTATCCAAAATTTCGTATGCACGAATGGGCACTTGCTGAATCAATAATTATTACAGTAGTAGAAACAGCTAAAAAGAAGAAACTAAAAATGATCAGTGAGATAAAAATAAGTATTGGAGAATTACAACAAATAGAGCAGGATATTTTAGAATTTGCCCTTGGTGAAATTATTAAATACCAAGATGGTAAATTGAAAAATGTAAAAACTATCATTGAAACAGAAGAAAGTACATTAAAATGTAAAAACTGTGATAATAAATGGAAATTTACAGATATGAAGAAAAAACTTAGCGATGACGAATCTGAATCAATACATTTTATCCCCGAAGTTACCTTTGTTCATACAAGATGTCCAAAATGTAGTAGTCCTGATTTTGAGATTACATCTGGTAGAGGGATATCAATAAAATCAATTAAAGGAAAAAGGTAGTATGTTATGGAAGTAAGAGTCAAAGTCATAGAAAAAAGATTGAATAATGTAAAACGGATTATTTCAGTAGCAAGTGGTAAAGGTGGCGTTGGAAAAAGTCTTGTTGCATCAAGTCTAGCATTAAACCTGTCGAATAAAGGTTTCAATGTTGGACTATTTGATCTTGATTTATATGGTCCTTCTTCACATATAATACTCGGTGTAACAAAACAGAATTTTCCAGAGGAAGAAAAAGGTATAATCCCTCCAAAGGTTCATAGTATTAACTTCATGTCAATCGTATACTTCACAAAGGATAAACCATCCCCTTTTAGAGGAATTGATATTACAAACATCATAATTGAACTACTAGCTATTACGAAATGGGGTAGATTAGACTACCTTATTATTGATATGCCTCCAGGTATAGGAGAAGAAACGCTTGATGTCATTCGTCTTATTAAAAAAAGTGAATTTCTTGTTGTGTCTACACCCTCAAAAGTTGCATTAGGTGCAGTAAGTAAATTACTAAAGATATTAACAGAAATAAAAATTCCAATTATAGGTGTCATAGAAAATATGGTTTTAACAAAATCTTCATTTATTCAAAATGAGATTGATAAACTGAATTTAACCTATCTTGGTTCAATATCTTTTGATAAAAACCTTGAAGAATCGATCGGTAAACCAGATAATCTTTTAGAAACAAATTTTATGAAAGATTTAGAAAAGATATTAGATGGAATTAATCTTTAAATGACAGAAATATTATTTATATTTATATGAAAGGTAGTTATATTCTGATTGCTGAACTAAAAGATGATTTATCAATATCTATAGGTAAAAAAGGAAAGATAAAATTTTACAAAGGGTATTATATTTATATAGGTTCAGCAGTAAATGGTTTAGAAAAAAGAATACAACGACATCTAAGAGATGACAAGAAAATGCATTGGCATATTGATTATCTTTTAAAATATGCAATTATTAGAGATGTATTTTACAAGGAAAGTAGATATAAAGAAGAATGTGATATTGCAAAAGGATTGGATAAAAATCTGATATCAATTAAGGGTTTTGGCTGCAGTGACTGTAAATGTGAAAGTCATCTTTTTTATGGGTCTAAAGATTGTATAAGACGTATTATTAATGAATTAGGGATGCTTCGATTTTGCAATGAAAAGACTTAAAACACAGTTCTCTTATATGTAAAATTTGGGAGAAAAAATGGTTTCTGTTGTATATACCACAATAAATAGCGAGCAAGAAGCAAGAAAGATTGCAAATATACTTGTTGAAGAACAGATTGTTGCATGTGTTAATATAGTTCCAAATGTGGAATCGATATATAGATGGAAGGGTAATATCGAAGAGGAAAGAGAATTTATTCTTATTGCAAAAACTGTAGACGAGAATGTAACAAAAGCAATTAAGAGAATAAGAGAATTTCATACCAGTGAGTTACCCGATATTATTGTGCTACCAGTCTCTGGGGGACTTGAAGAATATCTTGAGTATGTAAATAGAGAAACAGAATGAGACTTATTTCGCTATTATCTAGTGGCATAGATTCCCCTGTAGCCACATACCTTCTATCAAGAAAAGCAGAAAAAATAATTATTTTGCATGCAGATGGTAGACCTTTTTCCGATGAAAATGAATATAATAATTTTGTTTCCATAGCAAAACATCTTAAAAAACAAATTAATTGTATTGTAAAAATTTTCGTCGTAAATCATGGATCTGCACTTTATAAATACAGAAAAAGTGGTAATAAAAGATATACATGTGTTTTTTGCAAACGTATGCTATTAAGATATGCAAAAAAATTTGCTGAAAAAGAAAACGCAAAAGCTATTATTATGGGGGATTCACTGGGTCAGGTTGCATCTCAGACATTACATAATATGAAGGTTATTGATCAGGTGATAGACATTCCTGTTTTAAGACCATTAATTGGATTAGATAAAGAAGATATAATAAGAATTGCTAAAAATATTGGAACCTATGATTTGTCTATTCTAAAATCTGTAGGTTGTACTGCTGTCCCAAAAAAACCCGCTACAAAAGCAAAACTTGATGACGTGTTATTTGAGGAAGGAAAGATAGATGTGGACGAAATTGCAAAGCATGTAGTATCTAGAGCAGAGTTAGTCTCCAGTTAATTCAGTTTTTTCTAGCCAACCTGAAACAGCTTCTTTTCTTATATCGAATTTTTTGATATATGGCTTTATATCAATTAAAGGAGTACCGTCTATAGCATCTAGTCCTTTGACTTTTAGAATATTATAATCCTTTTCAATTAGTTTTACTATTGTATGAGCTATTGGATTTGGTCTGTGCGGTGATCTTGTGGCGAATAGTCCATGTGGAATGTTATCCCAAGGTGTATTAACATGTAAAGTGTATTCTTTTGATTTATGTAACCAATAAAAGACATGAACGTGGGAAAAACCTTCAATATCTTTCAAACCCTGTTGATATTCCTCATATATCTCAATTTTCGATATTTCTTTTTTAAAATGATGCGGCAAATCTGAAGCTTTTTTATAAGGTGAATAAATTATTCCTATTATTCTTAGTTTAACTGTTAAAGTTTTCATTTCATAACTCCATTCGTCTTCTTTTAATAAGTTCTGCCTTGTCTAAGGGATTTGTTGATGGTTTTTGACTAGTATATACAGATATTGTATTTAATCCATGGAACATTTTTTCAATTTTTTTTAGCTCATTTTTTTGTAGAGGTACTACATTACAAGGTCTAGTAGGGGTATTAATCTGTACTTCATCTGGTTTTATCTCTCTTGTTAATTCTGCTAGCTTATATGCAGACTCCTTGTTATCATTTATAAACATTATTTGAAGAGCAAACTTACCTTTGAATCTTTTTCTCATTTTTTTAATACCATTTAGAGTTTTTTTAAAAGCTAATCCTTCTGCAGGTTGGTTAATTTTCTTAAATATATTTTGGTTCGAAGCATCTAATTTTGCCACTATAATATCTAGTGTACTTAGAATATCTCGAACTTCTTTTTTGAATAATAGTGTAGAATTTGTTAGAATTGCAATTGGTAAATCTGTTAATTCTCGGATAATTTCTATAGCTTTTTCTAAGTTGTTTGCTAATGATGGTTCTCCCATTCCAGATAAAGTAATTACATCTGGTGTTGAAATCTCGAGAGCATGTTGTAGCTCATATCTGAGTTTTTTTAGAGAGACAAATGATTCACGGTTATAAGTTATTTTTTCTGGTTTCCCAAGTTGGCAGTATATGCAATTAAAAGAACATATTTTATTGGACGAACAGATAAGATCTACCCCAAGAGATCTACCAAGTCTCCATGAAGCTACTGGTCCATATACGATTTTCATTGCATTTTAAAAGAATAAAGACTATTATATTTAATATTGTTTCTGAATTAATAAAATATTTTTAATTTTAAGTAAAATGGAAAAGTTTAAAAACCATTATAACATACAATATAATGTAGAATTATATTTTAAACATACAATATGTTGTATCTAATATCTGTCTGGAGAGGATGTAATGGAATGTCCATATTGCCACCATATTGAAACAAAAGTAACTGATTCCCGAGATACAGGGAGCTTTACAATTCGCAGAAGGAGAGAGTGCCTGAAATGCAATAAACGCTTTACCACATATGAATACATCGAGATGACTCCTATATATATTGTAAAAAAGGATGGGAGAAGGGAAAAATTCGATCGAAATAAAATTAAAACAGGTATAATGAAGGCATTAGAAAAACGCCCAGTATCTCATGAAAAAACTGAAGAGATAATCAATTCAATAGAAGAGAAAATACGAAGAACAGGTAAAGAAGAAATAGAAAGCTCAACAATTGGAGAATATGTGATGAATTCGTTAAAAGAAATTGATCAAGTTGCCTATATCAGATTCGCATCAGTTTATAGATCATTTGCTGATATTACTTATTTTGAGAAGGAAATTAAAAATCTTACAGAAGAAAAAATAGTTTAGGAGAGATAATAGATGATACGGAAAATAAGAAAGAGAGATGGAAAAGTAATTGATTTCAATCCAATAAAAATAACTAATGCAATATGGAAAGCTGCTCAAGCAGTTGGTGGAAAGGATCATAGAAAGGCAGCAGAATTAACAGATATCGTTTTGGATTATCTTGAAATGGAATTAAAACGTGGTGATATACCAACTGTTGAACAAGTACAGGATACTGTTGAGAAAATACTTATTAAAGAGGGTCATGCTAAAACAGCAAAAGCCTATATATTATATAGAAAACAGCATGAGGACATTCGTCAAGTAGGTGGATTACTTCAAGATATCGATGTAGTTGATGGCTATCTAAGCATGATGGATTGGAAAGTTAATGAAAATAGCAACATGAGTTACTCATTACAGGGATTAAATGTTTATGCTACAGAAAATATTGTTTCTAATTACTGGCTTAATAAGATATATCCACCAGAGATCGGAGAATCTCATACTAAAGGGGATTTTCATGTTCATGATCTTGGAACACTTGGAGCATATTGTGTAGGATGGGATCTAAAGGATATTTTATTACTTGGCTTTAGAGGTGTCTCAGGGAAAATTGAAAGTAAACCAGCAAAACATTTCGGTACAGCTCTTATGCAAATTGTTAACTATTTGTATACGCTTCAAGGAGAAGCAGCAGGCGCTCAAGCTTTATCAAATTTTGATTCCTTACTAGCACCATTTATCCGAAATGATTTTTTGAATTATAAAGATGTAAAACAAGAGATGCAGAAATTTTTATTTAACATGAATGTTCCCACGAGAGTTGGATTTCAGAGCCCATTTACAAATATTACAATGGACCTAACAGTTCCTAGTTACATGGAAGATGAACCAGTGATTATAGGAGGAGATCTAAAGGATGATAATTACAATGATTATGTAGATGAAATGGATATATTGAACCAAGCATTTGCAGAGATTATGCACGAAGGAGATGCAAAGGGAAGACCTTTCACATTCCCAATTCCTACCTATAATATAACTAAAGATTTTGACTGGAACAATGATGGTTTAAATTCACTTTGGGACATGACAGCAAAATATGGCATACCTTATTTCTCGAACTTTATAAACAGTGATATGAAACCCGACGATTCAAGAAGCATGTGTTGCCGACTTCGCCTTGACAATAGAGAACTTCGTAAACGTGGTGGAGGGTTGTTCGGGGCAAATCCAAAAACCGGTTCTATTGGCGTGGTAACACTAAACATGCCAAGATTGGGTTATCTTGCAAAAAACGAAGATGATTTCTTTGAAAGTCTTGATAATTTAATGGATTTATCAAAAGAAAGTCTTGAAATAAAAAGAGAGATTATAGAAAACCTTACACATAGTGGTCTTCACCCATATTCTAGGTTCTATCTTGACGATGTAAAGAAAACCTTTGGGGAATATTGGAAGAATCATTTCTCTACTATAGGACTTATTGGTATGAATGATGCTCTACTTAATTTTTTAAATAAAAGTATAGGGGACATAGAAGGAAAAAGATTTGCTGAAAAAGTTCTGGATTATATGAGAAAAAAAATTGCTGATTTCCAAGAAGAAACGGGAAATATCTTTAATCTTGAAGCAACACCTGCAGAAGGTGCAAGCTATCGATTAGCTAGGATAGATCATAAAAGATTCCCTGAAATAAGAACCTATAATCAAGAAGTATATTCAAACAACGGTAGAGATGTAGAACCATATTATACTAATTCAACTCAGCTACCAGTTGGATATACCTCAGATGTTTTTGAAGCGCTTGACTTGCAGGATTCACTCCAGTCGAAATACACAGGTGGTACAGTACTCCATATTTTTTTGGGTGAAAATGAACCATCTTCAACAGCGGTTAAAAAACTGATAAGGAAAGTTGCAGAGAATTATTCCCTTCCATACTATACAATCACACCTACCTTTAGCATTTGCCCAGATCATGGATATGTTGCAGGCGAGCATCATCATTGCCCAACATGTAAAACCAACAGCAAAACCACAGAATGTGAAGTATATTCTAGAGTAGTTGGATATCTTCGTCCGGTTATACAATGGAATCGTGGCAAACAACAAGAGTTTTCTGACCGTAAAACATTTAATATAAAGGAACAGAAAGCAATGGTTGCCTAATGAAAATTGGAGGATTTCAAAAAACATCTATGCTGGATTATCCTGACAAATTAAGTGCAATAATCTGGACGATAGGATGTAATTTCCGATGCCCCTTTTGTTACAATAAACAGCTTGTGTTTAATGAAGTAGAAATAATACGCGAAGACGATATTTTAAAGTTTCTAGAAAAAAGAAAAGGAAAACTAGAGGCGCTATCTATATCTGGAGGAGAACCTCTTATTAATGATGATATTTTTTATTTTATTGAGAAAGTAAAAAAATTAGGTTATCTCATAAAGATAGATACAAACGGTACATTTCCTACCAAACTTGAAAACCTTATTGATAGAAAAATTGTAGATTATGTTTCAATGGATATAAAGGCTCCAAAACTTAAATATTATCAATTGTGTGGAGTGGATGTAGATATTTCTAAAATAGAAGAATCTATTGAAATAATAAAAAACGATGTAGCTGATTATGAATTCAAAACAACAATTGTTCCGGGCATGCTTAAAAAAGATGATATTATCGAAATAGCAAAATGGTTGAAAGGATCAAAGCGATATTATCTTCAGCAATTTAAGAGTGACTCGCCAATGATTTTATCTGAGCTTGATGGTATTAAACCTTATTCAAAAGAATATTTAATTGAAACATTAAATGAGATAAAACCATTTTTTAAAAACTGTAGTTTGAGAGGTGTTAGATAATGGTAAAAGATAATATTATAAGCGATATGGATTTAGCTAGGGAAATGCTATTGAAAACAGATTACTCTATTGTTGTTATAAAAAACAACAAAATATTGACTAAAAGACGAGGGGTAGGAATTAAACCAATTTTAGAAGCTATAGATGAGTTAAATAATTCAATATATGGTTCTGTTATTGGAGATAGAATTTTAGGTAAAGCCTCGGCTCTTCTATGCAGATATGCTAATGTTAAAGGGGTTTATTCTCCTCAAGCAACTAAGACTGCAATTGCTATTCTAATAATGGCAGATATTCCCAGTCAAATAGATCAAATGGTTCCATATATTAAAAACAGAGATGGAGATGGTGTTTGCCCATTTGAAGAAATGCTAAAAGGTGTTGAGTCTCCTGATGAGGCATATTATATATTGAAGAAGAAAGTTTTAAAATAAATGTAAATAAAAAACTAAATACTAAATGCTACTTTAAGGAGCATTATGAATTACGAGTTAGCGATTATTGGAGCTGGTCCAGCGGGTTATTCAGCAGGTATTTATGCATCAAGGGCAGGTATAAAAACAATAGTATTTGATAAGAGTGGGGGAGGAGGTCTTGCAATGTTATCTCCAAATATTGAAAATTATGCAGGATTCGAATCCATTTCTGGAACTGAACTTATGGAGAAAATGAAGCACCATGCAAATAAATACGTTGATATTAAGTATCACGAAGAAGTGAAGAAGATTGACAGATTAGATAGTAAATTTTCTGTTGCAACCTCTGAAGGAAAATATAAAGTTGGTGCAATTCTTATTTCAACGGGAACTGAACATAGAAAGCTCAATGCACCTGGGGAGAAAGAACTTCAAGGAAAAGGTGTTTCATATTGTGCTACTTGTGATGGATTCTTTTTTAAAAATAAGAAGGTTGCAGTTATTGGTGGCGGGAATTCGGCTTTGATAGATTCCATATTTTTAAAACAAATAGGATGTAAAGAAGTATATATTATCCATAGAAGAGATCAGTTTCGCGCAGAAAAAGCCTATGAAGATGAAGCACGAAACAAGGAAATTAAGATATTGTTTAACAAAGTTTTAGAAAAAATTAATGGTGAACAAAAAGTCGAGTATCTTGATATTAAGGACACTAAAAATGAAGAAAATACAAAACTAGAAGTTGACGGCGTTTTCATATCTATAGGTGAAACTCCTCAGAATAAACTTGCAAAAAATCTTGGATTAAAAATAGATGAAAAAGGATTTATAATTACAGATAAACAACAGAGAACTAGTTTAAAAGGTGTTTATGCAGCTGGAGATATAACTGGAGGATTGCGACAAATTATTACTGCTTGTGCAGAGGGAGCAATAGCAGCTCTTTCTTCAACGGAAGTATTGAATAAGAAGTACCCTTATTAAAATCAGAAATTATATAGTTTTAATCTAATATTTTAATATTTTTCATTTTTTTCATTTTTACAATTTCCACTAAATTATCTCCACTTTTTTTAATCTCTTTACTTATCTCTCCAAACATATTTTTTGGTTGTATTCCTATAATAAAAATATTATTTACGTAATGTTCAAAATAATCTATTAAAACAGATAATGGTATTGCATGTGTGCTGATATGCATAACCCCAATTTTTTCTTTCGGAATTATTCGAATTTCACCAGGGTTTAGATTCATTTCAACAGCATCGACAATAATAAGATTTTTTGGAGATTGTCGTTTTACAATAGAGGTAAAATTCTCTGGAACGGTTCCACAATCTAAAACGACAAAATCAATACTCTCTTCGTTTTTTATCTTATCAGCTATGTATGGTCCAATCCCATCATCTCCGCCGTATCTATTACCGATGCACATGATCAGATAATCCATTAAAGGCCACCTAACCATCTAAAATAAATAAAAGTTTCGAAAAGCATATAATTACATTATGTTTATAATCGAAATATTTTATATTTTGATTACATATAATATTAATCTGTAAATTCATGATTGTGAACTACGATATTATTAAGATATGATATATATATTTTAACATAAAGAGTTCGATTTAAAGTTAATTCAGTTAATATGGAATTAGAAGATAATATCATATGAATAGTGAAAAAATTTATTAATGGTAGAAGAATATCTGATGCAGAAATAAAAATATATATGGGACAAAATAAAAAGAATATCTTTAGTAATATCAAAGATAATCTTTGTTAATATTAAAAATACTAAACATTAAATTTAAATTCTTTTAGATATATTGAGGAATACCATGAAAAAAATAATATCAATAATATGTTTAATAATTTTAATTTGTAGCGGATTAGGGGTAGTTGATGCATCGTCAATAGAAAAACTAATGATAGAAGATTTTGACATACTAGTTGATATTAACGTTACTGTTGATATATATGCTATTAGATCTCTTAATGAAATCGATGATTTTCCTGTACCAAATTTCTTTGTTAAAGTTTTTATTAACGAAGAGGAATTTACAAGCCAAATTTGGAATTATTCAAGTTATTTGTATAATTGCTGGTCTATAACTTCTGATGTTCCTGATAACGAGGAAATTGTAGATATTAAAATTCAGTTATGGGATTCTAGTGATGATAATATTCTATGCGATATTGGAACTGAAAATAATGATGTAAAACTATTTTACAGTATTAAAACTGGAAAATGGACAGGGGATGATCAACTTGGGGATACAACTGGTTATGGAAGATTGTGTGGTTATGATTATTTAAATATAAATAATAATGAAAGAGACTGTGAGTTATGGTTTAACATTTATCAAAATGATGCCGATGGAGATGGTATACCATATTGGATGGAAAAAAATATATATGAAACTGATCCTGAAGTGGATAATACAGGTGATGACCTCGATAAGGATGAAATTCCAATTGAATGGGAGTATAAATGGGGCTACGACCCATTAAAAAAGGAAAACCATCAACATCTTGATGATGATAATGACAGTATATCCAATGTTGAAGAATATCTCACATCGGATTTCCATTCCGACCCATTTAGACAAGACATCTTTTTAGAAATTGACTGGATGGAGGAAGGCCCAAATGGTCAACAAAGTTTATTACCAGAAAAATCAAAAGAATTTTTAAAAAATCCATTTCATCGAAGGAACATTGTTTTTCATTTAGATACTGGTGAAATCAATGGAGGAGAATTAATACCATTCGACGAAAAAACTGAACAAAATGAAGTTTTAGAAATATATAATAAATATTACATTAAAGATGATACAAATAAATGGAGACGAGGCGTATTCCACTATGGAATAATAGTAAATCTTAGTAATATGAAGGGTTTTGCTTTTAGTGGGGACACTTCACCATATTGGGGATACATGCCTGGCACGAATAGTTTTGTAATATCAAGTAGTCACATGGAAGAAAAAAAGACAAAAAAAATATTATTAAATCAAACTTTAGAAT
>WOR8_10007013_pt1 | contig 10747 bp, 10 predicted proteins | sample DeeMarSeWOR38_10_FD_19890 | JGI IMG/M metagenome (IMG submission 19890)
GCGGATAGTGATCCGGATCTGTCAAATTTTCAATGTTACCGCGAATAGCCGCCGGTGGTGTCGACAATCCTCCTCCGCCCCCTTCCTGATCGAATATGGCAAAGTAGTACTTATAGGCAAATTCGGAAAGGGCAATTTGTCTTACTTCCGCTCTGTCACCCGGAACAAATATCATTTCATCATTGGGTAGTTTACCGCGAATTGTTTGACCGTTATACAACTCATCTGAACTGATCAGGGTCCATTTTGTGCCGGGATTCGGTTCAATAAAGGTAGATCCATTGCGAAATTGTTCCCAATAATAGTAATTCTCTTCTTCTGCCGGATCACTGTAATCAATACTTATTCGAATTCCCTCTTCGTCAAACGTATTTTCTTCACGAAACTGCTGATAGATCGAATCGATTTCAGCCACTGCTAACATTGTTTCCTGACCTTGATAAGTCTCTCCGTCGTAAATGATTGTAATTGTATAAATCCGGCCGACTTCTGCGAAAAGATCGTTGGTTTCATAGAGTCCTTTGTCACTCGAAGATTCAGACAGCGTAAATAAATTACCACTATCATCCTTTATGGTGACCTCTGCCCCGCTCGCCGGTGGGATCGCATCGTTTATAAAGTAATCTGCAGTGGTTGATAACCTGATGGACTGGTATCCTGTCAGATTATCCTTGTCTCTTTCTATACGACCTTCTACCACCAGGCGTTTTGGACCTTCATCCAGGTCGATTGTAATCACTTCCTGACATGAGATTGAGACAATACTCATGATTCCGAGAATAGTTAAGATATAAGTTTTCATAAGACCTCACAGTTTAAAGCTATAGGTTACACTGGGTACAAACCCAAAGATTGTTGTTCTTACCGCTTCTGTTACGATTGGATTTTCCTCATTCGATTGAAAAGTTATTGAAGAGGCATTCATCCGGTTATACACGTTATAAATGCTAAAAATCCAGTCACCACCTAATTTTCCATGGAGCGTTGCGGAGATATCAAGCCGGTGATAATCTGGCATGCGGCTTCCATTTCTACTATCATAATTAGCCAGAGTTAAATAAGCGTATTGATACCGTCCGGTTGGATAGGTGATTGGTCTGCCGGTCGCATATATAAAATTCGCTGAAAATGACCAGGTTTTATTTAAACGGTACATGCCGGTTACTGATAAGTCGTGCAGTTTATCGTAATTCGCCGGATAAAATTGGCCATTATTGATACCCGGATCCTGTTCATTTATCCCAGGAACGCGTTTTTCAGATCGAGAAAGTGTATAGCTGATCCAGCCGGTTAACTTGCCGGCATTTTTTTTCACAAAAAGTTCTATTCCGTATGCTCTGCCTTCTCCACTGAGGATTTCGGTCTCCAGATTATTATTAAATATCAGGCTGGCACCGTCAATATAATCTACCTGGTTATACAATTTTTTATAATAGACCTCAATCGATGTTTCATAGTTGTTCGCGTCAAAGTTTCTGAAATAACCGAGTGCAATCTGATCTGCATATTGTGGTTCTATAAAGGGACCCGATGGTGTATAGAGATCCAATGGACTTGGTGCGGTCGTATTTGAAATCAAATGTATATATTGATTCATCCGGTTATAGCTAAATTTTATCGCGCTTCGTATATCCGGAGACCAGCGGATAATGAATCGTGGCTCCAGACCATAAAAATTTGCTATGGACTGATTATCACCATATTGTACACTGTCAATAACCGTCCCCGCCTCATGACGCCCAAGTTGCTGATTGTATACAACCGGTTGATCATTTTCATAAACATACATTGTCTGTGATCCCAACCGGCGAAAAGCAGAGAGACGTAAGCCATATTGCATCGAGACTGATTTTGAGACTTCCTGATCAAAATTCACATAGACAGCTGGCTCAACGCCATATTTTTTATCAAGATTGCTTGGCTGAGTAGCCGATGAGGATTCGATGGGACCAATTTCTCCCGGTTGGAAATCATAGTATGCCAATCTCACGCCAAAATCTGTGATGAGATTGTCACTAATACTATAAGAAAAATCTGTCTGAAAGATACTCTGTGCTAAATCAGCCCGCCAGGCAAAAGCCTGACCAGGGGCGAAAATATCCAGTCCGTAATCATAGAGCGTATATATAAGAGAAAATTTACCAACCAGGGATGAATTAAAAACGCGATTCCAGCTTAAACCAACCGCTGTATTTCCCCACTGATTTCCAAAAACATCTACAATTTCGAACTTGTCATTGCCATGATACCCGTAAAAGGAGAGATAATCCTTCGAACTCATATTAACATTTACGTTCCAATTCAGATCGTAGAAAAAAGCGGTGTTATCTATATTGAAAAGCGGTAAAAACAGGTCACCGTAAGAACGCCTGCCAGCCACCAGATATGAACCCATTCCATTTTTTCCGATGGGCCCCTCCAGAAGCAATCTGCTCGATATAAGTCCGATACCACCCTGTACCCCGAAACCTTCCGTGCTTCCACTACGCTGGCGGACATCTAAAACAGAGGATAGTCTTCCACCATAGCTTGAGGGAATTCCTCCTTTGTAAAGAGTCAGATCACTGGTCGCCTGCGTATTAAACACAGAGAAAAAACCAAAAAGGTGCGAAGGATTTAATAAAGGTGCCTGATCGAGAAGCACCAGATTCTGATCAAAATTACCACCGCGGACGCTAAAACCGCTCACACCCTCGGCAACAGTACTAACCCCGCGTAATAATTGAATTGATCGGATCAAATCAGTTTCGCCTAGGACAACAGGAATCTGGTTAATCGTCTCGGCATCGATCGAAGCAACGCTCATCTGTACAGAGGACACATTATCATCGGGACGTTCTGCTGTCGCTGTAATGGTTTCCGTTTCGGTAATTTCGGGTTCAAGATAAATATTATAGGTTCGGTCCTCGGTAAGATTTATTTCTTGTTCGACTGTTTTGTAACCGATATAGGAGTAAACAATTGTATATGTTCCCGGTTCAATTGTAAATTCAAAATATCCAGACTGATCGGTAGCGTCTCCGACAGCACCATCTTTAATATAAACATTAGCGCCGGGAAGGGGATCTTCCGTCAGTTCATCTAAAAGAAATCCGCTTACCTTCTTTAAATTCTCCTCATCTTGGGAAAAAAGTGGAGAATAAAGTGATATGATAAATATAATCAGTATGTTACCTATAATTAATTTTGTCATTCCTAAACCCTTTCCAAATTTATATATCGCTCAAAACGCTCATTATTTATATTCTATTCCCGGATCACAAAAAAATTTGGAAGGGTGTATTGGAAATATGGAAAGCGGATACCAGGATTTTTCTTTTAGATGTTCAAAGGAAACATTTTGTATACAGGTTTAAAGAAGGACCAGTACACCACCTGTTATAAAAGCAATTACCCACCAGATATAGGCGTAACGGGAATATAAATGGAGTGATTTTGGGACAGTCTTCTCTTTGCCCGATTTTAGACGATGATTCCAAATGAGCGCCGTATCGACAAGCATTGCTGCCAGTGAAGAATATCCGATAAATCCATGCAGCGTAAAGGGTGTATTACTCGATCCGATTATCATGAATATCGTTGCCGTAATATCTAGAATAATGCCGGCCGTAAGAAAAATGATGACCCTGTTAGAAACACGATGTATTTTTTGTTCAGTCAGTATTGCAATTGAATATGCGATTAAAGCGAGAATAACTATTTTAGTACCGTACGATAAAAATATATTCATTATCATTCCTTATAATTTTGGTAAGAGTGTTTTCAAATCAGTAAATTCTGTATGCTTCAGTTGTTAATTGATCATATCCGCGAAAATCAGCGTTATCTGGGTCATCCGCGTTCAATTTAATTATTCAGAATAATAGTTTCTAATAAAAATTTAGAAGGAAAACCATGAGTAAAGCACTTGATCTAACCGATATCTTGGAAAAGGATGAAGTTGAAATGGTCTATCGCCGTGAACTTACCGACGATGAGTGGGAAACAATAAAATACAACCTCAAGACAAAATTCTTTTCGAAATTACGAAAAGAAATGCTCTCTCTAATAGAAGATATGCCGGATTATTTTATTGACGAAAAATAGTCACTATACGTAAATCAGAAGCAACGCTAAACATCTGAAACATAATACGCTCTGAGGAGTACAATACATTTCATAACTTCGTAGAGACTAGTCCCGATAAATAGGGATCTGCGATACATTTAGAAAGAGTTCTTGGATACCCGTAGAACAGGGTCTTCGACATGCTACGTTTCTACGAATAAGAATGTGCCATATATATCTTTGTTCATCTCAAATTGAAAGGTTTTAATTGAGAAACAGATATAATTTTACACTTTCTCTTATTATTGTTTTTATGTTTTTTCCGGCGTTATTGTTCTCCGGAAATTCAGTGAATTTGACAAATAAGGGATCAAAAAATAAAAATATAATTATCATCAGTGATACGCAGGATCCACTGTGGATTGAAAGATTATTCCTCGAATCAAATAATAACGAAAAAGGTAGGGAAATCCTCTTCACGAATATATTAAAATCTCAGCCTGATGCTGTTTTTCATCTTGGCGATCTCGTATCTCTGGGATATTCAGGTGATAGCTGGCACGCGATTGACAATTGGATGCAACAATTATCAAAATTGGAGATTCCATTTTATCCAACACTGGGAAACCATGAGTTAATGATATTTTCAGAGTTGGGAGAGGAAAATTTTAAGATCAGATTTCCCTTTTATTCAAAAACGGGTTACATGCGACAGATCGGACCGCTGGCTTTTATCCTTTTGAATTCGAATATCTCGTACCTCAGTAGCAGTGAAATCAGCAAACAACAAGACTGGTACAAATCCAAGTTGACAGAATGTGATTCTGATACATCAATTAAAGTAATCATTGTCGGATGTCACCATCCGCCCTTTACTAACTCGAAAGTCGTAAGCCCGAATGAAGACGTACAAGACGATTTTGTACCCGGTTTTATTCAATCAAAAAAATCCGTTCTCTTTCTCAGTGGACACTCCCATTCATTTGAACATTTTAATTATGCCGGAAAAGATTTCATGACGATCGGTGGCGGGGGTGGTCTTCAGCACCCACTTGAAGCAGAAGAGGAATCTGAATACAAAGATTTATTTAACTCACCGGATAATGAGAGAAATTTTCATTATCTTCATTGTTCTATATCTGAACAAAAAATTGCCATCTCGGTCCAGATGCTAGTGGAGGATTTTACCGGGTTAAAAACCGTCTATGAACTGGAACAGACCTATCCTCAGTCACATTTTGTCCAAATAGAAAAAATACCGCTTCCAATACAAAAGGATTGATACGCCCTACAGTTCCTTACTCTCACTAACCCATTCTATTGAATTCTTTATCAATTTTCTGTAATGAGGATTTTGATGCGCTTTATGATCATGCCCCAGTAAGATATATACAATACGAGCATTTTTATATGTATGCGTCCAGGCAATTGTTCTTGTGCATTCCGAATGACGAGTTGTCAGAAGAGGATGTATGGAAGAGAGCATTTCTATATACTGATATCCTTCATCAATAATCGAGAAATCATTTATATCTTTCGTTACAGGATGATTTTTATCAGCTATCTCAATCTGTAGAGTTATATCATGGGAATATGTCGATCCTTTTACATCGGAATCATCACTATATTCGGGCAGGATGTATTTCCCGCCAATAATTTTAATAAATTCATCCCATTTTTGATAGGATACGAGAGAATGATGTAGAAATACCATTCCCTGACCTTTTTCCAGTAAATCAAGATATGCCTGTTGTTGCTCTGAATTAATATCCTGCCACATATCGTAAAAAATGAATGCAGAATATTCATCAGCCATTTTGCTGTTAATCTTTTCATTAAATCCTGGTTGAGAAATGGTGTCAAAGCTGATTTCTTGCATACTGTCAAAAATCTCATAAAAGGACATCTCAAATTCATGTCCACCGCTAATGACTAATGCTTTCTTCAATGACGGGTCACCTTTTTGATTACATGATAAAGTTAATAGAAAAATGAACAAGATATAATTTAAATACGTCATCATTTCTCCTTTTTAAATAATCCGAAATCCTGGCGGAATATCTTATTAGTAGGCAATGTTATAAAAAATACCAAACGATAATAAAACTTCATGAACAAATTAAATAAAAACAAGGATAGTGTAAAGATCTCGATCTATCCGATTTTAACGGTAAATTTTGTCGGAACTCTCGGGTTTGGTATTGTTCTGCCATTTTTGGTTTTTCTGGTCACCCGTTACGGTGGCAATGCTTTTATTTATGGAATTATGGGGGCCACCTATTCCGCATTTCAGCTGATAGGCGCCCCCATTCTGGGTCGCTGGTCTGATATATTTGGGCGAAAACGTATTTTGCTGCTCAGTCAATTAGGCACATTACTATCCTGGGTTATTTTTTTAATCGCTCTTTATCTTCCGCAAATGCAAATCTTTGTAGTTGATTCAACGCTAGTCGGTAGTTTTACACTTACCTTGCCGCTTATCTTTTTATTTATTGCTCGTTTATTTGATGGTTTAACAGGTGGAAATGTATCTGTTGCCAATGCCTACTTGGCAGACATAACTCCTGAAAATAAAAGAAATGAAAATTTTGGCAAGATGGCCGTATCCGCCAATCTTGGATTCATATTCGGCCCTGCTCTGGCTGGTCTGCTTGGTACCACAAATTTAAAGGAAACCCTTCCGGTTCTGGTAGCACTGATCATCTCCGTCATTGCTTCTTTGTTGATTGCCTATTTACTCCCTGAATCCAAAAAATGCACGCTCAAGAATAATCCTGAAGCTGCCAACATTCGAAAAGTTTTTGGCCAGGAACATAAAGATTGTTACCAATTACAGAATCCAGCAAAACTCTCTTTAGCGGAGGCGCTAAAACAGCCTGCAATTCCTACAATTCTCCTGGTTTATTTTCTGATCTTTCTGGGATTTAATTTTTTCTACATTGCATTTCCGGTACATGCTGTGCAAATCCTGAAATGGGATCTGACTGACACAGGTATCTATTTTGCGTTTTTAGGCATCATTATGGCGTTGGTTCAGGGGCCCATACTCACCAAGATGAGTAAAGCAATATCTGAATTGAATCTAATCTTAATCGGCAGTTTTTTTTTAGCAATCGGATTTTCGCTATATATTTTTAATACAATATTTTTAGTTTATATCGGTGCAGCATTTATTGCTATTGGAAATGGTCTGATGTGGCCTTCCGTTTTATCTTTACTCTCACAAACGACGGATGAAAAATTTCAGGGAATTATTCAGGGATTTGCGGGAAGCATGGGTAGTGTGGCCAGTATATTGGGATTGCTGATAGGAGGTGTCCTCTATACAAGAGTTTCGGGTTGGATATTTATGATTTCTGCAATCATTATATTTTTTATATTTATCATCTCATTTTCCTTCAAATATCAGACAGAAAAAAAACTTTTAAATTAGTTTCAATTAATACCTCTGTAAGTTTAAAAAAGACAGATAATTTATTAACTTAAAAAGGATAATAAATTTCAGGGATTTAAATGAATAATCAGTCGAAAGGTGCAATGGAATCCACGATTAGCAATGCACTGACACAGTTTGAAAAAGAACATCTGGGACGTGGACCAAAAGAGGCACGCGCATATATCATTCAGGATATGGTATTGATCAGGCTTAAAGGTGTATTAACACCAGCAGAGGAAAACCTTGTCACCCATGAAGGTGGGGCACACTTGATTAAGGACATCCGAACCAGACTGATAGAATCATCACGGCCGTTGCTTGAAAAAATACTGAAAGAAACAACAGGCTGCAATGTCATCTCAATGCACACGGATATCAGTTCGCGCACAGGAGAACGCATTTTCGTTTTCATCCTGGATATAAATCTTGAAAAAAATCTGGCAAGGTAATGTCAGATTTAATGAAAAATAGGCCGGTTAAAAACCGGCCTAAATTATTCAATCGATTTAAATAAACGAATATCATCCTACCTCAATTTTGGGATTTAATTTCTGATCGGCCACGTTCCTCTTAATAGTTGGGATGTTTTTTCTGCGTCTAAAAGACAATTTATGTGGCCCGAATTTATGTACCATCCAGTAGGCCACACTCATTGCCAGAACCACACCGGCAGTTGCCCAAACATACTCCGCACTGATTTTACTGTAATCAAGTATAATCACTTTTCTGGCAATTGCCATTAAGGCAGTAGCGATCACTATTTTAACATGAATGACATCTTCTCGCAGATAGATGTTGATATTTACAAATATCTCAATGGCGATTAATACGGCCATAAATGCGCCGAAGGTCGCCAGAATGTCGCTAATTGTCAGCATTAAAAAAGGTTCCTCCAGTAGTTTTTGATAGAGGACATAGCCAACATCTACAACACCCCACAAAATGACAAGTGTCATCAGTATGGCAAGAATTCTCACAGCAAAGTGAATGATATTTCGTAAATGTTTTATAAGCGGTTCTTTTGGATTATATAAATCGTCCATGTTATCCTGCCTTACTTTTCGTTTTATAAAGGGTATGACGGTTCTTGATTTCAGCCTCAACCCTTTGTGACCACAGTTTTTCTCGTATTTCCGAAGCTTTTGTCTTGAATTCCAGAGCTTTTTTCTCCTCACCAAGTCGGTAATGTGCATCAGCCAAATATTCCCAGGCCGGTGCATAGAGAGGATCTTCATTTAAACAGTACTCAAACTGAATAATTGATTCTTTGACAAAACCATTCTCCAAAAGCTCGAGACCCTGTTTGAATCTTGCTTCAATTTCTTTTAATTCACTCTCCAGTTTTAGCTGGATGATATTGGCAGATTTAAATGAAATCATACCAGTCGGCACAGAACGGAATACAGTATGTGCTGTTTTCCCACTTAACATTTTTGGATGGGACGTACGTCCAACACTACCCATTAAGATAAGATCAACATTTTGTAATTCTGCCTTTTTGATTATCTCCTCAGCAGCAGAACCCTCGCTGAGAATCTTTTTCCACTTTACATTGTAAAAATCAAACTGGCTGAGATATGATTCAAATTCCTTTTGACGTTTGGTTTTATTAGATTCTGTCTTCGCCATCAATCCGAGTCTTTTTTCAATCTCAAGAAATGGGCGGTTTTCAATAACGTGCAAAATACTTAATTCCAATCCATACTGTCTCGAAAGGTGAATTGCATTTTCTAACGCCCGGGATGAAGCATCTGAGAAATCAGTTGCACAGAGGATTTTATTGAATTCAGTTTCTGCGTCCTGCGGGATGACCCAAACCGGCCGCGCTGACTTATTGATCAACTTTTCTGCTGTACTACCAAGCTGTTTATTTTGGTTATTTCCTGATCCTACCATAACCACATTTACATCCTGCAATTCTGCCTGTTTCATTAGTTCAATAAATGGCACACCCTTCTCTATCAGTGTGTCTACCTTTATTCCTTCCTTTGTAAATTGCTCAGCTACTGTATCCATGGCATTGTTTACTGCCTCTTTCACCATGGTCTCATTTAAGTTTGATAAATTCATATCAGGAATAACATGGACCAGGGTAACAGTTGAATCGAACTGTTTTGAGACACGGATAGCTTGTTCAACAGCAGTTTTTGAGGCCTGTCCAAAATCGGTTCCAACCAGAATTTTTTGAATTAACTTCATGATACTCTCCCTTTATATGTTTAAAATTGCATTTACTATGTCTAATCCAGCACCTTTTTTCTTGACAGCAAGCAAGGGTATATTTACATTTCCGATTAGTTTTTCTGTCACACTGCCCAGCAGTAGGCCCGCACCATTCGCACGACCACGTGCACCCATTATTAATAAATCCGAACCAGCATCCTTAACATACTGTTCGATGGCCCTCGCAGGTTTTCCGTCGAGGACCAATTTCAAATCTGAACTGACTCCATTCATGTTAAGATTCTTTAAAATTTCTTCATATTGCTTTTTAGCATTGCCCTCCATAATATCAGAAAATTGCGCATACGATTTACCGGTTTTATAATATCCGGAAGGTACATCATAGATATGGAGGCATTTGAATGAATTGATCCCTGCGCTGCTTGCGAAAGCGCGACCAACATCCATTGCATCCAGGGAATGATTGGAAAAATCCGAAGCAACAGTAATTTCATGATAAACGGGTTTTGTTCCCTTTGGAATCACCAGGACAGAGCACGGTGCCTTACGCGCTAATTTCTCACCCAAATAATGATCATTGGGGGTATCCGAATTTTTTCCCACCAATACAAGATCAATATCTTTAATCTTAATCAGTCGCAGCATATTATTCACTTGATCGCCCTCACCCACTTCGAAAGATATTTGCAGATCTTTCCGATCAGCAAAGTATTGCATTGCCAGATCCTCCATCTGTCTGAGCGCGAACTCGTCTAAAGGCTGTATGAGCGAAGGATATTGATCCCTTATTTCAGTTGGGATTTCAAGGTTTTCTGCAAAATGAACAAAATAGATTTTTGACGACTTCGCCAATTTTGCAACATGGCTTGAATAAGCAAGAAGAGAATGATCTGCTGAATTAAAATTTACAGCAATCATTAATTTGTTAAAGCGGTACATGACCTCCTCCTATAATTTTTGACAAAAAAAAGCCGGTACTCACTAACTCTTGAGTACCGGCTTACATTTAGCTCTTCTAACTAAGTTCTAAACTGTCTACCGTTACATTAATTTTTTCGTGTGACCTTGTACTATCCTATA
>WOR8_10008533_pt1 | contig 10747 bp, 10 predicted proteins | sample DeeMarSeWOR38_10_FD_19890 | JGI IMG/M metagenome (IMG submission 19890)
CAGGTTGTGTTCATTCGCCCACGCTCTGGCCTGGGAAGCTCGCTCTTCGTAAGGCACTCGCCAAACTTGAGATACTTTATGAGGATCAAAATGGTTCGGTATGGGCAGTTCAGGGGGAACTTCTTTTGTATCCATCGATTTCAACCAGTCAGGCTATTGGTAACCTATTCAGATTTGGGTTGGTCTGATCTCTCCGTTCAGTTAGAAAAATAAATTTAAGAGAAAAGATTTAGTCGTGGTGATGATGCTCTTCAGCGGGAGATAATTGAGCGAACCCGGGGATCTTATGAGCCAACTTGGCCGGAGAATGGATCAGGACAGGTAAATGCTGCGCACAAATCCACAGATCATGTCCCTGAAATTCAAGCGTTTGATTGGGTCATTCGATACCTCAAGTTTAATAAAGTTGATGTTGCTATCTCTGTGTAGTCCACATGTGATTATTTATGTCTTATTTCGAGCTGCCGCCATGAAATGAAGGCGCGGTGATGCCATAAATCTTGCATAAACGCTTATCAAGCATGCGGCTGCGGATGCGCGGATCGAGCTCGTCAACGCTTTTTGATGTGGTGATCACAGTGGGTAGCTGGGCGATATAACGAGAATTAAATAACTGGTAAAGCCTCTCTTTTACCCAGGGTGTCGCCGATTCCGTCCCTAAGTCATCCAGGATCAGAAGTGGTGATGATTGAAAATCATCAAATTGTTGATCGAAGCGCAATTTGCTCTCAGGATTAAATGTTGCCCGCAGGTGATCGAGCAGATTGATGCTGGTGACGAAAATGGGTGGTCGACCTAAATCCTTACGGAAATTCCCGATAGCTGCAGCCAAGTGAGTTTTTCCACAGCCGTAAGGCCCGGATAGAACTAACCAACCCTTAGGTTCTTCTGCAAATCGATAGGCAGCCTGGAAAGCTTTATCAAGGCTTTGTACATCTTGTCGTGATAGGCTCTCACCTTTGCGGTCGCTGAAATTTCCGAATGTGAGTGCATGCAGTTTATCTAAAGATGAATGAGCCGGATGACCAGTATCATCGAAGGGTTGGCGGTAATCGGGTGCAATGATTTCGACCCGAGTGACCAATTCTGGATCGAGCAAGCGTGAACGAATACGCCCTTCTATCTCTGCCAGAGCAAGGTTGGTGGTGACTACCAATGGAAGTTGGTTGATGTAACGGAAATTTACGATTTGGAACAGCTTCTCTTGTGCCCATGAGGTGGCATTTTGGGTGCCGAAGTCATCCAAAACCAGTAAGGGTGAACGTCGAATCTCTTCGAATCGGCTCTCGAAGGTTGCTTCAGGATCATCGTAAGTGAAGCGTAAAGTGTCGAGTAGATCGGGTACAGTGAGAAAAAGGCTTGGAACGCCCACTTCGACTGCAAAATTGGCGATTGCAGCTGCAAGGTGTGTTTTTCCGCAACCATACTGACCCTGTAGAAAGAGCCAACCCTTCAAAGATTGAGCAAACTGCTGCGCCTGGTTGTAAGCCAATTCGATCGAGTCAGCCTGGTATTTACCCTGGCCAATGCGCCCGCGTGGCTCGAAGTTATCGAAGGTCAGGTGGCGTAGTTCATCCAGATTGCTCAATGAAAACAGACGGCGGTGAACCTGCTGGCTGACCTGGGCTTGGCGGCAGGAACAAGTCTGGATCTTGCCGAAGTCTGGGTGGCCGACAGGGACATCTGCGCGTAGGTAGCCCAAACCACCACAATGTTCGCAATTGGGATCGCCCAACAAATCAACCTTGTCGAGCGCTTTTTCGCTTTCAGTGCTCGATGAAGTCGGAGAATTCTCCTTCGACGTAGCGGCGGCGATCCTTTTCAGTGTCTCGTCGATCTTCTCGTTCATCACGACCTCCTTCTTGCCAGCGCTTTAAAATAGCTTCTACGTAGCTCCATCGACGGGCGTTGTTCTCCACAGCGATACGCACTGCTTCTTCAATCCACTGGTTTGGGTAGGTATCCTCGGCATCGCGCAGCGTTTCAGAAATCATCGGGGTTAGCGGCCCGATGTTCTCCTCGTAAAGCTGGTAAATGGTAGGACCTGCAGTTACGATATCCAAGGGTGAGGTTGGGTCACCGGAATGGCGCCATTCCCCACGCGCAATGGCCTGAACGGCAGCGCGTCCTTTTGGTGTGTTTAGAAAGAAGAAGTCTGCCGGTCCGCCTTCCAGATGCAAGGTGGCCTTGAGAAAAGTTCCCCTTTGCACACAGCGCTGCAAAGCGTCGTCTAATTTTGGAACGGTTTGATCGGGGTCATCCGCAAAACCGCGCATGAAATCCTGATCTTCAAGGATAGTATCCCTCTGGAAATATCGAAAGGACTCTTCCATACGATCCAAGCGCCAGAATGCGTACAAGGTGACTTTCAATTCACCCAGGTGATCGATCAGCGGCAAGAGCTGGCGGAAAAAGGGATCAGGGATGTTCGTAAAGTCGATCTTACCTTCCGGGAATCCAGGGAATGCTGTCATCTGTCAGTTCAGGACCGCGGGAACTGGGAGCGGTTTACTTCCCGAGTGGCTGCGTTTTCGAATTTGGCCAGGCTGCTGCGGAAGATCAGATCAATAGTTCCCGTTGGACCATTGCGGTGTTTGGAGATTTTGATCTCAGCAACGTTTGGCCGCGTAGAATCTTTCTCGTACATATCGGGCCGGTGGATAAACATAACCACATCAGAATCCTGTTCCAGGCTGCCGCTCTCCCTCAGGTCGGAAAGCTGGGGTTCCTTATCGGCGCGCTGCTCAACAGCACGAGAGAGCTGCGCTGCTGCCAGGACGGGAACGTTTAGCTCCCGGGCGAGCATTTTCATGTTACGCGAGATATAAGAGACTTCCTGGACGCGGTTCTCGATGCGCATCCCACCGCTCATCAGCTGCAGGTAATCAACCAGGATCAGGTCAAGTCGGAATTCAAGGTGCAGGCGCCTGCATTTTGTGCGCAGCTGCAGAGGGGTTAAACCGGGGGTATCGTCGAGGAAAATGCGCGTGTCACCTAAGACTTCGATGGCATGAGCGAAAAGAGGCCATTCATCTTCGGTGAGCTGACCAGTGCGTAGATGATGGATGTCGATGCCGGTCTCCTGGGCGATCAAGCGTTGGACGAGCTGTTCATTCGCCATTTCTAGGGAGAAGACGGCGACATGCTTTTTGTGGGTTTGGGCCGCGTTCTTTGCTGCTGATAGCATGAAAGCGGTCTTGCCCATGCCCGGGCGACCGGCGATGATCAGGAAATCCGAAGGCTGCATGCCTCCTAATAGACGGTCCAGATCGATGAAGCCAGTGGGAACACCGAACGTGTCTTCGCCGCGGCGCATGAGATAGTCGATGCGGTCGTAGTAATCGCTCAGAACCTGCTGGATGGGCTGCAGGTCACGGGTTAGGCGCCGCTCGCTTACCCCGAAGATGGCTTTTTCGGACTCATTCATGACCTCATCGATATCGCTTTCCTCTCTGTATGCCATCTTGGCGATCTGATTAGCTGCTTCAAGCATGCGACGTCTGACGGCGGTCTCCTCAACGACATGGCCGTATGCTTCAGCATGCAAGGAGGTGGGCACATTGTTTATCAATGCCGTCAGGTATGCTGGCCCTCCGATCTCGGCCAGCTGGCCCATCTGATCAAGTTCCTCGCTCACGGTGAGGAAATCGATTGGTGTGCGATGTTCGTGGAGTCGAGTGAACGTCTCCCAGATCCAGCGGTGGCGGTGGATGTAAAAATCATCAGCCTGGAGAAATTGGGCCACATCATAATAGGCTTCCGGGTTGATCAAGATAGCGCCAACAACAGCCTCTTCAGCTTCGCGGCTATGGGGGACCAGCTGCGGTCCAGGAGAGGTATTCACTTCGCTGACAGGGAGCTCACTCATGGCATTCCAATCGGATAATGATTTCCAAGTTGACAAAAAACCGGGGTCACCGGCAAACCAGCCGCTGGCCCCGGCAAGCTGGATAATTCAGGGAAATTAATTTACCTGCTCACCACCGTTTTCTTCATCTTCGTCTTCATCTTCCTCGAGATGCTCGAGGAAATCCTCAAAGACTGATAGGCGCTCAGAGCCAATTTCGGGAAGGTCTGCTTCAGCCAATTCTTCTCCCTCACCTTGCATGTCTTCTTCGGGGATGATCCCGGCCGAGTCCATCACATCTCTGGCGACCAGGATGGGCACATGAGCGCGGACAGCCAAGGCCAGGGCATCGGAGGGACGTGAATCGATGTTCAGGCTGCGACCATCCACCTCGGCAACGATATTTCCATAAAAAGTATCATCCCGTAAGGATATCACTTCAACGCGGATAACCCGTGCATCGAGCGTATGAAAGATATTTTTTACCAGATCGTGGGTTAGCGGGCGGGCGACTTCGACTTCCTGCAGAGCTATAGTGATAGATTCAGCTTCAGGAGTGCCGATCCAGATCGGCAGGTAACGCTCAGCATCAACTTCGCGCAAGATAACAATCCTCTGCTGAGACATCAGGCTAACGCGAATACTATCAATGACTACTTCTACCATATCCGACATTTAAGATCCTCCAAACGCGATCCTTCCCGCTTTATACCACAAAAAAGATAACCGATCGATTATTGTTGGGTGAATCCGGGGAGTTCGTGGCATCATATAATTGGATGTATTTTAACATGGGGTAGGCTGTGATGCAACGGGTGATTGTAGTGGTTACACTAATTGCACATTTATCTGGTATCATGGCGCTCATAGCTGGAGATAAACAGCAAGAATCGGGTGGTCTCCGGGGGAGATTCATCTATAATGCCTGATATCTTATAAATTTTCAGGAAAAGGAGACCCCGATGATGAAGGGTACGATGGATCTTGAGAGCGCAAGCCAATTAAACCAGGATTACCAGCGCGTTGAGCAGGCGATCCGCTATGTTGAAGAAAATTACCTAGACCAACCCAGTTTAATGGATATGGCGCAGAGCGTCGGTCTGAGTGAGTACCATTTTCAACGTTTATTCTCGCGGTGGGTCGGGATCAGCCCGAAAAGGTTTATGCAGTACCTGACAAAAGAACAAGCCAAACAGCTGCTGATGAATTCGCAGGATATCTTAAGTGCAACTTACCAGTCTGGTCTCTCCGGTCCAGGTCGGCTGCACGACCTCTTCGTGACCTGTGAAGCTGTGACTCCCGGCGAGTTCAAGGGACGTGGCCGGGGGGTGCTGATCCACTACGGTTTCCATCCCACTCCTTTTGGTGAATGTCTGATCGCAAGTACGAGGCGCGGGGTGTGCAACCTGATGTTCCTCCAGGAGGGAGATCGCAACGCAGCCATCGCGGAGTTGAGGGCTCACTGGCCGGCGGCGGAGATCACTTACGATCCCGATCAGACACGCGATGCAGCTGATGAGATCCTGACCCTTTTCCAGATGCGATCACCGGATCCGCTGCGGCTTTACTTGAGGGGGACCAACTTTCAGATCAAGGTGTGGGAGGCGTTGTTGAAGATCCCCTCCGGCTCGGTGGTCTCGTATGAGGATATCGCCATCTCGATCGGATCCCCTGCAGGATCACGAGCGGTAGGTAATGCTGTATCTCGAAACCCAGTCCCAGTGCTGATCCCCTGTCACAGAGTGATCCGCAAGTCGGGCGAGTTTGGCGATTACCGCTGGGGATCGCCCAGGAAGAAAGCCATGCTGGGTTGGGAGCTGAGCAAGGGAGATCTGGCGAGGCAAGAATCCGGGGTCGTCGTAGGCGTATGAGCGGTAATCTCCCTTCCACGAAATCAGGTGGGACTTCCAACCTGGCGATATGGGCAGGGCTGATCGCGGTCTATATCGTGTGGGGTTCGACGTACCTGGCGATCTTTTTCGTCGTGCAGACGATCCCGCCGTTCCTGTCGGCTGGAACGCGATTCCTGATTGCAGGAGGCGTCCTATACGGATTCCAGCGCTTGCGGGGAGATCCAGCACCAAAGAGGTTCGAATGGCGTTCTGCGGCGATTGTCGGCCTGCTCCTGCTGCTGGGGGGGAACGGTGGCGTAGTTTGGGCAGAGCAGCGGGTGGCTTCCGGGATTACGGCGTTGCTGATCGGCTCGGTGCCGCTCTGGATGGCTATGATCGATGCGCTGCGCCCTGCAGGCCAGCGCCCGAATCGCTGGGTGATCCTGGGTGTTATCTCAGGATTCCTGGGTATTGTCATCCTGGTTGGACCGGCAGGGATGATCGGAGGTGAAGGTCAGGTCGATCCGGTGGGCGCGTTGGTCTTAATCATGGCTTCGTTGTCCTGGGCCATAGGTTCGCTTTATGCCCGCGGCGCAAAACTGCCATCCTCACCCTTGTTGGGCACTGGCATGGAGATGCTGGCTGGCAGCGCGGGTTTGTTCATCATGGCTACGATCAGCGGGGAATGGGGCCGGTTGGACCTGGCGGCGATCTCAACCCGCTCCTGGTTGGGGATGATCTACCTGATCGTGTTTGGCGCATGGGTGGGATTCGCCTCTTATACCTGGCTGCTGCGCGTCGCGCCGACGACGCTGGTCTCCACATATGCTTATGTCAACCCACTGGTCGCCATTTTCTTGGGTGCCATGCTGGCAGGTGAAGAAATAACCCCGCGGGTGCTGTTTGCAGCGGCGATCATCATCGGATCGGTCATTCTGATCACAATGACTCAACCGGCCTCACAAGGGTCTAAGGTAGGAGAAGAGGTCGCACTGTCCGCAGGGGATGACTAAGTGGCAATGGGGGGGTAATCAGGGTAGGAATCAGAAGGTTTGGCTATAATGGTGTGGATGATCCCCGAATCCCAGGCCTTATTGAAGGCTTTGACGACCGTCGGATCGTAGCGGGTTCCACCCCCAGCAACGATCTCCGCATAAGCCTGTTCGGGGGAACGCGCTAGGCTGTAGGGGCGCTCGGTGGTCATGGCGTCGAAGCCATCGGCGATGGTGACGATGCGGGCGACCAGAGGGATATCCTCGCCGGCCAGACCCTGGGGATAACCCTGACCATCCCAGCGTTCGTGATGGTAGCGGACGACCGGTATGGCGGGCAGCAAGTAGGGGATATCCTTGATCATCTCAGCCCCGGTCGAAGGATGCAGCTTTATCTCCTGCCACTCTTCTGGCGAAAGGGTGTCCTTCTTGGTCAGCGTCGATTCACGGATGTGGATCTTACCGATGTCGTGCAGCATGGCGCCGAAGCGCAGCTGCTCGCGGTCGAGGGGTTCACCGTTCAAATGATCAGCGATAGCAAAAGCGTAAGCCATCACCCGCTCAACGTGACCGCGCGTGTACTGGTCGCGGACCTCAATGGCGTTGGCCAGGACTGCCAGACTGGTTTCATAGGCCTGCTGGATTTGGGCAACGCGCAGCTCGTGCGAGCGCGCCAGCCGGGAATTGACGACCGTGATCAGGTCCTCCCGTGTGACGGGCTTGACCAGGTAATCCTCGGCGCCCATGTCCTTCCCGGCCATGATATCCTCATGCTCACCGCGGGCGGTAAGAAATATGAACGGGATGGTGACCCACTCCGAGCGATCACGCACAGTGTGGAAATATTCATGACCATCCATCTCTGGCATGGCGATGTCGGACAGGATAAGATCGGGGGTGATATCGGCCATCTTTTCCAGGGCGCGCCGACCGTTGACCGCGGTAAAAACTGTAAAACCTTCCAGCTCAAGCATCTCCTGCAAGCCCTCACGCAGGATGGGGTTATCTTCGACGATCAGGATGGTCTCCTTGTTCATTGCTCAACCTCTGAAGCACATGGCAGACCAGCAGCTGGCTGGGCGGCGCGAACGGCGCGCAAAATAGCCTGGGAGAAGGCTTCAGCCGCAAAAGCGCCGACGATATTGACATCAGCTTTTACCTCGCCAGTGGCCAGAGCGAAAATGGTGTCTCCATCCAGCATAGTATGGGCAGGGCGAACCGTGCGTGCCAACCCATCCTGGGCCATCTGGGCGACCTTGTTGATCTGTTCTTTGTCAAACCTGGCATTGGTTGCCACCAAGCCGATGACCGTGTTTTCTGGCGGGTTTGACATGAAGCCTAATATGCTGCGTCCAACCAGAGACTGCATGACCCACATCGTGTCGGCAAAATAGGGTCCCCGGCCAATCTTCTCCGGGCCTTTCTGAACCACCCGCGCCCCAGCAATGATCTGACCGGTCTCCGGATCGACCACGTCGCCGAATGCGTTGACCGCGGCAATAGCGCCCACCAGGACGCCGCTGCCGATCTCAATGCTGGCTGTGCCGATGCCGGATTTCATTGCTCCAGCCGGGCCGATGATCTTGCCGACTGTGGCACCGGTGCCGGCGCCGACATTGCCCTCGGCCGGGCGCTCAGCGGAGGCGTTCAGGCAGGCCTGGTAGCCCATCTGGGCATCGGGGCGAACCTCGCTGCTGCCGACTCCCAGGTCGAACAGGATGGCGGCAGGAACGATCGGCACCCGGGCAACGCGCACGTCGAAACCCACGCCGCGCTCTTCCAGGTAATCCACCACACCGGTAGCAGAGTCCAGTCCAAAAGCCGAGCCACCGGATAAGACGATGGCGTGCACTTCATTTACCAGATGCATGGGATGCATGGCATCCGTCTCGCGCGTACCCGGAGCGCCGCCGCGCTGGTCGACACCGCCGATGGCGCCCTTCTCACACAGTACGACGGTGCAGCCGGTGAGCGCTTCCTCATCCTGGGCGTGCCCGACGAGCAGTCCAGGGATGTCGGTGATGGAATCGTTCAATTTATTGGCCATATCATTTCTTTCATACGGTCAGCAAGATCATAATTCAGCAACCTGGAAGTCGAAAACCCTGCCGATCAGTTCGATATCGGCCTGGTTGTGACCGGTCATCAGCAGGTAGTGGTGCGAGGTGAGTCGATCCAGCATACGGCGTCCATCGAACACTTTGAGGATGGCACCATTAAGACAGTCCGAATTTTCGTATTGGACGTAATCTTTGAGGTCGCCTTCGGCGACGGACATCTGCTCGAAGCTGGGATCGAACTTGGCCAGGGTCATCTCACCACGCGGCAGGCGGGCGTCGATGGCCGAGGCGTTATCATCGACGATGGCCAAAACCTTGGGGCTCAGCGTCCAGCGGGTGGCGAAGGACTGCGGGATGACACCCAGATAGCCGCAGTGGGCGGCCAGGATGTGATCATCAGGATCTTCTACCTCAGGGAAGTGGGGGATGCGCTCGTGCGCCAAAGCGGCCTGACCCATCAGGAAAGGGTACAGGTTGGTCATCATAATGGGTACATCCAGCGATTTGTGCAGGATGTACTTGGTGAGCATTGAGACGAGATCAGCTTCACAGCCCCAGATCATGCCCTGCTGCTCATAGAGCAGGTTCCAGGCCAGGCAGGGGGTGGTATCGGAAAAACGCGACTCGTTGAGGCAGTTGATGCCCACTGCGCCGACGGCATCCATTTCTGCGAGCTGGCGCTTGACGGCCAGGTAGATCTTGGCGGCGCTGTTGACCGCGCGCGGGGAGAGACCGGTGGTGGTGAAATCGCCGCGATCGATGACCGCCTGCGATTCTCGATCCGGGATGGCTTTAGCCTGAGCGCCGAGGGCTTCGAAGCTCTTCTTGACGATGGTCACGCCGAACTTATCCCCTATGCGCTGCAGGCATTCGGGCTCGAACCAATAGAAGCGTTTGAAGATCTCGGACTGGAAGCCCTCGCCCGGGTTGTCCTGGAAGACCAGGAATTTCGTCTCCTGGGATTCTCGCTTGACCTGCAGGGCTTTGAGGATCGTGCGGGTCTGCTCCAGGCTGCTGGGAGCGATGGTCTCGACGCCCGCGGACCTCAGGTAGCTGACGATCTCCCAATCCCACATCAACACGGTGCCGAATTCGGAGGTAATGACCAGGATGGGGAGCTGGATGGCTTTGAAGGCCTGCAGCTGGTGGTAGGCTTCGCCGAGGAACTGGGGGAAGATGACCGCATCGGCATCAGGGAGCTGCTCGCCGAGGGGATGCGGATCGAGAAACTCAGCCTGATCAGAGAGCAACTCTTTCAGGCGCGCCAGCTGGAGATCAAAATCTGCATCACGGCCCTGAACGAAGTAAACGGGAACCAGGCGTGCTTTCATGAGGTCACCTCTGTAGGGTGGGAATGGATGGATGGGTATGAGAGGTTGGCGAGCCTTGCGACTGTGTGCTCACTTGGTCATCAATTAGAGTTAGCGTGGAAATGCAACGAGGTTGGCGAGCCTTGCGACTGTGTGCTCACTTGGTCATCAATTAGAGTTAGCGTGGAAATGCAACTCCAAGTATATCAAATGTGGGGTGAAATGGAGAAGCCCTGCAAGTTGACAGGGTGCATACATGGAGTATAATTTTCTCGCAGCACACGGCCCGTTAGCTCAATCAGGCAGAGCAAGCGACTCTTAATCGCTAGGTTGCAGGTTCGATTCCTGCACGGGTCACTTACAACCCCTCCTCAGTGGGGGGTGTTTCTTAATTCCTCAATAGAAAGATACAAGGGACAAGGACTAACATAAGCGCCTTTTAATTGTTAGCTCCACAAGAACAGTGCGGGATGCACCTCAACAGGGCTTTGCCCTGTCAGGACCAGGTTGCACGTTCCCTTCACTTCGTTCAGGACAGGCTAATCTTGCAGTCCCTCAAAGGAATAGGCAATAATGATAAGAAGAACTTGTGCTACTCATAATCGCTAGCCCTTCCAGGATGTCCCCTGACAAGGGTAAGCCCTGTCAGGACTAGGTTGCAGGTTCTCTTCACTTCGCTCAGGACAGGCTAATCCTGCACGGGTCA
>WOR8_10009783_pt1 | contig 10747 bp, 13 predicted proteins | sample DeeMarSeWOR38_10_FD_19890 | JGI IMG/M metagenome (IMG submission 19890)
CTATGGCAAAAACCCTGACACAGATGGCAGCAGATATTGTTGCAGCGCAGGCATCACATGTATCCATGTCTGCTGATGAGATGGATACGACCCTGAAGAAAGTCTTTGAGGTGTTAAGCCAAATTAAAGTTCTCGAAGAAATGCCTTTGGAAGAAGCTGTGGATGACAAACTTGCAAGGCTGCGTGCCAAACCCATGAGGTCCATCCAAAAGAATTATGTTGTTAATCTGGAGGACGGCAGCAAATACAGGCAGCTGACAGCGAAAACTCTCGCAAAGTTCAGTCTGACGGCGAAAGAATATCGGAAGAAATGGGGTTTTCCGGCCAGGCAGGCTTTGTCTGCCAAGTCACTTTCGGCAAGAAGAAGAAAAGTAGCGGCCGCACCTGCGAAGAAGAAAGCCGCCCGCAAGAAGAAAGCAGCTCCCAAGGGTAAAGAGGCTTAGACAGTTTACTAGTGCTATTAACCTCTGAGTCTGGTCTTTCAGCCTTCGAAACAAAAAAGTTGTTGTCTGTCTTTTAAGTCTTTCAATGCCTGACCATTCCGCTTGAATAATCTACCGATCATAGCCCTGCGCCCTGAAATTTAGCACGAATTTTTACTTCCGGGCTGAGGAAGGGGGCGACTGTGGATTTGGCAAGGCAAAGGGCATAGAGTGAAGGATTTTGAATTTACCCTGTGCTCTATGCCCCTTGCTCAGTTCTACTGGCTAAAGGATTCTTCGATTTCGGATTATAGATTTTTCATTGGAGATTTTAGATATTTATGCATCTTTCATTGATAGGGATGTCGGGATCGGGGAAATCCCAATGGTCTACCGAGCTTGCGGAACTCGGCTACCTGCGTTTTTGTTGCGACGAACTCATTGCTGACAAGCTTGCTCCAGAGTTAATTCGAAGCGATGGCATATCTCTGGATTTAGGCGAGTGGATGGGATTTCCTTACGAGCCTCGATATAAAGAGCGTGAATACAAATACCTCGCCTGTGAGATAGAAGTGATTGGGGAAATTCTTCTCTACCTATGTGGAAATAACCCAGGAGAAAAGGTGGTTGTGGATACGACTGGCAGTGTTATCTATACGGGAAAGGACATGCTGGAAAAGCTGAAGTCAAATAGTACTGTTGTACATCTAGAAACACCTCCAGAGGTTAAGGAGCGAATGCTCAAGGTCTATCTGGACCAACCAAGGCCGGTGTTGTGGAGGGATGTGTTTTCCAAAAAGCCTGGAGAAACGAACGAGGAAGCTTTGGCACGTTGCTACCCCCGCCTATTATTTTCCCGTCAGAGGTTGTACGAGCAATACGCGGATGTCACAATAGATTACTATGTGCGTAATCGAAAATAGAGCATAGAGCAAGGAGACAGGAGTCAGAATCCAGAATTCAGGAGAAAAACAATCAAAATTGAGTTTCTTTAACTGCTGGCTACTGGATTTCTTGATTGCGGATTTCGAATTAGAGGAAAGTATCGAGCTTATGTACAACCTGCCTGAACAACATCGGCAACACCTTATGATGAGGCCGACCGAATGCTTTGACCAAGGATCGTCAATCCAAGACAAAATCAAATTGGCCCAGAATCTTTACCTTTTGTGGAAAGATGCATTACGAAAGCAATCTCATATTAATAATCTTCTGGCAGATTTGGAGAGATGCATAAGGGTTAGCCGCGAGTCTATGTTGGATCTCAGAATTGTCGAGATCTGTAAGCGTTGTGACGAAGAAGAGGGGGGAAGTTGCTGCGGGGCAGGGATGGAGAACAAGTTTGACACCTTTCTTTTGCTGGTGAACCTTCTTCTAGGTGTTACTTTGCCGGAGCGCCATCTCAGAACAGAGAGTTGTTACCTCTTGACTGATAAGGGGTGTACATTGAAGCTGCGGTTGGTGTTATGCGTTGACTTTCTGTGTGATAAGATACTGAATGAATTGAGTTTTGAGGAGTTACTCAGCCTTCAGAAGATATCAGGTGAGGAACTTGTAATCGGCTTCAGACTCTATGATGCGATTAAGAAATTCGTGCGTCAGGCCGAAACACAAGTCTAATGCATGAAATATCCGGGCCAGGCAAGATATATTGGCCTTGGGGCAGAAATGAGCCTAAAAAAAACACCTCTTCTTTCTAAATCGCGCTTTCTTGCCGGATCGCAGTGCCAGCTCCGCTTGTGGCACCAGTGTTATAATCGGGAACTTGCCTCAGAAATAAGCCCTTCGCAGCAAGCCATATTTGATGCTGGTCAGGAAGTGGGAAGGCTGGCAACTCGCCTTTACCCAGGGGGGGTTCTCATCGAAGAGGACCATCTGCACCATCACGAGGCGGTTCAATCTACATTGGCGGCGATAGATAATCCCGAGATACCGGCAATTTTTGAGGCTGCTTTTGTCTATGACGATGTACGCATTAGGGTGGACATTTTGCAAAGACTTGGAGATGGCAGGTGGAATCTCATAGAAGTTAAGTCAGCTACTTCAGTCAAGGATGTATACTTACCTGACGTGGCAGTCCAATATAATGTTCTCATTGGCTCAGCTCTGGAGATTGTGGATGCTGGCATTCTTCATCTAAACAGCAAGTATGTCTATGACGGGACCAAACTTGAGCTTTTTAACCTCTTTACTTTCTCGGATTTGACTGAACAAGTCCTGGAACTACGGCAAAAGCTTCCTACAAAGCTTGCTGAGCTCAAAGATATGCTAGCGGCTGCAAATCCTCCTCAAGTAGTCCCTTCGCGCCATTGCCTGAGCCCCTATCCTTGCGAATTTTGGGATCACTGTACCGCAGAAATGCCTGAGTTCTGGGTCATGGGTCTTACCGGTATAAGGGAGGAAAGACTGAATGAACTGGCAGCAATGGGGGTTGAGGATATTCGACATATCCCTAAGGGTTTTGCCCTAAGCGAGCTTCAGGAACGCATAAGAACATGTGTTGTTAGCCGTGAGGACTATGTTGCAGCCGAATTGGAAGAGGAGCTGACAAACCTGGAATACCCGGTGCATTTTCTTGACTTTGAAACTGTCAGTCCTCCAATCCCGGTATATGCAGATACCAGGCCCTATCAGGCTATTCCATTTCAGTGGTCAGATCACATCCTTTCCGGGGCAGGGGATTTGGACCACTCCAGCTACCTCTTTAGGGAGGATGGAGATCCCCGGGAAGATTTCACTGCAAGTCTGTTGAAAATCCTGGGAGAGGGGGGCACGATTTTTACCTACTCGAACTACGAGAGAAGAGTCGTATCCGAGCTGGCAGAGCACTTGCCAGAGCAACGTGACCGGCTTCTAGCTACTCTAGATAGATTTCGGGATTTACAGGCTTTAATCAAGAGATATTTCTACAATCCAGGATTCCGCGGTTCATTTTCGCTGAAATCGGTGTTGCCAGTAATCGTTCCCCATATGAGCTACGAGAATTTGGTGATTCAGGAAGGTACACATGCTTCGCTGGAATATCTGCGTATGCTCAACCCCGAGACATCGCCGGAACAGAGAAGGAGAATCGAGCAGGCCTTAATAGACTACTGCAGCTATGATACCCTTGCCATGGTCAAAATCCGGGAGGTCTTGCTCAAGAGATTTTGATGGAGTAATTGATTAATGGAAGTTCCAGAGATCAAATCAAAATGACTAAGGTTTCAGTGTTCAGTTTTCAGGTCTATCATTTCTGACACCTGAAACCTGACACCCGACACCTAAAAATCTGAGATTTGGTCTCTGCAATTTGAAATTTTGTTGGTGCAGTGCACGAGCTATTGGGGTGAAAGAGTTTTGCCCTATGGCCGTTATCTTTGTAGTTTTAGGGGACAGATTATGAAGCCATCATTTCCTCCTGAAAGTCCAAAGCAATGTCCTTGCGGTCACAAACACGTTTCCTGGTCTATAGGCGAAGATGAAGTTTATTGCTGGGACTGTGACCGCAAGTATCCTGTCTCGGATTGTTTCGGCTCCCGAGCCCCTGTTTCAGTGGAAGATCCTGAAGAGGACTCGACAGAGTAGTATGGAGCTGGGACAAAAATTTCCCATAAAAAAACCCACCGACCTGTGTTGCCCCCGAGCTGGTCTGCTACGGCTGGACGATGGGTGAAAATAATTGCTGCAAACAAGATGCCAATTAGAAACTGTATTGGAATCCCATAAATAGATGTTGAATTGAGTCTATGTTCTTGCTACCGAAATCACTGATAATAAGGGTTGGACCAACTCCGACAAAAGGCTGGAAAGGCCCATCCTGGTAGCGAAACAGAATAAAGCTGTTCGATGGGTCAAAATCTGTGTCTGCGTCTATGCTGGTTTCTGAATTGACCTCATTGGTTCCCGACACGGAAGTCTCCGAAGTTATACCGAGCCAGGGAATATCCTCGAACCAGTAACCCGTTTCTGTGCTGGATGGAGATTCAGTGTCGAAGTATTCGTCACTTATAGTTGTGTCGGCCTTCGAATCAAAACCGGAGAAGTTCAAGGCCAAGACTTCGTCTTCGGATAAATCTGACCGAAGATCACTTTTTATGTCTAATTCACTCATACCAAGACCAGGGGTGCATAGTATCATTGCAGTCATAATAAAAAATGCTATTAATCTCTTTAACCTTTTCATCGTTTCTCCTGGCTCATGGCACGACCATTTGCAGCTTTGAAATGGGTCGAGAAGCCTAACAGTGATATGGTTAAGAGTCAAGCTATTATGTGTAATTTCTGCAATCTATGTTTATAGGAGCTGGGGAGAAGAGTTGCTGGTATGTCTATAGAGGTGATGCCATGTATGTCCTAAAGCTGAAAGGAGATCTTGTTTGGCATACATCTGGCCCGGGTGAGCCAGAGGATCCTCTTGAGTTCGAACTGGAAGCCCTGCTGTCAAAGCGTCCAACACCCTTGTTGGTCTATGGGGAGGTGCACCGGAGGATTAAGAAAACTCTAAATGTCAATCAGCTTGACGCTCTTACCTTCGCAAAATGTTTGGAGGAGTTCGCCGAGGAGATTAGAGGTGCGGCAGAGACTTATGAGTAAACCCCTAAGTACGCTGATGCCTTTTTGTTTTGCAGTACTGTACATGATCATGCCCTGCCCGGCGTGGGCTTGGACGGGCAGGGTAGTGGATGTTGGAGCCGGTGAGACAATTACGGTGTTGAAAAATGGAAAAAGTGTGGAAGTTTTGCTCTACGGAATTGATTGTCCGGAAGAGGGTCAGCCATTTAGCAAGCAGGCAATGCAGTTCACCTCCAAGATGGTCTTAGGCAAGGTGGTCGAGGTTCACCGCATGGATGCCGACAGGCATGGACGAACCATAGCATTAGTGTCTGTGGACAAGAGTTTGCTGAATGAGGAGTTGGTCAGGGCTGGTTTAGCATGGGTTTATAACAGGTATTGCCACGAGGTAATGTGTGAGACTTGGAAACAATACCAGTTGAGAGCTAAAATTGACAAACGAGGCTTTTGGAGTGAGCCTCAACCAATTTCTCCCTGGAAGTTCAGGAGAAAGAGATGAGGATAATGGAGCCTGCCACTATATTGTTGATGGCTTTGCTGGTCGCTTTGACCGTCGCCTGCGCCACACCAAGGAAGCAGCCAAACTCCTACGAGGAATGTATATCACTGTGTAGTGATGAAGTCAGCGACTGCGTTCGAAGTTGTTATAGCTGGAAGTGGTCGGCAAAAAACGTTATGGATTGTGTAAACAAATGTAACCAAAAAAGCGCAGAGTGTCAGAAACATTGCTCCAAGTTGAAAGAGCCTACTTCGCAGCCTCTGCCAGAATATTATAACCAAGGAGGTAATGCAGGGTGACCAGAGCGTGCAGTTTTATCACTACAATAATAACTATGGCAGTTCTTCTGGACGTTCAATTGGTCCTGATAAGAGGTGGGAACTAGGCACAGAAAAAGAAGAAGGACTTACGAATTTTCGTAAGTCCTTCTTCTTTTTTGGCAGTCCCAACGGGACTCGAACCCGTGTCTTCGGCGTGAGAGGCCGATATCCTAGACCACTAGACGATGGGACCGCTATATTGGGTTATATGTTATTAGTTAAAGGTTATTAGTCTCAAGAGTAAGGGATTAAGCATTACGAGATACAGCAGTGCAGACGATGCTTTTCCCAATAACAGATAACAAATAACGTATAACTGTTCAATCCTCCTATTGGCTGGGGGAGGAGGATTCGAACCCCCGTAGCATGATCCAGAGTCATGCGTCCTACCGCTAGACGATCCCCCAACGAGCATTGAAAATTAGACCCATTTCGACTAGGCACGAGGCGGTAGCCTGCTGAGGACCAAAGATTAAGGCATTGCATTTGCATCTTGAGGAACAGTCTTGAACCTCATTGTATAAAGGTGGTGTTGTTTGGTGCCTATTTTCAAATGCCCAGTGCCAGTGCGAAACGCTTATAAAGTGCTTGACAAACCAAAGGCTTCTTTTATACTTACCACTTCAATCTTTACAGGATTATAATGCAAGGAATGGTGATCTTTGAAAGTTAGGGTGGATGAGCTTCCGGATACGGGTAGGGTGCTTCATTTTCACAAGACTGACGCTTGGCTAGCTTCCATGACAGAAGATTCGCGTGAGATCACCCTGGCAAGGCCGGTCGAGGTTGACCTGGAACTCATCCCAGAGGCGGACCGTATTAAACTAAGGGGTCGTCTGCAGGGAGCGTTGCAGGTTGCTTGCAGCAGATGTCTGCAAGATTTTGTCTTGGACCTGGATGAAACCATAGATTTCACCCTCCTGCGACCTCTATCGGTCGATGCTCCCCACGAAATCGATCTGCGGCCAGAGGAGTTGGACACGGAATTCTTCGATGGCGTAACAATAGATCTGGACCTCATCGTGGCGGAACAAATCTTCCTGGCGTTGCCGCAAAAGCCGCTCTGTCAACCGGACTGCGGAGGGCTTTGTTCCGGCTGCGGGGCGGAGCTGAACCGAGAAGCGTGTCGATGCGAAAAGATTGATAGAGTTTCTGTCTTCGATGCCCTTCGATCTGTGAAGATTGACAAATAAGTGTTCCCTGACCAGGTCGAACCGGCCGTTATATGAAAAGGAGTGTTTCTGATGGCTCTCCCTAAGAGACGTCACTCAAAGAGTAGAACAAGAAAAAAGCGAACACACTACAAACTCGAGCAACCCACGCTCTCCCTTTGTTCTCAGTGCAACGAACCGAAATTGCCGCACCATGCATGTGCAAGCTGTGGAACCTATAAGGGAAGAGAGGTCATTAAGACAGAGGAAGTTTAGCGAACCAAGGGTATTCGGAGGTAAACTGCCGCCGATTATTTTTTGCTTGAAGTGCGGACCGGACGGTCCGGTCCTAACTGATTCAAACCTTAGTGTGGACCGCTTGTAACCATAAAAGGGGATATCGTGAACCGCACCGTCATTTTAGGAACAGGCGCAGCAGTACCCAAAAAGATTCTTACCAACCAAGACCTGGAGTCCATTGTTGATACCTCAGATGAATGGATCGCCAGTCGAACCGGTATCAAGAGTCGACACATTGCAGAGGACGGTGAGACCACGTCTACATTGGCCACAGAAGCGGCCCGCAGGTCTTTAGAGATGGCAGGGGTTAAACCGGAAGAGCTTGATATGATTGTGGTGGGCACAACCTCTCCGGATATGATCATGCCTAATACTGGCGCACTGGTGCAAAAAAATCTTGGCGCCGTCAATGCCTTTGCCTTTGACGTTTATGCGGCCTGCAGCGGTTTTATCTATGCTTTAACCATCGCAGACAAATTCATAAAGGAGAGCCCGGGAAAAAAAATACTGGCCATCGGGTCAGAGCTCCTTTCCAGCATTACAGATTGGCAGGATCGTAATACCTGCGTACTTTTTGGAGATGCGGCGGGGGCTGTATTGGTCAGCGGCAGTTCCGATGGCGACCGGGGCATCCTTTCCACCCACTTACACTCAGATGGTTGTCTTTGGGAGCTGCTTTATATACCGGGCGGGGGGTGTGTATATCCACCCAGTGCCGAAATGGCTGAGAAGCGAGATTACTGTATTCGCATGCACGGCAACGAGGTTTACAAGCATGCTGTTCGATCCTTGACCGACGTGGCCCGTGAGGCTATGAGCACAAATAACTTAAAGCCAGAGGATGTAGATCTCTTTATCCCGCACCAGGCCAATATTCGCATCATGAAGAAAGTGGCCGAGAGGTTGGAGATTCAGGAAGATCGAGTCTATGTGAACATTGAACGTTATGGTAATACCTCATCTGCCAGCATTCCGGTGGCCCTTGATGAGGCCAATAGGTCGGGCCGCCTCAAGCGGGGAGATCTGGTCCTCCTGGATGCTTTTGGCGGAGGATTCACTTGGGGCGCAGTAATGATCCGTTGGTAGGAAATCTATAGAGTTGAGCAATGGAGTAGAGGAGGCGTTAAGTGGACTATTTCTTGACTGAAGAACAGGAAATGATCAGAGAAATTGCAGCCAAAATTGCTGCCGAGAAGGTTCGCCCGGTCCGTGCTGAACTGGATGAGAGCGAAGAGTTTCCCTGGGATCTCATGAAGATTTTGGCGCAGTCGGACCTCTTCGGGGTCTATTTGCCGGAAGAGTACGGCGGCTTAGGCGGAGGAGTGTTGGAAAACTGCTTGGCCATTGAAGAGCTCGGACGGGCGTGCATCGGCGTTGCCACTACTTATGCAGCCAGTGGTCTGGGGGCTTATCCCATACTGCTCCACGGCAGTGAAGAGCAAAAACAAAAGTACCTGCCGGTAATTGCCAGCGGTGAGACAACTGCTCAACGGCAAGGAGATTTCTACCTACTCAATGGCACCAAACAGTGGATTACAAACGGCGGTGAGGCCGAGATCTATACGGTCGTCGCCATCACCGACAGGGCCAAAGGGGCCAGGGGTGCAAGCGCTTTCATAGTTGAAAAGGGGGATCCAGGTTTTTCCTTTGGCAAGAAGGAAAAAAAGATGGGTATCTGCACCTCCGCCACCCGGGAGCTTCTCTTCAATGATTGCAAAATCCCAGCGGATCGGTTGATTAGCCGCGAGGGCACGGGATTTATTGTCACTATGAAAACCTTTGACGTGTCGCGGCCAGGAATAGGCGCCTTGGCAGTGGGTCTGAGTCAGGGTGCTCTGGACATTTCAGTGGAATATGCCCGCAAGCGTGTCCAGTTCGGCAAACCCATCATTTCGTTTCAGGCCATCCAGCACATGCTTGCTGATATGGCCACAGAAACCGAGGCCGCCAGGGCCCTGGTCTATGCCACAGCACGATACATAGACAGTGGCGGCAAGGACATTTCCAAACTGTCAGCGATGGCCAAACTCTTTCCAACCGATGTTGCCATGCGCGTAACCACCAACGCCGTACAAGTCCTTGGAGGATATGGATATATGCGGGATTACCCGGTGGAAAAGATGATGCGCGATGCCAAAATACTGCAGATATATGAAGGCACGAACCAGATTCAGCGTAACATTATCGGCCAAGAGTTGAACAAGGAATACGGAAGGATCAAGGAAACATTCTTCTAATTTCACATTTCGCATTTGGCATTTCTCATTTATTCATTTTGGGAAAAACATTTTTGGCCTTTTCTCGAATATAGGATGACAAATGAGCAATGAGAAATGATCAATGACAAATGGAGCGAAGCGCATGCACGTGGTTGTTTGTATTAAGCAGGTTCCGGATGCGAAGAACGTCCGTATTGATCCTGAGACCTGCACCTTGGTCCGGCAGGGTGTAGAGAGCATAGTCAATCCCCATGACTGGTACGCGGTGGAAGCGGCTTTGCGCTTCCCGCAAGCCGAGGAAGCGCTTAGAGAAATCCTTGCCCTGGGAGTAGACGAGGCTGTGCTCTTGAGTGACCGCGCCTTTGCCGGCGCGGATACCTGGGCTACCTCACTCACCCTGGCGCGAGCCATAGAAAAGCTAGGACCAGTTGAATTGGTAATTTGCGGCAAGCAGGCTATTGATGGGGACACAGCTCAGGTAGGTCCCGGGCTGGCAGCACATCTGGATAGACCCTATACCACCTATGCTCGGCGGCTGGAGTTGCTCAATGGAGGGCAATTGCGGGCTGAGCGCGTCACAGATTTTGGTTACGAGGTCGTACAAATGGAACTGCCTGCGGTTGTCACGGTAGTGCGGGAAATTGGTGATCCAAGGATGCCCGGACTCAAACACAAGATGAAGGCCAAGAAAAAGGAAATTCCTGTCATGGGTGCGGCTGAGTTGAAGCTAAATCCTGAAGAGGTGGGCTTGCAGGGCTCTTACACCCAAGTAGTAAAGGTATTCAGTCCGCCACCCCGTTGCGACCGGGAGATGCTCAACGGTGATGCAGAGGAGCAGGCAGAAAAACTTCTCAAACTATTACAAGAAGCAAAGGTACCTGGGCTATGAAAGCCATAATTGACGAAGAAAAATGTACAGCGTGTGGCGAGTGCCTGGAAGTCTGCCCTGTGGATGCCATTGACCTAGTAGATGACGTGGCCCAGGTGGATGACAATTGCACTCTATGTGGACTGTGCGTTGATGTTTGTGACTATGAGGCCATTGGCTTGCCAGAAGTGCAGACCGCTGAGACAGACGATTTGGAGTCGTACAAGGGTGTCTGGGTTGTTGCCGAGCACCACGATGGTGCAATACACTCTGTTTCATTCGAGTTGCTGGGCGCGGGGAGAAAGTTGGCCGATAAACTAAAGGTGGAGTTGTCTGCTGTATTGATAGGTGATCAACTGCAGGAAGGGGCCAAGAACCTAATCGGCTACGGTGCAGATCGAGTGTATTTGGCGG
>WOR8_10009787_pt1 | contig 10747 bp, 10 predicted proteins | sample DeeMarSeWOR38_10_FD_19890 | JGI IMG/M metagenome (IMG submission 19890)
ACTGTGCAAAGCTGGAAGAATAACCGGCGTGTTTTCATCGCGGCAATGGAAAAGGAACAGACGATGATGACCGTGATGTTTGTTCTCGTCGGGATTACGACCGTTTTTATTGTCTTTGTTGTTTCTTATATGATAATCAGCCATAAAAGTAAAGACATAGGCATTTTAAAAAGCATAGGTGTTTCGAATGCAAATGTTATGTTATTATTTTTTGGTTTTGCTTTTTTGGTAGGTTTTTTAGGCTCTGCCATAGGTACGGTGGGCGGATGGCAGTTTCTGGTTCATATCAACGGGATAGAAAAGTGGCTTTATGACAGGTTTGAGTTTATGACAGGTTTGAGTTTCAACCGCTGTGGAACAGGGAGATTTTTGCAATAGATGAAATTCCGAATACCATTGATTATAAAGTTCTGGGGGTAATAATCCTTTCGGCGATAGCTGCGTGTTTGGCAGGTGCGCTGTTGCCGTGCCGTAAGGCCGCGAAGCAAAAGCCGGTCGAGATATTGCAGGTGAGCCAATTATGAATAAGGGCGGTTTTATATTAAAAGCTGAAGGGATTTATAAATCTTATCGGATGGGCGCCACGGACGTAGAGGTGCTCAAAGGTGTGGATTTGGATGTAAAGAAGGGTGAGTATGTTGCCATAGTAGGTGCCTCCGGGAGCGGTAAAAGCACTCTTCTGCATATATTAGGTGCTTTGGATAGGCCGGATAAGGGTTCTGTTGCATTTAATGGGCGGGATTTGAGCCGGTATGGCGGCAGTGAATTGAATAGATTCCGCAACAAGATGGTCGGATTTGTTTTTCAGTTTTATCATTTATTGGACGAATTAAATGTGCTGGAAAATGTTTATTTGCCGACGATGGTTTTAAGAGGCGTATTCGGCTGGATTTCTTGCCGGAGAAAGGCCGAAAAACGGGCATTAGAGTTGCTTGAGCAGCTTGGATTAGGTGAAAGGGCCAATCATAAGCCGTATCAACTGTCGGGCGGAGAAAGGCAGAGGGTTGCTATCGGCAGGGCGTTGATGAATGAGCCGAGCATACTTTTAGCTGATGAGCCCACAGGAAACCTTGACTCTGCGACAGGAAATGGTATCCTAAGGGTCTTTGAAGAATTGAACCAGGCCGGTCAGACGATTGTAATGGTGAGCCACGACGAACGAGTTGCACAAAGGGCCGGTCGGATAGTAACGTTAACTGATGGCAAAATTCGGCGTACGTGAAACAGTGAAGCAGTATTTCACAGAGGCAAGTACGCATGATACAGGTTAAAATGGTGTTTTATGGGACTGAAAATTTGGCTTGATAACAAACTTGTTGATGAGACGGATGCCAGGATATCCGTATTCGACCATGGATTGCTTTACGGCGACGGTGTTTTTGAAGGTATTCGTGTCTACAACAGCAGGGTGTTTGAGCTTGAGGCTCACATAAAGAGGCTTTATGAGTCTGCGAAAGCGATCCGCCTTGTGGTGCCGATGAGTAAGGACAAACTTATCGGCGCAGTTGAAAAAACAACCGAAGCTAACGGAGTTATTGACGGCTATATTCGGCTGGTGGTTACCCGTGGAGTGGGGACTTTGGGGCTGAATCCTTTCATTTGTGAAGAGGGCAGGTTGTATATCATAGCCGACAATATTCAACTTTATCCTGAGGAACTTTACGACAAAGGGATGAAGGTAATTAGTGCAACGACGGTCCGCAATCATCCACTGGCGATTCCGCCACAGGTCAAAAGCTTGAATTACTTAAATAATATCCTGGCCAAGATTGAAGCGCTGGACAACGATGTTCCTGAAGCAATTATGTATAATCACGAAGGATATGTTGCCGAAGCGACAGGTGATAATGTTTTTATTGTGAAGAACGGCGTGATTTATGCACCACCGGTTGAGGCCGGTTCATTAGAAGGGATAACACGGAGTATAGTAATTAAACTGGCCAACAAAGAGAAGCTTGAGGTGGTTGAAAAAAATCTTACGCGATTTGATTTGTATAATTGCGATGAATTTTTCCTCACCGGCACTGCTGCCGAGGTGATCGGTGTTGTCGATATTGACAGCAGAATAATCGGTAACGGCAAACCGGGGCCTATTACGCGTCTTTTGAGGAAAAAATTCTACAAATACGCCCACGGAAAGAAGTCATGAGTTTTGAACATTTAGCAGTAACTCAAGACTCGGAAACCTAAATTCAAAACTGATATGCAATTGCCATCACATACTAACCCTTCACTGCGCTCGAAGGTGAGTGCGGGCGGCGGTCTGCCTCTGAGTGCGATTCCTTCTTTTAAACTCATCGAAGACGAATTGGAACAGGTAAAGAAGTTGATTGATGAGCAGTTGGCTGAGGCCCGTGAACCGGTTAGACGATTACTGGGACATATAGATATCTGCAGCGGTAAAATGATTCGGCCGGGACTTGTTTTATTGTCATATCGTGCTGTTCGTGACGGGTCATGTGCAGGTGGATTGACCACTAAAAGGGCTGAGAATGTGGGAAAAGGCCCCGAATTGAGCAAGTCTTCGACCTCATCGGACTCTGCGGTGAGTGGTAATCAACGAGATTTACATTATGATGCTATTCGTGTTGCAGCGATTGTTGAGCTGATTCACAATGCCACGCTGTTGCACGATGATGTTATTGATGGAGGACAAAAACGAAGAGGGCGGCCTACTTTAAATAGTTTGTGCGGTAACGAATCCGCTGTGCTTTTGGGCGATTTCTTATTAAGCAAGGCCTTCAAGATATGCGCCGGACTGGACCCGGAAATCACTAATATAGTTGCAGGTACAGCGGTTCGAGTCTGCGAGGGTGAATTGGGGCAGATAGCCCAAAGGCAGAATTGGCAGTTGAGCGAATCGGAATATATCGACATCATCACCGAAAAAAGTGCCTCTCTTTTTAGTAGCTGTTGTGTACTTGGCGGGCTTTTGGGGGGGGCAAGCGAGACGCAAATTCGGTCGCTGGCGGATTTCGGTTTGAATGCGGGTATTGCGTTTCAAATTACCGACGATTTACTGGATATCATCGGTGATGAAAGCAAAACGGGCAAAACGCTGGGCAGCGATATTGATAAAAATAAGCTGACTTTGGCTGTAATACATTTGCTGAAGGCAGTTGACGAGGAAGAAAGGAGTGTTGTGATAGATTCGTATCTTTTGAATCCCATTAGTGATTCTGTAACGACAGATGGTGTAATACGGGAAGAGGGAATGTCCAAGGGATTGAGTCGTGAAGTCTGTATTGAGCGTGATTCGAGAGGAGGTAAAGAAAGCCTTGCAGAGATGTTAGAGCGTTTTGGCAGTTTGAAGTATGCGTACGGCCGGGCACAGGAATTTGTTACAAAAGCGCTGAATGCATTGACCGACTTGCAGGAATGTGAGGCGATAGAAGCTGTGATTGAGACAGCTAAATTTATCGGTGAGCGAGCGATTTGAAGCTGGTTTGTTTGATACCCTGAGATAATAAACAGACAAAGAAGGCCGGTTACGAAAAACCGGCCTTCTTTGTTTAGATTGTGAAACTAACTGATAGTTTTAGAACTTGTACTTTAGACTCAAACTGACCCAAAATTCATCGTCATCATTTACTGAGTCATCCATCGATGCCTGGAAATACATTCCGGGACAGAGGGCAAGGTTGTAGCCGAGGTCAATGTCAGTTGTGGCACCAAAGAGAAAATGTGACCAGTCATGGTCTACCGTTCCATTTGGAGCATACGCGGCACCGACTCCACCGTTGTATATAAGGCTTCCGGAGAGGTGCAGAACCTGCTCGGGTAATTCCGGTATCAGAGGAGGAACGGTCAGGTCATAGCCAATTCCAAGTATATGCAGCCAGCCGCCATTATCGTTCATGACGGCTCCACTTTTTGCCGGCCACATACGGACAATAGTATAGCTTGGAACGACACCTGCAGGGCAAACCTTTGGAAAGGCAAGAGATAAAAGGAATTCCTGGTAGTTTCTTACCGTCTTTGGTTCGTCGGGGTAGCTATAATAGGTCCATCCGAACGTGTAGTTCATAGCATATATTTCATCTTCATAGACAAGATTGTTGAAAAATAAAGTGATGTCGAACTCTTCGATATTTTCGAACCCACTTTCGTTAGCTCTTGACCAAAAGGCTTTCATGCCGTACCCTGTGTCGGCTAAGTTGAGGTTCGCGCCCATTTGAATTCCGCTGTCGTTACCGTAGATATCGAAGCCACGCCAGATGTACTTGCTCACATAGGTCAGGTCAACGGTTCCGCTTATCACGCCTTCCTGAGCCTGAGTCAGGGGTGCTGTGCAAAACAAGATTACAACAGTTAGTAAAATTGCCTTTTTCTTCATACTCATCTCCTTTAAAAGAATTTTTCCTTAAATTTTCCCTTATACTACACGACAACTTCTACTTAAGTATAGAAATACAAGACTCACAAACTACTTAAAAAGTTTATCGGCATCCAACTGCAAATCAAATGAAAAAAGGTATTTTTTTATTTTTTTTGGATTTTTTAGCTGAAAACAGTGCGAGAAAGTGGTTACAAAGGCGTGTGTAAATAAATTTCGACAGTTTTACATATCTTGCATATAATATGTTCAATGTGTGGTGAAGAGAGCAGTAACAGTCTGTTTAGCCGGTCTGAAGAGGCCAATGTAGACTCTGTGGCGCCTCTTTCTGTTCGGATGAGACCGAGACAACTGGATGAGTTTGTCGGCCAGAGGCATTTTGTCGGGCCGGACAGACTGCTTACAAGGATGTTAGAGGCCGACAGGCTCAGCAGCCTGATATTTTATGGTCCTCCCGGAGTAGGCAAGACGTCGCTGGCACGGGTAATTGCGAATTACACGAAGGCGAGATTCCACTATCTCAGCGCGCCTGCGGCCAGCGTAAAAGACATTCGCCAGATTATCGCAGGCGCCAAAGACAGGCTGGCCTCCGGCGGCAGGCGAACCGTTCTTTTTATGGATGCAGGATGTTTTACTGGATGACGTGGAATCAGGGATTTTAATACTGATAGGGGCAACTACCGAGAATCCTTTTTTCTCAGTCAATTCACCTTTGATTTCACGGAGCACTGTGTTTCATTTTGAACCGCTTAGTGGAGAGGATATTTTAAAACTTCTTAAGACTGCTATTGCCGATTCTGAACGTGGTCTTGGCGGATTTGATGTCCATGCGGACAAGAAGGCACTGGAATTTCTTGCTATTATGAGCGATGGTGATGCTCGCCGGGCACTTACAGCTTTAGAAGTGGGCGTATTGTCACAGGCTGCACGTAAGGGGGTAAAAAAAATTAAATTTAATCTGAAAGTCGCCGAAGAGTCGATACAACAAAAAGCAATCGACTATGACGGTACAGGAGATACGCATTACGACCTGGCAAGCGCTTTTCAGAAGAGTATGCGTGGCAGTGACCCTGATGCCACTGTTTATTGGCTTGCCCGGATGATAGCGGGAGGTGAGGAAACGCGTTTTATTGCGCGGCGGATTGCGGTGTGCGCGGCAGAAGACGTTGGAAATGCCGATCCAATGGCAACGGTTTTGGCAGCCGCGGCGGTTCAGATATCGGAGTTTGTGGGGCTGCCGGAGGCACAACTGGCGCTGGCCCAGGCAGCTATATACGTTTCTTGTGCGCCAAAATCGAATGCGGCAGCTTCGGCGATTTGGAAGGCCATGGCCGATGTGAAAAATGAGCCAACCAAGCCGGTGCCAAAACATCTGAAGGACAGTCATTACGCGGCAGCTAAAAAAATGGGTTTTGGAACCGGTTACAAGTATCCACACAGTTTTAAGGATGGTTTTGTGGCCCAGGAATACCTGCCAGGGGCGTTTGAGAAACAATATTACGTTCCTAAAGAAATGAAAAAAAAATTAAGCGTTATTTACAAAAGCTTGAAAAATTGTTACAAAATAGCAACCCTGTCAGGAAGAATACAGGTAATAAGGATAGCTAAATGGACAAGGAGCGGTTGCGTGTGAAGTTACAGAAGTGCCTGCTTGAGATGAGCGAGAAGGAGAGGAGCGAAAAAAGCCAAAAAGCATGCCGGAACCTGGTTTCTACAGCCCAATTTCAAAGTGCGTCAACGGTCATGATGTATTTATCGCTGCCGCACGAGGTTGACACTTCGGAAGTAGTCCTTTATTCCTGGCAGCTTGGCAAGACGGTGGTAGTTCCAAAGATTTCGTGGCAGCAAAGGCATATGATACCGGTCCAGATAAGTTCTTTGGAGACGGGTTTTTCGACTGAAGTTGCCGGCCTTCGCAATCCTGTAACGGGCGTGCCGACACCTATTGAAGAGATTGATTTGGTGGTAGCGCCGGCGTTGGGTTTTGACAGGAAGGGCAATCGTCTTGGGCGAGGCGCTTCCTTTTACGACAGGTTTTTTGCAAACGAGCAGCTAAAAGCGACAAGATGCGGCTTTGCTTTCGCAGAGCAGTTGGTTGACTCGGTACCGGTTGAAGATCGTGATGAACCGGTAGATTTTTTAGTGACTGATAAGGAAATACTATATTTTAATTCCGATAGAGAGCATCGGGAAAAAGGAGAATAAAGTGGCTCGTTATCCTTCCAGCTCATATGGGCGGCGAAAAGGCCGAAATCTAAGATGGGTATATGGCATTTCAGCATTGTTTATTATCGCCGGGGTTATTAGTTTTATTTATGGTTATCCATTCGGAACAAATGAAGAAACTTCCGGGGCTTTAGCAAATATCAATGTAGAGAATAAAACCAAGCCTGTGCCGGTTGTGGTACCGAATAAAAAAACGGAAGAACAGAAGATAACGCCCAAAAAAACAGTAGAACCGGAGATAACTACCAAAAGGACGGTAGAACCGGAGATAACTACCAAAGCCACCGTAGAACTGGAGAAACCAGTAGTAATACCTAAGCCCACAACCGAACCCAATCCCAAAGTGACCGAACTTATTGACGAAGCAATGTCGCTTATTAATGCGACGCCGAGCAAGGTTATAGAAGCGCGCGACAGACTTAATGATGCATTTTCAATGCCCATGAATAATGTGCAGCAAGCTGTAATTAAACGCAAGCTTTCCGAGCTTGCCGACAAGTGGTTGTTTAGCAGGAGCGTTTATCCTCAGGACAGGTTTTGCAGCGATTATCAGGTAAGTCCTGGTGATTTGCTTCAGACAATCAGCAGTAAGAATAAAGTGCCGTGGGAGATTCTTCAGACGGTCAATAATATAAGTCGTCCCGAGTTGCTGAGGGCGGGACAGAGGATAAAAGTCATCCACGGTCCGTTTCATGCCAAGGTGTATCGTTCGACTTTCACGTTGGATGTTTATCTTCAAAACACTTTCGTCCGCAGTTTTCGCGTGGGTCTTGGCAAGGATGGCAAGGAAACGCCGACAGGACTTTGGAGCGTTAAGCAGGGCGGCAAACTGATAAAGCCGCCCTGGTCTGACCCAGTGACGGGCAAACTACTTCACTACGGAGACGAGGGCTATGCTTTGGGCTCAAGGTGGATAGCACTTGACGGTCTGCAGGGAGATGCTAAAGGCAGGACCGGTTTTGGCATTCACGGCACCATAGAGCCGGAGACAATAGGTACTAAAAGTTCAAATGGGTGTATCCGCCTTCACAATGGTGATGTCAAAAAGGTCTACGATTTGTTGACGGAGGTTCAATCTCTCGTCAGAGTTATAGACTAACAAGAACAAGGTGTTTTTTTGGGTGTATCGAAGAACCAAAGGATGGTTACGTTCGGCCAAATCTCGAACACACAGTTGGAGCATCCACATTTTTCTTACTGCGGTTTTGTTGTTGTATGCTGAGTGTATTTCGTTCCCAAAATACACCGCCGTGATAGCCTTGAATTGTCTTGTCAAGCTCTGCCAGATAAAGGCGTTTTGCAGCGAGCAGGCAGTATTCTTTTTCGATTTCGATTCCGAGGAATCTGCGGTTTAGTTTCCTGGCCGTTACAATGCTGCTGCCAACACCCATAAATGGATCAAAAACGAGGTCATTTTCATTTGTACTTGCCAGAATTAATTTCGCCAGTAGTTTTTCAGGCTTTTGAGCAGGATGGTCCGTATTTTCCGGCATCGACCAGAAGGGTACTGTTATATCGTTCCACAAATTTGAGGGATGTGTCAGGCGAAACTGGCCGCCGGACGAATTTTGCCAGTCTTTTGGTTCGCCATTTGTGTCGGTATATGGCGCGAGGACTCTGCGTTTTAACTTTACATCAGAGACGTTAAATGTATAGTCATTCGAAACAGTAGCGAACCAGATATCTTCCGAGGCATTTTTCCAGTTTGTTTTTGAACCTCTGCCTTTTTCTCTCTCCCAGGTAATTCGATTACGTACTTTCAGATGTTTTTCCAGGACAAGATGAACCGCTGTTGATGAGTACCATTCTGAGCATACATAGACCGATGAATTGTTCCTGAGTGTCGGCAGTAACTTAACCAGCAGGTTTTCGAACCATTCGGCATATTTGGTGATGCTCCTTTTTCTAAAGATAGTGGAGTTGAATGTTTTTGTAAGGTTGTAAGGTGGATCTAATATCAACAGGTCAACAAAACTGTTTGGCAGAGAATCAAGGACTTGATAAATATCCTGGTTTACTATTCTATTCTCGATGGTATCTATTTCAGCATGTTCGGAAATCTGCATTAAATCTGCGCCATAGCAATATCTTTCTGTTTCGTTAATGGATATCGTTCTATTTCTCTTCGCACGGACCTTATTCATGATGTTGTTTTTATGCCGGTTCTTTTTTCGCTCTTTTTTTGGCGGTGAACAGGTCGGCTTTGCCTTCGACGATGTCGCGGGTGATTACATATTTTGCGCTCTTGGGCTCTTCCGGGAGTTGATACATCAAATCAATCATCAGCTCTTCAGTGATGGCTCGCAATGCCCTGGCTCCGGTATCCCGCTTGAGCGCTTTCTGTGCCAGCGCGTGCAGTGCATCATCTGTAAATTCAAGCTCGGCATTCTCCATCTCGAAGAATTTTTGATATTGTTTTTGCAACGCGTTTTTCGGTTTTGTCAGTATGTCAATAAGGGCAACTTCATCGAGGGCTGAGAGTGTTGTAATTACGGGAAGTCTTCCGACCATTTCAGGAATCATTCCATACTCGATTATATCTTCCGGTATGACCTGGCCGATTATATCGCTGTACTCGGTTTTTTCATCTGTTTGACCGGCCAGTTCCGAATCGAAACCGATCATTTTCTTACCGAGCCGTTTCTTTATAATATTTTCCAGACCTATGAAAGTGCCACCACATATAAAAAGTATCTGTGTGGTGTCAATCTGTATGTAGGATTGTTCGGGGTGTTTTCTTCCACCTTGCGGCGGGACGTTGGCTGTAGTTCCTTCGAGCATCTTTAACAGTGCCTGTTGAACTCCCTCGCCTGAGACGTCACGGGTAATCGAGATATTGTGTGATGTTTTGCCGACTTTATCGATTTCGTCAATGTAGACAATTCCTCGCTGTGCGGCTTCTATGTCGTAGTCGGCGGACTGCAGCAGTCTTAACAGGAAGTTTTCGACGTCTTCGCCGACATAGCCGGCCTCTGTAACCGTGGTTGCATCACATATTGCAAATGGGACATGTAATTTGCGGGCGAGTGTGCGGGCGAGCAGTGTTTTACCGGAACCGGTCGGGCCGATTAAGAGCACGTTGGATTTGTCTATTTCAACATCACTATCTTCACTGTCAGTGTGCAGGAGCCGTTTGTAGTGGTTGTGCACTGCTACAGAGAGATATTTTTTGGCGTGTTCCTGGCTGATTACATATTGGTCGAGATATTCTTTTATTTCTCTGGGCCTTGGTATTTCTTTGAGTGCAATTGCCGGTCTGCTGAGGTGTTTGCGGTCCTGCCGGATGATGTTGTGGCACAGTTCGACACATTCCGGACAGATAAATACGTTATTGGGGCCCTCTATGAAAGGCTCGGCCCGAGTTCCCGCCCGGCCGCAGAAGCTACAAATCGCTTTGTTTTTTTTATTGTTTGAGCGTTTGGCCATTATTTTGTTCCTGTTCAGAAGTAAATATCGGTTTTTATATTGTATATGTTTATATTATAGTGCATCTGGACTATTTATTCAAAGCTTAATTACACATCTCAATATTCTATTTCAGAAGGGATTTTCATTAATAGGGGCGGCAGGAAAATAAATTCTGTTTTTTTTGGTAATAATATCTCGGTGGATGGCTATATAATCTCTGGTGAAATCGAGGGCAAAATGTGGCTTTATTTGTGGGATAAAAAGGTTGCAAAATTTGCTTTTCGGCTTTAGAATTAGTATTTCAACATATTTTCGAAAGGTTTGATAAATGAAGTATGACGTAGCTGATTTATCGTTGGCACCGGAGGGCAAGAGGCGTATTTTATGGGCTGATAATGATATGCCGGCCCTGGCGGCGATTCGCAAGCGATTTGCAAAGAGCAAACCGTTAAAGGGTAAAAACATTTCGGCCTGCTTGCATATAACTGCCGAAACGGCAAATCTTGCCAGGACTCTGAAAGCCGGTGGAGCGAATGTTGTTCTTTGCGCATCCAATCCTCTGAGCACACAGGACGATGTAGCGGCATCGCTTGTGAAGGATTTTAACATAGCTGTCTTTGCCATCTGCGGGGAAAATCGCGCGACCTATTACAAACACATCAACGCAGCAATCGATCATACACCGGTCATTACGTTTGATGACGGTGCTGATTTGGTGAATGAGCTGCATACCCGCAGAAAGAAAGAGGCGCACCGGATTATTGCGAGTATGGAAGA
>WOR8_10007015_pt1 | contig 10746 bp, 7 predicted proteins | sample DeeMarSeWOR38_10_FD_19890 | JGI IMG/M metagenome (IMG submission 19890)
TAAAGCCGGCACGCACCAGAGGTTTATGTTGGCTATCTGAATTCGTACCATTATTTTCCCATTTCTCTTTCAGGCCTTGCCCCTGCTAATTTGGACAATAAGATGACCGTACAGAATTGTCAAGCTTTATACATCCTTTAACTGTGGATTTATCAACGCTCGGCAATCCATTTATATGTACGCACAAAAGGCGGATTTTCTTCAAATTGTTTTTCTGCCGGCTTGATTCAATCCAATGAAATAACTTGGTAATCACACTACAGTACGGATTATACTCTTAGTAGTCTTTGAAATTTCTCATCCAGGCCGGCCAGTCTTCGGGCACGGTTCCGCCGGCGGAGGTCCAGACGTTGGCTGTGTCGAAAGTGCGGTGCCACTTGAATGTCCAGAGTTCCTTTAGCCCAGCTTTGTCTATTGACCAGTTCATAAAGAGGATGTTCACACCGCCGTTGTGGCGATTCGTGCAGACTCGTCTCATACCGCCGCCGTATGCCCAGAGGAACTCACCGTCCTGCTCCGGCGGCGGGTCAACTGGCTCGGGCCGGGCCAGCATAAAACCGCAGTCCATGAGTATGGGGATGTTACCGGGATTCTTCTGGCCAGTCCGTCGCCACTTGTTCTTCGAATCGTGAGCGCCATTTACTAGATCGCTGTCATTAATCCACCAGTTTATGCCGTAGCTACCTATCTTGTAGATTGGCTCTTTGAGATACGAAAAATCGTTGGGATTGGTTAAGCTGACATCCCATGCATTGAAGGGTAGAGTACCCCCTTGTTCGATTGTACGTTTGGCTTTTGGGCAGAGGCGAATCGCCGGGTCGTTGTAATAGGGAATCAGTGTATATATCCACGAATATTGACCTGTTGCCCAGTCCTCGTCGATGCCCGGCATGAACCGTCCGTCATAATCGGAAGTGTACATCGTCAGGCAGAGTGACCATTGCTGCAGGTGACTCCGGCAGATGACGGCTTTAGCCTGCTCTTTTGTTCGCCGAAGGGCCGGCATCAATATCGCCATCAACAACGCAATAATCGCGATGACAACCAGAAGTTCTATCAGAGTAAATGCTTTATTTTTATTCATGACAATACTTAAATTTATTACGAGATTGGATTGAAGTTCCGGAGTTAAGTATAGCTTTTTTACTCTTCAAATCAAGGCTCGAGTACCTCCCATTTGTTGTATACACGACCAGGCTTGCAAAAAGAGGACGTATCTGTTATTATGCCCGCTTTTGATAATAGACAATGCTAATAAGAACAGGATTTGGAGTAGATGGTTAACACGCAGGAAATAAAGGTTAAGACAAAAGGCAACTGTGAGGTTGTTAATATCACCGAACAGGTCAGCAGTGCAGTGGCGCGGTCGAAAATCCAGGATGGAACCGTAACGGTTTTTAATATCGGCTCGACGGCTGGAATTACAACGACCGAATATGAGCCGGGATTGGCGAATTACGACTTAAAGGCAGTGTTCGAGAAGCTTGCGCCGGAGAATGCCCGCTACGAGCACGAAGAAACGTGGCATGACGATAACGGTCACGCCCATGTGCGGGCCTCGCTTCTTGGGCCTTCACTGAGTGTACCAATCGTCGCCGGCCGCCTTACACTCGGCACCTGGCAACAAATCATCCTCATCGATTTCGATACCAGGCCCAGAACCAGAAACATCATTTGTCAAATCATCGGAGGATGAACCAATCGAATTTCAAGCTATACTTTTCGACCTTGACGGCACGCTTTTAGATACATTGACCGATATCGCCTGTGCTGCGAACGCAGGATTGAGGGCGTTGGGTTTTCCGACGCATCCTGTTGAAAGTTACCGGCGTTTTGTCGGTGATGGTGCCGGCTGCCTGGCATTGCGAGTTATGCCGGAAGACCACCAAGATGAAGATACTGTGGAACGGTGTAGGAAAGTTATTGCTGCCGAATATGCAAAATGCTGGGCGGACAATACCAAGCCGTATCCAGGTATCCCGGAATTATTGGCCGAGCTGCACGAACGAAGAATTCCGATGGCCGTGCTGTCCAACAAGCCTCATAATTCGACCCGAACCGTAGTGGAGGGATATTTTCCCGACCATTATTTCCAGATAGTCCGCGGTTCTTTGCCGTCAGTACCCATAAAGCCCAACCCCGCCGGGGCGCTCCAAATTGCCGAGGAGCTTGATATCCTCCCGGGGCGGTTTGTTTATGTTGGCGATACGGACACAGACATGCGTACAGCCGTTGTAGCGGGTATGTTTCCCGCCGGGGCGCTGTGGGGATTTCGGACCGAAGAGGAACTGAGAACGAACGGAGCTAAAGTGCTCCTGAAGACCCCGAAGGAGATTATGAAGCTGTTTAACAGCACAAAATAAAATGAAAACATTGCGTTTACAACAGGTATTCGCGTATTATATATGGAAAAATTAAAGAGAAAGGTTATATGGAAAATCATCGCAAGAGCAGAGTAAAGAGGAATCGGAAGAGCGGCTTTCGGGCACGCATGCAGACCAGAGGCGGACGCAAGACACTGAACAGGAAGCGGCGTGTAGGACGCTCGGTAAACGTATCACCACATTTATAATCAGCCCGCCAGGACATAATAAACGGCAGGATGGAAAGGTAAGGAAATGATACGACCATGTATCGGCTTGTTAATTATGTTTTGTAGCTGCGTTGTTTTCAATGCTCAGGATAAATCCGCGGAGAATCCGGCTGAGAAATGGGAAGAAACAATCAAAGAATTCGAGATGTGGGATAGCAAGAATACATTCCCATCGGATTCGGTATTGTTTGTGGGCAGTTCGAGCATCCGGCTGTGGCCGACACGCGAGTGTTTCAGGGAATTTGCAGTGCTTAACCGCGGCTTCGGCGGCTCGCAGATTTCTGACGTTAATTACTTTGCCGAGCGAATTGTACTGCCTTATGAGCCGAGAGTGATCGTTTTTTACGCCGGCGACAATGACATCGCAGCCGGCAAAAACGCCAGGCGCGTTTTTGACGATTATAAGAAATTCGTGAAACTGGTCCAAACCGAACTGCCGGCGACTCGAATTATTTATATCGGCATCAAACCAAGCCGGAGCCGGTGGATTCTCTGGCCGGTAATGAACGAAGCGAACATGATGATTAAGGATTTTTCCGGAAAGGATGGCCGACTGTTTTATTTTGATTCGGCCACCCCGCTGCTTAACAGCGACGGAAAACCTAACGTCGAATTCTTTCTGAAAGACCAACTACATCTGAACGATAAAGGATATGAAGTGTGGACCATGCAGTTGCGGCCGATTATCGAAAAAGCATTTAATAAGAGGCAATAAACCTTTTCTGTGGAAGAGCAGCTATAAGCGAAGCTTTCGATGATTTGCTCATATAAGTATCCTGTCTTGAGAATCGTTCTTAATAAAGACTCTAAATTTAGCTTGACTATAGCGGTTTTACGGCGTAGTATTCAAATGGAATTCTTTATTGCGTTTTTAGCCGGTTTGTAAGGTGTATGGCTATATGAACTCGACTCGTCGAAAAGCCGTTTTTCTAATAACAGTGTTGCTAAGTGCTTATTTTGTAGGCGGTTGTGGCGGGCAGGGCCGTTCCGGGGGTGAGGCACAAGATTATGCTCCCCCGGCAGAATTGGGTGAGACAATCGGCTCATTGGTCAGTATCTTGGTGCCTGAACCAGTACCCGTCGAGGGATTAGGTCTGGTAGCGGGGCTCGAAGGGACCGGTTCTACAGAATGTCCGCCACAGATAAGGTCATATCTTAGACAATATATTCTAAGGCAACTGCCCGCGAAGACTAGGTTAGATGTTGACGAATTCATCAATAATCCCAATACCGCGGTAGTTTCGGTTCAGGGGGTAATACCTGCAATTGCTTCTAAAAACGAGTACTTCGACGTTAAGGTAGAAGCATTAACGAGCACGCAGACAACTTCTCTCGATGGCGGTCGGCTCTTTACGTCCGAACTGAAGATTTCAGGAAACTTGGCAGTAAATACGAGAATTTCTGCTGATGCTGAAGGGCCGGTATATATAGATAAGATCAACAACACAGGAATCGACAACAAGACCGGGTACATTCTGGCCGGAGGAAAAGTCCTTGATGAGTACAGGATTATTCTCACGCTCAAAAAGCCTGATTTTGCAATGGCGAACCAGATCCGCAACCGCATTAACGGGCGGTTTAACGATACTGCAGCTAAGGCGGTTTCTTCCGACAGGGTGGAATTTATTGTGCCGTCTAAATATAAAGAGCAGAAGCAAAGATTTGTTTCGATAATCGCTGCAATGCATCTAACGCAAGAACCGGTAATCAACAATAAAAGAATAAATACTTATGTAAAAGGACTTTCCGACTCACCGAACAAGTATTCGAACGAGATAGCTCTTGAAGCCATCGGCAATGAATGCCTTAACGAACTCGGTCTTCTGCTGGAATCATCCGATGAAAAAACCCGGCTGCACGCGGGCAGATGTATGCTCAACCTGGGTAGTGACGCCGGCCTGGTAGTTCTCAGACAGATTGCTATGGATAAAAATTCAACCCACAGAGTAGAAGCTCTGGAATCGATTACTTTTGGAGCTAAACAGAACGATGCGGTCTCAATCTCGGGGAAGCTGCTTCGTGACGATGATTTTCGGATCAGGTTGGTCGCGTATGAGCAATTGCGGAAATTGGACGATGTCGCCATAAAGCAGGAATTCATTGGGCGCAGCTTTTACCTTGAACGAGTCACACAAACCGGATATAAAGCAGTGTTTGTCTCTCGCAGCGGGCAACCGCGTTTTGTGTTGTTCGGTGCGCCAATTTCTTGCAACGGCAATATTTTCGTGCAATCAGGAAAGGGTGATGTCATCATTAATGCCCCATCCGGCCAGAATTACGTGAACATCATTCGCAAACATCCAAAACGGCCTAGTGTCATAACGCAATTAAAAAGCACCTTTGAACTCGGCGATATCATCAGAACACTCTGTGATGACCCGATTAAAGAGGGCGAGAAGGGACGCGGGGGTTTGGGTGTCTCTTATGCGGACGCGGCAGCCCTTTTGAAGCAGATGTGTGACATGGGTGTCGTGAAAGCGGAATTTCATGCCGGACCAATGCCAAAAATCGACCTAAATATCAAGAAATGACAATCCTTCGGCCGATAACAATATTGCGTAATTGGATTATGAAGCATAGCTTGAGTTTTTTAAGAGTAGTTACCGGACGTTAACACCAGGAATAATAGATGAGACTTGAGAAGGTTATACTTAACGGATTTAAAAGTTTTGCCGACAAGACGGAATTTGTTTTCGATTCACCTATAACAGCAATTGTCGGACCCAACGGATGCGGTAAGAGCAATGTCGTGGATGCGGTAAAGTGGGTCCTCGGCGAGCAGAGTGTCAAAAGCCTGCGAAGCGGGCACATGGCAGACGTGATATTCAGCGGCAGTACCAGCAGAAAACCTATGGGGGCGGCTGAAGTCAGCCTGATTATGTCAAATTCCAACGGCGCGGGCACGCGGATGCTCCCTGTTGAAGCTGATGAAGTACAAGTAACACGAAAGATATATAAAAGCGGGGAGAGTGAGTACCGGATAAACAATAAAGTGTGCCGGCTTAAAGATATCCGAGAACTGTTTATGGATACCGGCGTCAGTGCCAAGGCCTATTCGATTCTCGAACAGGGACAGGTTGAGTACCTGGTAAGTGCCTCGAAAATGGACAGAAGATTCATATTCGAAGAAGCCGCCGGCATAAGCAAGTACAAGGCGCATAAAAAAGAAGCGCTTCGCAAACTTGAACGGACTGAGCAAAATCTACTGAGGCTTGCAGATATTTTAGGCGAGGTCGGTAAACGGCTGCGAAGCGTAAAACACCAGGCGGGCAAGGCGAGAAACTACCTGCAATATACCCAAAGACTAAAAGAGCTGCAGGTCAATTACTCTCTGGTCGAATATGCAAAGCATCAAACACAGATAAGCCAGAAGAAGGAAACTCTCGGGCAGTTGACTGAAAAGTACGAGGTTTTGTCCGCCGAAGCAGATAAAAAGGACACTTTGCTAAGCAAGCTGGGTGAGGAAATCATCGAAACCGAGCACAAGCTCAGCAGCACCGGAAACAGTCTTGTCTCGGTTCAGAGCAAAATCGAGCAAAAACTTCAGAGGATCGATTTTTTGCGGACTAGAGTATCAGAACTGCAGGAGAGGAAGCGATCGGCGGCAGAAAAAATTGAAAAACTGCGGGAGCAGTTGAGCGTTTTCTTGGATAATGCCGCTAAGTACAAGACCGAGTCGGTGAGTTGTCAAAAGATGCTTGAGGAGAAAAACCTGGACATTGAGCAGGTTCAGGCAGCTATCCAGAAAGTGAACGCTGAATGTACGTCACTCGAAGCACAGCTCGAAGATGAAAAATCCGGTATTATCGATATAGTCAGAAGGACCGCCCAGCTTCATAACGAGGTCCAGAGCATTTCGGTCTATAGGAATAATTTATCCAGCCAGAAAGACCGTCTTGCCGGCAGGGCTCAAACCGCCCGGGCCGAATTGGAGGAACTGCTGACCGAAAAAGCGCAGCACAACGCTCGTTTGGATGATATTGAAAAAGTGCTGAGCGATTTAAATAACAGCCTGGAATCCAAACGTAAAAATTCCGAGCAGCTTGATGAGTCTTTGGCCGAGGACAACAAGCGGCTGGCCAACAGCAAAGAAGCGAGAAGCGCGCTGAACAGCGAGCTGACGATTTTGACCGATATGGAAAAACGCTGTGAGGGTCTTAAGCCGGGAGTCAGGAGCATCCTGCAGAATCGGTCGCTTGAAAACAACCAATTCGATTACGTCGAAGGGATGCTGGCTGATATCATAGAAGCTAACGTTGAGTTCGCTAACGCTGTCGAGGCCGTCCTCGAAGGCCAGACCGACTCTCTGGTGACAAACAGCACGAGTAGAATGCTGGCCGATAGCGAAAAAATCCAGGCCCTTGACGGGAGAGTGAATTTCATATGTCTCGATAAAACCGGGCCGTTCGTGGACAGCAACGATTTTTCCGGTTACGAATGTGTGAAAGGCAGGCTCGTTGAGTTTATAAAATTCGACAACACGTACGCTCCATTGGCCTGGAAGCTGCTCGGCAAGACCCTGGTTGTGGATTCTCTCCAAGAAGCCGCCGAACTGGCCGAACACGTGGCAAATGGTTACAAGTGTGTCACTTTGAAGGGTGAATTTATAAGCACTGACGGCGTGATAAAACTCGGGCCTCTCGGCAAAGCGACAGGTCTGATATCACGCAAAAGCAGGCTGAGGCAATTACAGGATACTATCGCCCATATTACTTCGGAGATAGAAGCGATTGAAAACCAGATTGAGAAAAATCATCAGACAAAGATCCACCTGGATAATTTGTGCAAGGAATTGAGGACTGCGGTATATGAAGCGAATACCGAGCAGATGCAGGTAAAGTCCAAACTCAGCGTTATAGAACAGAATATTAAGCGGCTGAAAGAAGAAGAGCCTCTGATTGCCAGTGAAATTGACCTGCTGGCCGAACAGATAGCCCAATCCGTGCAGAAAGAATACGACTCAAAGCAGAAATTGCATGAGCTAGAGGTCGTGAACAACCAGCGAACTGAGCATATAGAGCAGCTTCAAACCAAACACACCGAACAAAAACAACAGCGGCAGGCGTTGTCAGACAGGCTGACCGATTTGAAAATTGCTTTGGGGCAGATTACCGAGCAAAGCAAGGCGTTGGAACAGGCAATATTTAGCCTGGACAGTCAGGTTCAGGAGAACCGGACTGCAGCCGTCGCTGCCGAAAAGGAAACGGCCAGCTGCGCCGAGCAATTGAAGGACGCTCAAAGGGACATTCTGAATTGTGAAGCATCGGTTTCGGAACTTTTCGTTGAAAAAGAGAAGAACCAGCAGAGCAGCCGTCTCCTGCAGCAGGAAGTACAAAGGTTGTTTGAAGAAAGGCAACAAACAGAGGAGCTTATTAGGGTAAAACGCGCAGAGAAAAGCCAGGTTGAGCAACAGACCAATGAATTGAAGATAGAATTGAGCCAGTTGGAAGTTAGACAGCAGGACCTTGTTGAGAGGGTCCGGGATGAACTGCAGATCGAGCTGGCTGATGCTTACAAGGACTACAACGACCAGCAGGTCGATTGGGAAGGAATAAGAGAAGAAATCACGGAGCTTCGAGGCAAGATCGAACGACTCGGCAACGTTAACGTGGACGCCATCGAAGAGCAGGAAGCTCTCGAAAGCCGACACGAGTTCCTGAGCACTCAGGTACAGGACCTTAACAGCAGCAGGGCACAGCTCCAGCAGCTAATCAATCGCCTGAACAAAAAGAGCAGAGAGAGATTCCAGCAAACGTTCGAGGAAATAAGAGGACATTTCCAGGAAATCTTCCGTAAGCTATTCGGCGGAGGCAAAGCGGATGTGATACTCGAGGATGCCGAAGATATTCTCGATGCCGGCATAGAAGTAATAGCCCGCCCGCCCGGCAAAGAAACAAGAAGCATATCGCTTCTGAGTGGCGGCGAAAAATCAATGACGGCACTGGCGTTATTGTTTGCAGTTTTCAAGACCAAGCCGTCACCTTTCTGCTTCCTCGATGAGGTCGATGCGGCATTGGATGAGGCGAATAATGAGCGTTTCAATATGCTTGTGCGGGAATTCCAGAAGGATTCACAATTCATAATCATCACGCACGCCAAGCGAACAATGAGCATCGCCGACGTGCTTTTCGGCATAACGATGCAGATACGCGGCGTCAGCAAGAAGATAAGCGTCCGCTTCGGCGAATACGATGAAGAGCCCGCCGCCGTGGCGTGATTCGTCAATCGTAACTCGTCGATTGTGTCTCTACTGTTTAATCTCACGCATGTATCCCCTAATAACTGTAGGAGTAATGCTACAATTATGGGAAAATATTTTGACATTTCTTGATGTGTGGTATATGTTTTACTTTATAGAGATGTCGTTCTTGTCTAAGTTTGATTTGACTGGAGATGCGGAAAGTGAAAACTATTGCGAGATGTACAATACTAATTTTTATCGTTGGATGTTTTGGCGGGCGGGCTCTAGGAGATGGTAAGTTTTACGTTGATAAAGTCCCGCCGGGCATTCCGTATCAGAGAGCATTCATACTTCTTCATGAAGGTTCGGAAACATTAGTTCTTCAAAGTAAGTATGAGCTTTCGCAATCTGAGGTTGTAGATTCCATAGGCTGGGTAATACCGGTACCGTTGGTTCCGGAGATTGCCAGTGCAAATGTAGATGTCACCAGAATGTTTTTCTTTTTCGCGTCAAGGAGCAGCCAGCCAGAAGTAATTAGGATTTCGATTATTTTTGCCTCAATATCCGTGCTCTTTTTCTTCGGAGGTTTTGTTTTCTTATTGGTCTGTGTTGTGAAGTACCCCTCTCTTGATAAGATTGGACTTTCAAAAACCGCGTGGAGTCGCCAGGCGAGAAATGGTGTGACTGTGACGCTTATCGCTTTTATTTTAACGATAATGATAGGGATACAACCTCTTGGAAGAAGTGGCGGTATTGAAGTAATTAAAACCGAGAGAGCAGGTATATATGATGTTAAAATCGTCAAGAGTGAAAGTGCCGAGGCGATCTTAGGTTGGTTATCGGAAAATGGTTTTGGTTTTACTGATAATGATACTCACGTTTTCACAGATTATATCAATCGTGGATGGTGTTTTGTTGTGGCAAAAGTCGGGTCGGATCAAGAGACCCGGCAACAAAAGCTCATTTCTGATGGAATGGTCGATCCTCTTATCTTAAAATTTGAAACCGATACTGCTGTATATCCATTGACCTTAACGTCAACCGTCGGAGCGGAAACAGAAATATTGCTTTATACATTCAGTGAGAATAAGCTTAGCTGCGGTGAGCGACTGACGCTTCGATATGCCAGCGAAAAGAAATCAACGGGTTTTATGGTTGATTTGCTATCCAGAGCAGAACCGGAATCAATTGATTTGTCCGCTGATATACCCAAGGAAATGTATCTTTGTAAGTTCAGGAAAAAGTTAAAACCTCAAGAGATGAAAACAGACCTTCAGTTCGAATTTGCACAGGATAACGAGTCGTACAGAGAAAAGAAAATCGTATGGTAAGGTATATGGATAAATACTGCAACAATAGAGGTATATTTCATGTTGCTATCGCACATTTAGACGTTTATAATTTTTACTTATGGCAGGAAAGTCAAACAAAAACACAGAACGTGTGAACAAGTCGCGGCAAGCTGACCCGATACAGGTTGCTGCTGACTACGGGATAGATGTTTCCATGCTTGCTGACAATCTTAAAAGGAGCGTGACAGAACGAATCAGACGACATCAAATTGCACTCGATACAGCAGATAAACTCAGGAAAGCAAAACGACCGTGAGCAATGATTTTGTCAACCTGCTTGATTAGAAAACAACCTCTTTGGCATTGAAGACCGGGCCGTCCTGGCAGCACATTTTGTAGATGGTTTCGTTTGAATCGGCGAGTTTGCACTCGACGGCACAGCTTTGACACAAACCAATGCCGCAGGCCATTCGCCGCTCCATACTGACTTGGCAGTCAATGTTCTTTTCGGCAGCTATTTGTGCCACTGAAGCAAGCATTGATTCCGGCCCGCAGGCACAAATGATAATATCGTCGAAGGGGACATCGGATTTTTCAAGCCATTCGGCAAGACAATCAGTGACAAGCCCATGATAGCCTGCCGAGCCATCATCTGTTGCGACAATCGATTCGATGCCGTA
>WOR8_10007018_pt1 | contig 10744 bp, 13 predicted proteins | sample DeeMarSeWOR38_10_FD_19890 | JGI IMG/M metagenome (IMG submission 19890)
CTGAAAGGCTTTTCCGCCATGATCGATGATGACGTGTTCAAGGTGCTGTCACTGGAAGGCTCGGTCGCAGCACGCAACCATATCGTCGGTACCGCACCTGAGCAGGTGCGCAATGCTATTGCCGAGGCGCGCGAGCGTTTAAAGGGCGGGTGATTTACTGCAAAGACGCAAAGAACGCAAAGTTAATTGATGTTAAAACCGCAGAGGCGCGGAGTACGCAGAGATTAATGCTTGTTTATTGGATTGGTCTTGATCTGTAGGAGCGGCTTCAGCCGCGAATCATCGACGTTCGCGACTAAAGTCACTTCTACAATAAAATCAACAAGATCCTCTGTGTCCTCCGCGTCTCTGCGGTAAATTATTTCTTCAGTTCTTTCCGCAGAAGGACTTCAGCGTCCGAGTACATACCCTTGAGTTGTTCCAGAAGTTCGGCAGCACCCTCGGTTGAGCCGGCACGGCCAATCAACTCGATCTGTTCTGCCGTGTGTGCGAGGCCCAGTGCGCCTATGCTGCTGCTGGAGCTTTTCATTTTATGCGCAAGATTGAAAACACCGTCGGCATCATTGTTGAAAACAGCCGTGCTCAGTTCGTTAATCTGGCCCGGCACGTAATCGATAAATGTTTGTAAGACTTCATTCAGGGACTCGCCCATCAGGCTGCGCAACTCATCAAGCGCCTCTGAATTGATTGCTTCTTCCATATCAGATCCTTCAAGTAATTAGTAAGGTGCTGGTTTGGATCAATTAATGTAGTTGTGATTCATTTGGTCAGGCGTGAACTCATGTCGCCAACTAACACGGCCTCTGGCACCTGCAGCTTGATAGCGGCAGCGATTTTCATGAACAGCCCGGGTTCGGATTTGAACGATACCCACAGGGTGTTGAGTTTCATGTCCATATTGGCAAACACGATGTCCGATTTGAACTGCTTGAGTGCACGATCAATATCGTTCAGGGTGCGCTTGATATGGTTTTCCGGCTTCTGCCGCAGCCTCGGGATGATCATCAGAAAATCGCTGACGCGATTACCATTTTCATCGCGTGTCGGAGCGATTTTCCATAATGGCTCGGCTGGTGACGTATCAATGCTCAAGGTGATGTTTTTATCCATCATTTACCCCGTTACACGGTGCTATTGATTAATCATAGCCCAAATTGGCGACGGGCGTCGAATTAGACCTGTGTCAGTATGCGGTCGAGCCAGTCACTGATATCGTTGATTTCTTCCATGCAGACGCTGTGTCCCATGGCGTAGTCGTGCCATTGTACCCGATAGCCCTGCTGTTGCAGCAGTGCACGTGTTTGCAGCCCGAATTGCGTTGCTACCACGTCATCATGCAGTCCGTGGGCCATGAATATCGGCGTATCGTGGTTTGCGACGGTCGATTCCTGTTGCAGGCGTTGCTGCATGGGCAGGTAGGTAGACAGCGCCATGATACCGCCCAGTGTGTGGGTATAGCGCAGCCCCGCATAGAGCGCGATTGCGCCCCCCTGTGAGAAGCCGGCTACGATAATGCGTTTCGCGGCAATCCCCTGTGCAAGTTGTTGGTCGCACAGACGGGTCAGCATGGCGCCGGATTCAACAATTCCGGCCTCGTCATCACGTTCGGCGATATCGAGACTGGTGATATCGTACCAGCCGCGCATACGGTAGCCCTGGTTGATTGTGATCGGCCGTAGCGGTGCATGCGGAAATATGAATCGAATGTTCAGGGCATCTGGTAATTTGAGCTCGGATACGATGGGTACGAAATCGCTGCCATCAGCGCCGAGACCGTGCAGCCAGATTACAGCGGCATCGGCTTCTCTGGAGTCATCAGGGCAGGTTTGTAGAATAATGGGGTTATCGTCTGACATTCAAGGCTTACCATTTGATATTTAATAAGGTGTACGGGTCGCGACCGGATCTGACACAGCTAAAACAGATTCAAAAAACCATTCACCACAGAGGACACAGGGTTTTACTTTGTAAACTGCGCCTGTTGCGTAGTTAATAATACAATGCTTTTCTCTGTGCTCTCTGTGGTGAAATAATTTTAGTTTTTGACTGTCAGGCTATTTAGAAATTAACATGTAAAAGCGTCAGATTGTGTTCAATCTACTACAAATAAGGCGATGCAGGTTTCAGTGTGCACAGATTATTGCAATAATCGACTTTTTACCATTCGGTCCTGAATAATGCGATTTTCTTTTGTGCTTTTGTCATGCTTTATGCTGCTTGCCTGCGGCAAAACCGGGGCTTTATACCTGACAGAGGAGCCGCCAGCCCAGCCAGAACAGAATACACAATCGCAGAGCGAGCAAGCGCAGAGCCAGGATACCAGTACCGGCGGGAAAGCTGACTGATGGATTATTTCAATTATCGCGATGGGCGCCTGTGGGCTGAAGATGTAGATATGGCAGCGCATGTCGGACAATGGGGCACCCCCTGCTATGTCTACTCAAGGGCAACCCTCGAGCGTCACTGGCGGGCCTTCGATGATGCACTGTCAAACTTGCCTCACCTGGTGTGTTATGCGGTCAAGGCCAACTCCAACCTGGCGGTGCTCAATGTTCTTGCCCGGCTGGGCTCCGGATTCGATATCGTTTCGGTGGGTGAACTCGAGCGCGTGCTGGCAGCGGGTGGCGACGCGGCAAAGATCGTGTTTTCAGGTGTTGGCAAGCGCCGTGACGAAATAGAGCGTGCACTCGAAGCGGGTATTCGCTGTTTCAATGTTGAATCTTTCGCTGAGCTTGAGCTGATCGAGCAGGTGGCCGGTGCGCACGGCACAAATGCACCCGTGTCGCTACGGGTCAATCCCGATGTTGATGCCAGGACACATCCGTACATTTCCACCGGCCTGAAAGAAAACAAGTTCGGTATTTCGATCGACGATGCATTGCCTGCCTATCATCGCGCGGCCGAGGCAGACCATATCGATGTTCATGGCATCGACTGTCATATTGGCTCGCAGCTCACCGAAATAGCGCCGTTTGTGGATGCGCTTGAACGAGTGCTGGCGCTGGTAGACCGCCTGGCTGAAAAAGGCATTGTGCTGAAACACCTGGATATGGGGGGCGGACTCGGTATCCGCTATCGTGATGAAGAGCCGCCACAACCGGCGGAACATGCCGCGGCACTGGCCAGGCATCTTCAGGGGCGTGATCTTGAAATTCTGATAGAACCCGGGCGCGCTATCGCTGGCAATGCAGGCATCCTGCTGACCGAAGTACTGTTCCTGAAGCACCACGAGCACAAGAATTTTGCCGTGGTTGATGCGGCCATGAACGATCTGATGCGCCCGTCTCTGTACAGCGCCTGGCAGGAAATCATTCCGTTGAAGCAGCGCCAGGACGAATCACCAGGTACCGCCGCCAGCGTAAAGTCCTATGATGTGGTTGGCCCGGTATGCGAAACCGGTGATTTTCTGGGTAAAGACCGTGATCTGGCGCTTGAGCAGGGCGATATTCTGGCGGTACGTTCTTCAGGCGCCTACGGTTTCTCCATGAGTTCGAATTACAATACGCGTCCGCGAGCGGCTGAAATCATGGTCGATGGCGATGTTGCCACGGTTGTGCGTGAGCGTGAAACACTGTTGCAGTTGATGCAGGGCGAGCACATCTTGCCGGCATAATCCGTTTATTTACATGACAAGTTGTCCTAATTGTTTTTTTCATTTTTTGTTAAGCTAGATTGACTTAAGCAGCTGTTTATTGAGGTCGTAACATGAATTTTATATCCCGTTTAATCGTACTTCTGGTCATATACATCAGCTTTACGGCGCCGGCAGGCGCGGCAGTGGCTATGGATGTGGGTAGCTACTGTGGTGCCATTGCTGCTGACGATGATAAAAAACCCGATGGCGACAAGAAGCCGGGAGAGGATGAAGAAGAGCCCGACTGTGATTAATAAGAAAATTCCAGTAAATTCAATAATTCTAATAAAAATACTATATTGATAAATGTTTGTTGATAAAGCGGCGACTGGCTGCATTTCTAAACCCCCGGAGGAAACGACTCTAATGATAAAAGCGAAACTGATGACAGCTGCCTTGCTGGCAGCCGGACTGACATTGTCCGCCAACGTTGGCGCGGCTGACAAGCCTGTTGGCATTACGCCGAATATGATGGATGCAGAAGTTGTCCATGATGGCAAGAAGGTGAAAATCTCACGCAACCAGAACGACAAGAACACGGTGAATGCTGCGTTTGCAAAGACTTCACGTCCCTGCCCGCCGTTCTGTATTCAGCCATCAACACTGGCGCCGGGCGTAGAAACCATCGGTGAAATAGAAGTTATCGGCTACCTGCAGAAAATGGCTGACGGCGATAACACCATCCTGGTGATCGATTCACGCACACCTGACTGGGTGAAGAAAGGCACAATTCCGGGTGCCATGAATATTCCATGGACCAAGTTGAATCCTGCCAAGGGTGCTGATCCGATTTCCATCATGGAAATCATGGAAAAAGAGTTCAACGTCACTGAAAGCGAAGGCCTGCTTAACTTCAGCGAAGCCAAGACACTGGTGTTGTTCTGCAACGGCATGTGGTGCGGCCAGTCGCCGAACAACATCAATAACCTGCTCAAGTTCGGTTACCCTGCTCACAAGATCAAGTGGTACCGCGGTGGTATGCAGGACTGGGAAATCCTGGGTCTTTCGACAGTTGCAGGCAGTTAATCCCGCCATCACCCGATGATGCAAAAGGTCGCCGCAAGGCGGCCTTTTTTGTTTTCACCACAGAGGCACAGAGAACACAGAGGTTTACTTTTTGCAGGGGCGGCTAAAGCCGCTTCTATAGTCATTTTCACATTCGCTGTCGCCCGGTTCGAGTGAACAATACAAAAAATACTCTCTGTGTTCTCTGTGCCTCTGTGGTGAATAAATCATTTTTTACTTTGCGTTCTTGGCGTCTTTGCGGTGAAATCGCTGCCATGCTAATCGAATTCACCAAAATGCACGGTATCGGTAACGACTTTGTCGTCATCGATGCCGTTAACCAGGACATCGAGCTTACTGGCGACCAGGTGCGTTTTATCGCGGACCGGCATTTTGGTGTAGGCTGTGACCAGTTGTTGCTGGTCGAGCGTCCCACGCGCGAGGGTGCCGAATTCAGGTACCGTATATACAATGCGGATGGCGGCGAAGTGCAGCAATGCGGCAATGGCGCACGCTGTTTCGCCCGCTTTGTTCATGACAGGGGCATGACCGCAAGCACCCGCATTGCGGTGGAAACGTCAGCCGGCATGATCTACCTGGAGCTCGAAGATGATGGGCAGGTCACGGTTGATATGGGTGTGCCCTCGTTCGAGCCGGAATCCTTGCCCTTCGAGGCTGATGCAAACGACGAAGGTGATGCTGAATATCACCAGCTCGTGGTTAATGGTGAAAAATATGCTATAGGTGCTGTATCTGTCGGCAATCCACATGCGGTGTTGCTGGTAGACTCGGTGGATGAGGCACCCGTGGAAACACTCGGGGCCGCCATCGAAAGCCATGAACGGTTTCCCGAACGCGTCAATGTCGGTTTTATGGAAATCATGGATCGATCGCATATTCGGCTCCGGGTGTTCGAGCGGGGTGTGGGTGAAACGCTGGCATGCGGCACTGGTGCCTGTGCGGCAGTGGCCGTAGGCATCCGTAACAGCTTGCTGGATCACACCGTTCAGGCAGAGCTGAAAGGGGGCTGTTTAACTATTCGCTGGCCGGGTAATGACAACACGTTGTCGATGACCGGACCGGCACAAACTGTATACCAAGGGAAAATGAAACTGTGAGTACACAAGCACAAAAAAAACAACAAGAAACGCTTGATACCGAACAGCAGCTGCTGGAGCTGTTAAAAGACTATCCGGACATACTTGCCCGCAATCCTGCATTACTGGCCGAGCTTGAAATTCCACATGAGTCCGGACAGGCCATTTCCTTGATAGAAAGACAGGTTGGCATACTGCGCGACAAGCTGCGGACAACCGATAAGCGCCTGCGTGAGCTGATGGATATCGCCCGCGGCAATGAGCGCCTTGCAGAAAGCCGACACCGCCTGGCGATCAATCTGCTCGGTTCACACGACCTTGATGATGTTATCAGCATCGTGCTTGATGAACTGGGTAATGAGCTGGGTGCTGATTTTGCGGTCATCCGGTTGATAACCGACGACAGCGACAGGCTCAATGACAAGCCGGAATTATTCATAGATAAAAATGCGCCAGAGCTGAAAGCATTCAGCACCATGCTCGACAACAGAAAATCACTGTGTGGTCGCTGCACTGATGAACAGAATGATTTTCTGTTTGGCGACGATGCCGATCAAGTTGGTTCCACTGCGGTAATTCCGCTGGCAGCCGGGTCGAAGCTCGGTTTGCTGGGCCTTGGTGGCAAGGATGAACGCCGCTTCAGCATTGCCATGGGCACCGAGTTTTTGAACCAGATCGGTGAGCTTGTCAGTGCTGCACTGGCGGTACACCTCGAAGCCTGATGAGCTTTGAGCCCGATCTGAAAGATTTTTACAGTTATCTGGAATCCGAACGCAGGTATTCACCGCATACACTGGCGGCGTACCGGCGTGATCTGAATGCTTTTTTAAGATTCAGCCAGCAGCGCGATATCGTCGACTGGGCGCAGATGGATGACCTTCATGTTCGTGCATTTGTTGCCAGCCAGCACCGCAAGGGCCTTTCAGGCACCAGCCTGCAGCGCCAGCTGGCTTCTATCCGCACCCTGTTTAATTACCTGTGCCGGCATCATCGAGCAGATGTAAACCCGGCCCAGGGCGTGCCTGCGCCCAGGTCGGCCAAGCGCCTGCCCGAAACATTGAGTGTTGATCAACTGGATTGCCTGCTGGCTTTTCCGGGCAATGACGCGCTCGCCTGTCGCGATCGAGCGGTGATGGAGCTGTTTTACGGCTGCGGCCTGCGCCTTTCAGAGTTGACCGGGCTCGAGCTGGGCGACATAGACTGGCAGCAAGGCACTGTAACGGTTACCGGTAAAGGGCGCAAGCAGCGCCATGTGCCATTTGGCAGCAAGGCGGAAGCGGCATTAAAGCAATGGTTGCAGCATCGTTCCGCACAGGCTGATCAGCAGGAAAAAGCCCTGTTCACCAGCCGCAACGGCAAACGCATCAGTAACAGCAGCATTCAGCAAAGATTGAAAAAACGTGCGCTGCAACAAGGCGTTGGCATCTCGCTGTACCCGCACATGCTGCGCCACTCCTTTGCATCACACATGCTGGAGTCCTGCAACGACCTGCGTGCAGTACAGGAACTGCTTGGACATGCCAACCTGAGCACGACGCAGATCTACACCCACCTCGATTTCCAGCACCTCGCCGGCGTCTACGACAAGGCGCATCCCCGCTCGAGGAAGTGATTCGCCGTAGAGGCGCGGGGACACAGGGAAACTTTTTGAATATCTTTTGCCGCAAAAAACGCCAAGAGCGCAAAGAAAAGCGTTATTTTGGTTTTTAAATTTTGCGTATATTTGCGGGCTTTGCGCCTCTGCGGTTAAAAATTCACCCATAACATGTATGCCAGCCAATACCATTGAATCAGGTATAATCGCCACCATTATTACTTCCCTGTCGCTATCAAACTCTACATATTGTTATGCTGATTACCCTTTCTCCGTCCAAAGGCCAGGATTTTGAAACACCGGCTTTGAGCAAGACCTGTAGCAAACCCCAGGCGCTGAAAGATTCAGAGTTGCTGATCAGGGAACTGCGCCAGATCAGTTGGCAGGACATACAGCAACTGATGAGTGTCAGCGAGAACATTGCGAAGCTGAACACTGATCGTTACAAATCTTTCAAAACCCCGTTTACCCCGAAAAACGCCAAGCAGGCGATTTTTGCATTTAAGGGTGATGTCTACAGCGGCATTGATATCGAAGAGTACAGTGAAGCGGACCTTGATTATGCGCAGAACCATTTGCGTATTCTTTCGGGTTTGTACGGCTGCCTGCGTCCGCTGGACCTGATCCAGCCATACCGTCTGGAGATGAAAACAAAACTGCATAATGTTCGTGGTGAAAATCTGTACCAGTTCTGGGGTGACAGGATTACCTGTGAGTTGAATAAAGCGCTGGAGAAACAGAAACAGCCCGTGCTGGTGAATCTGGCTTCCAACGAGTATTTCAAGTCAGTCAAGCCGAAACAGCTAAAAGGGCGTTTACTCAATATCAATTTCAAGGAGACCAAAGACGGTAAGACGCGTGTTGTCGCGATATTTGCCAAACGTGCCCGCGGCATGATGACGGACTATATTCTGCGCAACCGCATTGAAAAGCCGGAAGATATCAAGAAATTCAGACAGGGCGGTTACCGGTTCCGTAAAGAGCTGTCTGATGATAAACAGTGGACATTTGAACGTCCACAGCCCTAATACGTGTAAAATCATATCTCTCAGCCGTTTCTTAGCAAGGAGTTCTACGTGGAGAATTTTCATGGCACCACGATTTTGACCGTGCGTCGTGGTGGTACCGTTGTTGTTGGTGGCGATGGCCAGGTCACGCTGGGCGATACCATCATGAAGGGTAATGCCACCAAGGTGCGCAAGATCTACCGTGACCAGGTGATCGCAGGCTTTGCCGGCGCCACCGCAGATGCATTCACCCTGCTGGAGCGCTTTGAAAGCGTACTCGAAAAACACGGTGGCCAGCTCAAGCGCGCGGCTGTCGAACTGGCGAAAGACTGGCGCACCGATCGAATGTTGCGCCGGTTGGAGGCGATGATGATCGTCGCGGACAAAGAGTCATCGCTGCTGATTTCCGGTACGGGTGACGTTATTGATGCTCTGGATGACCTGATTGCGATAGGTTCGGGTGGCCCTTATGCTCAATCGGCTGCACGCGCATTGTTCGATAATACAGAATTATCGGCACTTGAAGTGGTTGAAAAAAGTCTCAAGATCGCTGCAGATATATGCATATATACCAATCATGCACTCACGATCGAAGAAATTACCTAATATAGGAATTCATAAAGAGTTTGAAACATGTCTGAAATGACCCCCCGGGAAATCGTACAGGAGCTGAACAAGCACATCATCGGCCAGGATGCGGCCAAGCGTGCGGTGGCGATAGCGCTGCGCAACCGCTGGCGCCGCATGCAGATTCATGAGGAATTGCGTAATGAAATTACGCCGAAGAATATTCTGATGATTGGACCGACCGGTGTCGGTAAAACTGAAATTGCACGCCGCCTGGCGCATCTGGCAAAAGCGCCTTTCGTCAAGGTTGAGGCGACTAAATTCACCGAAGTTGGTTATGTTGGTCGCGAAGTTGACTCTATCATTCGCGATCTTGTGGATATGTCAATCAAAACCACGCGCGAGCAGGAGATGGAAAAAGTACGCCATCTGGCCGAGGATGCGGTTGAAGAACGTATCCTGGATGCCTTGCTGCCACCCCCGCGCGACAGTTTTGGCGAACCGGAGCCCGATCGTGATTCGTCCACGCGACAAAAATTCAGGGTCAAGTTGCGGGAAGGTCAGCTGGAAGACAAGGAAATCGAGATCGATGTCACTGTGAAGCCGATAGGTGTGGAGATCATGGCGCCGCCCGGTATGGAAGAAATGACCAGCCAGCTGCAGGGCATGTTCCAGAATATGTCCAGCGAGAAGAAAAAGACGCGCAAAATGACCATCGCGCAGGCGAAGAGGCTGTTACTCGACGAAGAAGCATCAAAGTTGATCAAGGAAGACGAAATCAAGGCGAATGCGCTGGAAAATGCCGAGCAGAATGGCATCGTGTTCATTGACGAAATCGACAAGGTGGCGAAGCGTGCTGAAGCAGGCGGCGCAGACGTTTCTCGTGAAGGCGTGCAGCGCGATTTGTTGCCGCTGGTCGAGGGCTGCACGGTAACGACCAAGTACGGCATGGTAAAAACGGACCACATCCTGTTTATCGCTTCGGGCGCATTTCATCTGTCCAAGCCGTCGGACCTGATTCCGGAGCTGCAGGGGCGCTTGCCTATTCGTGTTGAGCTCACGGCACTCAATGCTGATGATTTCAAACGTATCCTGACTGAGCCCGATGCCTCCCTGACAGCACAGTATTCAGCTTTGATGAAGACCGAGGGCGTTACTCTTGAATTTGCGGAAGATGGCGTCGAGCGCGTGGCCGAAGTGGCCTTCGATGTCAATGAACGCTCGGAAAACATCGGTGCACGCCGCCTGCATACAGTTGTGGAGCGACTGCTGGAAGAGATTTCATTTGATGCACCCGACAAGGCAGGGCAGAATCTGGTCATCGACAGGGAATATGTTGATAGAAGCCTGGGTGAGTTGGTCGAAGACGAGGACCTGAGCCGCTACATCCTTTAATAATGGGCTGATGATCTTTTTGTTCTCAAACAATGATTTTCATCAGCGTTAAATTAATCTAAAGTAAAAAAACAATATATTAGCGATAACTATGCCAAGACCAACCAGTATTAATCTACACCAGAAAAGCAGGGTGCTCGAGCTCGAGTATGATGACGGCAGTAATTTTCAGCTGCCCTGTGAGTATTTGCGTGTGTACTCGCCATCTGCGGAAGTGACCGGCCATGGGCCCGGCCAGGAAATCCTGCAGCTGGGAAAAGAGGATGTGAACATCACTGCAATCGAGCCGCAGGGCAATTATGCGGTGAAGCTGGTATTTGATGACAGGCACGATACCGGGCTGTATACCTGGGACTATCTTTATGAACTGGGTTCGGATTACGACAACAAGTGGAAAGACTACCTTGACCGCGTAGAAAAGGCCGGGCATGAAAGGAACAAAACT
>WOR8_10007021_pt1 | contig 10743 bp, 7 predicted proteins | sample DeeMarSeWOR38_10_FD_19890 | JGI IMG/M metagenome (IMG submission 19890)
TTTGGTTTACTTGTTATTGAAAAGATTTATGATGAATGTACAATTTTTTTGACTATGGAATTATCTTTTTATCTTATCTTTTTGTTAATTTTACTTGGTTTAGTTTCAAGCTTGGTTTCAACAATTGCGGGAATTGGTGGTGGAGTTTTTTTTGTATCTTTCATGACCCTTCTTTTTTACATCCCTATTAATATAGCGGTAGATACGAGTACTTTCGTAATATTCTTTTCTTCTTTAGCAGGGTTTATTACTTATCTACGACAGAAAAGAACAGGAATTAAACTATCATTATTTTTTAGTATATTTTCTATAATAGGAAGTGTTTTAGCCACTATTCTATTTTTAGTTATTCGGATCGATAATACGATACTAAAAATTCTCTTTGCGATAATTCTACTAATTGCAGGTTTCAATATGATTTACAAAGCTCAAAAAGCAAAAAATAAAACAGATAAAAAGGAAATTAACTATATTGACTTCTCATTAAATAATGATGAACATAAAATCAGTTTTAGAAAAACTATTCCACTTTTCATTTTAGCGGGATTTATAGCAAATTTTCTTGGAATTGGTGGAGGCATCATTAATACCCCAACACTTAACATAGTTTTAGGTTTTCCAATTCATAACTCAACCGCAATTTCAACTTCTATAATATTTTTTACTGCGGTATACAATACCATTTTGAAAAGTGTGATCGGCGAAATTGATTACTTAATTGGGATTTTAATTGCTATTGGTTCCATTTTAGGTTCAATATTGGGTGCTAAAGTTTCCAAGAAGATCCCTAAAGTTCTTTTACAATTCTTTGTGGCAATTGTATTGATAATTTTAGCCCTTAGAATGTTTTTTTACTAGTAGTAAATGAATAATAGTAAAGCAGAATTGTTAATTTTAAATGATTTCTATTAAATAAATAAATATAAAAAAAGTAAATGGGAATAAATTATGGATAACACAGTTAAATTAGAAATAAGATCGAATGTTGCTATTATTACTTTATCTAATCCAGATAACTTTAATCCTTTAAATAAAATTACCGGAAAGAAGCTTTTAGAAACTATAGAATCAACTCGAAATAATAGAGATGTTAGATGCTTGATAATAACTGGTTCTGGAAAAGCTTTTTCTGCGGGAGGAGATATAAAACAGTTTAAATCTAGTATTGAAAATGGTACGTCAGGACAAGTAATGGACGAATTAACTCAAGATCTTTATAAAATCGCATTAATTTTACGAGTTTTTCCGAAACCTGTTATCGCAGCTGTAAATGGTTGGGCTGTTGGAGCGGGAATGAATCTTGCTCTTTCTTGTGATTTAATTATTGCTTCAGAAAATGCGAGATTCAGACAATCTTTTTGCAAACTAGCACTTATTCCTGGATTTGCTGGAACAATTTTACTCAGTCGTCAGCTCCCATGGCAACAAGCTACACAAATGGCATTTTTTGGAGATACTTACACAGCAGAAGAGTTAAAAGGACTTGGTTTTGTTAATGAAATTGTTCCTCCTGAAAAATTAGAAGAAGTTTCTATAGATTGGGCTCAAAAACTTGCGAGTGGTCCTACATTAACATATGCTAGAACTAAGAAACTCTTCTTTGATGCTCTAAGTACTCCTTTAGAACAACATTTAGAGAATGAACGACAAATGCAAATAAAATCAGCAGAATCGGAAGATTATAAAATAGGAGTTTTCGCTTTAAACGAGAAAAAGGAACCGAAATTTATTGGAAAATAATAAAATCCTAAATTTTTTTATTTATTAATTTTAATTCATTATTATCATCTCTTATGTGATTCTTTCTATGAGTAGTGGATTTAGATTATTAAGAATAGAATATCTTTTTAGTGTACTTGTGCCTTGTCTACTTAGCATTTATTTAAATAATTACGAGGTCCTTAATCATTTTTGGATATTAGCGGGATTTGCTTTTTATGCTATCACGGGTAATACCCTAAACGATGTAATTGATATGAAGGATCTAGAAGAAAAAGAAACGCTTAAAAGAGTAAAAGGTTATAGTCGTAAAGAAATATTTACAATTTCATTAGCCAGCTTTTTAATAGGAACACTCTGTTTTATGAATAGAATTGTTAAATATCCTATTTTAGGTGTATATTTAGTAACTATAATAATCTTAGTTATTATTTATTGTCTCTTCAAATGGCTTGTCATTATTAACCATATCATTTTAGGAATATCACATATAGTTTTACCATGGTTGATGATAAAGATTAATGCCGGTGATATGGCTTTGTTTTTTTTCCCTAATCTAAGCTTAGCTGAATTACTAATATTGCTCTCAATAGCTTCAGTTGGTTACACTGGACAGATGTTGCACGAATTGATTGATGGTGATTCGTTGTCCAAATTATCACCAAAAATGTCTCAGCTAGTAATATGGATTGCATCTTGTATATCAATTGTAATTATTGTACTTTCTTTACTATTTACTCAAAACATCATATTTCTACCTATTATATTCTTTCCATTTGGAATTTTATATATTTTTAGGAAACCCAGAACAGATTTATTAGGGAGAGCAGCGCTAAAAGATGTAGGAATTATATTAGGAAACTTGATACTTGCGTACCTCATTGTTTTAATTATAGCATAATAATATTATTATAAAAGCACATATTTTAGAGCAATATGGAACTATGAGTGAAAAGTTATCAATAAAGATTAGACTAAGCGTGGTATTGATTACGCTTGCAGGTCAACTTGCTTGGGGGATTGAGAATCAATATTTTAATATTTTTATGTATAATAAAATCGCACCTATTCCTATTTACATCTCGTTTATGGTAGCTGCAAGTGCTATCACTGCTACAATTACAAGTATAATTATGGGAGCTGTCAGTGATATCAGAGGGAATAGAAGAATATTTTTTATAGCTGGTTTCATATTTTGGGCTATTACTACAGCCCTATTTTCTTTATCTGGATTTGTTGCGTCCTTTAATGTAATTTTAGCAGTTATTGTCGCAATCTTATTTGATTGTTTAATGACTTTTTTTGGTTCTACCGCTTATGATGCTGCGTTTAATGCTTATGTAACAGATATCACCACTCTAAAAAATAGGGGTAGACTTTTAAGTATTGTTCAAATTATGACTTTGCTTTCAATATTAATAATTTATGGAATTTCAGGATTCATTATAGCTGAATGGGATTATTACGTTTACTTTTTTATTGTTGCGCTTCTAGTGGGAGTAATTGGTCTAGGGGGAGCTTTATTAGCCAGAGATTCACCAAAGTTAAAACCTTTAAATATATCGATTTACAACCATCTAAAAAGTACTTTAAATATGGATACTTTTAGAGCGAATAGGGATTTCTTTTTGGTTCTTACTGGAGCAGCAGTTTGGGGTTTAGCGTTTAACATTTTTTTTCCTTTCGTAATGATCTACATGGAACATTATCTTCATTTAGATATAATAACTTCTTCTATTTTAATACTGTTTTTATTTGTGTTTGCTATGATTTTTGCTTACCCAATGGGGATGTTAATTGATAAAATTGGTCGCAAAAAGGTTGGAATAGTTTCTGTCGCATTTGAGAGTGGATCTCTTATCCTATTTGCCTTATCAAGTGAATTATTTTTCCTTATAATTACTGGAACGGTATGGGTTTTATTTATGACAACATTTACTATATCAGCAAATACTTGGACAAAGGATCTGTACCCAGAAAATAAACACGGTCAATTTAGTGGTTACTTCATTCTTTTTACCGTTCTGCTCCCTATGATTCCAGGTCCACTTATCGGTGGGTGGTTATCTCAAGAGTTTGGAATATATGCAATCCTTGATGGTCAACCAGGTTATATTCCTACGCCAATAATTTTCATAGCATCAGCTTTAATGATTTTATTAACAATCGTTCCACTAATTTTTGCAAAAGAATCTAATCAAAAAATTAAAAACCAAGAGTAAGTTTACAAAATAGTTAAAAACAAAAAGGTGATTTAAGATTTTTATTCATATGTCGATTCATTATCCGAAACCTCGGAAACAAAACCTATTAATTGAGTCTATGCATCGATTTGGAAAAGCTATGGAAGATAAAAAGGGATTAATCATGGCACATACAACAAAAGACGAAGATTCTAACCAATTAATAGGTATAGCAATTTGGGACTCAAAAGATGATTGGTTAGCTGCGAGACCAGCTATGATTGAAGCTATTAAGGACGATCCCTTTGAAGATTGGGAATTAAAGCCTCCGGAAGTTTATCATTTATCCGAGGTGTAATAGGAAGAATCTTGATTAATTGTCAACCTACGCATATTTTGGTATATTTCTATCCCTCAAAGTAATATTCACTAATTTACTTTTTCATTATTGTCTGGGTTTATATATAGATTTTAAAATTTATTACTAGTGAAATTTTATGTTTATCATAAAATCTCAAAAAGCAAAAATCTATGTGTAAAGGTTTTAAATTATGGCAAAGAAACCCGTAACTAAAACTAATCAGACAAATAAAGCTCAAAAAGATACGAAGCTAACTCCTCCTAATACAACGACCAATATTCCATCAACTCAAAAGCCAATTCCTCAAAAATCGACCCCGCACAAAGCTAAAGTGAAAGTATTAGATAATCTTTCAATATTGAAAAGTTCCCCCTATATTAAGCAGAAAATTGAATCCAAAACAACTCAAAAACAATCATCTCTGAAAGATTTATTTGAAAAGAATATGCTTTCCTCAAAAGAAGAAAAACTAGAGATCGTATTAACCGGACAATATGAACAAGCTCTCGATTTAATGTTCGAAGCAGACGCTTCTAATCTATATCCAATTTTGGTAGGCCCTCCAGGAATAGGTAAAACGACACTATGTAGATATTATGCGCAGTCACGGGCAGAAATAACCGGAAACGACTCATTCGAGTGGATAACTTTTGACGAATCCACAAAACCGGCTCATTTGATTGGATCTTTTAATCCTGCGACTACAATTCAGAAAGGATTTTCGTTCGAAGCGTTTAATCCTGGCCCGCTAATTAAAGCTATGTTAAACGGAGGTCTATTTTTAGCGAATGAAGTGAATCGCGCAACGGAATACACGCAAAACTCATTATTAGAACCGTTAGAAGAAAGAACTCTATCAGTTCCGCATATCGGGCGCGTAAAAGCATCATCCGGCTTCTTCTTTATTGGTGCTATGAATCCCTCAGAATTGGTTGGGACACATAGACTGGGGGAAGCTTTAAAAGATCGGTTTAATGTCTGGATTGAACTTGATTATCCTGATAAGAAAACTGAAATGAAGATAATTGAACATAACAATCCGTATTATAAAGTAGAAGAAGGGATCTTAGAAAAAATATATTTGATTATCAATAGGACGCGAACTCACCATCAAATACAAACTCCAGCGAGTCTTAGAAGTGGAATTGCTTTAGCTCGATTGACGGGTGTTGCACAAAAAAGAAACAATTCTGAAGAACCAAATAAAATACTCCGGAACCTTGCAAGTAATGTATTATTTGGAGCAATACAAGCTAAACCTGGAGTAAAGGCTAAAGATGTTATTAATAATATCATTGGTCAAGTATTAGGATCTGCATAATTTTGTACAATTAATATTAGATTAATATTTAATTTGGTTGATTTGGATGATAATATTCCCCCAAAGCCCAGTTTGGTTTTCACTTAAATTCATAAACGCATTACGAACCCATGAAAAATGCATGTATAAGCCATCCATCCGCCAAGCAATCGCTATATGCAAATTAATTTTAGCTAGGTTTCTCAATAAAGGTTCATGCGAAGTTAGTGACTTTATTGAAATTGCTGTTGTTACCAGTCCTCTTGAAAACCAAGCTTTAGCCCGTAAAATTGCTACAGAACTGTTGACTTATACTGATCCCACGAAAAATCGTACTACCTCTGAGATGGTAAAGTCTGACATGTTTGGGAGTGAAACTGCCCAAGATTTACTTGATGAGGGGGTTTTAGATATGAGCGAATTAGAAGAAGTTTATGACGATTTTGAGCTGTTAGATAACTTTTTTAATGAATTGGAAGATCTTGATTTAGATCAGATAATGGACGAAAGTTTAAACGATTTTTTTGACCGGTTTAGTGAAGAACTACAACAAGATCCATATAAAGCAGCTTTAGATTTCGTTGATAAAAATGCTATTGCCAATTTTAATAAATTTAAAGATTTAGAAGCTTTCCTCAATTACGCAAAAGAAATATTAAAAAACAAAATAAACCACTTAGAACCCGAGGATATAACGGCGGCTGAAAAATTAGATTTATTAGATAACATAATATCGAAATCTGATTCGCTGAAAGAAAAAATTATCGCTCAACTCGCCAAGGATCAAAATTTAGACAAATTTGAGGAAAGCTTATCCAAAACCTTAAGCGAGAATTCATTTGAAGGATTGAACATTGCTGAGTTTGCATTGAAGTCCAATAAATTAAACCAACAAGGTCAAAACTTGGTGAAAGATCTTCTGAAACAAAATCTTTCTAAATCTAACAAAAATCTAAACGATATTTTTAATATTTCAAAGATTTTAGGCTCAAATCCTAAAATTGCGAAGAAGAACATGAATGACATTTTAAATAGTAGTTTAAAACTTCCATTTAAAGACGCTTATAATAATGCAAAAAATTTTGATCAATTTTTTGGAGACAATTTGAGCGAACAATATTTAGACGAAATTAATAACAATTTTGATAATTTTAGCAGAGGAAAAAACTCAACTGACCTAAAGAACGAACTAATTAATAATCCTATAAAGACTCCTGCGTGGCGAAAATTAATGTCAAATATCATTGATAAAGGTGTTCAATCAATTAGCAACGATTACAGTGATAAAGAAATGATTGATGCTCAGATGAGGAATTATATAGATAACTTAATTGAGTCTAAACAAAACTGTAGTGATCTTTCTTGCCAATCGCAACTGGATAACAAAATTTCTGAATTAGTTGATAAGGCAGTAGAGGGTGCCTCTAATAAAAATTCCTTAAGCAATATGGTTAAGGATTTTAACAAGATGGGCTTTTTTCCAGATATTAACTCGATTAAGAACGCAGGTAAAAGACTTGGCATGACAGAAACGGAAATTCTTAATTTAATCGAAAAAAGTTTTAAAGTTTTCAAACAATTAGTGAAGGAGAATCAATCGAATTACCAGACATATCAAGATTATCTTGAACAATTGAAATTAACTCCCCAACAGATCGAAGAAATAGTTAAGTTAGCGTTGGGAGGTGTCCCCCCAAAAACGCCGAATTTGGAGGTTTTGAGCGCGTTAAGTGAGAAAAATTTATCTCAAGTCTTAAAATCTGCAGAGGCAATGGGAGACGATGCTCTTGATATGGCTTTTTCTTCTCTGGGAGCTGGTAGTGGTTTGGATCTATTAGAACAATGGTTTTATTCAAGGCATAATATCTCATCTAAAATTAAGAAGAGGTTGAAAGAGATCATTAAACAAATTATGATCGATTTAGGTATTAACGCGGCAAATTCTTTAATTGGTACTGCCAAATCTGGACCTCTTGTAGAAAATATTGTGATCCCTTATACTTTAGGAGACGATTTTGAATTAATTGATCTAGAAGAGACTATAAGTAATCTATTAGAAGGAGGTAAAACCGTAGAAACGATTACTAATGACGATTTTTTGGTATCAAAAACTACTGATGGACTCCGATGTTTGGTCCTTGAATTGGATATAAGCGGTAGTATGACAGGAAACAAATTAGCTCAAATGGCATTATGTACAACAATGTTAGTATACGCTTTTAAGCCAGAAGAAATCGCACTTACTTTTTTTGAATCTAATACCCATAAATTAAAGAATCTTGATGAAGATGTCGAATTAGAAAAAGTAGTTGACGAATTACTCGATATCTCCGCAAGAGGAGGTACTTCTATAAACCACGCGCTTAAATGGGCGAACCTTCAATTTGAAAAAAAAGCACGTTCGAAATATAAACTAAATGTATTATTTACAGACGCAGATGTTTTCGATTTTAATAATAGTGTAAAAGAATTAAAAATTATGAAGGAAAAAGACATTAGGTTCGTTATGGTAGTTCCTAAGTTCGGATTTTCTCCGGTAATGGCAAAAAAGATGGTAAAAGAAGCTAACGGGGTTCTTTTAACTCTAAATCAGTGGAGAGACTTTCCTAAATTAATATCTGACATCATCACCAATCAATAAATTAATTCCACATACCTCATAAAGGTGAAAAATATAGAATTAAAAATTTACATTCAGAATGGTGAATTATTCAGAAGCCATGTATTAGGTGCTAGATTCAATCGAGGAAAGAACATTCCCAACAAAAATATAATAAATTTTAGCGTTGTAAAGACTCCAAAAGTTAAAATCCTAGTTAACCTTCAAGGTTCCGGAAACTCAAAATACGTTGTTAATATATTTCAAGACGATCAACGTATAAATATCGTCCACGACTGCCCTGATTTTAAAAAAAACACTAAATTCTGCAAACATCTGGTCAAGGTTTTACTGTTACTTGAACCAGATGTATGTAAAAGTATATGTCAGGATGTAAGGACAATAAATTTCTCCTCGAATTTTAATTTAGTCAAACAAAGTAAAACTGAAAATTTCATAGTTAAAGCAGAAGAATTAATTAAAGACTCTAAATATTATGAAGCAATCAATTTTTTAGAACAAGCACACAAAGAATCTAATAATTTAGATTATATCAAGAAGATCGCAGACATTTCGCTTAAATACAAACTATACGATCAGTTCATAAAATATTCGGTTAGATATGAGGAAATAAGAGATTATATTACGGATTACCCTAATTTTATAAATACGACCTTTAAAAGTATAATACACTATGAATTATACAGAAAAACCGATATTATTCTTAACTTACAAAATCTGCTACTCAATTTTCCTAAAAGCCTTATTATTGAGATTATTAAGAAAGTTGATGTAAATACTATAGAGAATCCAATTCTAAGATATCTACTACTTCATAAGTTTGCCTCAGGAATATATCTTGACGATTTTTTCACGATCCTTACTCAGAATTCAAAGTTAGATTTAAAGGAGCAAATCACAGAATTAACAATAGAAAGCGTTAACGAAGCAATTTTGAACATGGAATCAGAAGATAACATGGAGGCTTATTTAGCTATTGCGAGAAATTGTAATTTCAAAAATAATAATGTGATTTATTCACAGATCGGGGCATACAAGGAAAAGTTGAAGGATATATATGTAGAGGGGCTTAAGCAGAAGCACGCGTTTCTCAGGTCTTTAGTAATTGCAAACACACATTCAGATAAACTCAATCAAATGAAATTTAATTATAGATACAACTATCCGACTCTAATTTGGGCGTCTGCTTCTCGATCCGAAATACCTTTGTATTATTATATTTTGGAAAAATGTGGTCTCGAAAGGCACCACCTAGAATATCTTGAACAAAGTTATTTTATCGAAAATTTCCCTGTCTTTTACGAATTATTTGATGGAAATAACCCAATTAAAAATTTAGTAAAGGATTTTTGGGGAAGTGAGAGTCCAAAAATCAAAAATATTGTATATACCGATAAAGTTTTTAACATAGATTTTGATGTAAACCTTAACAAGCTTGACGGTTTTACGTTGATCGAGTGGGATTTAGCCCAGAATCCCATATTAGGAAGTTATATATGTCAATTTTATGACGGATTCCTCATTCCCGATAATAATCACCCCTTAACGCACGAAATTAAACCGTTTGATTTAATACTATGTATGAAGACCCCAATCGCAATAAAAGCGGGGAACATTAAAATCATTAGACCGTTAAGAAGAATTAACATAAAAACAGCGATAGAACTGATATGGGAAGGAATAGAATTCGTGTCAACATATATCCCTTTTGAAATTATAACCGAATTAAAAGAATATAAAATAGACGAGTTAGATGCTTACGATAAGATCGATGAAAGATTTAAAACCAGTTTTTTACCAAAAAAGGAAAGCATTAGAAGATATTTTAGCGATTTTATTCAATCTAAAATACTAAAAGAACTAAATAAAACTTACTTGAAGATAATACAGCAACCGAATTACAAAAATAAAGTTTTGAGAATAATTGGTTTCGAACGGTATGCGAAAATTTTCACGAATCCGTTTTATCTAAATGAATTTAAAAGTAACACATTGAAAAAACAATCACTAAAAGAATTAAAAATAGATTTCAAAAAATTCGTATCGTTAAAACTAAGCGAATTAATTAAAACAAAACAATTGGAGTCAATTGACATTAAAGCGCTAAAACAATTCCCTTCGTTCAAAAAGTGGTCTGTGAAAGTAATTTACATGTTAAAACAGCAACTTTTAAATTGTAAAATATATAAAATAAACGACGGTACTTACGATATTCACGAGCTATCTAAAAATTACTACGGAAGGATGATTATTAACCACACTGAAAAAACCTCTAATTCTCAAATAATATCTAAAACACCGGGGAAGCTTATTGTTACTGATAAATGTTATGAAAACTTATTAGATAATTTTAAAATATTAAAATTAGACTCTCCTAAAGTTATCAAACTTAGAAGTTAAACTAATTTTTTAAAAATATTTTTTTAACCAACTTATTGTTTCTTCAATAAATTCTTGTAGGTGTTTTTCTTCGAAATCGTGAGTCGCACCTTGAATTTCTACAAACTTATGATTATCATCTTGTGGCATCATACTAAAGGCTTTCTTATTTAATTCAAAA
>WOR8_10007022_pt1 | contig 10742 bp, 8 predicted proteins | sample DeeMarSeWOR38_10_FD_19890 | JGI IMG/M metagenome (IMG submission 19890)
CTGAATACATAGATGTCAAAAAGCTCAAATCCTTCCTCGAAGTCAGGCAGAATGAATATAGCAAGATTGCACTGGTTTTCGGCAGGGAAGAATCAGGTTTAAAAAAAGAAGAGATTGAACTGTGTGATATAACGAGCACCATATCAATGGCAGTATCCTTTCCTTCCCTTAACCTGTCCCAGGCAGTAATGATTTACGCGTATATGCTGAGCGAAATAAAAGAACCCCCGGATACCTGGAATGAAAAAATCCACGATACTGTATCTCTCAGATTACTCAAAGATAAAATTGAAACCCTGCTTTCTGGAACAATCATAAGCAGAAATAAGGCTTTAAAAGGTAGAATAATGGAGCGTCTGGCCATGGCCTCAGGAAAGGATATCAAGCTATTGCATTCAGTTGCAAACACGTTAATCAATAAATACGGCAAGGCAGAAAAATGATATATCTTATCCTTTGTATATTATCAAACGCAGGCATACTTGTTGTTTTTAAACTGGCAGGCAACAGGCAGCTTGATACTTTCAGGATTATTCTGATTAACTATTTTACCGCTGCCATCCTGGGATTCACAATCGGAGGTTTTCCTGAAATATCTGACTTTAATGCGGGCTGGATACCAATGGCAGCGATAATAGGTATTCTGTTTATCCTGGTGTTTTTTGTTATAGCCCTGTCGACACAGAGAGCGGGAATGGCTGTAACCTCGGTAGCTTCAAAAATGTCGGTCGTTATACCAATCACGTTATCTTTATTTTATTTTAAAGAACAGGTGAGTATATTGAAAATAACTGGTTTATTCCTGGCCCTTGTATCAGTATTCATGACTACATATAACAGGGATAAGGCAAAGACAAAAGGAGTTCTGGCTGTTTTTTTACCAATCATCATTTTTTTCAGTGCCGGGATTATAGACTCAATGATCAAATACACACAGGAGGTACATCTGGCAAGCCAGAGCGCTTTAATGTTTTCTTCTATATTATTTTCAATATCTGCCATTACGGGATTGGTCTTCAGCTTTTTCAGGAAAGGCAGGTTTGAGGCTGAAAGAATTTTTCAGAATATTCTGGCAGGTATTTTACTGGGAACAGTTAATTTCTTCTCTCTGTATGGTATCATTATGGCGCTTGAGAGCAATATTTTTGACAGCTCAATTATCTTCGGAATAAATAATATTGGTGTTGTAGTTTTATCTGTATTGATTGCATTTATTTTCTTCAGTGAGAAACTGAGTAATCTTAACAGAGCCGGGATTATCCTTTCTATCATAACTATAGTTTTATTGAGCTATGTATAGTTGAATCTATGAAGGACGAATATAGAACTATAAAGTGCGAATCAAGGGGACTCTTCAAAGACCGGGCGAGCAAATTTATAGCCATTGCCAGCCCTGTTGGTTCATCCGAGCACATCAAGGAGATACTGGAAAGTATAAGAAGGGAATATCACGATGCAAGGCATCACTGTTATGCATACAGACTGGGTGCAGAGGGCGAAGATTGGAGGGTAAATGATGACGGTGAACCATCGGGTACAGCCGGGAAACCCATTATGGGTCAGATTAAGTCATATAAGCTCACTTATATCCTTATTGTTGTTGTAAGGTATTTCGGCGGAACCCTTCTGGGAACAGGAGGCCTGATGAATGCATACCGCAGTGCAACCAGGAATGCCCTGGAAAATGCTGTGATAATAAAGAAAACTCTTGATTATATCTACCATTTGAAATTCCCGTACTCAGCTATTAATGAAGTAATGAAAATAATAAAGGAAGAAAATCTGCGTCAAAGCGAGCAGGTTTTTAAGATGGATTGCACAATGAAAATACATTTCAGGGCATCACTGGAAAATAGAATAAGGTATAGACTCGGGTTAATAGATGAACTTCAGTTTAAAAAGGTGGAATAAAAGAACAGGCAATCCAATTTGTTAATTAATTATCAACAAACAAGTTTAAATAATTCATAGTTTATAACTTTGCCTAAACAATTAATGTAAATCACCTAAACCGCTTATTAATGAAGAATAAGAGCCTGGTTTCTATAGATGATCTCAGCACGGATGAGATGATCTCTATACTGGATCTGGCTGATGAATTCGAAAAAGAGCCAATCCAACCCCTTCTGGAAGGAAAAGTAATAGCCACACTCTTCTTTGAACCCTCAACACGCACCCGGCTTAGCTTTGAGAGTGCAATCTCACGTCTTGGCGGGAAAATAGTAGGTTTCACTGATGCCTCATCATCAAGTGTAACCAAAGGTGAAACTCTAAATGATACCATTCGGACAGTTAACAGCTATTGCGACCTGATCGTAATGAGACATCCTATCGAAGGTAGTGCCCGTCTGGCCAGCGAAATTGCGGATGTCCCCGTTGTAAATGCAGGTGATGGTGCCAATCAGCATCCGACACAAACATTGCTCGACCTTTATTCCATAAGAAAGACTCAGGGAGGTCTTGATAACCTGAATATTTTCCTGGTCGGTGATCTTAAATACGGACGAACTGTGCATTCACTTTTAATGGCGATGTCAAGATGGAATACAACCTTTAATTTTATCTCCCCCGAGGAACTTAAAATGCCTCTCGAATATAAACTTTACCTTGATAAACTGGGATTAAAATATTATGAACATTCGGACTTCACTGACATTATTAATAAGGCCGATATTATTTATATGACCCGAGTACAGAAAGAACGTTTCAGCGACCCCATGGAATACGAAAAAGTCAAAAATGTATACGTTCTTCGAAACAATATGCTGCGCAATACCAAGGAGAAAATGAGGGTACTTCACCCATTACCCAGGGTTAATGAAATACATACTGATGTTGATAAGAATACTAAATCCTATTATTTCCAACAGGCCCTTAACGGTGTTTATACACGTCAGGCCATTTTAACCCGTTTGCTCAATCTGAAATAAATACCTGTAATCATGAAAGAACCTAAACAATTAAGTGTAAGTGCCATTGAGAGTGGAACAGTAATTGATCACATACCGGCATCCAGCTTATTCAAGGTTATACAGATACTTGGCCTGGATAAAATAGATAATCAAATCACATTCGGGACAAACCTCGAAAGCAAGAAACTCGGTAGAAAAGCAATCATTAAACTTGCAGGGATATTTTTCGAGGATGACGATATAAACCGTATTGCCCTTGTTGCTCCTGAAGCAAAACTAAACATAATCAAAGGTTATGAAGTTGTTGAAAAAAGTGTTGTGAAAGTACCGGATCAGATAGTTGGCATAGCAAAATGCGTGAATCCAAAATGTATAACAAATTACGAGTCGGTTACGACTAAATTTAAGGTTGTATCCAAAAAAAATGTGGCCTTAAAGTGTCATTATTGTGAAAAAATCACCGATCAGGAACATATGGTAATCCTGTAGTGAAAACTAACGTATCCTTTCATATGATTTAATAAGTAATTGATCTTTCAGTATGTTCCTGAATGCCAGATAACCAAATATTGCTCCAATAATGGGAAAAGTAAGCTTGATGTTGAATATCAGTTCGGCTTCAAGTTTGCGACCTGTATAAAAAATATAGAACATCATAAGCAAAAAAGCACCTATCAGCAGCAGGGTTGAAAAAACAGTCACTCTTATTTGTAGTTTACGTTTTTTATACAGAAAAATAGCGAGCAGGAATAACACAGGTACCGCTATGAGCAGTATGGAAAGTGGAAGGCTTTTCTCTATTAAATTACCGACTACCCCGTTATCAACAGAAAATATGCCTTTATAATTCAATTCGTAAGCCTGGGAATCCTCACCTACTAACCTGACTATCGGCCCTTTGAGTAAGAATCCAGATAAGGCAGTTGCAATAGCCAGAAACAGGGTCTGTATTCTTTGAATCATATATTTTTGGTATTAATCCCTGTAAAATTACTTCCTTTTTTGAAAATATGTCCAATCGAGATAATATAATATTTTAAGAGATATGCTGTTCGTTGCGCCTGTGTCGAACATATGTTTTATGTTCTCCTTGAAATCATAGTATATGTCATCAGAATCAGCATAGATTGAATTTTTCCATACAATTGACATCTCACTTCCGGGTGCAAATCTCCAGGTGTACACCATGTCGATATTGAATGCATTGTAATTGTGATCATGATTGGCTGTATATGCTGCGGGATCAAGAGTGCCGTCATCCAGCAGAAGAAAGTATTCGCCGTTATAATCAGCCCTTGACCAGTAATGGCGAAGCCTGAAAGTCAAATACATATCAGCAATGAAGATATATTCACAGTCAATGGTTGTGGATATTGTTGAATTATCCCTTTTACCAAAGAAGATATCTTCATTATCAATGGAGACAAAGCCTATATCGTTGATTTTTTTTTCGTATTCAATATTTAAGCCCACCACAGCCCTTGACGACATTTTTATCTCGGGTTCGGCCGAGAATGAATATGTAAGCTGGTCCATTCCAGAAAAAATCTTCGTAAAGGAAGTAGAAAAATCAAAATAGAGTTTCTTGCTCTTATCAGTATCAAATTTAAAGAATACCATTATTTCTTCCGGTCGGTAATAATACCTGCCCGATACCCTGGGTTCATAATAATCATCCTCTCCCACCGGCTTATATTCAGACCTTATCATTAAAGACCAGTAATTGCTAAACAGTGTCATCGAATTGAAACTGATCGAAGTTCCTGTGTAAAGCCTTGGCCGGTATAACTGGTTATAATTAAATGAAAGAGAATTTCTTGTAGTGTAAATTTTCCAGAAAGGTTGAAAAGTATTATATGCTAATTCAAAGGAGTTATTAAATTCATTGTTTCTCCGCAGGTATCCCATTTCATTGGGATCATAGGTGTCCGATAAAGCTGAAAGTGAATAAGAAGCCCTGAATTTTCCACCTGTCTTACCTCCCTGCAAAGCGAAAGAATGACCAAATTCATTATCTGCCTCGGCGAAATATTTCTGGCTGATCATACCCCGTGCTGAAACAGAGTAGTGTTTTGTCTTATTCTGGATCTTCAACTCTGCACCGGACACATTTGCTGAATATCTGTTGCTGTTTTTATCCCACGGCTGCCATACGTTGGTATTCATAAGACTTATAAAGGACCCGTATTTGAGTGTTTGATCCAGAACAAACATGTTATAGTTTGTATAAGGACCTGACACAACCTGCCTTTCTTCCGCGGTAAGAGTATCGGTTATTGTGGAATGCATTCTTTTGGTAAAAGCATTAAAGAAACCTATGCCCAAACCTGATTTAGTCCGGCCGGATATTTTGGTTGCATTCAGGAGTGATGATTCCTGTGGATTATGACTTACTATCTCATTATCTCTTAAGCTGTCATTCGCATAATTATGATACCTGGGCATTGAACCTATACGTCTTGAATAAAAAATGTCGCCCCGGTTAAAGAGCTCTGTACCTTCCATGAAAAATGGTCGTTTTTCATTGTATTTTACTTCATAAGGTGTTAGATTAAGAACCATGTCATCTGACTGGACCTGTCCAAAATCAGGTATAAGTGTTGCATCAAGGGTAAAGCTTTCATTAATACCGTATTTTATATCAACCCCGCCGCTGGCAGTATAATCAGGTTTCATACCATTAAATTTCTCGATATATCCTGAAACATAGGGTGTGAAGCTGAGGCGTACAGGTGGAACAATGTCAGACAGGTTGGTAACCTCTCCGAGATGGTTAAATGTTGATCCGGCTTCCCTGTCTACATAATTCCATGAGGATATTTCTCTGTACCTTCTTATCTCCCTCCAGAAATTAACTCCCCATGTTTGGACCTGATGTGAAGGGAATCGAAGTGCCGAATATGGTATTTTTATTTCAGCCACCCAACCTGAGTCAGTTATCCTGGTACTGCTGTACCATACCGCATCCCAGCTCTTGTCCCCCCTTCCCCATTCTCCCCTTCCAGGTTCGGATGATCTGGCTTTCATATCTGATTGTACGCCTGATGCTGAAACTTTAAATGTTTCACCGTTCAGTCCGTCATTGAAGGTGCTGATATCTACGTAAAAAAAGTCCGCGTTAAGATCATTATCATTGTCACGGCGACCCAGATACCTGTAGATACTGTCAGGAGAGTTATCGTACATAATGGCAGCAATATAAACTGCTACATCATCAAACAAGAACCTGACCTCTGTGTTGAGTTTGGAAGGTTGGCCACCGTAGGGTGAATACTGTAAAAAATCACCTGCCACATTTGAATTGTTCCACACCTCTTCGTCAATAAACCCGTCAATAACAGGGGGATCAATTGTTCTTACTGCCGTCAGGCTTTTAATATTATCTGCTGACTGAGGAAAAACAGTCCCAATGTTAAAAATTGAACCATACAAAACGATCAAAGTGAACAGGATATATCTAAGATTCATAAAGTGGATCAATCTTTTTTGTAAGTGGTTAAACCGTAATTCCACTTCTGCTATTTATTAAATCTAACTTCTTTTTTGCAAGTAAGTCCAGTCAAGATAATATAATACTTTAAGAGATAAACTGTTAGACATGCCAGTGTCAAACATATCCCTCAAATTCTCCCTGAAATCATAAAATATCTGATCGGAGCCCGAGTAAATCGAATTTTTCCAAACAACTGACATTTCACTGCCCGGTGCAAACCTCCAGGTGTATTTAAGATCAATATTCCAGGCATTGTAATTGTAATCATAGTTCTCCTCCAGGTCGGACTCGTTCAGTGTACCATCATCATTTAGAGTATAATACTGATCGAGGTAATCAGCCCTTGACCAGTAATGACGCAAACGTAAAGAAAGGTATGAATTGGCTGAGAATATGAAGCTTGACTGGAACCTGTTTTCGACTGTCTTATTATTCCTCAGGCCAAAGTAGATTAGTTCCTGTACTTCGTCACTACTGACATAACCAATATCATTTATTCTGTTGCGCATTTCAATCTCGTAATCAAAAGAAAACCTGTCAGAGATTTTGAATGTAGGGCTTATGGAAAATGAATATTGATACTGATCATAGGGTGACCATATTTTATTGTAGCCAAGGCGTATATTGGCTGAAATCTTTTTACTTCTATCGGTACTAATCCATGCACTTGTTGACAGTTCTTTCCCCCGATGGTAATACCATCCTTCGCTACGGGGTTCGAAATAATCATCTTCTCCTTTGGGCTTATATTCTGCCCTGAGAAAGATTGTCATGTGGTTGACGAATGTCACATTTGAACTCAGGTTGAACTCGGATCCGGTAAAGACTCTTGGCTTGTATAACATCATATGCCTATAGGATAAGGAATTCCTCGCGTTCAGAATCTTGCCGAAAGGCTGGTATATATTATACGAGACACTCAGTTGATTCTGAAATTCATTATTCCTTCTCATGTATCCCATATCGTTATGGTCATAAGAATCTGATGATGCTTCAATTTCATATTCTGCCCTGAAAGCTCCACCGGTCTTACCTCCACGTAACTGGAAAGCATGACCGAAATCATTATCTATATCTTTGTAATATTTCTGTGATAATGCTGCCTGACCTGAAACAGAATACTGCCTCGTTTTATCCTGAATATCGAATTCCGTACCTGTTACGTTTGCATTATAGAAATTCTCATCATTTTCTGCATTTCTCCACACATATGTATTCATGAGGCTTATATAGGAATTGTTCTTCAGACTCTGGTCGAGCACAATCATATTATAGTTGGTAAATGGATCGGTCATAACCTTTCTTTTCTCGCCGCTTTCAATATCTTCAATCGTTGCATACATGGAGCTTGTCATGGCATTGAAAACACCGATACCGAGGCCTGATTTTGTCCTGCCGGAAACCTTTGTTGCATTTATAAGTGAAGACTCGATGGGATTAAATGATACATCCTCGGTGGGTTTTAGATTATCATATGTATCATAATAAGCCTTTGGTGTGGACCCTATACGCCTGGAATAAAATATATTACCCTTGTTAAAGAGTTCTGTACCTTCCATAAAGAAAGGGCGCTTTTCATTGTAACGTACTTCATATGGGCTCAGGTTAAGCACCTGGTCATCGGATTGAACCTGCCCAAAATCAGGTACAAGAGTGGCATCAAGGGTAAAAGATTCACTGATGCCATATTTTAAGTCGAGGCCGCCATTATATGAAAAACCAAAACCGCTCTCCCCGGCATTTTGTTCTATGTATCCTGAAACATATGGTGTTAATGATAATCTTAAAGGAGGCTTTATATCCTTTATCTGAGTCATTTCACCAAGGTGGTTAAAAGTAGATCCTATCTGTCTGTCTACATAATTCCAGGACGACTGCTCCCTGCTTCTTCTCACTTCTCTCCAGAAATTAATTCCCCATGTTTGTACCTCCTCCTTTGGAAATCTTAGTGCTGAATAAGGTATTTTAATTTCTGCTATCCAGCCATTCTCAACGATTGAAGTACTGCTTTGCCACACCGCATCCCACGTATCCCCCATGTGGTCATAACCACCAGATCCACTGCGAGGCGGTCTGTCAGATTGTACGCCTGAGACAGAAACCTTGAATACTGCACCGTAAATACCATCATTATAAGGACTGATATCTATTGTGAATTGATCGGCATTAAGGCCATAATCAGAATCCCGTTGCCCCAGTTCCTTATAGATACTGTCGGGACTCGGATCATACATCATAGCTCCTACATATAATGCTGTATTATCATACAGCACTCGTACTTCAGTAAGATACTTGCTGGGAGCTCCGTTATATGGTGAATACTGAATGAAATTATCAGCAATATTAGCAGCAATCCATTGACTATCATCCAACTTTCCATCAATAACTGGTGGGCTGTCAATTTTTACAGCTGCTATGCTTTTTTGTTTTAAGAGTGGATTATCTGACCTATCCTTCCTATCCTTGCTTTCGGAATAGAGTGAAGAAACTGCCAGAAAAATCAAAATAATAATCGATATGGAAACCCTTCTTAACACTATAAAATCCATCTTTACCTATTTAACTCTAAAACAACATATTACATTTTTTGTTATGAACGGCTACAAAAATATGTTAAAAAAGTTACTATATCTCAGATTAATCCACAATAGTGGCAATACTTAACAATTTTTAACAGACAGAAGTATAGAATACTGTGATGAAGTTAACATTAAAGTAATAATACTGTCAAATAAAACTCACTGGTATTTTAACATTTTTTATATATAGGGTAACCTGAAAACATAGCTATAATTGAATATAAATATTCATTTTTGTATAAATTTTTCAGTTAGGATGAAGAGATAAACGAACCTCTCCACCAACTATTTGTTAATGTTTATAGAGCAATAGTTATTTATATAGTTTTATGTTACTTACTTCTATGAGCATGTGTTTCTCCAATTTTTAATAGTACTTGTAATGAAGAAGAAGAAATTTAGGCCTCTTATAACAATTCTAACCACCCTGGCAATACTTATAATCATCCTATATCCCAAATTTGGCAAACAACTTTTTTCGAGGGATGAAGATTTTACAGGTAGTACAGAAAGACAGCGTCAGATACTTAATGTTTCAGGCTTTATTATTAATCCCTCTTTTTTAACCGAGCAAATAAACAGCAACGGTACCCTTATGCCTGATGAGGAAGTTGACCTATCATTTGAAACATCAGGGAAAATTACAGGAATATTTTTCAACGAGGGAACCTCAGTAAAAGAAGGTGATCTGCTAGCTAAAATAAATGACCGTCATCTCCAGGCTCAGCTTCTGAAGCTTGAAGCTGAGAAAAAACTACTGGAAGAGAAAGAATTCAGGCAGCGAGCCTTACTGGAAAAAGATGCAATAAGCCAGGAGAGCTATGACCAGATAGTGACTGAACTTCAGACAACAGAAGCAGATATTCTGCTTGTGAAAGCACGGATACTTGAAACCGAGCTGCGTGCCCCTTTCGATGGTAGAATCGGGTTACGGTACATAAGTGAAGGAAGTTACGCTTCACCCAATACCAAAATAGCCAGGCTTGTTAAAATTAAACCCTTGAAAATAGAATTTTCAGTACCTGAAAGATACGCGGGAGAATTGGAGCCAGGGTATCCCATAACATTTCGTGTTGATGGATATAACGAAATGTTTATGGCAAATGTCTATGCAATTGACCCGAAGGTGGATATTAATACAAGGACAATAGTTGTTAGAGCACTTTACCCTAACAGGAACGAAGAACATAAACCAGGAAGGTTTGCTGGTGTCAGTTTAACCCTAAGTGAAATTAAAGATGCTATATCAGTACCGACTGAAGCTCTTATTCCTGAAATGGACGGCGAGAAGGTATACCTCTACAAAAATGGAAAAGCACATAAAGTAGCCATAGAAACCGGAATCAGGACAGAGTCGGTGATACAGATTGTCAAAGGACTAAGTTTCAATGACACTCTAATAGTATCAGGAATACTGCAACTCCGTGAGGGCCTTCCAGTTACGCTTGATACTCTTATTAATAAAAGATAAAATGAGTATTTCATCTATAAGTATACAAAGACCGGTACTAGCAACGGTTTTCTCAATAGTGATTGTACTGTTTGGGCTCATTGGCATGACATTTCTAGGTGTCAGGGAGTTTCCGAGTGTTGATCCGCCCATAATAACTGTTAGCACCTCATATCCCGGGGCCAATTCGGATGTTATTGAAACACAGATCACCGAACCTCTTGAACAATCAATCAACGGGATACCTGGTGTACGTACACTTACGAGTGTCAGCAGGCAGGGAAGCAGCAGGATTACCGTTGAATTCG
>WOR8_10007026_pt1 | contig 10740 bp, 4 predicted proteins | sample DeeMarSeWOR38_10_FD_19890 | JGI IMG/M metagenome (IMG submission 19890)
CACATATCCTTTCTTGGTAACGGTTCCCTTTTTATACCTGACATCCCACTCGCCATCATCAATGGGTCCATAATACCGCACGATATACCACCATACATAGGCACTCATACCCGACTGCATCACATCGTTCATTTCTTTCCCGGCTGCCAGGGCCCATATCCAATCATTCGCGGAATTGTTTTCACCGGACAAATGCTCGGTCATCCATATTTCTTTTCCCTTCTCCTCCGCCAGCGGATAAGACCCCAATCCACTCCCGTATATATGACCACATATGATATCGGTATTCGCACAGGCCATCGAATCAATCAAGACCGGATCTGAATAATCGCGGTCGAAATGAAAGGATTCCGGTGCCATTACCATCGTTCCTGTAATAGCCTGTGCATGGTTTTTCATAAATGTGAACATTTCGGCCGAAGTCCAGCTGGTCCATTGATCGGTAATATCGGGCTCATTCTGAACCGAAATTCCGTATACCGGCACCCCGTTGTTTTTCATATAGGTATTGAAGGAATCGAGATGCGCGGCATATTCGTCATACCTGTCATACCGGACCCGGCTCACACCGTTTACCGATTCTACCATTTCGGCTGGGGCATACCAGGGCGCCGCAATGATCGTCACACCCATGTCATACGCTTTTTTTGCAGTTGGAATGTACCTGCTCCAGCGTGATTTATCAGCCTCGAGCATGATCCGCAGAATGGAAAAACCCAGCTGTCCCTGGCCGGTTCCAAACGTCGTCTGGATCTCTGAATCGGTCATGTCGGGCCTCCAGAGCAGGATATTGGACGCGCCAAATCCCCGGATCATCTGATGTACACTGTCCGGATCAACAGAAACGGTTAACAGATGGACCACGTTAAAATTGATTGTCGTATCGTTCCAGACCTCTGTGTTTTCAAGTTGTATAGAATTAATTACCGGTATGGTATTATCCGTGTTTTCAACCCGGATCGTATAGCTGATAAATTCTGATATCTTATTGACTCTCTCTGCAGGCATGGAATTCAGCGAAAATTCTCCCGGCTGCAGCGCAATAAAATGCTTGCTGCCGGAATTGAACATCATTTTTTTTACACGCGTTCTGCCGCCTGCCTGTAGTCTGTAAAAATAAACACCATTGGCAACGGTCTGACCGGAACTGTTCCGTCCGTCCCAATATATTTTATGAATTCCCGCTGTTTGCATCCCCACCGAATACTTTCTGACCTCTCTGCCAAGAATATCGTAGATCGTAACGCTCATATCCGATGGTGTTTTTATGCTGTAAGGAATGGTAGTTGAGGAGGAAAATGGATTTGGATAGTTCTGGGCCAGCTCGAAATCTGCTGACGGAATTTTTTTTGTGTATCCAATGGCCGTCGGCACCCCTATCTGATAGTACCCTGCATCGTCGGTCAAAGAAGTGATTTTCATTGTCGTGTCGGATTCATCAATAAATGTAACCAGCGCCTGTTTCACCGGCCATCGATCGGAAGTTACCCTGCCGCGCACCGAGATGGTCTGAGAAGAAGCCCACGCAAAGGATAACAGACAAATGAAAAAGATTTTTGGAACGAGATATGCTTTCTTTCGACTATTTTTCATTTAATTCAATTTCACAATTTATTTTTCCATAGGATTCTATTTCAACAATACCAACTTTTTGGTTTCCACATATTCTTCTGTCCGCATCTGACAGAAATACAGTCCGCTCGATAACCCGCTGGCAGTAAACGTTACTGTATAATCGCCGGGTTGCCGAAAGCCATCAAACAGTGTCATTACCATTTGACCGCGAACGTTGTAGACTTTAAGCGTAATTCTGCACGGCCGAGGAATTGAGTATCTGATCTGCGTATTGGGATTGAAAGGATTGGGAAAACCCTGGCAGAGTTTATAACGCGGCAGTTCAGCTATTTCCAACTCATTTATGCCCACAGTACCCGGATCCTTGCCGGTTTCGAGCCAATGGTTGATGCGTGCATTTTCCTTCTGTTCCTGCGCTTCCCATTTTTTATATTTCTCAGGAAACCAGTGGTACAGGTCACCCAGGGGAAAGCCTCCCATGGCGGCTGTCAGGAGCGTATCGTTGGAATACGCCAGCGTCTCCCTCAAAGGCCAAAGATACTGTTTAGAATATTCCGGATGCCAGGCCCAGAGTGAATCCTGACCACAACACCAATTTATATAAAGATAAAATTTAATTTTGGCGGTATCGCTGGGGGCCAGAATAAATTCCGGATTGGCTGATTCATGCAGACCTGCTGCATTCATATATGGAAATAGATCAGAATCAAAAAACGCCCGCGTTTTCGGACTCAGCATCGGTTGCGGAACCGGTATCAGATCCTCGTATTCCGTATTTTGCAGTTCCTTAGAATATTCGTTATTTGCCATCCAGTCAACAAGCCAGTCCTCGATAAAATAACTGTTGTGTACAAATAATATACGGCGGTCCTGCTCCGAAAATGGCACCTCAAATCCAAACGTTTTGATACTGTCTATTCGGATGGTGCCGCCATTCGAATCTCCTTCATAGGTGTAAGCCGGAATATCACCCAGCATATATCCATTCACCCATAACGAATTTGTTACTGACATCTTATGCCACCATCCCGATTCCAGGCTGTGCATAACGATATTTAAAAACGTACAATGGTTGAATTGAACCTGATCTGCGTAATTTCCATTCTCTTGCTGATAGACATACCCCATATTGGCAAAGGTGCAGTTTTCAAATATGATCCGGTCGATATGAAATCCGGGAACGTCAAAGGGAAAAGAAACCGCTCTGCCATAAAATGTATATGTCCGGTCAGTGCAGTTGCGGAAATAACAGTTCCTGAAAACACCGTTGAAATGTTTGCTTCGAACACAAATAGCACCTGAAGCCGTACTCCAGGGTAACGGCATAAAATCAAAAATGCAGTTATCAAAGATACCGTGATCCGGCATATCTTCTGAAAGACCGCTTGTGTCACTGTCGAAGACAATCGGTGTTCCCATTTGAATTCCGCTGGTATCTGCAAAGTAGACCCAGATATTTTTCATTTCCAGATCCCCGTAAACACGGATCAGAAAATAGTCCGCCGGTACATCCGGCCAGTTTGAGATCTCCCACCAGTCTGACCAGAGGATCTGTGGCGGTGCAGCCTCCTGAGTGCTTGCCGGTTCCGGCGCAATAATGGTCAGTTTCTCTCCAGCGGGCACAATCATTGAACGGTTGAGGATATAATGACTGTTTAATTTTAATGCAAAAACTGTACTGGAAAGTTTTCCCGATGAACTGACAGATTCGACCGCATCATTCAGATTGCTTTTTTCTGGGATACTGTCACCCGCAACATACACCGTATCCGTGTCAGCGCAGACCTCTTCGGTCAGGAACAATGAAAATACAGCGAGAACAGCAGATGTCATGACAGTCTTTAAATATTTTTGCATATTTCGGTAAATCATTTTGCTATTTTTTAAAAGTATCCGTTCTGAACGGTGTTGCCGGAAGCCCTTCTCTGTTGCATAAATTGGCATTCTCGGGATTATCCGCCCAGGCATACCGGACCGCTGCCGGCCGGGATATGGTATCGTTCCATACGATCACCCTGTCCCCTTCGATCTTTGCCGCTGCCCAGACAAACTTTCCATCTTCACCAGCTATCGCAAATCCTGTTAATTTACCGCTGTCCCTGGTTGTCAGACCGCTTCCGGTGTTCGAAAAGGTCAGTTCCACCTTGTTGCCGTTGATCCGCATTGACTCATAAACCGGACCTGCAGCGACAATATCTTCACCATAGGCTACTTTCCGGGCAAGCAGCGCCAGTCGTTCCCCCACCTCTTTCTTTTTCAGCGGATGGATGTCATTCCATTCACCGATATCGATCGCAACAGCCATCCCGGTATTGGGCAGTGCAAGGGTTTTTAACTGAGCCTCACGCAATAAAGCCCAGTTGCTCTCGGATGGCTGCGGTTTGGCTTCCATGAAATTGGGCAGCTGGACGAAGAGGAACGGAAAATCACCCTGATCCCGGTTCCGGCGCCAGTCGTTTATCAAAGCCGGAAAAAGAGTCCGGTATTCTTCCGGCCGGTCGGCATTGGACTCACCCTGATACCATATGACGCCTTTGATCGCGAAATGGGTTAAGGGTGCGATCATTCCATTGTACAATCCCAGCGGTTTCCAGCGTATGAACGTTTCCCCCTTTAATGGCTCCATCGCTGCGCCTGCCCTGTATTGCCAGGTGCCTTTCAGGTCAAATATCTCCTTTCCGGCCACCAGTTCATACGGCTTATCCACCAAAAATCCGCCTTTTCCAGAATTGCTGATCACCCGGACAACCAGGGTATTCTTTCCTGGTTTCAGAATCCCTGCCGGAATTGTATACCGCCGGGGCGGATATTGATAGCTGATCGTCCCGATAAAGACACCATTCAAATAGGTGGAATCAGCATCGATGATCCGCCCGAGATTTAGTTTTGCCGGCTTGCCGGCCATGTCCGGGGGAATTTCAATTGTTTTGCGTAACCAGACCACGCCGTTTTTTATCGACGGATCTTCATCGGACCAGTATCCCGGTATATTCATTTCTTGCCAGTCATCCGGTTCAAATTCAGGACTGTACCACGGTTCTTTCGGGTCAGCAAAACCTTGGTCCCGGCGTCTGAGCTCTGAGTACCAGCCGTTTATACGCTGCCGGTCGTCACGCTGTATCTTTTCGATCAGGGTACTGTCTTTGAACTGCAAGGCTTCTTCATAGTGCCCGGGAAATGCTTTCAATCCTTCTTCGCTGATCCAGGCTTCGGCCGGCGATCCGCCGAGGGCCGCGTTGATCAATCCGATCGGTATCTGATAGTGCTCATAGAGCGCCTTTCCAAAAAAATAGGAAACGGCTGAGAATTCCGGGATAGCTTCTGGGGTCGTTCTCCGCCATTGTCCCTTTGGCAGATCCTGCTGTTCACGGTTAAAATTGTACCGGTCGGGAACCTCAAAATATCTGACAAACGGATAATCGGCAACGGCGATCTCATCTTCATATAATGGGCTTACCCGTTGCATAGTCAGTTCCATATTTGATTGCCCGGAGCAGATCCAGACATCACCGATGAGAATATCCCTGATGGTAATTGCATTATCTGCCACCAATTGCATTTGATACGGACCGCCAGCAGTTAAACCGGTCATCGAAATCCGCCATTCCCCATGCTGATTTGCTCCAGTTGTATACATGGTGTCGAGAAAAAGTACTGTGATCTGTTCACCGGGATCAGCCCAGCCCCAGATGCTTGTGTCTGCACCCCGCTGCAATACCATACCGTCCGCGATCAGTTTTGGCAGACGAATTTTCGCAAACAGAGTACCAGATAATACCAGGATCAAGACCGGAATACATACGCATAATCTGATGATTATTTGCTTCTTCACTTACATTGCCTTTCCCCGACCTTCAAGTCATTACTGATAACGAGAAGACAGATTATCTGAGTAAAACAAGCTTTTTATAAGCCCGATAGTACCCGGCCTGCATCTGATACAGATAGACACCACTGGAAAGCCTGGCTGCGTCAAAGGAAACCACATAATTACCGGCTGCATGATCCCTTTCGGCCAGAGTGGCGATTTCTCTGCCGAGGAGATCAAATACTTTCAGCGACACATGGACATGCCGGGGTACCGAATACCTGATGGTGGTCGTTGGATTGAACGGATTCGGATAATTCTGATACAACCTGAATTCAGCCGGTATTGCGCTGATATCGTCCGCTTCGCGCTGGGTCAGAAATATATTCTGTGCACCGGGCGTACCGTGGTCTGCAGAAGCCTGCCAGTTTTCCGGATCAGAATTATCGGCTCCAGCATCCAGCAGGGCCAGGGTCGCCCCGAGCCCGTCTGCCTCCATTGGCCATGGCTGCACATCATCATAGGTCAGTGTATCGATAATGCGTTCCTCTTCATCCAACAGCATGATAAATTCTCCTGCGCCATTGAGCCCGAATCCGGTTTCCCCGATATAGTTCTGAACCGCCGGAAACCGGGATGTAAAGGCACTGTCATCATCGATGACCACCAGGTAGGCATCGTTATCCAGTATCGTTCCGGAAGGGAAAAAAAAGCGATGGTTTGGATCACTGTCGGAAAAGACCCAGCCGCTCAGATCGACCGGCCGGTCACTTCGGTTGTATAGTTCGATCCAGTCGCCGGAATCAAAAGCAGCTGCTGAGTTATAATTAATTTCATTGATGACGATATCATTGGCAATAGAAGTATCGATCGAAAAGGTTGCATCTAATGAGGCTGAACGGATCCCCGACAGGGATATTGAAGCTGCATCCGATATGACATGGCCGCTCCAGCCGTCAAATTTATATCCGTCATCGGGAATGGCTTTCAGATGGATCTCATTTCCCTGGAAATAGATCCCATAAAAGGGCATATCGGTTGACCGCAGCCGCAGCGTATTGAGTCTGACCGATCCCCCGGCGCTAACATTGAGTCTTACTGCAGCATCCTCGCCGCAATCAAAATAATTGCGGACATGCGTACGTAAATATGCCGGACGTTCCCTGGCAAAAGATATCATTTTATCAAGATTTTCGCCGATGAGCCCCCACCGGTTCCGGTGTCTGCCAATCTCACCGGCTATGTGATCGGCCAGCGTGTTTATCACGCTGACTACCCGGTCGCTTTTGAAGTTTGTATTCAGCAGATCTGCGATCTGATTGATAAAGCGGTTTCGAAAGGTGGGATTTTCGATCAATCTGCGCTGCAGCAGGGTAGCCCACGGCGGATTTGAATAGCGTGTTTCCACCGGCGAAAACATAAAGGTGATGTGGTCTTCCCATGCCCCGTGCGCATAAAGGCCAAATCCGAATTCGAGGCCGAAGAGTATCCAGCGCCATTTACCCGATGGATTTCGCTCCCGCCAGAACTTGATGTTGGTGCCCGGCCAGTCCATATTATCGTAATAAGCCTGTGCCGCAAAATAGAGGATGCATTCATCAAGATCGATCGCAGAGTCAAGATACGCGTATGTCGCTTCTGTGCTCATATCGGCGGCACTTACATAATCAATCAACTCGCGGTATCCCAGGGAATCTCCATGAATGACTTCCATATTGTTTTCCAGCATATCAATATTATCAGGATCGACGCCATGCCGGTTGGCGATGTAATGCTCATTGATCTTTTCGCGGATATTATATATCCCCCAGTATTCACCGTTGATGAAGGAAGTGGCGGGACGATACTCCAGATAATCGATGTCGAGATCTTTTACCAGCGTCTGCATTACGGCATCACGAATATGTGTATATTGAAAATCATTTCCCGCATTTCTGAGAACAAATGCCTTAAAAGTGGTGAGTTCAAAACCGGGAAACAGCGGATAATCAATTCCCGAAACGCCATAATCATTCTTGAATTTTACGGTAATGGATTTTTGCGCCCAGACCGCGCTCTGGCCGCCATAGATCTCGATCCCGCAATTTTCCGAGAATCCCGGACTTTTATCGTCTTCAAAAAATTCCACATGTGCGGGCCGCTCCCAATCCATCGTATAATTGGTATAGATCCCGGAATCCGGATCGAAGAGATGATCAGGATCACAAATCAGCGATATCACAGGAAGATCCGTGTTCTCATTTATAAAATAACTCCGCGCGACAAGAGGCGATGGAAAATGGTTGTCTTTTACGCTGATGGCCTTTAGAACGGTTGTGTTTGATATGTTTATTGGGGCGGAATATTCCGTCGAATTGATATCCGGATCACTGCCATCCAGCGTATAGAAAATTCTGCTGTCGCCGGCGGAAAGTTCCAGCGAAACCGCTGATGGATAGAAACCGCCCTGTGGCGAGACTGATACCGAGTCAGCAAATCCGGGGATCTCTTCGCCGGTATTCTCTGATCCCGGTGATGGGACCTGGAAGATCCAGGGTAAAGAACCATCGCTGATCCTGCCGAAGGATACATCCGGCATCGAAACAGGTATCTCGATCATATCAACAAGGAACCCTCCTGAATCGCTCAGAAACAAAGTCTCACCGTCCGCATTCAGTTTAAAATTGGTATGCCAGTAAGTCATACTGGTATCTTTATCCGAAGCGAACACCAGGAGGTAAGAACCTGGAACAATAGTGACATAGCCGAATTGCCATTTTCTAATATTGAGCGAATCATCACTCAGATAATAACCCGCAAGATCAATATCAGAGGGACCACCATTATACAATTCAATCCAGTCCGACGTGTCACCATCCTCATCGAGAAGTGTTGCGTTGTTAGAGGACATGACTTCATTGATCAAAAGGTCCTGTGCGGAAACCGAAATTGAGAAGAAAAATATCAGTAGGATAAAAACCTTTTTCATGCTTGCTTCCCGTAGTTTGATGATCGCTATGTATTGGCTTACTCTCATGCTCAGGCGTCCCCCCGGTCCAATCCACGATATTACTTTAGCAATAGAAGTTTTATGGTGTCTCTGTATTTTGTCGTATTCAATTGACAGAAATAAAGACCACTTGTCAGTTCATGCCCGTCAAATAAAAGCGTATGCCTGCCTGCATTTTTTCCCCCGTCAAACAATGTTACAACTTCGGCTCCGGAGCGATCATAGATTTTCAGTGCGATATGTGAAGTTTCAGGAACCGTAAAGCAGATATTGGTTTCCGGATTGAACGGATTCGGATAGTTGGGTTCCAATTCAAACTGCGCCGGTGGTATAAACAAATGTGATTCCTCTACGGTGGATGTTGTATCGCTTCGTTCCGTGAAGGTCAGCCACTGGATCCGGAAAAGACGGTCGCTGCCCGTTCCTTTAAACTTCAGGTAGACATCATGACAACCGGAAACCGGTGTTAAGACCGGTGCGGAGAATACCCGATGGTTGTCCCATGCACCGGTGTTACTAATTTTACATTCAGCTATTTTGGTTCCTGTATCCAGCGAATCAAGCCAAACCTCGATGACACCACCCTGGGAGGCACTGGCAGCGGTGACTGAAATGGAATCGGGTTGCTTCCGGTAGTCTTCATTGCCAAACTCAATCCCTGCGTACATTGCCCAGTCATTGTCACCCAAATAATCCAGAGAACTGGGCGGAATTCTGTTTAAAGTTACCGATGTACCATACTGGTTTGCAGGACACTCGGCCATCATTGGCGTATAAGCATCCCGGTATATGTACAGGTCGAAATACGCACCTGCTCCTTTCACATACAATCCTTGTTGATTTCCGGTAAAGTCGTTGAACTGACTCTGCTCCGCATCGATCGCTTTGGCATCGATCACTTCCCCGATCTGCGTCCAGGCTGCGCCGTCTGAACTAAAAGAGCCTGAAAGCAGATGATTATTGCGAACAAGTTTGAGCCACACCACTGGTCCAGAGTTATTTTCCACCACATAAGAACTTTCGCCAAATTCAAATGCCAGAATATTGAGTCCCTCGTCGTTTTTGGAGCTGAATACTTTAGCCTGGTGTGTCTCGGGCCCATTAATGATCCATAATCCCGCTTCATCCATGGCCGACGCCGGTTGATGATCAACCCGGGTGATCAAAGAATAATTATGTTCACCATCATTCTGAATAATGGTGTTATCACCGTTAAAACTCATAAGATGCAGCCAGCCCGAGCGGTCGGTGAGTGACCAGGTTCTCTGAGGCTTATAGCCAAGAAATGACCAACAGGGATCTAATTCATCTGTATCAAACAAATCCGGTCTGGGGACCATCCATGGTATGCCCTTATCAGGAAAATCGGGTGCATTGACCGCATTGTCGGGAGGATACTGTATCACCGGAAATCCCTGATCATTATAGGTCACCTGACATAGCAATCCTTGACGTCCATGTGCATACCAGCCGCTGCTCTTATGATAGCTGTGGGCAATGGTCCAGCTGGTGCCGTCATCCAGCATTACAACCGGCGAGATGTGGTTTGGACGGTTATAGGTTGCCGGGGTTCCGGAAAAAATATTGTCGCCAACAATTGTCCAGGCTGATTCCTCACCGGTCAGGGTATCACTGCGCATCACATACTGCTTTCCGGCCAGGTGCTCAGCAAAACTGTAATAGTAATACCCGTTGTATTTCCACATCACCGGTCCCTCTGCCCAGCCATATGGGTTACCTTCGGCATCCGGATTAAGCCAGGTGAGATCGAGTACCGTATTGGTAGGTTGTCCACTGCTGCCCAGTTCCACAATGTGATTGTTTTCACGGCCGTTTTTGGTGAGCAGATACCATTTGCCGGTATCATCATCGATGAAGATCGAATTATCAACACCAAGCCCCGACATGCCAGCCGGAATCCGCAGCTCGATGGGTGAACTCCAGGGACCCGCCGGCTGTGCTGCAGTTGCGAAATACATGCTGCCGCCACCTTTTCCAAAGTAGTGCCAGTATTTGCCGCCATAAAAAACCATATGACCACCCCATATCCCGCCGCCCGGTGTGTCACCATAATAATTCCATGCAGCGGAGACCGGCTGTGCAATGACTTCCCAGTGCACGAGGTCCGTCGAATGATATATTTTCGGGGTTGGATTGAAGGACGAACCTGAGGTATAAAAGTCACTGCCGATGCGCGTCAGCGTCGGATCGGGATGGTCTCCCGGTATAACCGGATTGACATACCATTTAAATGGTTCCGATTGTGTGTAGCCGAACTTGATCAGCATTAAACAAACACCAATTAAAGTGACTAATCTGATCATCTTTTTACACCTTCTATCATCACTGGCTTCCTTTCTTCCAGCTG
>WOR8_10008292_pt1 | contig 10740 bp, 9 predicted proteins | sample DeeMarSeWOR38_10_FD_19890 | JGI IMG/M metagenome (IMG submission 19890)
ATTAATGTGTTTCCATTTGGTAAACGCTGAGCTGAGCTTAAAAACATACTGAGAAAATTCAATGCTTTGTATTCCCAGACGATATCAAGAGTTACTGGATTAAATTCTACAACTCTTGACCAGAGTCTATAACAATTAGGTAAACCAAGTAATCCATAACCAGCTGCTCCACCATTATCAAAAACAAGAATATTTCCAGCGCCTGGAAGTCCTTCAGGAATAATATGTGCATTATGCATACCTATAAGTTGACCTAATTTACCATTTTTAATTGGCCATCTTGTACCAAAATCAGGTCCTACTTTCCAAACAATATCTCCAGTTGTTCTATCAATAATAACTATAAAATTTCCATGACGTGAATCAATTATTAGATACAGAATTGATATGTAGGATATCGCCCACTCGGGTTAATCCTAATCCAGGATTTAGATATATGCCAATTTTTTCTTTCCAGTTGAATCCAAATTGATCAAAATGATCAGATGCATGCCATTCAAAACCAGTTAAGTTACCATTCCAATCAACTTCGTATATTACATCATCAAATATTTTTTTGTTAGTAATTTTTGGGACATATTTATCTTTAAATGAGAGAATGAGAGTTGTTCCATTTTCTACAAAATTCTGACCTGGTGCATAATACCCTACTGGATTTCCCTCCCTTTGAAAATCATGGTGCATTCGACAATGATATTCTCCAGAATCATTATCCCATCTAGAAAAACTCCATAATACCTCCCCATCCCAATTAATTTCTGTTATATTCTTACATCGATTATAATATCCTTCTCTCGAGAAATCTCCTCCAATTATTTTGCCTCCTGGTAACATCTTTGCAGGTATTGAATCAATTTGCCAACTTTTCACTTGGACTCCATCCATATCAATCAGAGAGGTATACAAACCACCTTCTACTTTATCTCTAATATTTAAGAATGTATATCCTTCACTACAACCATTTTTATAGATTGTAACTCCAGTATTATCGCACCTTTCATCATATACAAATAAAGAGTTTCCAAAATTATTTCTGTTATCTATTTTTTCTCCTACACTTATAATTGGAAAAAATAAAGTTGCTAATATGCAAAATAAAATGATTAATATTATTGTTTTTTTCATTTTAATCAATTTTTTTAAACTATTTTATTTATAATCTTTAAATTAACAATATATAGGCATATTTTATATTTTTTGTTTATAAAAAAGATAAAAAAGCACCTCTCTACCCTTATATAAAAGTAAACGGACTAGATGGTAATCAAACTCACTAACAGAAGAAATTTAAACAGATTATAGGATCTATAAAATTTATTCTGAAACTACTGCAAGGACGTAGTATTTATATGTTTAATCTTCTTATAGAAAATTTAACGTGGACGTATATTGAAATGAAATTTCTTCTATTTAGAGCGGGAGATCAAAAAACAAATGAAATTCAACTTGCCAATCCACCACTATCTCATCCCCCTCTCGGTTTGCTCTATCTTGGAGCCATGTTAGAACAAGAGGGTCATAAGGTAGAAATAATTGATTGTTATGCTGAAAAAATATCAAGAGAAAAACTTGAAAATTATTTGCAGTCATCTGATGCGGTTGGTATGAATGTCCATGGGGATGATTATATCGCTTCTGCGAATATATCTAAAATGATCAAAGAAATAGAACCCGACATTCCTTTAATTATTGGTGGTCCCAATTGTACCTTTTGTAAAGAACGTGCTCTGAGTGATATTTCCCATGCAGATATTAGCGTTACTGGAGAAGGGGAACATGTAATTCTTGATTTAGTAAAATATTTGCATGGAGAGAAAAAATTATTGGACATTCCTGGAATTTATTATCGAGATAATGGATCAATTAAATCAGGGAAACCTCTAAAAGTGATCGATAACTTAGATAATATACCATTCCCTGCTCGACATCTAGTAGATAAATATGAGTATGGTGACTTTCCTTTTGGATACCAGTTAAAGAAAAAAGTTACTTCTATAATTACCAGCAGAGGTTGCCCGTTTCGTTGTCGCTTTTGTCCAAGGTATAGTAATATCATAAAAGAATGGGGTTTTAGACAACGCTCTGTTGAAAATGTAGTAAAAGAGATACAAGAACTAGATGGCAAATATCGTTCTGTTTGGATAGTAGACGACAATTTTCTTGCAGATACCAAGAGAGCACATAAAATATTTGATAAGCTGATAGAGATTGGTACAAATATAGACTTCTTAATTGAGGGAGCTAGGGCGGATTCTGCAGATCGTGAATTATATAAAAAGATGAAGAAAGCAGGTGTTACCTTCATTTCATATGGGATAGAATCTGGAAATCAAGATATCCTTGATTTTTATAATAAGAAAATTACGCTACAGCAAATACAAGAAGCCACTAGCTTGGCAAGAGAAATGGGTTTCTTTTTAAGTGCATCCTTTATCATTGGTGCACCTATAGAAACAAAACAACATATTGAAAATACTATAAGATACGCCTGTTCTTTACCTATTGATATTGCAAGTTTTGCACCATTGAGGTACGTAAGAGGATCAAAGTTATGGCTTGAAGCAGTAGAAAATCAAAAAATATCAAGCGATATATTTATGGCAGAATCTGATTCTCGTAAAGGTCTTGGGAATTTCACTAGAGAAGAACTAATAGCGTACGCAATTCAAGCTCATAAAACCTTTTACTTCAGACCCATATATCTGTTTAGTCAAATTTATAGAAGTCTTTTACAAAACAATTATAGTTTATTATTTCATGGGTTGAAATTCCTTTTTGCTCTAAAAGGAAGAATGACAACTTAAATATTGATAAAAATAAAAAAATGACATTTTTTAAAATAAAGCTTATCTCTAAGCTAATTGAAAAAAATAATTATGGAATACTTTTTCAAATATCCCTAATGTAAATATTTTCACAAATTTAGTAACTAAAAACCATTTATTATAACAAACCAAGATAACAGATTATGAGTTCTATAAATATTATCCATATCCACTGCTAGGACGTAGTATTTATATGTTATATCTTCTTTTAGAAAATGTAAAGAGGACGTATATTGAAATGAAATTTCTTTTAATTAGAGCGGGAGATCAAAAAACAAATGAAATTCAACTTACAAATCCACCACTATCTCATCCTCCTCTCGGTCTGCTCTATCTTGGAGCAATATTAGAACAAGAGGGTCATAAGGTAGAAGTAATTGATTGTTATGCTGAAAATATATCAAGAGAAAAACTTGAAAATTATTTGCAGTCATCCGATGCGGTTGGTATATCTGTTCTTGGGGATGATTATATTGCTTCTGTGAGAATTTCTAAAATGATTAAAGAAATAGACCACGACATTCCGCTGATTATCGGTGGTCCTCATTGTACTTTTTTCAAAGAACGAGCTTTAAATGATATTTCCAATGCAGATATTAGCGTTACTGGAGAAGGGGAACATGTAATTCTTGATTTAGTAAGATATCTAAAAGGGACTGAAAAACTATCTAATATTCATGGAATTTATTATCGAGATAATGGATCGATTAAATCAGGGAAACCTCTAAAAGTGATCGATAACTTAGATAATATACCATTCCCTGCTCGACATCTGGTGGATAAATATGAATATGGTGGCTTTCCTTTTGGATACCAGTTAAAGAAAAAGGTTACTTCAATAATTACTAGTAGAGGATGTCCGTTTCGTTGTCGCTTTTGCGCAAGATATAGCAATTTCATAGATGAATGGGGTTTTAGAAAACGTTCTTTTGAAAATGTAGTAAAGGAGATGGAAGAAATAAATGGCAAATATCGTTCTGTTTGGATAGTAGATGATAATTTTCTTGCAGATAGCAAGAGAGCACATAAAATATTTGATAAGCTGATAGAGATTGGTACAAATATAGACTTCTTAATTGAGGGAGCTAGAACTGACTCTGTAGATCGTGAATTATATAAAAAGATGAAGAAAGCAGGTGTTACCTTCATTTCATATGGAATTGAATCTGGAAATCAAGATATTCTTGATTTTTATAATAAGGGAACAAATCTCAATACAATACGAGAAGTAGTAAAACTAGCAAGAGAAATGGGTTTCTTTTTAAGTGCGTCTTTTATTCTTGGAGCCCCTACAGAAACAAAACAACATATTAAGAATACTATAAGATTCGCTTGTTCTTTACCTATTGATATTGCAAGTTTTGCACCATTGGGATACATAAAAGGGTCTCGGTTATGGGTTGAAGCAGTAGAAAATAATAAAATATCAAATGATTCATTTATAGAAATAGCTGATTCAGATAAAGGTCTTGGGAATTTTACAAGGGAAGAAATTAAATCATACACAATTCAAGCATATAAAACATTTTACTTGCGACCCAGCTATTTATTGAGTCAAATTTCAAGAAGTATATCCCGAAATGACTTTAGTTTGTTATTTGAAGGTTGGAAATTTCTTTTTTCTCTATAAAAGTATAATATTAAATCTTTAAAAAATTTTAATCAATAGTTATAAAAAGATTATAGGCTATAAACATCTCCAAGAAAGAATAAATAATCCCATGGAGGTAAAAAAATAAATATTTTACTAATCTATCCATCAGTTAACCATTCATCTCCTAATTCAGATAATGATGTTATTGAATTCCAAGCAATTGCTCCACCACTTGGATTACTATATATTGCAAAAATTCTTGAAAATGAGGGAGATAATGTCACTATATTTGATTTTGCTGCTGAAACTTTTGATGAAAAGAAACTTAAAGATGCAGTAAAGTCAGCAGATTTTGTTGGAATAACCATTGTAACCTCTATGTTAAATAACTCAATTGAACTAATAAAAATAATAAAAAAGACAAAACCACGAATCAAAGTAATAATCGGTGGACCTCATTGTACACTTGTACCTGAAAAAGCTCTTGAAGACACAAAAGCAGATATATGTGTTCAAGGTGACGGCGAGAAGGTAATTACAAGCATTAAGAATGCGATTTTAGGAAAAATCGCTTTTTCTAAAATACCTGGCATTTTTTATAGAGAAAAAAACAAAATAAAAAAGGGATCTTCATTAAAGATTATCCATGATGTTGATGATATTCCGTTTCCATCTAGAAATATTGTTAAAAAATATAATTATGGAAAGGAATACAATCCTAAAATAAAAAAAGGAGAATTTACTTCAATTATCACTGGAAGAGGGTGCCCATTTAAATGCAAATTTTGTTCAAGAAATTCTATATGCATGAAAACCTATAGAATGCGTTCTGCAAAAAATGTCTTGGCAGAACTTAAAGAACTAAAAAAAGAAGGATACAAGTATATCGCTTTTGTAGATGATAGTTTTTTATGTAATAAAAAACAAGCAAATGAAATATTTGATGGAATAATTAGTGAACAGCTTGATATGAAATTGATTATTTTTGGTGTTCGCGTTGATGCTGTGGATGAAGAATTATTTAAAAAGATGAAAATAGCAGGTGTGACCCATGTATATTTTGGTCTAGAGTCTGGGAATCAAGATGTCCTTGATTTTTACAATAAAAAAACAACATTGAATCAAACAAGATATGCTGTAAATCTTAGTCATAAAATAGGATTTTTTAATGTGGGCTCCTTTATTTTAGGTGCACCAATGGAAACTAAAAAACATTTTGAAAGAACTATAAAATTCGCAAAAAAACTACCACTTGATTCAGTCTCATTCTTACATCTAAAATATGTGGTAGGCTCAGATTTGTGGTGCGAAGCAGTGAATAATGGTAAAATTTCTGATAATGAATATATTGTATATGCTGGTTCAGAAAAAGGATTAAGTTCTTTCTCTAAAAAAGATATTGAAAAATATTGCATCAAAGCAAGTAGAAATTATTATTTAAGACCAACATTCTTTCTCAGTTTATTAAAAAAATCATTACAAAATGATGATTTAGGATTTTTACAATCCTATATATCATTGTATCTGCCAATATTAAAAGTATTTTCAAAATAATTGCAATAATAAATTAGAGGTTATAGAATTAAAATGAATATACAATGGCAATGTGTAAATTATTATCCTTCTTCTGGGGGAATTGTAAGTTATGTTAGTAATGTATCCAAGAAATTAATTGAAACTGGTCATAATCCTACGGTAATTTGTGCTCAACTGAAAAAAACATTACCAAGATATGAAACTCATGAGAATATCAATATAATAAGACATCCTTATTATAAAATTCATTGGCTTCCAATTAATATTTTAGCACCCGTATATTACGGAATAAGACTTGAAAAATTTCTTAGTAAAAATACAAATGATTATGATGTTATATGGTCTAACTTTTTTTTAGAGGCTTTTGCCTCCTGCAATGTATTTAGGAAAAAAAAACCTATTATTTTCATCATACATGCAGTTGCATCAAAGTTAATAAAATTATATAATAAGTATCCAAATGCGAATGATTTCTTAAAGTCTTATGTAAGAAACTTATATCAACAGTATTATCTTATGGAAAAAAAAGCTGTAAAAGAATGTGATAAAATTGTAACTCTCAGTAAAATGAGAGCAAAGGAGATTTGTGATTTTTATAATATTGACAATAATAAGGTAGTTATAATACCTCCCGGTATTAATATGAAAAGATTTTCTCCTTCTAAAAGGGATATTTACTTGTTAAAGGAGTTAAATTTACCAAAAAACTGTAAAATAATCTTAACCGTTTGTAGACTTTCTTTTGAAAAAAACATTGAAACATTAATTAAAGCCCTTAAAAAAATTTCAAATGAAAATGTATTTCTAATTATAGTTGGTAAAGGTGACCAAAAAAGGTATTTAGAAGAACTTGTAAAAAAATTAAATCTTACTAAAAACGTTATTTTTACCGGTGAGAGAACGGATGTAGAGAGGTTCTATAGCATCGCTGATTTATTTGTTCTCCCTTCAATATACGAAGGTTTTGGGCTGGTATATCTAGAAGCAATGGCCTCAGAAATTCCATGTATCGGGTTGAAGCCAGATTACCCTAAAATTATTGTTGGTAGTAACGAAGTAATAGATGATGGTATTACTGGTTTTTTAGCAGATCCTTATTCATTAGATTCTTTAGTAGAAAAAATAGATAGAGTACTATCAGATGAGGATTTAAAAAGGAAATTAGGTAGTAATGGAAGAAAAGTATGTGAAAAAAGATTTATGTGGGAAAAAACCGCTGAAAAATTGTTAAGAGAAAGTGAAAAAATCATTTAACACAAAAAAAATACAGATTTAGGTAAGGCAAAATGGTAACGAATAGAACGCTTATTTTCGTTGGGGCTCACCCTGATGATGAATCATTTAATATAGGAGCTACTCTAGCGCATTACGCAATGGCTGGAGTAAAGGTCTATTATGTATGTGCAACACGTGGTGAGGTTGGTAATGCAAAACCTGAGAAAATGAAAGGGTATTCTTCAATCAGCCAATTACGAACTAATGAGCTACAAAGTGCAGCGCAGGTTCTTGGTCTAACTGATGTTATCCATCTTGACTACCGTGACTCTGGTATGTTGGGTTGGAAAGAAAATAAACATCCTCAGTCTCTTATATCAACACCTATGGAACAAGTAACAGGTCGGATAGTAAAGATATTCCGAAAGCTTAAACCAGATGTTGTAATTACTTTTGATCCAATTGGGGGATACCGTCATCCAGATCATATTATTATACACAAAGCAACTGTAAAGGCATTCTATGCAGCTGGAGATGCAAAGCAATTTCCTAAAAGTGGTCTAACTTTTCAACCTAAAAAACTTTATTTTTCTGTTACACCAAGAAAAATTACAGGAATGATAGTCCTTTTATATTCTTTTCTTGGAAAAGATATGCATAAGGTTGGTCGTAATAAAAATGTTGATATCGCAGAAATAGTAAAAAATAAATTTCCGATTCACACAGTTTTAGTTCCTTCTAAAAAAGCTGTTGAAGCTGAAGCAAGAGCCATAAAATGTCATGCCAGTATGGTGGGAAATTCTATACCTCGTTTTCATATTTTAAATATAATCAATAAAATCTTAGGACACCGAGACTATTATATGCGTGAGTATCCTCCTGTAAAGAGTTGGTTACGCGAGCATGACCTTTTTAAGGGCATATAATAGAATTAATCTTTTGATATTCATAATGGTTTTTTTAAAATTTTTTTTAAAGAATGAAGTATAGAATCAGGAAAAAAAGACCAACTTTTGTAATTATGATATTTCGATTTTTTATCTTTTCATTATATTTGTAATCATCCAATCGATAGATTAAAAGCCAACCATACTGTGAAAAAAATGCAAAGAGTGAGATACATATTACTTGTAACCATATTAAATAGTCTAGAGACAATGAACCTGCTTGAACATAAAAACCACCAATAACAAGAAACATGGCTCCAAAAGCCATTTGTGATTCATGATGTAACAAACCTTCCGCATACAAACTTAAAATGCCACCAATTATTGAAAATACAATTACTGGCCAACCTCTTTGATATGTTAAATAAAAAGCTATAGCTAGTAAAATTATTAATGATAAAATAAGCAATACCTTCAAGGTCTTTTTAGAAAAAGTGACTCTTTCTTCTAAGTCAATATGATAAAGATCATGAATGCAATGTGCAAGAATCCAGTGAGCTATGAAACCTCCAATTACTACTAATAAAACACCTTCAGTATATAATATATCAATAACTCCAAGGTCAAGTGCTATAATAGAACCTAATAGTGGAAAACAAGCACCAGTTATTATAGATGTAATAATCGTATAAGGTGCCAACATACCTTTCTTTTCAAATTCCATTTTCTATCACTGGAAATACATTCCTTATTATTAAATCCCATATGTTTTATTTAGATGAGAACAACCGTCGATGACTTATACTAGCCGCAAAATTCCTCTCTAACATTAAGATAAACGGATAAAAACCTAGTTTCATACTTTTAACTACTCTTCTCACGTTATATGATGTTGAATAGAAGTCTTTATACATCTTCCTAACACCCTGCAACAACTCATCCGGAGTCATATTTTTCGGTTTAAAAACAACATTTGATTTATACATTGACCAATCCTTAGTTAAAAGGCGATTTTCTTTGTCAAACCTTTCAAATATAGGTGTTCCTGGAAATGGAGTTAGAATACAAAAATCTACGATGTCGATTTCTAAATCTTTAATCATCTTTAGAGTTTCATCAAACACATTCTTTGTATCTGTATCAAAACCAAACATGAAACTGCCTACAACGATCATCCCGTTATCATGAATATTTTTTACAGCCTGCCTAAATTCCTCCACCTTATTTATTCCCTTTCCAACATCACCTAAAGTTTTTTGAGATATTGATTCAAATCCTACAAGCCAAGATACACAACCAGCTTCCTTAGATAGTTTCACCAATTCTAAATCATGAGCTAAAACATCTACATTTCCATTACATGAAAAATGTTTACGAAGACCTTTCATTTTTCGGAAAAGAGATTTTGTATAATTAGGATTAATAGTAAGAGACAAATCATAAAAATTAAATATTTTCTGAGGCAGTGCTTTTATTTCAGCTACTACGTCCTCAACAGGTCGAGTATAATACTGGGAACCACCTGGGATACTAATTTCAGGACAAAAATAACATTTATAGGGACAACCACGTGTTGCCTCAATAGCACCAGAAATAACAAAACCTGGTAATTTAACATCAGTAGGAGGTAGAATTACAGACCCATTATATTTTTCAGAATCATAAACTGATTTTAATCTATTCTTCTCAAAATCTTCCAATAATCGAAGCCAGTTGATTTCACCCCAGCCTAGTAATACACTATCTGCATTTTGTTTTGCCTCTTGTGGAAGAGCTGAGGCATGAAGACCACTTAGAACAACAGTAACACCTTTTTCTCTGAATTTCTTGGAAATTTCATAAGCTCTAGGTGCTGTTGAAGTGGTAAAATTAATATGTACTATATCGTAAGTTTCATCAAAGTCAATTTTTGAATATCGTTCATTTACAACTGTAACATTATGTTTTTTCGGAGTGATTGCTGCAATTTTACGGGCATACAACGTGGGAAGTATTGAAAACAACGTAAGTATTGTTTTGTCGAAGAAACCATATTTAATATCACCCATCCAGATGTTTTCCACTATTAATATTCTCATAGACTCTTTTCAAATAATAGAAATATGTATTTAAGTAATCTTTTATATCTCAAGATTATTGAATTATGTTAATATAGCTGTGAAACCATGAAATCATTTCATAACCCTATCTTCTTATCATGGATTCTTAAAACATACTTATCGGAAATAAATAGACTTAAAAAATTTGATGAAGAGAAACTTAAGAAATATCAGGTTAAACAACTAAAAAATATTGTAAAATACGCAAATACTGTACCACTTTATCATGATAAATTCAAGAAAGCAGGGATTAATCCTGATGAAATAAAGGGTATTGAAAATATCAGAAAACTTCCAATTATCTCTAAAGAAGATATTAAAAATTATTATCCAGATGGTATTATTTCATCTAGAATTACAAAAGATAAACTAATTAGTATCTCGACTTCTGGTACTACTGGAAAATCATTAACCATTTTTAGCGACATGTATGAAGTAATAAGGTGGTTCTTTGTATATATACGAATTTTAAGAGAATATGGAATTAATTGGAGAAAAGACAGGTTGACAATTATCGGAGATCTTGCACCACATACCATTGGAACCGGTTATACGGAAAGAGGTTTGTTTGCAAATATGAATGA
>WOR8_10009506_pt1 | contig 10740 bp, 9 predicted proteins | sample DeeMarSeWOR38_10_FD_19890 | JGI IMG/M metagenome (IMG submission 19890)
GTTTTTACTTCCTATGTTTATTTCTTTTTTGAACACTGCTTGGTGCCTTGGCTTTGCAAAAGGTCATTTGGATTCATATGGTCACTAGAAATAGCAATGTCTAGCTATTCCTCTGAACTTGAATGTTCTAAAAAAATATTAGTGCGTCCAGTTGACTATCTCGATTATAGTCTATCTTTTTACTAGTACAAGAAAACCAATGAACCTTATCTATAAGTTTAAAAATATTCCCATTTATTTCTTCACAGATACATGGCTGCGCAATAATGCGATTTATTCTATAAAAAATTATCAAAAATAAAAATCGAGATTTAAAGTAAAAGGTGAAGATACGGTTCTAGTGTGATTAAAATGGAAAAAAAATCCAAAATATATGTTTCTAGCACTGATGAATCTAGATGTTATTTAGCTTTCAAGCAAGCTATAAAGTCGCTTGGCATACGTTTAGATTTTAGGAATGTCGTGATTAAAGTCAATTTATGTTCATTAAGATCGAGGGAAACCGGTGCAACTTCTGATCCACTCGTTGTAGAGCAATTGATTAGACTGCTAAATGAAAACGGAAGTCAAGTTTTTTTGGTCGAATCTAGTTCATATGGCAGAGACGCCGATCTTTTGTTCAGTTACTTAGGATTCAAACGTTTGGAGAAAGAATATGAAGTTAAATGTGTCAACCTTTCACGAGATGCGTATTCTGTGGAGCCCGTAGATGGCTATTATCTTAGATCTATAAAAGTTGCCAAAACTATGAGAAATGCTGATTTTTTCATAACACACCCAAAACTGAAAACTCATACTAGCTTGAAAGTGCGACTGACTGGAGCATTGAAGAATCAGTTTGGTTGCTTGATGGATAAAAAAAAATCCGCTTATCATCCCGCAATACATGAAGTGATAGCGGATGTCAATCAAGTTTTTACCCCAAATTTAGCAGTTATGGATAGTATCATAGCAATGACCGGGTATGGTCCTACCACTGGCATTCCTCAAAGACTGAACCTACTTCTGACAAGTAAGGATCCAGTGGCTATTGACGCGTTTGCCGCCAAACTTCTCGGATACAACCCTCATTCAATTAAATATCTTGGACTTGCGGAGAGAAGAGAATTAGGGAATTTCAATTATATCGTAGTAGGAGATAGGGTTAAAGGTCGTAGGTTTGAAATGCACATCAATAATCTGGCAATTCGTTCTTTTGAACTTCTTTCTTCAATAGGAATAAGTGCTCCAGGTGATTGAGATATGAGAATTGGAATAATAGGTTGTGGAAAAGTCGCGCGTAAAGGACATGTCCCCGCTTTTCGGAAGCTGGGCTTAGAAGTAGTTGGCGTCGCTGATTCAAATAGAAGTGCTCTGAATAAAATTTCTGTAAAAAGGAAATATACAAACTACAAAGAGTTGCTGAAACAAAATCTAGATATTGTAAGCATTTGTACTCCTCCATTCCTTCATCGAGATATGTGTCTCGAAGCAGCAGAACGTGGCATAAACATACTTGTAGAAAAACCTCTAGCCTTAACCGTTAACGAAGGAATAGCTATAAAAAAAGCTGTTGAGAAGAATAATGTGAAACTCTCGGTAGTTCACAATTATAAATACTTAGGTCCGCTTATTGAAGCTCGAAGAATGCAGGAAACCGGTCAATTGGGTAGACTGTTGTCTATCAGATCAATTGTGCACAGTTTTTCCCCGCCTAAATCAAAAAGTTGGAGAATGGATAAAAGCAAATCGGGATCAATGATTTCTCAATGGAACCATCCATTATATATCAATACTTGGTTTGCAGGATATCCAGTAAGTGTTTTTGCCATCGGCAAAAGGGTTATTCCAGAATATCCTTCGATAGCTAATATTCGGGCGATTATTGAATTCAGTGAGTGTACGGGATATGTTGAAATGAGCCAATTTTGTGCTTGTCCTATGATTTCTTTCGATATAACCGGTACTGGTGCATCAATTTCAATGAAACCCCACACCTTCAAGGTTTCGGCTCCATCTTCAGGCATAGAAGCAGTTGAAGATCTTCTATCATCCTTCAAAAATATTGGACGAATCTTTCGTATGTATGTTGACATGAGATTTCAACCACATAAAGGATATACTTGGGGATCACATTTTGCCCTTATTCAGGATTTCGTTGAATCAGTGAAGGCAAATCGAAAGGTACCCGCAGATGTTGATGAAGGCATTCTTAGCATTAAGATTGCGACTGCTATAGACGATTCAATTCGAATTGGCAAAAAAATTGAGTTATGAAAATTTGCTAATTTCCGAAAACATCTATTACGAAATAATATATCTGAAGCTGATAAAACTTGATTTAAGAATTTTGTAGCACACTGGTACCCATGCAATTAATTCAGATTTTCTTTACACCAGACTTCCATCCAATATTTAATCCTAGGTAATTCTAAGATTGAAGCAATATGATATTGCGGCATAATTATGACTGCAAATAACTAGCGTAACAAGCGTACAATCTGGGGGATTTTTGTGAAGATATATGGTGTATTTGATCCTAATCGAAGCCCTAATGAACTGAAAACGCTTTTGGAAAAGATGAATTCACAGCTTGATCATGAAAAATACTGGAAGTCAGGCAATTTCATTACTGAAAACTTTGGAATTGGTCATGTTTATTCCGAAATTGTGGTTCACGATATACAACCAGTTTGGAATGAGAATCATACAAAATTCATAGTTATGGTTGGAAAAATCTTTGACTACGAAAAGATGAAAAAAGAATTAGTTGAGAAAGGGCATATTTTCACTTGCGCCAACAGCGATGCTGAGTTTGTTTTACATGGAATTGAGGAATGGGGTGAAAGACTTCTAAGGGATTTAAATGGTTTTTTTGTACTAGTAATTTACGACACTATAGAAAAAAGTATTTCTGTGGCTAATGATAGGTGTGCTGCAAAACCGTTTTACTATTATATGCAGAATTCCACTTTGGTTTTTGCTTCGGAGATAAAAGCGATAATCAAAGATAACAAAGTCAAAAAAGAAATAAATTGGGATGGATGGCGGGACTTCTTCTCTTATGGTTTTGTGCTGGGTAACAAAACCTTATTCAAGAATGTATATTCTTTACCTCCAGCTGCTGTTCTCAAAATAAAGGGAATTTCAAATGGTTGTAATGTTTCTTTGAAGCAGTACTGGAATTACAGCGAAATTCAAGTTGATCATGCCAATTCCGAACAATATTTCATAGAAAAAGGTACAGAATTACTAAAAGAAGCAATATTGAGGCAGACTAAACATCTGAAAAAATGCATCGTACTTCTTTCGGGAGGATACGATTCTCGATTCATAGCAAGTGCAATAAGGTATTACACAGACGTTAGATTTGAAACCTTTACAACAAGAATGATTGCAGTTGCAACATCCCTCAAATCAACACTACCTACCTTTCTGGATCCAATTTTAGCCAAAGAAATAGCCAAAATTCTCAAGGTAAAAAATACCTACTTTCCGAAGATTTATGACATTTATAGCAGATACTTAGTCGAAAAAGTATTCCTCCTTGATGGAATGAGCTTGGAACATCTGTGGATTATGCCTCTTGTGGATAACCTGAGCGGCCAAATTAGTCTTGATGGACTCGCGGGGGGCGTTCTTATGACAGGAGCCTCTCTGAAGAAAAAAACCTTGACAAGTGCTAATAACGTCAGAAATATAGCAATTATGCTCCATCAACAGATGCGAAAACTTTTGGGAAGTCAAACAGAGGTAATAATAGACTTTTTTGAAAATCCGTTTAAGGAAAAACTGAAACCAAAAATAGACAATCTACTTCATGAAATCATGTCCATTAAGAATGAGGAGAATATCATTACGATCTTTCATATGAGCAACAGAACAAAAAATGCCATAGCCCTATTGCCTAATAACATCATCGGAAAAAGAGCAACCTGTTTCTTTCCTTTCTTGGATAAAGACTTGGTTGAATTCAGCCTGACAATTCCCCCAATCATGAAAATTACCAAAAAACTATATGCGCGAATGCTGGCAAAAATGTTTCCTGAAATTATGAGAATTCCCTCAACACATTATCTTCTCGCGCGAGATTCCATTAGGAAATGGCTAGCAAGGTGTAAGCTCCTTCCTTCTGTTCTAGCACAATTCACCATTGAAACATTTTCCTTCGGGAAAGAGGTATCTCAATTATTGAACCTCCTTGAGTCGCTTCGCCTTCCGCCTTTTGTTAACCTAAGCAGAATCAAGAAAAGAACACAACAACATTTGGAAAGAGGGAAAAATCCGTTGCCATTTTTGACCCCAATCTCCCACTTCTGCATCTGGTACAGCATTTTCTACAGCGCCTAATAGCATTCTTAATTTCACGAGTTTTCCGTTTTTTCATTTTCTCTTTTGGTTTGATACATCTACAAGAATTAATTTATAAAGTACAATTGAATGGAATAGGGGTAGTTTTCAAGACAGCTTTCTAATTGTATTTTGATTTGCTTGGAACAAACAGCAAGGTCGAATATCATAGATAATAGGAGACTCAAATTCTTTGATCGTTGGTGTCTTTCATCCGGTAATAAATCGGTGCGGCGGGGCAGAGAAGTTGTAGTTCTCGTCGACGAACAACTAAACCAGGATAGATTCCTACATGTTTATAACAGAGAGGTGTTGGCAGATCAGCAGATTGTCTTACCATTGAGATTGTTTTCAGACACAAACCACCATAATATATATACTGATTCCATAAGAATTTCGATATTGCGATCAAAATGTGACCTAGTTGTGGACACATTTTCAAACGCTATGCTTCCCGGCGTTGCAGCCTCATACATTCATCATCCGTTGCTGGCAAAGGTTGCGCGAGGTCGAGCCCTGCAGAGACGTGACAGAATTTACTACTCTCCTTATCGAAGTTACTTGAACTTCAGAAAAGCTGACATTAAGAAAAGGTTGATCCTTGCGAATAGCAAATTCACCGCTGCCGCAATAAAAAATGAAACGGACGTTGACCCTCATTTGCTATATCCATCTGTTTCAAACGACTTTTTCAATTGTATTGAAGAGAAACTTGAAAAACAAAGAAATGATACTGTTACTGCAGTATCTCGCATTTGTTCTCAAAAGAAACTCGAAGAAATTCCACACATCGCAAAAGCGACACGCAAAGAAATATCGTTTAAAGTCGTAGGTCTTCTAGAGTCGACAGAAGCCTTGTATTCGCTCATAAGATTGGCAAAAAAACTTGGTGTATATAATAGAATAAAGATAATGACAAACGTTAAAAGAGAACAGCTAAGGAATATACTATTGAATTCTAAGGTTTTCCTTCACACAAAAGAGAATGAACATTTTGGCATATCAATTGTTGAGGCAATGACTTCAGGTTGCATACCCGTAGTCCATAATTCTGGGGGTCCAAAAGAGTTCGTTCCATATAGCCAACGATTTAATAGCGTAGACGAGGCTGCCCAAATGGTGGAAAAAGCTATCGACGAATGGTCTAACGCCGAAGCAAGAAAAATATCCGACAGTGCAAAAAGATTTAGTGAAAAAGCCTTTTCAGAACACTTCTTGGATATTTTCAATTCACATTTTCAGTCGGCAAAAAATTAAACAAGTAAATCATAAAGAGTGTTTATTTCATATCTAAGAAGGTTATTTTCAAATGAATAATCAAAAAAGAATACTGATAATAGATAGTGTAATCTCTTTATCAGGTACCAATCAACGATTTAGACAACGCAAAGGAATTGACACCATACTTGGGACTAGAGAATACTGTCCATACATACTGATTTCTGAACCAGTTCTTCTAGGAAAACCCCAAGAATTTTTCCAAAGAAAGAGCTTTTATGATAATCGCATTGAAACATATTTTGTGCCTAATCTGCTAATTGGTTCACTAGCATCAAATCGAATATTAGGGAAAATCGGCAAAATAATGTTCAGTATCTGCAACTTGCTACTACAGTCAATGTATCTATTGCATTTGACGATTCAAGTTTTATGTCTTGTGCTAATTAAAAAAATAGACTTAATGCATGCCCACAACCCACCAGACTTGGCGGGTCTTGCGTCTCTTGTAGTGTCGAAAATAACCCATGTTCCATATGTTTTCGAAATACATGATCGGTCTCCCGAATTCTTTTGTGATGAAATGGGATTGACTGAAGCTTCGGTTGTTTTCAGACTAATGAAAACTATAGAGTATCAAGTCGTTGTTAACTCTAAGGGGGTTATAACCGTTAATGAACGAACTGCCGATTATTTCAGCCAATATGGAGGACCTACACCTGTTACAATTTATACTGGAACCAAAATTAATAGGAATGACATTATAAAGAAGCCCTTAGAAAAAAGGAGAGGTCATGAACGCATAATTTTGTACCAAGGCACACTTAACATGGCCATAATTGGCAAACCCGCGTTTTACGACCTAGAATTACCAATCAAAGCTATGCCTTACATTATTGAGAATTTTGAAGATGCTATTTTGGTATATGTAGGTGAAGGATCAGGAAGACCGCGATTGGAAAAAAGATCAAAGTTAATGGGACTTGACAGCAAGATTTTTTTTACAGGTTTAGTTTCCCGAGGGCAATTATTTGAGTGGATACGAAAAGCCGAGGTAGTCTTGATTCCTTTTGGTGACAACCCAAATTGTCACACTACGGTACCATCAAAGTTGTATGAATATATGGCATTAGGAAAACCTATAGTTGCACCGAGGTTGCCTGGCCTCTCTGAGATTCTAGATCATGAACGCAATGGGCTTTTATATACGGTCAATTCTATTGATGCTTTTAGTGAGTGCGTGCAGCGACTTCTCGATGACTCTGAATTGGCCAAGAAGATAGCCTCAAATGCCCAGCAAGACTTCATTAGCAAGTTCTCCCAAGAAAAGAACTGGCCGAAACTCATTTCTTTATATAATTCCATTTTGGATTAAAGTGTATAATCTTCATGTATCTATCAACCAAGTTGAAGAAAAAAGAAGCAAAAGATGAACGTGGCTTAAATCAATTCACCTTATTGCCTCCAAAGATTAGATTAGAGATAAGAGAAGATGCTAAATATGCACCAAAGTTTGAGCCAAACTATTAGGAAAACCATCAAAATAAAAGCTTTTGCTATTATCGACGGATTATTAATAAAAATTCTCATCCAATACAAATCATCTATGAGAGAATATTGTTGGAGGTAGATTCATGATTGGAAAAGTAGTAATTACTGCTGCTGGAATTGGAACACGTCTGCTTCCTATGACAAAGGAGCAACCCAAGGAAATGATGCCCTTATTTGATAGAGACATTCAAAACAATAGGATTTGCATAAAACCTTTGCTTCAAATTGTTTTTGAGCAGCTTTATGATAACAACTTTCGAGACTTTTGCTTCATAATAGGCAGAGGGAAAAGGGTTATAGAAGACCATTTTACAACCGATTTTGACTTCATTAAACAACTTAGCAAAAAAGGGAAAAAAGATTTGGTGTCTCTTTTAGAATGCTTTTACGAGAAGCTTGAAAAATCCTTGGTAATATGGATAAATCAGCCTGATCCTAAAGGTTTTGGCCATGCTGTTTTAATGGCTAAGCCTCATATTAAAGATGAGCCTTTCCTTGTGCACGCTGGGGATACACTCATAACGTCACCTCATAAGGACATCCCTCTGAATAGACTGTTGAAATCTCATGAAGAAAACAAATCGGATGCAACTCTAATTATAAAAGAAATAGAGAATCCAAAACAATATGGTGTGGCAAACGTCAAAGAAGATTGTGGTGTAATCAACGTCAAAAGTGTAATAGAAAAACCTAGTCACCCATTAACAAATCTTGCCATAATGCCTATCTATATATTCAATAAGGCCATTTTTGAAGCGCTGGAAAAGACCAAGCCTGGCTTAGCGGGCGAAATCCAACTAACTGATGCCATACAACATATGATAGAGGCTGGTTTCAAAGTTCATGCAATAAAACTCAGAAATGATGAAAAACGCTTAGATGTAGGTAATCCTGAGACATACTGGGATGCTGCAGTTGCCTCTTATGAGCAGTCGTACAAAATCTGAATTTTTTAAAAAACTGCTTTTAAGCAAATCAATAAACATTACGACTAAAAAGAGCGTTGACGCTCACTTGATTGGGACTAGTTGTATTGGATTTATTGAAGCCAAATTGTATTCATTGTGAAAGGGATTATTTATTCAATGCTTTAAAAAGACCACACAGACAAAAAACAATGCCTTTTCCCCCTTTTAGCAGATAATTCAAGATGAATATCAAAAAAGCTATCAAAACTAGCAGTTATGTCAGTGCGCTAGGTTTGTCCCTTTTATGTGATTGCGCACATTTAAATGGCTTCACAAATAATTGTTTTCCAATTTGGTGCTAATATGACACTTAGAAAGCATAAACCTGCTCTGGCTATCGTTGGACTAGTTGTATTGCTAATCATTTTTGTGGCTTTGTTGAGCAATTACTGGCCGAAACAAGAGAAATGGCTTATTGAGTTAGGTTTGCTTGGTAATGACATGACAGCTGATGCGTATTTTGATAATGCAAATTCAATCGTCGACATAGGAATTTCAAACAGCTGGTATATCTATCTTCATAATCATTTGGATTCTGCACAGGATGTGAAGGTTAGAGTCAAACTTCAAAACTCCACAATGGAATTGCCTGATGATCGCAAACAGCAATTCAGCAATGTGCCCTTTTTCACAGAGTTTTCTTTTTCTCTTTCAATTAACGAGACAACTCTTTTTCCGTTTTCTTGGAGTGTTTCTGAAGCAGAAGTTCAAACCAATTCAGTTGTCATAGATCGTTTGATTGTTAATGATCAACCTATTGATGTGAATGTATCTGCCTCCTTCAATACTTCTTTTAGAATTGTTTTTGAACTTTGGTGTAGAGATCCGGTTTCTGGAGAATACCAGTTTGGCTGGGAATCCAAAGAAGGTTTCTTTTCTGCCTCCCTTTATATGGGCTTTAGAATAGACTCTAGTTCACTTTAAAGGTGTTCGATAAGTCATTACTATCATCGATGAGGATTAATTTCGCTGAATTTTATTCTTTATGACATATTTTGCCTTATTATTGACAAAGAGCAAGTCGCGCGGGTTCACTTGCACAAATAAGAACTCACAAGCTTAAATGGAGAAATCCAGCTCATTTGTATTATATAATGAATAGGAAAACCTGTTTTAGAGTCTAAACGGTGAAACTTGAACCATTAAGAAAAGGTTAAGTGGAAATAGTCCCTGTTATTTTCTTGTAAAACGTGTTTCCTATTAGTTAATAAATGTAGATACTTCGCTTTTCAAGAAAAGCAAAACATCCAAAAGAATACCAGAATGATGCAATATGCACCGTCACAAAATCTCTATTATAGGAACTGGTTACGTCGGACTATCGACGGCAATCGGGTTTGCCAGCAAAGATTTTCCAGTAATTGCTGTTGATACAGATGATGCAAAAATTAAAAGAATAAACCTGGGATTCCTTCCTTTTCACGAACCAAACTTGAAAGGACTGCTAGAAAATGCTATAAGAACAGGTAAACTTCGCTGTTTCAGAGATTATTGCAAAGCTATAAGGAATTCAGACATTACTTTTGTTGCAGTTGGAACTCCCACCACACCAAAAGGAAGCATAAACTTGGCGCAAATAAAGCAAGCCTCGTTTGAACTTGGAATAGCCCTGCAAAAAAAGGATACTTATCATCTTGTAGTAATTAAAAGTACTGTAACACCAACCACGACTGAGAACTTGATTAAACCTCTCATCGAAAGAAACTCGGGCAAATCTTGTGGCTTAGACTTCGGTTTGTGTATGAGCCCTGAATTCCTTCGTGAAGGATCTGCTCTCTATGATGTTTTAAACCCTGATCGAATTATAATAGGCGAATTCGACAAGAAATCAGGTGACACGTTAGAGAAGTTGCTCAGAGAATTCTATAATGAATCTATGCCTCCAGTGATGCGAACGAATCTTCCAACGGCAGAACTCATAAAATATGCAAGCAATGCCTTTTTAGCAACAAAAATAAGCTTTATCAACACCATCGCTACCATTTGCGAAAAAATCCCGGGTGCTGATGTTGTACGTATAGCCCAAGGTATGGGTCTAGACAAGAGAATAAGCCCGTTATTCCTCAATGCCGGACTTGGATATGGGGGGTCGTGTTTCCCGAAAGATCTTAAAGCACTCATAGCCTATTCAACGACTTTAGGTTACAAACCCGAACTCCTCGAAGCAGTTCAAAACGTTAATTATATTCAATCCCACAAGGCAATTGAACTCTGTAAAAAGCTTCTAAGGAATCTGAAAGGATCTCATATAGCTGTTTTGGGATTAGCCTACAAGCCAAGCACTGATGATATCAGAGAGGCCGTTTCAATTCCGATAATAAGTCAACTATTAAAGGAAGGTGCAAAGGTAACCGTATATGATCCAAAAGCAATTCCAAACGTTGAGAAACTTTTCGAGAAAAGAATTAGATATGCTTCATCAGCGCTGAAATGTCTCAAGGGTGCAGACTGTTGCATCATAGTAACAGAATGGCCGGAGTTCCAAAAACTTGAACCAGGCGATTTTGCTAAGAATATGCGAAATCCAGTTATTATCGACGGGCGACGAATCCATGATCCAGAGTGGTTTGAGACGATCGAGTACGTGGCAATTGGACTTGGACCCCAATAGTCATACATGAAAAGTTTGACTCTTATATAAAGAAAAACTGACATAACTTGTTTTCTATTATTG
>WOR8_10009739_pt1 | contig 10740 bp, 8 predicted proteins | sample DeeMarSeWOR38_10_FD_19890 | JGI IMG/M metagenome (IMG submission 19890)
ATCTACCGCTCCGATGCCCCCGTCCTCGATAGCCGTGCTGCGCCAGGCAAAATGTGTAAACTGCGAGTCAATGGACACGCCGACGACTTCAACGCTGCGCGCTTTGAACTGTTCCATGCGCTTATGATGGGCAATGATTTCGGTCGGACAAACGAAGGTAAAATCCAGCGGCCAGAAAAACAACACCACATATTTCCCTCTTAGATCCGAAAGTTTGAAATCTTCTCTGATAACGCCTTCCGGCATGACGGCCGGGGCTGTAAAATCGGGTGCTTGTTGGGTTACGAGTACGCTCATGCTTAATCTCCTTTCCGAAAATGGTTCTATAAAAATCATTTAAACCATTTATGTTTGTCCAATCAATATGGTTCTGAATCTGGCTTTTTCAACCCTGCGAATAAAATTTTCGCAGGCTGTAAGTTATTGCGTTTGCCATAAATAGGTTTCGTTTGATCTATGCGTCAAATCCCCCCTAACCCCCCTTTAAGAAAAGGGGGGGACGTCTGCACCATCCGGCCTTTAGTTTCAATTTGTATGTCAATACCACTTAAGATGAGTTTGCGTTCCCCCTTTTTAAAGGGGGACAGGGGGATTTTTTGGTCGCAGATCTCCCTCTCCTAACGGAATATATTTATGGCAATAGCTATAGATCCGATAGATGGGGGTTGGCGACCAGGCTGGGTTGGTTTCACAATGGTCTTTTGATTGTGGAAGCGCTTTTGCCTGCATCCCGACTCGGCTGGGCCAGCCGCGAATCCGAAGATTATCGCGGCTGGAAAGCCGCTCCCACCATAAAAATTTCAGTCAGGTGCCCGCGTCTGAGGTAAGTTTGAACCGGATTCGCACGACATCATCGTCAAAACTGGCTGTCGTTATCCTGAAACCGCCGATGTCGCTGGTAGACTTGACATGGTCTCCGATGCACGGGCAGGCATCGTAGTCTCCAACGTGAATGATTCTGATGGTGTCGCCGGGATTCGGCGGAAGCTTTTCGGTGTTATAATGTTCCAGGGCCTCGGCCTGGGAAACCAGCTCTGCGGTGACCGGCAGATCATCTGCAATGACCTGGTTGACCCGGTTTTGGATCTCATCCAGTTCCTGCCGGGTTAGCTTTCGGCCGAAACGATAATCGCATTTGGATTTTTTCTTTTCGATGTGTGCACTAAAGCAGCGACCGCAATGAAACATTCGGTCCATGGTTTGGTTGAGAATGTGTTCTGCCGTATGCATGCGCGGATCGGTCTGCTTTTTCACAGATAACGCTCCTTATCCCATTATAGGTTGCGGATGGTTCAATTATTGCTTCGGCATCTGTTCACCGCCCGCTTCGCTCGAGACGCAAAGGACGCAAAGTAGATTTTTATTTTCATTTTCTGGTGAGAGGCCAGAAAATGAAATACAATAGCCCTATGGCTAAACAGGATTTGATCGGTTCACTTAAGTTTGCGAATTTATCTGACGATTACTAATAATACCACGAAGTGGTCGATGCTTTTCATTTGCCGCCCTCTCAGCGGCAAATGTAAAAAAGTAATCCCTCTGCGTCCTCAGCGTCTCTGCGGTGAATACATCATTTCAACAGCCAAAATAAATATGTTTAACAAACTGTTGGCAGATGGGTCTTTTATTTGGTACCTTTCAGGTTGGTTTGAGCTAAGCCCGCTACAAATGCACTGCTGGCGCTTCTTGATATCAAGTGATCATAAACCTCCCCCTGGGGCGTAACCCCTTTTATCCGGCCGTCCTTAAGAAAGCTGCCCAGCAGCTGTTGACCAACCGCCATGCGATTGTCGGGATTGTCTATTCGCGTATCGACACCTGCCGGATCCGGGATGGACATTCCCCGATCCAGCAACGATTTGATGAAATTCAGGATTCGCGCCAATCTGAGCAGGGTTGCCGTCTCCGTTCTGGTGGTCGTGTGCGACAGCGGCAGGGCGCTCGAGCGCATGGCAGAGAAATGATCCGGTAAAAGCCCGTGTCTTCGGCTCAATTCATAATCCCTGCTGCCCGGGGCGGGGTAGAAGACCGACAAGCCCGCCAACACCCGCCGACCGGCTAAATAGAGCAAATCTTCAATTGAATCCTCCACGTGCTGGAATGGGGCCGCGCAAATCACATAGCCAACCGCATCCAGATCATATCGTTCGGCCAGATCCAGGGCCCGGTCGAAATCAGCCCGCACATCCGCGCGGTTGAAGCGACTGAGCTGTTTCCGGCAGGTGGAGCCCAGGGAGAGATTGAGTGTTTTAAAGCCGGCTGTCTTCATGGCCTTTACAACCGCTTCATCCAGCGATGGTGGATACAACCCGTTCATGGCCCTTAGCTCGAACCTGGACCCGCCGAAGCGGGCCGTGATTTCCTGCAGCAGCCTTAAAAACCAGCGCCGATCCAGGGACAGGTTTTCATCCTCGAAGTCAATGAACCCGGATTTGGTTTGGCCGGCAAACCGCTCGATTTCGCTGATAACGGTGGCGACCCTTTTTCGGCGGTAGCTTGGTTCGGGTTGGTTGCCCACACAACAATAGCTGCATTTCATCGGGCAGCCTCGACTGGCAACAATAACCGCAGTGCTGCCGCTTTTGCGGCGGTAGAATTTTTGATCCACCAGCTGCGTTGCCGGCAGCGGGTAAGCATCCAAATTTCGCATCCGGGTCCCGGGATTGATCTTCAGGTTGCCGTCATCCTTTCTGGACACCAGACCCGGTATCGCGTCCGTCCGTCCATCTTCCGCCAGTGCCCTGGCCAGCATAGGCATGGCAACTTCACCCTCGCCGCGGATGACAAAATCAACCGCGGCCGAGTCCATTGCGGACGCCGGCAGGGCGCTGGGGTGGTGACCGCCCAAAACGACTATTGCCTCCGGCAGGCGGGTCTTGACGATCTGGGCCGTGCGCATCGCTTCACCTGCATAGGGCGTAAACAGAGCGGAAATCCCCACCAGGAAGGCGCCGGACTCGGCGGCTTTCTGGCCGATGGTGTCGAAGCTGTAGCCATAATGCCTGAAGTGATGAAACAGGGCAAATGGTGACAGGTCCGGTTTTCCGTAATAGGGGTGCAAATAACTCAATTCTTCCGGAAGGCTCTGAATGCGCGCTTTGGAAGTTGCCAGGCCATCCAGAATTGAAACTGAAAACCCGCTTTCCATCAGGGCGGCGGCAATGCAGGCCAGCCCGTATGGCATGGTGCGTTTGGCGGTCAGGTAAAAATCCCTGATCGGAGGTTGAATGAGAAGGATGTCGGTCATGTATTTTGGTTTTTTGGGGTGGTCCCTGATAAACGCTGCTTGTATCTTGTTTTTAGTAGCTGCAAAAAAGTGGTTTAAGGTATGGGGTTGAAGGTATAAGGTTTTAACTGCTTGGTGCACGGAAACAATCTGTTTTATAGACGATTCTCCATTTTCCTCCAACACTCCAGTACTCCAGTAATCCATCACTCCAATTCGCCAGGGCTCCAATACACGAAACCGGGCTACTTCTTTGATACATATTGCTTCAATTTGTCGAAAAACTTATGATTAGCTTTAGGAAACGGGAAGTCGTCCAGTTGCTCCAGTTTAATCCAGCGGTGATCGGCCGGGCCGTTCAGTGCGACCCTGCCGGAAACATAGGAGCAGCAAAAGACATCCATGACGATTTTAAAATGGGTGTAGGCGTGTTTGACCCGGCTGAGGTGCGCATCCACCTTGACGGCCAGATTGACTTCTTCTTTGATTTCCCGGGTGCAGGCCGCCGCGGGGCGCTCTCCTCTTTGAGTTTTGCCTCCCGGAAACTCCCACAGCCCGCCGAGCAGCCCGGAAGGCTTGCGCCGGGTGATCAAGACGTGCCCGTTTTTAAAGACCACCCCGACTGCAATATGGTATTCGGGTGTTGGCTGCTTTTTCAGTTTGACAGGGTAATTTTGAACCTGGGCGGATTGGTACGCCCGGCACATTTTCTGCACCGGGCAGCCGTCACACACTGGCTGCTGAGGTTTGCACACGACCGCCCCGAGTTCCATCATGGCCTGGTTGAAGGTGCCCGGCACATCTTGCTCCAGCAGGTTGTCGGCGATCGCCTTGAACTTTTTGGTTGATGAAGCTTTGTTAACGGGGTCCTGCACGATCAGCAGGCGTGCCAGCACGCGTTTGACATTGCCGTCCACCACCGGGTAGGGCTGCCCAAAGGCCATACTCAGTACCGCTGCGGCAATGTAGTCGCCGACGCCGGGGAGCCGGCGAAATTCCGCCCAGCGGTTGGGAATCACACCGCCGTATTCGTTTAACACAATCTGCGCTGCGCGGCGCAGATTGCGGGCACGGGCGTAATATCCCAGGCCTTCCCACACCTTCAGAACTTCCTGTGAATCGGCACCCGCCAGGCTCGCGAGGTCCTTGAAGCGGTCTACAAACCGATGGAAATAGGGCACAACGGTGGCAACCTGGGTTTGCTGCAGCATCACTTCAGAAACCCAAATACGGTAAGGGTCGGTTGTATCTCTCCACGGCAAATCGCGCTTGTGGGCCAGATACCAGGCTATTAAAGCCTTGCGAAAAGATTGAACCTCGTTAGGTTTCATACAAACTTTTAAGACCCCGGTTCAGAGCCCGCATGTGGGCTTTTTCCGCCTGGGCAATTGAGACAAAAATTGAGCCGGCCTCTGCGTCTTCGACTTGCTCCGCCATGGTCCGGTACAGGTCATAGGCGGAATATTCAATGGTCATGGCCAGATCGAGGACAGCCGGGCTGCCCTGATTGTCGGCGGCCTCGAGCAGGCGGCAAGCCTCCTCAAAGCTCTGGCCCCCTTCCAAAATACGCCCTGCAAGGCTAGTGTACAAACGATCAAAGGGCGGCGGATCCTCCTGTGTCCTGCTCCAAAGATAATAAATCAATTTTGCGTGTGCCTTTTCGGAAACGGCAATCTGTTGCAGAATCGGGCGAATGGGGCTGTCCGGGTACCTGTCTGTGAGGTACCGATAAAAGCGCCGCGCACCTTTTTCCAGGTCCATGGCGACTTCCAGCAATTTTGTCAGGCTTTGGTCAGTGCCAAACACCTGCACTTTGGGATATCCCGGCTGGATTTTATCTTTCCAACCCAAAATACCGTTCATCAGATGATAGACGGTCTTGTCGCAGATCTCACCTTCACCGGCCAGGGCGGCGGCCCACTGGGAGCGCCCGCCGTTGCGGCAATAAAATATTAAATCGCGGTCGGAGGGCAGGGTGAACAATCTGGATTCGACTTCTGCCAGCGGCATCAGTTTGGCCCCGGCTTCGGCCGTCAGGGTTTCAAATTCCAGGTTGTCCATTTCTGTGACGAAAATTAGTTGATTAGTTGATTCGTTAAATAGTTGATTAGGAAAATGGCTTGACGCCATTATTTGATTCGTTGATTAAGTTAAATAGTTGATCAGGTAAAAGATGATAAAGGGCAAATGCCCGGTAGTTCTGCTGCTCCAACTTAATAAACATAATCAACTTGATCAACTAAATATACGCGCAACTCGAAATCCGAAATCAAAAATCCGAAATCACCCTTGTTTTCCCAGGATCTTGTCCAGCATGGTTTGGGTATCGGTTGTCGAGCCGGTGCAGGAACCGTTGCGGCAGACATGGGCCGTGGCCTTGCCTTTAACCACCTCGAGGCCGTCGGTGTATCCCGCGAAAGTGTTCAATTGGGCCGCGTTTTGTTCAGTCTTGACAATGGTCACCTTGTTGGGGGTGAAGTTAAGATTCAAGGCTGCTAACAGCTCGCGGGTGTCGGCGGCCTGCGGTTCTCCCGTGATAACAATTTCCTCTCCCGGGCGCAAGGCAAAGTCCAGGGCGCACAGAAAATAGGTAAAGGCCGAAGGTTTGGAATTGACCGTACCGGCAAAAGCGCGCATCTGAGCCTGGGCCCGGTCTTCCCACTGCGGATCACCGGTTAAGCGCGACAGCAGCAAAAGGTTGAAGAGTGCCACCGAGTTGGCCGACGGTATGGCACCGTCGTATAGCTCTTTGGGGCGCACCGGCAGTTCGACATTCCCGGCCGGCGTAGAGAAAAACCCGCCGTTTTGATCATCCCAGAATCTGGCGTTCATCTCCTGCTGAAGTTCCTGGGCCTGCTCGGCATAGCGCAGATCAAAGGTCGTTTGATAGAGGCTTAAAAGTCCGTGGATTAAAAAGGCATAATCCCCGGCATGGGCCTCCACTGCCAGTTCGCCGTCTCTAAAACGATGGTACCGGCGGCCCTCACTGTCTTTCATTTTCTCCAGGACGAATTCGGCGGCTCTGCGAGCGGCGTCGGCAAAGGCGGAGTTGCCTAAAATCCGGGCACCCATTGCCAGGGCCGCAATCATCAAGCCATTCCAATCGGTAAGGATCTTATCGTCTTTGAGCGGGTGGATCCGGTTTTCCCGCACCCGATACAGCTGGTCACGAATCCCGTCCCACTCTGATTCGACCTGATCATCGGGCATTCCGGCTTTTTGCGCCCATTTTTTCAAAGGCGCCGTCAGGTGGATGATATTGGCCCCCGTTTTTTGCCGGGTGGCCTCATCTTCGAAATTGCCCTCGGGGCTCAACCGGAAAATGGCTTTCCACCGCTGCGAATCCGCGTCCGGCAGCGCAGCGTGAAATTCTTCCGTTGTCCAGACATAAAATTTGCCTTCCTCGCCCTCACTGTCGGCATCCTCGGCAGAGTAAAAGGCACCTTCCGGGGAAGTCATGTCCCGTAGCACGTAGGTGAAGATTTCCTCGGCTGTCCGGGCAAACAGCGGTTCTCTGGTAATTTGAAAGGTTTCCAGATAGGCGGTGGCGATCATGGCCTGATCATAGAGCATTTTTTCGAAATGCGGCAGAAGCCATCTGCTGTCGGTGGAATAGCGATGGAAACCGAAACCGACATGATCCCAGATTCCCCCCAGACGCATGGCCGTTAATGTTTTTACGACCATATCCAGGGCCTGGGTGTCGCCGTTGCGGTGGTAGCTGCGCAGCAAAAAAAGCAACCGGTGCGGGGTGGGGAACTTGGGGGCGGGCTCGAAACCGCCGAACTGGGGATCGAATCCCCTTTTGATCTGGCTGAAAGCCTTCTCGAGCAGGGCGGCATCGGGTTCGTCGCCTGCGGCAAAGGCAAAGGCCCGGTGGAGGCTGTCGGCGATGCGTGTCGCTGAAGTCGCGATTTTTTCTTTGTCGTCGACCCACAATTTCCTTACCTGGCGGCAAATATCGATCAAACCCGCGCGTCCGTGACGGCTGTTTTTGGGCAGATAGGTGGCTGCAAAGAATGGCTTTTTTTCAGGGGTCATAAAAATGCTCAGCGGCCACCCGCCGCTGCCGGTGAGCATCTGGCAGGCTGCCATATAGACGGCATCTATGTCCGGGCGTTCCTCCCGGTCTACTTTAATGCAGATGAAGGTGTCATTGAGATAAGCGGCGGCTTCCTCATCTTCGAAGGATTCTTTTTCCATGACATGGCACCAGTGGCAGGTGGCATACCCGATGGAAAGGAACACGGGCTTGTTTTCCGCTGCGGCCCGGGCGAAGGTCTCCTCAGACCAGGGATGCCAGTCTACCGGATTGTGGGCATGCTGGATGAGATAGGGGCTTTTTTCATTGATGAGTCGGTTGGGGGACATGATGTTCTCCTATTTGCACCACTCCGGGCAAGTTTTTTAGCTTTAGAAACTTCAGGTTGATCTTGAGGCGTTCAAACCAAAAATCCGAAGCACGAAATCCGAAACACGAAACAAATTCGAATCACCAAAATTCTAAATGTTTAAACATGCACCAATCTGAATGGCGGTAAATGCAGCTGTTGTTTGGGACATTTTAGCATTCGGATTTAGAATTTATTTCGGATTTCGATATTCGAATTTCGGATTTAATTATCACTTTTCCTTTTCAGGTATGACCACAATAATATAGGTATGATACTGTTGAGGCGCAATAATCAAAATTTTAGCGATCTTTTAAATGATAATAAGGCGGGTGGGTGGTAAGCCGGGGGTCGTCGATCGGTTTTCCGATGGTGAAGTGGTACAGGCTCTGGTACTGATTGTCTTTTAATCCCAATATGTCGTGAACCGCTTCGTCGAAAAAGCACCCGATGCCGGTGCCCCGCACCCCATGGGCTTCGGCAGCCAGGTATAGCACCTGGCCGATCATGCCGCTTTCCCAGAAAAGCTGCCGGTAGACAAAGGGGTTGCTGGTGACCGGGTCTTTGAAAGCAGCGATCATCCCCAGCGAAAAGGCGCTGTCACCGGCGATATCCTGGTGGCAGCTGACCATCATGGCTTGCCGGCGGAAATCGCCCGTTTCAAGCCGAAACAGGGGAAAATTTTCCTCGATCGATTCCCATTCAAAATTAGAACGTGTCAGGCGTTTGACAGGGTCCAGCGCTTTCGGGTTGCGGATGAGAAAATAAAGACCGGGACTGAGGCCTTCAACCCGGTGGACGAAAAGGAGCAGATGCAGCAACGGCTCCCCAAGTTCAGCGTCAAAGGGAGCGCAGTCGGGGCGGGGCAGGGTTTTATCCAGGATTGACAGAAACTGTTCCCTGGTGACCGAACCCTTGCGGTCAAAGGCTGTGGCACTTCTCCGCTGTCGAATGATCTCAGCCGCGGCCCGATCAATGTTATCCTGCCGGAGTTCGTAAGATTGGGTCGGTTGCCGGGGCGGCGCAGCGGTCTTCGTTTTTCGTGTCAGCTTGGCTGCCTGGTAAATAATTTCCCAGTTGACGGGTTGCCTGCTCAAGCTGTTCGGATCACCTTTAAAGGCAATCTGCGTGAAGGCGGAAATTATTGTTGGCGACAGACTGCGGGGAATGTCAGGTGAGGGGCGGGGATTTACCCAGCCCATCAATTCCGGGTGCTCTTCCTCCAGGGCCTGGAACCGGATTTTATCAAAACCCAGCATGGTCTGCATGTCCTGATCAGAAAGCCCGCTTAAATACGTAACTTTCCAGCCGAACAAATTGGCTGCAAAGCTGACTGCCGCCAGGGCGTGGCCCACATCGTGGTTGCAATACCGAAAGGCCCGCTCCCCATATTTCCATGATTCGCGCCAGAATATACTGCTGAATCCGATCATAAACCCCGGACCTCCGAAATGGGTCGTCAAATCTTCCCGGACGGTCTCGGGAACCACCGCCCGCTGCTCCAGGGCATGGAGCAGGGGATTGTAATGATATACTCCCCCTTCCAGCCCATTGGCTCCCGGAACAATGAGGTGGGCTTCGGTGGGATGCAGATTGCCGCTGGACGGGTTTATTCGCAGAGACCATCGGGATGCGCCGGCGGCTTTCCAGGCCGATAATCCCAGGGACAGTTCCAGAAATCCGGCAATGTCGTCAAGTTTGAGCTCCCGGGGCGGATTGTGGTTGCGTCGAAACAGGTCCGTGAACCGGGCAGGGGGGTCATTTTGTAAAAACGGCAGGCCCAATGCGCTGGTATTCTCATAGAAACGAAACGGATTGGGTTGGTTGTCCCAATCCATATGACCTGCCGATCGGGCGTAGCGATCATAATGATGCTTGGTTTCTTCGTGATAGCGGATGATCTTTTGTGAGGTGCTGGCCCCGTCAGATTCGGTCATAATGAGTAAAACACTGATTTTTCAGATAAGTAATGTCAAATCACTATTGTTGTGTCCCAGAAATATGGTACCAAAATTATCTATTCAATTTAGCATGATACCTTCTCGTCATTAATCCAGGCGGATTCAAACTGGATTCCCGCATTGCAGAGTGTGTTGCAATTCAAAAAAGCGACTAATTTCTGCCTGTCATGCCGGACTTGATCCGGCATCCAGAAGCGGAACGTCTTGAAACAACACTGGATTCCGGGCCAAGCCCGGGATGACGAAACAGCAACAAATGCAGTACTCCCAATTACGACACAGTCTGCTTCGCGGGAGTGGCAATCATTTCGTATCTTATATGAAGGGCATTAGACAGGAGGCTGTTTCAAATAAAAATGGCAGCGCCTTTCAGCGCTGCCATTTTGGTGCCATTGCGTTTAATTAATCAACCGCATCCGCCGCTGCTGCTGCCGCAGGATCCACAGGCTGAATTCGCCGGTCCGAATTCGATGCTCGAGCTGATTTTAAAGCCGTATCCGAGGAAATCCACCATCACGGGTTTGGCTTTTTCATAAAAATCCTTGTCCACGACAAACTGAAATCCGTTGACATCGTACACGTTATCTGTATCTTTGGGCTCATCCAGAGCCATCGCCAGGGACGGCCCGCCTCATCCCCCGTCGTTTAGGAAAATCCGGATGGGGGCGACTTCCCGGTCCTTGAAATACTCGGCGATTTGCTGCCTGGCTGCTTCGGTAACTTCTACCATAACTTCCTCCTTGAAACTGAGATATGATCAGCGCGATTCGACCTGCAATAATGTTTCCGATCGTCAAAAGCACCCTAATTCTAATAACGGGGAACTGTTTTGTCAATGGGCAATGTTCATAGGTTTTCAGGTGTCAGTGTTCAGGTGTCAGGCCTAGATATTTAGTTGATTATGTTGATCAAGTTGATTGAGTTGATTAAGTTAAATGCAAGGGAGCGGTTAGGCAGGTAGACTGTAATTCTCTTGCCTAATCAACTATTTAACTATTCAACCAGTCTGTGTTCGGATATAGTCCTCATAAACCTTCAGGTCAGCGGGCGAAAACAGCATGAATATCACCCGGGTGATGGCGGGGTTGTCTTTCAGAAAGCCGCAGGTGGTGTCCACGGCAATTTGACAGGCTTCTTCAATGGGGTAACCGTACACACCGCA
>WOR8_10007027_pt1 | contig 10739 bp, 8 predicted proteins | sample DeeMarSeWOR38_10_FD_19890 | JGI IMG/M metagenome (IMG submission 19890)
CAGAATAAACCTTTTGTATTTTGCAGTGGTCCTAAGCTTTTGCGTCTGGATATGGGGCACATGGGTCACTTACGGAAGCAAATTCTCTCGTAAGTTGCTGGTTAGAGGCATTGCTGTGCTTCTGGTTGTTTTGTCATTCTGGTTTTTTTTCAGGCCGGAACTGGTGGACTGGCAGGATTATGACACCATCTTGATTGAATCTGCAAAAACAGAACAGACACCAGTCCTGGTTAAATTCACCGCAGACTGGTGTACTAATTGTGAGGTTGTGGACAAGTTTGTCTTCATGCGTAAGGATATAGCAAAACTCATCGACAAAAAAGGTGTCTTGGCAATTAAGGGCGATACAACAAAAGCAACTCAGCCGGCAACAATTGATTTGAGTAACATTTACAAAGAACCCGGTGTCCCTGTAACCTTGCTGTTTTTGCCAGGCGAAACTAAGCCTGTACGTCTGCGCGAGTTGTTTTTTGCTGATGAATTGAAAGAGTTATTGGAGAAGCTACCGGATAAAAATTAAGGGAGTTTACGTAAAATTGGCTAAGCGAAAAAAAATCAAAGTGAATAAGAATGATGCCGCACAGCGAGTAAAAAAAATCTGGCCCATACTGAAAAAGACATATCCGGATGCCAAAATCGCGCTTAAGTTCAAAGATCCGCTGGAACTGCTTATTTCCACGATTCTATCTGCCCAATGTACGGACGTGCGGGTCAATATGGTAACAAAGGATTTGTTCAAAAAATACAAATCCGCCGCCGACTGGGCTGGCACCGACTTGAAACAGATCGAAGAGGGCATCCGAAGCACAGGTTTTTTCCACAATAAGGCCATCAATATCAAGGGGGCGTGCACGAAGATTGTCGAACAGTACGACGGCAAAGTTCCCGACACGATGGAGGAGCTTCTGACCCTTCCCGGCGTGGGGCGCAAAACTGCCAACTGTGTACTCGGTGATGCTTTCGGCATCCCCGGAATAACCTGCGACACGCACGTGATTCGCCTGTCCCGCAGGCTGGGCCTCTCGGAAAACAGTGATCCGGTTAAGTTGGAATTCGATTTGGCCGAAATAATCCCTAAAAGGAACTGGACCGCGTTTAGTCATTTAGTTATTACTCATGGCCGAAATATTTGTACAGCTCGTAAGCCAAACTGTCCGGAATGTACGATTGCGAAACATTGCCCCTCGGCGAGCAATCCGGACCTCTGGTAGCAGAGCAATGAATTCGTAACGTATCCAAAGGAGAGCGTTTTCTATGATAGAGATGGTTGACAATCCAGTCCAAGACCTCTGGCGCATATTCAGAGTAATGGCAGAATTTACCGAAGGTTTCGATGAGCTTGCTTCGGTCGGCCCTGCCGTATCTATTTTCGGCTCGGCCCGCACCAAGCCGGATGATCCGTATTATAAGCTTGCCGAGAAGACTGCTTCCGAGCTGGTTAATGCCGGCTTTGCGATAATAACCGGCGGCGGCGGTGGTATCATGGAAGCGGCAAATAAAGGAGCTGCAGATGCGGGCGGCCAGAGCATCGGCCTGAATATCGAGCTCCCGATGGAGCAGATACCGAACGACTTTCAGAACATTTCGCTCAATTTTCGATATTTCTTCGTTCGCAAAGTAATGTTCCTCAAATACGCTCACGGCTTTATCGTTTTCCCAGGCGGTTACGGTACGATGGATGAGTTCTTCGAATCGCTTGTTCTGATTCAAACGTTAAAGCAAGCCACATTCCCGGTGATTCTTATGGGCAACGGTTACTGGGAGGGGCTGGTCGAATGGCTTAAGACAAAGATGCTCAGCGAGCACAAATACATCAATCCGGAAGACCTGAACGTTTTTACAATGGTCGACGATGTCCAAACTGCGGTCAGAATTATCAAAGACTTCAAGGAGGGTCCCAGCCGACACGGCATAGAGTTACCATCCGGAATGAAAAAAATGGTGATGTAACCTTTCATGGTGAATAATAAAGCATTTCAGGATTATTACCCGGACCAACTGAGCCATTGCTACGGTTGCGGCAGGCTCAACGAGCACGGCTTGAAAATCAAAAGCTATTGGGATGGTGACCAAGCCGTTGCTGTCCTTGAGCCAAGGCCGTATCATATTGGCATCCCCGGCTACGTGTATGGAGGCCTGATTGCCTCGGTCATCGACTGTCACTGTATCGGTACGGCATCTGCCGCGGCGTTACGGGCCAAAGGAAGAGATTTCGAAACATCTTTGCCTTTGCGATTTGTCACCGCCTCCCTGCATGTCGATTATCTTAAACCGACGCCGATTGGAGTTGCTTTGGAGGTTAGAGCACAAGTTAAGGAAGTAAAAAGTCGTAAGGTCGTTGTTGCTGCAACTGTCTCAGTGAGAAATGAGGTCTGTGCCCACGGAGAAGTTGTCGCAGTGCAGATGCCGGAACAGATGAAGCCGGCGAGCGGAATAACCTAAAAGTTGCTTGAATTTTTATATATTTTCGCTGCTCGCTTCTTCAGGCCGGCCTAAAGCTGTATAACTATTACCGATTAGCAGCTTTGCCTGATCGGCCAGGTCCGGATCGAGTCTTACAGCCTGCTTGTAGGTCTCAATTGCCTGGTCATATTGGCCTAAATTGTGGTAATTGAGCCCCAGGGCGATATGTGCGAAAGCGTAATCCGGCCGTATCCTTACAGCTTCTTTTGTGGCCATCATGGCCTCTTTTTCATTGCCCAATCTCGAATAACAGCCGCCGAGGTTGAAATAAGCATCGAAATCATTCGGATTTTTACTGATAGCTTCTTTGTAGCTCTGTATTGCTTCTTGAAGGTTCTGAGGTTTGTAGAAAACATTATCGGAAGATATATGTGCATTAGCAGTATTGGTACTGCTGTTTTCAGTCTGCGTAAGAACTGTTGCTTTGGTGCTTGCAGTGCCGATGGACGATGTTTTGACAAGCCAGATACAAACAATACACAAAATAACTACCAGTTCGGTTCCGATAAGAAAACGGATTTTTCTTTTAGCGTTATCGCTCATTTATGTTCTCCTTATAATCAGAATATGCTCCTGTAAGCCACAAAGAATAACATTTAACAGACATATATCGGCAGGATTCGGTAAAAACTTGATGAGTTGATGTGTAAAGAAAACAAGCCGGCTATATATTTTGCCTCTGCGGTAGAGTCGGTATTATTTTATCAGCAATGTCCGGTTTATTCTACAATCTTTTGATCCTGAGCCAGAATCACAGCAGATTCTTGAGCCATTTGATCATAGTATCTGACAAACCGCTCAGTCTCTAAAGCCTCGTAGGCGGACAGATTTTTAGCCCAGCGATAAGCTATGGGTTGGTATTGCAGCTTCACTTCTACAGAATATGGTCTGTGAGATGTGTCGACCGCAATTGAATACGACACCGAGTCGCCATTATCATTAAAGTTGACGTCTTCTCCTGCGGCGCCTCGAACAACGATGTCCTCATGGGCTGTTTTCTTATCGAATCCTTCCGGCAGCAATCGATTGTCCTTGATATATCGAACACCAGAAAGCAATCCCGTTGTTACTTGTCCCTCGTGATCGACCATGATCGCTTCGTAAATCTGGACCTGTTGCTGGTTTTCAATCAAGGTATAATGCTGTTCAAATCGCTGGGGATCCATATCATTGTCATTGCCTTCAATAGAGCCATCCTGTTTCAGTTTGCCTGAAGTAAAAATAATCTTCTCGTCCCGGTCTCGAACATTAAGATTCAGCCACACCCGACGGGAAGGATAAGCAGTGGGAAGTTTATGCCCGGCAAGATTCTTTACAGACACATCAATCTTCAAGCGATTTCCTGTGACGCTTGCATTCTGGATTGTCACCCGTGCGGCTTTCGTCTGTAAATGCTCTACGGTTTCGTTCACTGTTCTATTCAAATCGGAAGTGAGGGCTTCCACACCTAATTCGGTCCGGTTTATGTTAAATATTTTCGGCATGAAAAAATTCCCGCCCCGGAAAATATGCTGTGAAAACGCATCTCTGGGTAAACCCAAAACCGATGAAACGGCCGACGGTTGTGTGAGAACAGGCATGTGGCACGATTGGCAGTTTCGGGATTTCCTGTAGGCACTGTGCTTCCATTCCAGGTAGGGCACCTGCTCCGGCAGTTCACCCACAACTTTGCCGTCCGGTCCCAGGGCATGAGTATAAAGAGTATGACATGATGCGCAGAAGGCGGCATTTTGAAGGTGGTTCTTCATTGTCGGTACGAATTGGGCTGAGGACTTCATTACTCTTGTTCGGCCGTCATCCACATCAAATGGGCCATATACTGCCCGCTGTCCCAGAGGTGTTTGCGTGTCCACCTCAAAGCCTGCCGTAAAGCTTTCTTCTGTTCCCAGTTTCTCTTCGGTTATCTGGTGACACATAGTGCACGATACGCCATTTGCTGCCAAGGCATCTTCCTCGGTAAGAGCCGGTGCAACAGGCAGATGCTCGAATACTGTGCCTTTTTTTCCTGCCGTCTTGGCCATGTACCGCGCCATGGGCATATGACATGATGAGCACTTGTCTTCGATAGCATCCTGTGCTCCGGTGTGATCCATAATTTCCCGCCGGACGCCCGCCTGCCAGTAGGGATCGCGCGCAGAATTAGCCATCATTGAGCTGCTCCAGTTGACTCCGATAGAAACATCTTTGCCGGATTTGTCCACCAGGCCGTTATGACAGGCCATACAACGATCGGAAGTGTGAAATATCTGTGCAGCAGGCTGTGTGGACTGTGACGATCGTGCGAAAATTGTAATACAAAACAATAAAACTATCACTATACAAAATACATATCTCATGGATAGACTCCTACCAGCCTTCGAAAAAGCCGCCGTCAAACGTGTCCCACAAAAGATAGATGCCATAAATGGGATTACGTTCATCGGTATGGTTTAGAGGCATTCGAACGCCCATTGCGAGCCGAACGTGCTGCCGTTTGTTCAAAGCGAAATGTAACTGGGGCACGATATCCCATTCGGCGTCGTTACCTGTTTCAATATTTTTAGAGCCCAATATTTCAATCATAGGAGCCCAGATACTCCCGTAACGGCCGACAGCATAACTTCGTCCTGTCGCCATCTTCCAGAATACTTCATCCTGAGCATGATCGTTATCCCAAGGCAGTTCGAAACCGCTTTGTAGCTGAACAAAATAATCTTTCGGGAAAACCTTGCCGTATGCCAAATAAGGCTCGAATACCGTCGTACCGTTTCCGAAGCCTTCATCTTCATCTCCTGTGGGAAGAATAACTTCCCCTCCTGCCGAGAAAATCGACATGGATTTCATGCTGTGAAAAAGAACACGTTTAGCTGCCAGCCTGACATCGCCGACGCTGGATGTCCATTCTGTACTATTGCCGCCGTTGCTTTTTTCTATTTCGCTCCAACCGTAGGGCACGACAATTTCGACCTGATTTCGCGCGCCGATTCGGCGTTCGTAGACGAGCTTATTGCTGATTTTGTCCAGGCCATCCGTTTTAATATCGCTTTGAAATACAAGCTCATCTTCCGGAAAGGCTTTCGTAGTGTAAAGAGCACGGGGCAGGTTAAGCTCGCCCCGGGGCCATTCGTCACATTCGGAAAACGTTCGGATATATCTTATTATCTTTATGATTTGCTCTTCGGTGAGGGCATCGCCGAAAGCGGGCATAATCTCCGAAAATCCGCGTGCGGGACCGCCTTCCTGCACGACGATGACCCAGTCGGCTTCTGCTTCGCGTGTAGAGAAATTACAATCAGTAAAGTCCGGTAGGGGATTCTCGAATCCCACCATATTCGCAGGAGCGCCACGCCCGCCCGAACCATGACAGGCCGCACAGGATACCCGGTAAAGTTCGCGTCCCGATTCAGGCAGAGTGCCGTCGATTTTATTGCCGGCGCCGTTTTTAGCAAAAGCGGAACAACAAAACACAGACTCGAAAGCAACAGCAACAAAAAGCAAATATATGCAAATCCGGCTATACTTCATCGCTAATAATCCTTTATTTATATATTAGTTCACACGACTTTTACATATCGATTAAGAGTTTATACGAAAATCATATATAATCAAGGGTAACTATGATCGAAATGATAAAATGAAACTTAAGCAACCTTATAGATAATTTTGATATAGCTATGTTATATCGTTATTGTGGGTACTGTTCTTGTAAAGATGTTAAAGAAGGGCTGATAGTGTTTCAAGCACCCAGCCCTTTAACAGTATTAGGTGTTATTTTCTTTCCTAAGGTGGGCTATTGTGCCAGGATTGCGATTTCTTCTGTAGTTAGTGCCTGTTTATAGACGTGAACATCGTCGATAAAGCCGGAGAATAACGTCCCTGCAGCAAGGTCTTTTGAGGCACCTATGTACAGGCCGTCATTCGAAGATTCTCCAACGATAGCAGACGTATCTTCAGCAACTAAAATTCCATCAACATATAGTCGCCTGTGTAATGTATCGGTGTCATACGCAAAACCGACATGGTGCCATTGAACATCGGTGATAAAAGACTCTGATTCCAATGCGCCGAAATTCACATCGCTGAATCCGGTCATGAGATTGCCTGAAGAGTCGATACCAAGCCATGTTCCGCCGGACTCTCCTTTCTGAGATATAATCACCTGCCCTGGCATCCAGCTATAAACCCAGGCAAAGACACTGAACGACCCTTCTGATGGATCAAGGATAAAGGGTATGTCAATATAATCATCCATCCCATCCAGGAATAGAGAACCACTTTTCATACCTCCTGTTGGTTGCCATAACGGATTACCATTAATTATTCCATCATTATCCCCAAAACTGTCATAGGCAATATTGCCTTCTGTTTCGTCTAATTTCCAATGAGCGGTCAAACGATATAAATGTTTTGCAAGCACGATCATATCCTGGATATCGACGATGCCGTCGCCCCAGGGCATCGGGCCAATATCGCACAACGACTCATCTGTGCCCCAATTGTCAACCATAATGTGCATATCGGCTGAGTCGACCTTAAGGTCCCGATTAAAGTCAACGATGGGGAGGATGACCGCTTGGTATAAATCATAGTTGCCTATTCCACCCGGGCGGTTCGAAGTGAAATAAAGTGTGGTACCGCTGGCTGATATAGTTGGATCCGAGTCTGTAAAAGAACTATTAACAATCGGTCCAAGATTAAATCGTCTGCTCCAGGGATCTATAGTACTTTTACGCGTAGTTGCCCACAAGTCCTCTCTACCATAGCCTCCAGGCAGTAATGGGCCTGTAATGTCTTCCGAGAAAAGGAGCACTAAACCGTCGTGTGAAAGAGATAGAATAGCCTCCTCTGCTGAGCTGTTAACGAGGGGACCAAGGTTTGTAGGCTCACCCCACGGATCATTTTTCGTGGCGCGTTTGGTTACCCAAACGTCTATATCCCCATAACCACCGGAACGGTTTGATCCAAAATACAGTTCACAGCCATTCTTCGACAAGCTTGGGCAATTTTCCCATGCAGAACTATTGACCGGTGCACCAAGATTCACCGGCGTACTCCAAGGTGCCTCCTTCGACTCTCGTTTCGTTACCCATATATCCCAAGCACCCCATCCGCCAGATCTGTTGTGTGAGTGGAAGTACATCTCTAACCCATCCACAGAGAGGGAGGCACAACCATCAGGGCGCGCACTATTGACGACTGGACCAAGATTTTTGGGTGTATCCCAATCGTCGTTTTCATTTGAACGCATGCAAACATAGATATCCCAATAACCATAATTACCAGGTCGATCCGAATCCAAGTATAGCTCGAGGCCATCATGCGAGACTCGGGACATCCAATCACCACTCGTTGAATTGACACTTGGCCCTAAATTCGTCGGTTCGCTGAAGGTGAAATCTGCATTCGCCTTTCTACTACCAAGCACAATAACGGCCACAAATCCAAATAAAATCATTTTCATTCTGTACTCATTTAACCGTTTCATTTCTCTTTCCTTTCTATTCTATTTGATTTTATCGAGACAGGCTTTGTATTTGATCTGGAGTCAGAGCTTTGTTGTAGATTCGGACGTCGTCGATCAGGCCGGAGAAGAAACTGCCGGCGTCAAGTGTTTGCCCTGCACCTATGTAAAGACCAGCAGTAGATTGCACTCCAGCTACGATACCAGCATCGACAGCAACTTGTGCTCCATCTACATACAAATGCCTTTTCATTGCAGCATAATCGTATACGAGGCCGACATGGTGCCATTGACCATCTGCTACCACCGACTCCGATTCTAATGGACCGAAGAAGATATCCATCAAGCCGGTCATGAGTCTGCCTTCTGATGGGCTTATACCAAGCCATGTGCCTCCGGATTCGAGAGCACTTTGCCCCTCGACATCTGCCTGGGATATGATAACCTGGCCCGTCGCCCCTCCCCTGATCCAGGCTGTAACACTTAATGATGTCTTTCCCGGATTCAATATAAAGGGTGTGTCGACATAGTCATCGGCCCCGTCGAACATAAGCGCTCCACCAACCTTGCCACCTGCAGGCTGCCATAAGGCACCGCCGTAAACCAGGGCATCATTTTTTCCAAACTTATCATGGGCTGTATCTCCTGCAGTCTCGTTCATCGTCCAGTGTGCGGCTGGTTGGATGTATCCGTACATGTGCTCAGCAAGGATGATCAAGTCCTTGACATCAACTATGCCGTCACCCCATGGCATCGGGCCTATGTCGCATAAGGAATAATCCTCGCCCCAGTGGTCAATCATGATGCACATATCATCAGCATCGACAATTCCATCACTATTGAAGTCAATGATTGGGAAGATTGGTGCTTGGTATATGTCATAATCTGATACGGCATTTCCGCGCGTAAAGTAGAAGACTGCACTATCTGTGCAAAAAATCCCGCGATGTTCATATGCAGTAGTATTGATGTTGGGGCCAAGATTCACCGGTTCTTCCCATTCATCAAAGCGAGTCTTTCGGCTAGTCATCCAAATATCTGAAGCTCCGTATCCACCGGAACGAAAGGGGCCGGGTCTGTCTGCATTAAATATCAGTAACCTTTCGTCATTTGATATAAAACATGGAAGTTCACTCGCCGTACTGTTAACAACCGCCCCAAGATTGATTGGAGGCTCCCAAGGCTCATATTTTGTTTCACGGCTTGACACCCATATGTCATCACTGCCATATCCCCCGGCTCGACGGGAACTGAAATAAAGTGTGAGGTTATCGCTTGAAATTACTGGCGATGCGTCCCAGGCAGAGCTGTTCACCAAACCTCCAAGGTTCACAGCACTACCCCATTCGGAGGTTAGGGACGAACGCTCAGCCATCCAAATATCGAAACCACCATATCCACCGGAACTATTGTTTGAGTTGAAATACAACTCCAGGCCATTGCTGGAGAGAGATGGTAGACTGTCTTGGCCGGATGTGTTTATTCTTGAGTCAAGATGTACTATAGCCCCCCAAGGTTCGCTTAATGTTTCTCGTTTCAATACCCATAAATCCAGATACCCATAATTGCCTGGTCGGTCGGTGGAAATTACAAACTCCAAGGTATCGGACGGGATACAACCCGGTAAATCAGCATATGAGCTATTAACTGGTGGTCCAAGCTTCGTTGGCTCGCCGAAGACAAAATCCGCCTTCGCACGGCCGCCACCAAACACAATAGCGGCCACAAATCCAAATAAAATCATTTTAATCTTGTTACAATTCAACCGTTTCATTTTTCTTTCCTTTTTAATTTTTAATGTCCGTTTATAACACCCGTTCTGTCGGTCGGACTTTGTTCATAAAGCCATCACCCTATACTCTGCAAGCAAAACAGAAATGCTGCGCACTTTTTGAAAAAAATTATAAATTATTTATCCCAACTCACATTTTGCTATTATGAGTGTCGATTTTGTTATTATTGACAATACACATCGTGGAGTTTCTCCTCCTAAAAAGCCAATAATATGTATGAAAAGCCTCAATATTATTATGAACAAATCATCTCTTTTTGTCAATATGTGGTGATTACGTATTTTTTAGGAAAAGATGAAATTTTTTGTAAATTAAGTATCAAATTTCGCAAAAGAAGCTAAGAATAATGAAAAATCGCTTAAAATCCCTAAATCCAAGTAAAGAAACACATTATCGAGCATGCTGCAAGCAATACGTGGAACTCACCACGATAGATCCTTCGGCGGAGTTTATCCTGAGCGTAGCCGAACGGGCTCAGAGCCTGCCCTGAGCTTGTCGAATGGGACGCCTGTGCGCGCAGGCCCGAACGGCGCGGACCGCGTGTTCGGCGATAAAGAACGCCGTCTCACGGACATTTTTTTTAATTTCCCCGCTTTTTCGCAATCCGGCTCGTAGAATGTATAAAGAATAGAATACAGTATATAGGAGACAGAAGACCATGTCATTTATGATTTACGATTTTCGATTGTCGATTGCCTATTTTTCTTTTAATCCGCGTAATCGTTGAAATCCGCGGTTTGAATTGATACTTAGTTGAAAAAACAAAGCCAATTTCCGGCTATGCAAAATGGCACAAAGTCTTATATGAAAGGAGCTTATGGCAATAACACAATTTATGGAGTTGAAAAAAACAAAGCCAATCAAAGCCAATTATATGGTTAATAATTCGTAGTTCGTAGTTCATAGCAAAGGCGATGAAAGGCTACTTGAAAAAACAAAGCCAATTTACCGGTCGAACAAAATGGCTTGAAAATTCATCCGGCGGGTGTAGACTGTCCGATTGTAATATAGCGTTCTGAGTCGAGGAATGCTGAATTCGGATC
>WOR8_10007028_pt1 | contig 10738 bp, 11 predicted proteins | sample DeeMarSeWOR38_10_FD_19890 | JGI IMG/M metagenome (IMG submission 19890)
CGGCTGCGGCGGTGCCGTCATGCGGGCAGATGATGATGACCTTGACACCTTTGGTGATCAGGTTTTCAACGTTGGTCTTTTCCTTGGCGGAGTCACCTTCGCTGAAGAGGATCTCGACGTCATAGCCAGCTGCGGCGAAAGCATCGTTGAAGCGGGTCTCGTCCTGGATCCAGCGCGGCTCTTCCCTTGTGGGTAGAACGACACCAACAGCAAGTCCTTCGGGCTCTAGTGGGGCTTCAGTTGCCTTCGGGCCACAGGCCGAAAGGACTGTAGTAGCGATCATCAGTACAGCGATCAGGCTGTACCACATTTTCTTAGACATGGTTTTCTTCTCCTTATCAATTTTCGAATCAAGCAAATATTGGTACATTTTTTGTGATAATTAGCGCCCTTACATCACCTCCTTTCTACATGTGTCGGATTTGAAAAGATATCATCTACCACAATACTGATTGCTCCTATTAGGATGGCATCAGTATCAAAGTCTGATAATAAAATATCTACTTTCGGGCTGACATTGGAAAGGGAGTGTTTGGTAGCTATCTCTTTGATGGATGGCAGAAGATATTTTCCGACACTACTCAGTGATCCCCCTAAGATGATTTTTTCTGGATTAAAGGTATCGATTAAACTTGCAAATCCAAGCCCCAGGGCTTCCCCTGTTTCTGCGAGGGCTTCCAGGGCCACCTTGTCGCCTTCGACGGCGGCTTGTTTTATGATTGAAATAGAAACATGACCACCTTGCTCGGAGGATAAACTTGGAATAATACTGTCTCTTTTATTCGCCAGGCGTTTTTTCACTCGTTGGATAATTGAGGGTTGATTGGCATAGGCTTCCAAGCATCCCAAGTTGCCACAATGGCAAGGGTTCTGATAAGGTTCTGTAACAATAGGAGAGTGTCCAATCTCACCAGCGTAACCATCCTTGCCTCGATATAAGTTGCCGTTCAGAAATAGGCCGCCCCCAATTCCAGCGCTGGCGACAACAAAAATAAAATCATCACATCTCTGTGCTGAACCGAATAGATGTTCTGCAATCGCTGCTGCGTTTGCATCATTTTCAAGGTAAACATTCAACCCAGTGTGTTCTGAGAAAATTTTTCTTAATGGAACATTTCGCCATTGCAAATTTGGGGCGAAAACGAGGATTTCATTCTCCAGATCGACAGTTCCAGGTACAGAAAGACCAAGACCTAACATAAATAGGTTTTGATCTTTGCAAATATCGATGGCCTCATCGGCCAGATCCAAAATTTGGGCAAGGATTTTTTCCTGGGCATCAGTTGGATCCACACTAATCAATCGACTCCATAAAAAGTTACCTGTAAAATCTGTCAACACGATGGCGATAAAATCTACCCCCAACTCAACACCAATGATTCCACCAGCTTGTGGGTTTATTTCCAGTAATCTGGCCGGGCGACCAGTTCCTACAGAGTTGAATCCGGTTTCATGAATAAGCCTGCGCTCTAAAAGAGATTCAACCAGGCTTGATACAGTGGATTTGTTCAATCCAGTAGCCTTTGCAATTTGTGCACGCGATACTGGGGCTTCATCGTGGATCAAACGAAGCACGAGGGATAAATTTAATTCGCGCACAAGCGCCTGATCAGCTGAATTAAGGTGAGCCATAAGGGTTAGTATGTTGGCACAACCAACTAATTAAATTATATGTCATCTTTCTTTTTTGTCAATCAGCGGGAAGCTTAAAAAAACTGAGCAGAAAATTTTTGTTGCGTTATTCTATTCTTCAATAAATAAATTCTTTACCGATTCCCACCACGATGTGACCGAATTTTCTGGAATGAATTCAGATACAATTGCCATCTTCGTCGCATTTTCCCCTGCGCATTCAGCATTGCCATCCTCGGGGCAGCGGTTGACTCGAATACAAGAACCATTGTCCGAAAGAACATAGTCGGTGATACCGCGTACGAGAATGCCCTCGACCTGATAAGTGTTCATGTTGATGATCGGGGAACCTGAGTTGCTACCGAAAGTATCAAGGTTGGTAACAAATAACGGAATTTCAGATTCGTTTCTCAAAACAAATGAATTGGACGCAATCTTCAAAGGAATTCCAGATGGATACCCAATTACAGCAACATTATCTTGTTCTTCAAGTTCATCTGTCCTTGCATAAATAAGACCCTCCCGGCCAGTTTTACGATCCAGTTTGACGATTGCATAGTCCAGATACTTATTATCCTGGTCAGGGAGCACTTGAGCAATAATTTCTTCACACTTGAAAACATTGTTTACAGTGAGCCTTGTCAGTGAGTTATCAGGTTCCATGTAATATCCAAAAACGATGCTCGTCTCATAACAGGGAGTTTTACTAAAGCAGTGGCCCGCAGTTACCAGAATATCTTCCTTCACCAAAAATCCAGTGCAAAACCCTGGAGCGGTTTGTGAAGTAAATAATTCGCCCGCGCATAACGGTGCATGGGTATCTTTTACAAGCAGCCCTGATTCACTCATCTCATTGAGAGTGTAGCCATCAAGTATGACATCGTTCCCTGAAGTTTTCACCTGGTTGGAATGAACGAAGACGGCTACGGAGGCTGCCATCTCTCGCAACTTTGGATCGGTGTGTTGGAAAACTTCTGTTCGCGAATCCTGACCATACGCGACCGGCAACTCCTCAGCGGGCATTTCTGGTTCTGGCGCAGGTTCTTCAGGTGCAGCCGGTTCTTCTGCAGCCGGTGCGCCTGCACAAGCCGGGAGAATCGCCAAAACAACAAATAGGAGAAAAAAAACCAATATTTTTTGCCTGAACTTCTTTGTGTGCATGGCGAACCTCCTACTGGAGAAATAAAAAAAGCTCCTGGTCGGATTTTACTTGACCAGGAGCAGAGAACGCAAGTTGTGGGTTATTTGGATTTCAACGCATCCCAACCGGCATAACGGGCTGTTTCCCCTAACTCGGCCTCGATCCGTAATAACTGGTTGTATTTTGCAACCCGATCTGAGCGAGCGGGCGCACCCGTCTTGATCTGACCGGCGTTCATCGCCACGGCCAGGTCTGCGATGGTGGCATCCTCAGTCTCACCGGAACGATGGCTGGTGACAGTCCGCCAGCCGGCGCGATGGCACATTTGCACCGCCTCGAAGGTTTCGGTCAGGCTACCGATCTGGTTGACCTTGACCAGCAGGGCATTGGCGGCTTTTTCATCGATCCCGCGGCGCACACGCTCAGGGTTGGTGACCAGCAGATCATCGCCGACGATTTGGAGTTTGTCGCCCAGCTTCTCTGTCATCAGTATCCAGGCTTCCCAGTCATCCTGAGCCAGACCATCTTCAATTGAGACAATTGGATAATCCTGTACCCATTTGGCCCAGAAATCGACCATCTCCGGTCCGCTCAACTGCTTGCCTTCCGTGCGCAGGTTATAAGTTTTGGTTTTCTCATCGTAAAACTCAGAGGCGGCCGGATCAAGCGCGATGGCTACTTGCTCACCACGCCCGGCTTTGAAGCCAGCTTTTGCAATGGCTTCAAGGATGACTTCCACAGCCTCGCTGTTGGCTTTCAACGCCGGGGCATATCCGCCCTCGTCGCCGACCAGCGTGGCGTAGCCCTTTTCCTTGAGCACCGACTTAAGCGCGTGATAGATCTCTGCGCCCCAACGCACACCCTCCGCAAAGGATGGCGCGCCAAACGGCATGACCATGAATTCCTGCGCATCGGTCGACTGCCAACCGGTGTGCGCGCCGCCGTTCAGGATGTTCATCATCGGAACAGGCAGCACGTGCGCGTATACCCCACCCAGGTAGCGGTAGAGCGGCAGACCGAGCGAGTTAGCTGCGGCTTTTGCCACCGCCAGGCTGACACCAAGGATGGCGTTCGCCCCCAGCTTGGATTTATTGGGTGTGCCATCCATAGCCAGCAGTTCCATGTCGATGGCTTTTTGATCGCTGGCATCCCAACCGAAGAATGCCTCAGCAATCGGCCCATTGACGTTCGCTACGGCCTGAGTCACGCCTTTGCCGAGATAACGTCCCTTGTCCCCATCACGCAGTTCCAGGGCCTCGTGCGTTCCGGTCGAAGCGCCTGAAGGGACAGCAGCCCGTCCCCATGAGCCATCCGCCAAAACGACTTCCACTTCAACCGTCGGGTTGCCGCGCGAATCCAGGATTTCTAGTGCAGAAATGCCCTCAATAATAGTGTCCATGTTCCTCTCCAGGTGTTAAGTATTTTTGAAGATGCTTTCATCTTCAAATGATTTTATTTGTAACGCAACTTAGTATAATCCACTTTTGCATACCTTGTTCTGTGAGGCACCATTGACCATGATAGAAACACCTGAAATTGATCCCCGCGATCGAAAACGCTTTGCGTTCCATGCTACGTACTTTCGTAAGCTTTTTGTGGCAGTTCTGCGATTCCTATTCCGCCTGATTATGAAGGAAGAAGTGCATGGGCTTGAGTATCTTCCACTCGAAGGTCCGGTAGTGATCGCCTGTAACCATGTCACCAACTTCGATGTTTTCCCTATGCAGTTGAGCCTGCCGCGTCCGATCTTCTATATGGCCAAGGCTGAGTTGTTCAAATTCCCGCTCATGGATGTAGCTCTGCGCAACCTGGGAGCCTTCCCGGTCTATCGCGGCGAAAAGGATGCCTGGGCGAAGAGACACGCACACAAAGTTTTGGAGCACGGGCAGACGCTAGGGATGTTTCCCGAAGGGACGCGCAACAAAGGTCGCGGGCTAGGTATAGCCAAAACCGGGACAGCGCGCATGGCGATAGAAACCAACAGTCCAATTGTTCCAATGGTACTGATCGGCACTGAAAAGTTCTTCAAAGATTTTCCACATCGTGCGAACGTGACCGTAAAGCTGCTCCCGCCATTGACACCCCATCCTGGCGAAACGCCCCTCGCGCTGACCGACCGCTTGATGTTCAGTATGGCAGCCGAATTACCCGAAGAGATGCGTGGGGTATATGCTGAAATTCCAAAAGGGTTTGGGGATTAAACGAAGTTTCCGCAGGAGTCAGTCCCTGCGGAAATGAATACCTGAGCTAAATTGACTACTACTTGCCGCGAGTAGACAGACCAAAGGGCAGATAAAGCGGGCAGACGGTCACAGCGGCTGTCAGTGCAAAGACAACTGCCAGTACTAATAACACGATCCCGAATGTACCAGACACAACACCAGTGAAGTACAGCACTGCAAAGATAGCTGCTACAACAAAACGGATGATGCGGTCGGTGGTTCCCACATTCTTTTCGATTTTCATTTGATTTCTCCTTATGATGCAAAAAATTGAATGGCATATACCAGCCCGGTGACCAGGCTAACACAGAGCAGGCAAACCAGTGCCAGTTTGACAAATTTTGATTTATTGGTATCGTCCATCCTGTGCTCCTGTTTTTTCCTGTTCTGCAATTAGATGTGCGACGGTGTAGAAAGTTGCATCCAAAAACCACTCACAGTAAACCGGGCTTCAGAATTCTGAAGCCCGGTTTACTGTTGAAGATACACGTTATTTTGTCTTAACCGCGATTTTCTTAGCCTTTGCTTCTTGCACCTTCGGCAGGCGCAGACGCAAAACACCCTCGCTCACCGCAGCTTCGATCTTTTCCTGATCAATTTCGTCTGATAGACGGAAACTGCGCTGGTAGTCGCCCTCTTCGTACTCAGCATATGCGACATCGAATCCGTTGGGAATAGCTGGCTCGACATATGCGGTAATGGACAGCACGTTCTTCTCCAGGGTGATGTCAACAGTCTTGTCATTCGCTCCAGGAACGTCAGTGAGAACGATGATCTCTTTATCGGTTTCATAAATATCCGCTCTCGGAACGAAACATCGGCGCGAACGGGTGCGTTCCATCTCATCAGCAGGAGCTTCTTCCTGTTTCTGAACTTCCATTGCTTGATCTTTCTTAGCCATAGAAACACCTCCGCATTAATTGCTCTTGATTGTGATCTTCTTGGGCTTGTCCGCCTCTGCGCGTGGCAAGCTGATCATCAGGATGCCGTTTTTGAAGTTGGCTTCCACCTTGTTAGTATCCACCATGAAGGGCAGTTGGATCGTGCGGCTGAATGAACCGTAACTTCTTTCGCGGCGATGATAGCGCGCGTCCTTGGCTACTTCATCCGGCTTGCGGTCGCCCGAGATAGAGAGTGCATCTCCTGTTACATCGATATCGATGTCGTCAGGATGGACTCCTGGCATCTCAGCGCTAATAAGCTGCCCATTATCGTTCGTCCAGATGTTGATAGCTGGATAGTTGGGAGCACTGAAAACCTGTCCTCTGCTGGTCGAATCAAAGAGGCGGTTCATCTCGCGCTGGAGTTGATCCATTTCCTGCCATATACTGGGCCTTCTAAAACGTCTATACATAGCATTTTCCTCCGTTGATAGGATCTGAATTTTTCTTACACACACAAGTATAGGAATCAGCCGTTAGAAATAAATTTAACGAACATAAGAATATCGTTAATGATCTTGCAGTCTGTTAAGTTAGTTTTTCCTTTTGCGCCTTCAGTAATCTGATCTGTAAGCGATGAAAGGCTCCGAGTGCCCGGAACCTTTCATCGCTATTCAAAACATCAATACTCCGGAAAAATCGCATTTACCAGAGTTTGATTTGTAAAGCTTCTAAGCTTATTCTCCCTTTTCGGGATTTTGATCAGAGTTTACTCCCTTAGATAATGCCACCTCGATAATCTGTTGAATTCGTGGCACCATGCTGGATGGATCGGGGTGTAGCCCTTCAACCAACAACGCACTCTCATAAATTTGCTCAATAACCTGCGTTTGCAAATCTGAATCCTTGCTGACCAGATTCTTCAAAATGACATGGGATGGATTCAACTCTAGAATTTTCTTGGGGACTTCATACTCCTTGCCAAGATATTTATACACACGTTGCAGTTCCGGATTCAGACTCCCTTCCGGATCTACCAAACGCGCCACAGATTTGGACATGCGATTGCTTGAGCGCACATCTTCCACGCGCTCGCCAAGTACTTCCTTGAAACGCTCCACTAGGGTTTTGAAGTCGTCTTCAGGGATGTTCTGCTTTTTTGCTTCTTCTTTATCTTTATCGGGCGTTTCCACATCTGCCTGGGCCACGTTCTTAAGTTCAAAATCTTTGTACTTTTTAATTCCCATCAACATGAAGGAGTCCATCGGGTCAGTTAGCAGCAGAACTTCGATGCCCTGTGATTGGAAGTGATCCAGGTGCGGGCTGAGAAGTACGGATTTGGGATCTTCGCCGACAATGTAGTAAATCTCTTTTTGATCATCACCCATGCGACCAGTGTAATCATCCAGGGAAGACCAGGCATCGGGATGAGTAGTCGTTTTGAAACGCAGTAGAGGCTGGATACTTTCGGCTTCAACCGGATTGGCGGCAATACCCTGCTTGAGATAGACACCGAATTCCTGCCAGAACGAGTTATATTTCTCGGCATCATTTTTTGCAAGATTTTCCAGCTCCTTCATCACTTGCCCGGTAACAACCTTTTTCAGGCGCGGTAGCAGGCCAACGGTCTGGACGGTTTCGCGTGATACGTTCAAGGGCAAATCTTCCGAGTCGACCACACCCTGCACGAAGCGCAAATGATCGGGCAGCAGGTCTTTGCTGTATTCGTCGATCAGGATATTGCGGGAATACAGCTTCAGCCCATCATCTTTTCGCAGGGACAGAAAGCCACGCTCGCCTTTGCCTGGAATGTACAGCAGGGAATACAACTGCACGGGCGCATCGGTGATGGTGTGGATGTGCAATAGCGGGTCTTCGAAATCCAGTGTCACTTGTTTATAAAACTCTTTGTACTGCTCCTCGGTCACTTCCGATTTGGATGTGCGCCACAGCGAAGTCTGTTTGTTGACTTGTTTTTCATCCTCACCGACATAAATGGGGAAGCCGATGTAGTCGGAGTGTTTGTGGATGATATTCTTCAGACGGAATTCGTCGGCAAATTCGGCTGCATCTTCTTTCAACTTGATCTCGATTTTCGTACCACGCTCTTTCATCTCTGCGGGACTGATCTGGAATTGGTCCTCGCCGGTGGCGTACCAACTGACCGCTTTGGCGCGCGGCTTGTAGGAACGCGTTGTGACTCGTACCCATTCTGCTACCATGAAAACGGAATAAAACCCAACCCCGAACTGCCCGATAACCTGGGTCAGGTCTACATTTTTATCTTTGGCCGCTTCGATGAAGTTGCGTGCGCCAGACTGGGCGATGGTGCCCAGGTTTTCGATGATCTCGTCTTTGGTCATGCCGATGCCGGTATCCTGTATGGTAAGGGTAGCAGCTTCCTTGTCCGGGGTGATGCGGATGGATAATTCTGCCTTGGGATCGAGTACATCCTGGTTGGTCAACATCTCAAAGCGGATACGGTTGAGCGCATCTGAAGCGTTTGAGAGCATTTCCCTGAGAAACACTTCCCGATCTTTGTACAGGGAATGGATCAGGATGTTGAGAACCTGTTTTGTTTCGGCTTTGAAAGTGAAGGTTTGGCCTTCTGTGTTAGAGGTTTTATCGGTCATATTGCCTCCTGCTGTGGATATTTTTCTTTCCATTGATGACACCTGTATTGTAGCAATTGTGCGTAAGAAAAATGTTAGCGAATTGGAAAATTTCTTGCAATTCTTATAACTTTCTTTGACGTTTTTCATATAATCGCGCACTATTATAAGGGCGTAAACCAAAATTCTATAAGGAGGTTCACTATGTCCAATTTAACTCGTTGGGAGCCAATGCGCGAAATGATGACCTTGCGTGAGGCCATGGACCGGCTGTTCGATGATGCTTTCACCCGCCCGTTTAGCTTGAGTGGAGTCTCCGCTGCGCCCGCCATTGACATGTACCAGACTGAGAACGATGTGGTCGTCAAGGCTGCCCTGCCTGGTCTCAAGGCGGAGGATGTTGACATCACCGTTACCGGTGAGACCCTGACCCTGCGCGGCGAGTACAAGCAGGAAACCGAGCAGAAGGAAACAAACTATCATATCCGCGAACATCGCTCCGGTTCGTTCCAGCGCGCGATCCTGCTGCCTACAGACGTGCAGGCCAACAAAGCCAAAGCCGATTTTGAGAACGGCATCCTGACCATTACGATGCCGATCGCCGAAGAAGTCAAGCCGAAGTCCATTACCATCAAAGCCAAATAATTGGTTCCTTCTTTCAAAGTAGTCCCTCTCCAAAATGAGAGGGACTTTTTAACGTCAGTTATAGATAAGGACTACTTTCGCCCTGAGCGGAGTGATAGCGTAGTCGAAGGGTGTATATTTAGCAAGGAACGCTTCGACTGCGAACCTCATTGGCATTCGGTTCTCCGCTCACCTGTGCCGCACCACAGGTGCAGGCAGCGAGGAAAATCTGTTTTTCTTGGTTATCTATTGTTCACGTTTTTTACAAATGCAAAAGTTTGTTATACAATCTCCCTGAAGGAGTTTCCATGATCCCAATCCGTGATGAAAACCCCACTCGCCATGTTCCTTTTGTCAATTATGCATTGATCGTTATCAACGTGCTGGTGTTTTTATGGCAAGTCAGTTTGGGATCCTCCAGCGATGCGGCCTTTTATCAATTGGCGCTGATCCCATTGGATGTGACCAGTGGATTTGATATCGGAGATGTCCGTTCGGTCTTCACCAGCATGTTCATGCATGCCGGACTGATGCATTTGCTGGGCAACATGCTGTATCTGTGGATTTTCGGGGATAATGTAGAAGATGTTCTCGGTCACGGACGATACCTGCTGTTTTACCTGGCAGGCGGATTCGCCGCTTCACTGACTCACGTTTTTCTTTATCCAACATCCACGATCCCTACTGTCGGTGCCAGCGGCGCAATTGCTGCAACGTTAGGGGCTTATCTTTTGCTCTTTCCAAACCGCCGCGTGGTGACCATCATTCCATTTGGATTCTTTTTACAGGTTGCGCGTATCCCGGCCCTATTTGTTTTGGGTTTTTGGTTCCTACTGCAACTCTTCGAGGGAACACTGGCTTTAGGCGCGGCAGGATTGGGCGGCGTAGCCTTTTGGGCGCATATCGGTGGTTTTGTGTTTGGTATGTTGTTTGGCCCGCTCCTGCGGTCGCGTAAACGCACTCTGGTGAAAGTGAGAGATGATTGGAGAATGTGGTAAGCCTCTTGGGTTTCAATGCTATTCCTGCGAACGCCGATCATGTTACTTGCTGAAGTCAAAGCCAAGGTGAAAGGGGTGGTGTACTTCTTCTCAGCGGAGCAGACAAAGCGCTGGTATTTACACTGAATGAAGGAAGTTGACCATGATATCTCGCCTGCGAACCTTAATTATCGGACCTCCATTGCCAACCCAACAAATAATCCGTGAGCGTTTAAATAAAATTCGGGCACTAGCGATCTTTTCGCCAGATGCGCTCTCGTCTATCGCCTATGCCAATCAGGAAATTTACCTGGGGTTATTGGTAGCTGGCAGTGCAGGATTGTCGCTGGCTTGGCCTATCGGTGTAGCTATCACAGTGCTTTTGATCATTGTGGCTCTTTCCTATTATCAAACCATCGCTGGCTACCCGTCGGGTGGAGGCTCTTATGTTGTAGCCCGCGAAAACCTGGGGACAATTCCGGGCCTGATCGCAGGCGCTGCCCTAATGGTTGACTATGTGCTAACAGCCGCAGTAAGCATCACTGCGGGCGTTATGGCAATTGCCTCGGCATTCCCTGACCTCTGGCCATATCGTGTGTTTGTCTCGTTGGGAATATTGTTGGTCATCACGCTGCTCAATTTGCGCGGG
>WOR8_10007029_pt1 | contig 10737 bp, 11 predicted proteins | sample DeeMarSeWOR38_10_FD_19890 | JGI IMG/M metagenome (IMG submission 19890)
AGAACAACCTTTAGCGGTATAGATCAATGAAAAAAACATATGAAATAGCGGTTATCCCGGGCGATGGAACCGGACCCGAGGTGGTTGCCGAGGGCATCAAGGTCCTCGAAGCAGTGGCCGCTAAATGTGGTTTCAGCTATCATTTTTGTACTTACCCTATGGGTGGTGATCATTATTTGGCCACCGGCGAAATAATTTCCGATCAAATGCTTGAATCGCTTTCACAAAAAGATGCCATCTACTTGGGGGCCATTGGTCATCCGCAAGTCCAACCCGGAATACTGGAAAAGGGTATTTTGTTGAAAACCCGTTTTGTCTTGGATCAATACATCAACTTAAGACCGGTTAAACTATACGAGGGCGTTTATACACCGATAAAGGAAAAGCTCCCTGAACATATTGATTTTGTGGTCGTGCGTGAAAATACGGAGGGCCTTTATGCAGGTGCAGGCGGCTGCCTGAAGCGCGGCACACCGGATGAGGTCGCTATTCAGGAATCGATCAACACCCGAAAAGGTGTCGAGCGTTGCATTCGGTATGCTTTCGAATATTGCAAAACCAGAAACAGGGCCAAAAAATTGACCCTTTGCGGTAAGACGAATGTGCTGACCTATGCCTTTGATCTGTGGGAACGAACCTTTTACGAGGTTGCCGGGGAGTATCCAGATATTGAGACAGATTACGTTCATGTTGATGCGCTATGCATGTGGATGATCAAAAACCCGGAGTGGTTCGATGTTATTGTTACCGATAATATGTTTGGTGATATTATTACCGATCTCGGAGCCATGGTGCAAGGCGGCATGGGGATAGCCGCAGGCGCCAATATTAATCCGGCTGGCGTTTCGATGTTTGAACCCATCGGGGGCTCGGCTCCCAAATATACGGGCCAGCAGAAAATAAACCCGATTGCAGCGATATTGGCTGCGCAGCTGATGCTGGAAACCATCGGCGAGAAAAAAGCGGCAAGCTGGATTGAAGCCGGCGTAGTCAAAGTCTTGCGTGAAGATATCAAAGATGTCGCTGCAGGCAAAATGGGGCATACAACCGCAGAGGTTGGTGATTTGGTTGTAGATTATATTCTGAAAAACTGCTAAGGAAAATCGAATATGACTCAGAAAAAATTTAACATTGCGGTTGCGGGCGCCACCGGTGCGGTGGGAAATCAGATGATCCGGTGTCTTGAAGAGATGAATTTTCCGGTTCATTCTGTAGAATTTTTGGCTTCGAGTCGTTCGGTTGGACGCCAGCTCAGATTCAAAGGTGATCTGATCGAAGTAAAGGAACTGAAAGAGGATTCCTTTAAAGGTATCGATATTGCTCTTTTTTCAGCTGGCGGCGGCACCAGCCAAAGGTTTGCCCCCTTGGCTGCCAAGGATGGCTGCGTGGTCGTTGATAACTCAAGCGCTTGGCGCATGGATCCAAAGGTGCCGCTGGTGGTACCTGAAGTCAATGCCCATGCAATTGCCCAGTATACCGAAAAGGGCATTATCGCCAATCCGAATTGTTCGACGATCCAGATGGTGGTTGTGCTCCATCCCATTCACAAAAAATACGGTGTCAAACGCATCGTGGTTTCCACTTATCAGGCGGTATCGGGAACCGGTAAAAAAGCAATTGATGAGCTCTTTGATCAAACCCGTGCGATGATCAACTTCTTGGATTATGAAACCCGGGTATATCCGCATCGCATTGCCTTTAATTGCTTGCCCCATATCGATATATTTCTGGATAACGGGTATACCAAAGAAGAAATGAAAATGGTCAATGAAACTCGTAAAATTCTGGAGGATGCTTCCATCGCTGTTACGGCAACGACGGTTCGCGTGCCTGTATTCTTCGGTCATTCTGAATCAGTTAATATTGAAACCAAAGATCCCGTATCCGCCGAAGATGTTAAAGCGTTACTGCAAAATTCGCCGGGAGTAAAGGTGATGGACGACCCGCGGAAAAATCTGTATCCGCTGGCAACCGATGCCGCCGGGCAGGATTTAACATTAGTGGGCAGAATCCGCCAGGATGAATCGATCCCCAGCGGCATCAATATGTGGATCGTTGCGGATAACATTCGAAAAGGCGCGGCAACCAACGCCGTGCAAATTGCACAGGTTTTGGCCAACGATTATCTTTAACCATTAAACCGAATTGAATGCAGTTCACTCAATTGGGTTAGGAGTATTAAATTGGATCGAATACCCCTTACCAAGCAGGGCTTTGAAGCGCTTAAAAAGGAACTCGCAAACCTAAAAAAGAATGCACGCCCTCAAAATATAAAAGCAATTGAAGAAGCCAGGGCTCATGGCGATTTGAGTGAAAATGCAGAATACGCGGCGGCTAAAGATCGCCAGAGCTTTATTGAGGGGCGCATCGGTGCACTGGAATTTAAACTGGCTCATGCAGACGTCATTGAAACCAAAAAGCTCCCCAAGGATCGGGCTGTTTTTGGCAGCAAGGTCGTTCTGGAGAACGTCGAGACCGGCGAAGGTGTAAGCTATCAACTGGTGGGTCCGGATGAGTCGGATATAGAAAATGGCCGCATATCGGTATCATCGCCCCTTGGGAAAGCCATATTGGGTCGAAAACCGGGCGACGAACTCAGCCTTGAGGTGCCCGGCGGCAAAAGGGTTTATGAATTAATAGAGATATTATAGATTGTTTCATTGGTTCGATTGGTTGGATTGGTTGATTGGTTTCAACCGGAAAAATTCATTGCCACCGAACCAATAAAACCAATTAAACAAATTAGACATATAAAACACTTTAAACGGAGGTTTTTTCGTGGCACGAATTACGGTTGAGGATTGTTTGAGAAAAGTGAGTAATCGATTTCTCTTGGTAAACATGGTGGCCAAAAGAGTCAGACAGATTCGGGAAGGTTCTGATTATCTCGTTAGTTCACCGAAGAATGAAGACATTGTCGTTGCACTGCGAGAAGTTGCTGCCGGGAAAATACAAATGGTCCCATCAGAGCAAGAAAAGGAAACAGAGGGGTAATTTAAGTTGAATTGAGCACTGCACAATGGCAGTTAGAATTTTAATCCTTTGCCAATCAGCAACTCAAAATATAAAGCATTAAACCGGAATATCGGTCAGGCCTTGCACCGCTATGACATGTTGCGGGATGGTGATCGAATCATTATCGGGCTGTCCGGCGGTGCAGACAGCATGGCAATGATGTGGATGTTAGCCGAGCGTCTGCCGCGCATACCGATAAATTATGAATTGTTTCCGGTCCACATTGATCCTGGATTTGAAGGCGGCTTCAGCGAATCGCTCAGGGCATGGAGTGCCAGATCCGGCTTCACCTTAAGGGTCGAGTATACTGATTATGGGATTTTAGGACACAGCCCGATCAACCGTGAAAATCCTTGCTTTCTATGCTCCCGGTTGCGCCGCAGACGTCTTTTCGAAATCGCCGAGGAATTGGGGTGCAATAAACTGGCTCTGGGGCATAACAAAGACGACATCATTGAGACCCTTTTCTTAAATATTTGCTTCTCAGGTCAAATCTGTACCATGGTTCCTTCCCAGACATTTTTTAAGGGAAAATTTACGGTCATCCGGCCACTGGCCTATGCTGATGAGGAACTTATCAGAGCGTTTGCCCGAAAGCAAAGTTTTCCCGAGTATGTCAATCCATGTCCTTCAGCGAATAATTCAAAGCGCCGGGAAATAAAAACCATTTTAAAGCAACTATACCGCAGCAATAATAAAATTAAAGGCAATATTTTTCGGGCAATGAGTCGCGTGAAGACAGATTATCTTCTAAAGTAGAATGAAAGACATCCAAAATCAGCGCGATTATCGCAACCTTCCCATTGATCAGGTTGGTATTAAAAATTTACGATATCCGATCACGGTTCGCGATCGTCGTGACGGATCTCAGCATACAGTTGCCACCATCAATATGTATGTCGATTTGCCCCATGAGTATAAAGGCACCCACATGAGCCGGTTCGTCGAGATGCTTCACTTATTGCAGCCGGAGATTTCGCTGCAGAAGTTTTCTGAAATCCTAAAGAGCATGAAGAAGCATCTAAATGCCGCCTCCGCCCACATTGAAATCACCTTTCCTTACTTTATCGAAAAAAGAGCACCGGTCAGCACTTCGCCGGGTTTAATGGATTACACCTGCCGCATCATCGGTACCAGTGATCCGTCCGACAAAATCGATTTGGTTTCAGAGGTCATCGTGCCTATTTCTTCAGTCTGTCCCTGTTCATTAGAAATCAGCGACCTTGGCGCACACAATCAGCGTGGTGAAGTGCGACTGGCAACGCGCTTTAAAAAATTCATCTGGATGGAAGATATGATTGAATTGGTAGAGGGTGCCGCTTCTACTGATGTATATTCGGTTTTAAAACGGGTGGATGAAAAAAACGTAACCGAAAAGGCGTTTGCCAATCCCAAATTTGTAGAAGATATTGTACGCGATATTGCCAAGAAGCTTGAAAAAGACGACAATATTACGTGGTATTCGGTTAGTGCCGAGAATTTCGAATCCATCCACAATCACAGTGCTTACGCGCATATCACCAGCGGCTAGAAGTGGTTTCAAAACCCCATCTGAGGCCCAATGGCTGCGTTGTCCCGCGAATTGAAATACTCACGTACTGACTACGCTCCGTTTTCAATCCGCGGAACGCCTTGCCCTTGAACCTGATCTGAGGCTTTGAAACCACTTCTATAAGTTTCTTTATTTAATTTTCTAAAATTCGCAGGAGCCTGAGGATCAGGGGATCGGTGGATTTGCCCGGTGTGTTAAGTAAAATGACGTAGCGGCACAGTTCACCGTTTGCCGTTTCAATATATCCGGCGCGGGTACTGATGCCATAAAGCGTGCCGGTTTTGTAAAATTCTCTTCCTTCCCGGCGCATCAAATGGTGGTAGGGCAAAAACTTTTGCAGAACACGGTCCATTTGCAATGCGGAAACTCTGTTATTTCTGGATATCCCGGAGCCTTCCGCAATGGTCATATTTTCAATCCCCAACTCATTTTTTGCATAATCGGATGCAAGGGTCACACCTTTGGCAAGTGTGCCCGGATAACCGCTGGCTAGAGCGCCGGCAGCGATGAGCAATTGGTTGGTTACAAAGTTGTTGGAGTGTTCCAGGAGCCTGGCTACGATCTGATCCATTGAAGAAACCGATTGGTACCTGAAAATTAGCTTATCGGTTTTACGATTTATTCTTCCCAACTTCACCTCTCCCTTAAAACGGATCCCCTGGTTATTAAGGAAATATTGGAAAAGTTTACCTGCATAAATCGTAATCTCATTTTTGTTGTGCGAAAAAACGATGCGGCCTTGATTTAATTTTGAAGCTTTAATTTTCTCAATGACATGCGGCAGCAGCGGTGTTTGGGGTTCGGCACTGGCGTAACCCTCTATTGTACGCTCAAAGTTGACTGTATTAAAATTGACGCATAAAGCACCGTTGGGGGCGTCATAGGGCTGAGAGGATGAAGTCACCCCGGGAACAGTCAATGGCTGTGTAAAATATGAATCGTCCAGGACAAGATCATTTATGGGTTGTGTATTTTTTAAGAGAATCGCAAGAACTTGCGATATCTTAGCGACAACTTCGGAAATCAGGAGCGGATCGCCATATCCCTTGATTTTCAGATTTGATTGTTCGTCCAGATAAAATTCAGTCGGAAATCGGTAATCGTTGCCTAAAAAGTGCAGGGCGACAAGAGAGGTGAAAATTTTTAAAACCGAAGCCGGGATCAATTTTTTTTCAGCATGTTTTGAAAATAAAATTTGCTCTTGCGGGTCGGTTACCAATATTGAATCCCGCTGGCCAATAAAGCGATCCAATTCAGAAAGTCCCTGAGCAAGCAAAGGAGAAGAAATTGACAACAGGGGCAAACACACACCCAGCAACAAAAGCCGCTTAAAGATTTTTGGCGTAGGATGGCGCTTCAAGATGTCCGACTTTCGATGATCACCGTCACCGGGCCGTCATTGACCAGTGCAACCTCCATCATCGCTCGAAAGCGACCGGTCTGAACTTTAATGCCCTTTTCGCGCACCAGGGCGACAAACTTTTCATACAGATCAGTGGCTTTTTGGGCTTCCGCCGCGTCCACAAACGAGGGGCGTCTTCCCTTGCGGCAATCAGCCAAAAGGGTAAATTGAGAAACAGCCAGCAATTCACCGCCGGTTTCAATTAACGATCGGTTCATTTTGCCGTTTTGGTCTTCAAATATTCTCAGATTGATGATCTTGTTGACCAGATAATTCGCATCATTGGCGGTGTCGTCTCTGGCCACCCCAAGCAAAACCAAGAGGCCTCTTCCGATTTGACCCACAATTTCATTTCCGGCTTTGACCGAACTTTGTTTGACTCTTTGGACAACGGCCCGCATAAAATGACGCCTCAGAATTTATTTAATTATTTGAAATTATGTCGATTTCGGGTATACTCCCACAGGTAAACAGGGAAATCTTGCACAACGACTGATGACCCATTTGGGTTGAACAATGATCATTTTTATAATATAAATAAGTTATGCATTTAATTAAAGTTTTTTTTACTTAAAATAAAAGCCAATCGCCAGAGCAAATTGTAAATATGACCTGTCTGAAATAACAGGTCAAACACCGCAGAAAAGAGAAACAGGCGCCGGCGGTGGGTTGGGGGATCGTTTTTTGATGAAAAAAAATCTATATGCAAAGCTCAATTTAATTTTTGGTCTTTTCTTTTTCTTTCCCGTATTGGGATTCATTTTCTTTAGCATCAAATACGACATGCTAAAAGATCAGTATGTCCCATTGTTCTTTCTGGGTATTCTGATCTTCTCATTTGCCGGATTTAGTATATTGAAGAATCTGTTCGACAAGATTACCCGTATTTCGGAGCAAATGTCATCCAATTATCTTGATGAAATGTCGGATGAACAGCTGCCGACCGGAACCGATGAACTGCACCGAATCGTCAATTCATTTGGCGCCATCGAAAGGCGCTTCCACAGTACATTTAATGAGCTTGAAAAAAAGTCATCTGAAATATCCATTCTCAAGGATCTTTCGGAGCTTTGCTATGTCACTTTTGACCCGGAAGAGATCCTGCATATAACCCTTGAGCGCGCCTTAATGCTGACCAACTCGGATCTCGGCTCAATCCTGACGCTTAAAAAGACGGATCCGAAATCATTTATTGTTAAGGCAACCGTCGGTCTCGGCAAATTTGTCAAAGCCGGAGACCGTATTGATTTTGAAACGAGCATCGCCAAATATGCGGTAATTAATAAATCGCCCCTTATTGTCGAGGATATTGAAACAGACAACCGCTTTGGCAGGGCCAATCTGGCGCATTACGGGACGAAATCTTTTGTCTGTATGCCGATTAAAACCAGCAAGGACATTTTTGGGGTATTGACCATTTCATCGAGAAATATTGATCGAATATATTCTCATGAAGATGTTGAGGTGTTGACGCCTCTTTTGAGTAATGCCGCTTTTACCTATGAAAATCTGCAACTGCTGAAAGAAAACGAGCGAAACATAAAACATCTGCGGTCTATTGAAAAAATTTTTAAAATTCTGATTTCAAGCTTTAGAGATACCGAATTGTTGCATGCGGTGCTCAATGAACTTCAAAGTGTTGTTCCATTTGAGCTGGCTTTTGTCTTGATGGAAGATGAAGCCAAACTCGGGCACTTAAAAATTTTCGATCTGCTGATCAACGGCCCATCAAACCTCGCAAAAGGTGCCAGTTATCCTTATAAAGGGTCCATTATCGAAAAAGTGTTCAAACAGGAAACCAGTCTGATTGTAGATAATACCTTTTCAAGCAGCAACGCGGTGGACCGTGAGTTGTTTGCTGATCACGGATGCACCGCCGGTATGCTTGCACCGCTGAAAAAAGATGGTACTGTAACCGGTATCTTAGCCCTGACAGCCAAAGAAGTGGGTGTTTTTGTCAACGTTCAAAAGTTTATTTCGTGGGTGGCCAATGGTCTCTCGTTGGCCATTGAGCGCAATCGGCTTTCCGAGGCAGTTGTCAAACGCAATCGGGAATTGGATACTATCCGTCAAGTCGGCAGTGCGCTGGCTTCCTCCACTTTTGATATAAGCAAGGTTCTCAAATACACGATGGATATGATCCGCGAAGCGATGAACGTCGAAGCAGGCTCGCTCTTATTTCTGGAAGATGACGAACTGGAGATTGCAGTTGCATTTAATATTAAAATAAAATCGATGAAGAAATTCCGACTTAAAATCGGTCAGGGAATTGCCGGCTACGTGGCTGCAAGAGGCAAATCGATTATGGTCAATGATATTGAAAAATCCCCGCATTTTTATCCGTTGGTGGATGAGTCCTCAGGTTTTCAGACCCAATCGGCGCTGTGCGTGCCGATGGTTTCACAGGGAAAAGTTATCGGTGTTATCGAAGTCCTCAACAAAATAAACGGGGAGTTCGATACGAATGATAAAGACTTATTACAGTCGATTGCCACCTCAGTCTGTATTGCCTTAGAAAACGCAAGGCTTTACAAAGAGACCGTATCTATGGCCGAACAAGAACGTGATATCCGGCAAATGTTTCAGAAATTTGTTCCCAAGCAGGTGCTCGATAAAATCATCTACAATACGGAAAATGACAAACCGCAAATTGAAGAAATAAAGACCCTTACCTTGCTGAACATCGATATTCGCGGCTTTTCGGAATTATCCCGGCATATCGGTTCTCAAAAAACGGTTTCACTGCTGAACAGTTTTTTTTCGGTCATGGGCGGCATTGTATTTAAGCACTATGGTATTGTTGATAAATATTTAGGAGATGGGTTTTTGGCCTTGTTCGGTGCACCGGTATCAAGCACTGAAGACGCGGACAACGCCATCACCGCCGGTTTTGAAATGAAAAATTCCCTCGCAGCCGTGAATCGGTATTTGGAAAGAAAATTCGGCTCCACCGTCCAGATGGGGATCAGCATCCATACCGGAGAGGTTGTGGTTGGAAATATTGGTTTTGAAAAAAAGATGGACTACACCGTGATCGGAGATCCGGTAAATACGGTTTTCAGACTGCAGCATCTTACAAGATCCTTTCCGAATGGAATTTTAATTAGCGAAAACACTTTGCGGGCTGCCCGGTCCAGACCGGAGGTTGGAGAAATTAAGATTTCAAGCGATCTTGCCCAGGAACTGGGCAGCATGAAAGTCTATGAGCTTTTAGACGCAAATCCCGAGAAAACTTACGCTCTTTCCATCAATTAGGGATCTAATCCACTTATCGCGCTGTTGCTTCCTAAAAGTGGTATCAAAACCCCATCTAATGTCCGATAGTCCGCCAATATTCGTGGCAGACTCCGCTTTCAATTCGCGGGACGCTTGTTGAGCGCACTAACTTTTTAAAATCAGAAGCGAAATCCCGCTAGCTAGCGGGGCGCTCGAACATGATTTGAGGTTTTGAAACCACTTCTAAGGATTTTGCGAGCATCTTTTTTATTGCGGATTCTTGACAACAGCTGTTTTACCCGTTAGTTTGACAAAAATATGGATTTGTCTCGATATGCTCTGATGACGGAGATAGCTGGAGATAGATATGGAAAAAGAATATCTGGGAACGCTAAAAGGACATTTTCTTTTAGCCATGCCCAGTTTGCAGGACCCCAATTTCCACCAGACAGTCACCTGTATGTGTGAACACAACTCGGAAGGTGCCATGGGGTTGGTGGTCAACCGCGTTTATTACGCCTTGACCGCCAAGGATATTTTTGAAGAACTTAAAATTGATTATACGGCAGATGCACAATCAACTCCGATCCATATCGGCGGTCCGGTGCACATTACCGAACTGTTTGTGCTTCATGGTCCGCCCTTTGACTGGGAGGCATGTATAAAGATTACCCCGACCCTTGCCATGAGCAATACCAAGGATATCATTGAGTCCATTGCATTGGGCAAAGGACCGGCTTCGTTTATTATTACTCTCGGCTGCGCGGGTTGGGGGCCAGGGCAACTGGAAGCTGAAATTAAACAAAATGCCTGGTTAACTTATCCTATATTTGAGGAGAATATTTTTAAAATGCCGGTTGAAACGCGCTGGGAGGAGGCGGTGAAGAAATTGGGAATTGATCCTGCGCTGATTTCCTCCAAAGCTGGTCATGCTTAATTCGGATTGTGCGTTTGGGTTAGGCGTTTGACTTTGCTTTCGTTTTTGGTTTCTTTTTCTTCAGGCAAACTTTATCTTTTTTAACAAAGGCACACAGCTTCGGATTATAGTACTCTTTGCAGTTTAACGGATTATATAACGGGCACTCAGGATGTTTTTCGGACATAAACCAATTATCCCCTTTTTGAAATAAATTCCCTAGCCAAATTGGCGTTTTCATACCATAAAATCTCCGGCTAAACAAGGTCTTATATCAAAACTCAATTTTTTCTTGATATCCTCGGCCCGCACACTGAGTCACATTGTAGCGACCAGAAAGCGATGTGTTGGCGTAACCAAAAGATTTATAAAAAAGAATGCCTAAAATCAAAAAAGCCTAAAGTGACTAAAATTATATAGAATTATTTTATCATTCCTGAATTTTAGGCATTTCGGATCAATTTAGGCATTTTAAGCACCTCAATTCTATGGAGGTTGACAATAATGATAACGGCAGGAATCGATTGCGGTGCGAAAAACACCAAAACGATTATCATCAAAGACAGAAAGATTGTCGGCAAGGGCAAGGTTCTGACCGGATTTGATCAGGAAAAGGCCGTCGAGCAATCGCTGACA
>WOR8_10009189_pt1 | contig 10737 bp, 9 predicted proteins | sample DeeMarSeWOR38_10_FD_19890 | JGI IMG/M metagenome (IMG submission 19890)
TCCGTGCTTCCCATAATCGCTCGTAGGAAGAATTATTTTTAAAACCCAGGTAGAAAGCGACCGCGGTGCCTACGAGCGCGATCGGGAGCCAGGGCACCGTGAGCCATTTTAAGCCAAGTATCTCATAAAGGATCACCGGTACTGAAGCCGTAAATAAAAACAGAAACAGACTTTTTCGTGTCCAGTACAAGGTTTGCCAGAGGGTATAACTTCTTCCTGCCTGCATAATCTTTTGGTTTGAGTTCGAATAAATGATGAAATAACCTGAAAAGTACTAAATTGTTAATTGAGTATAAAACATTCGATTAAAATAGATTTTAAAAAAAATTAGATTTAGAAGTAATACATCCGGGTTGGAATCAAAATGGATCAAAAGAATTGACTAACCGAATGCATTCCGATATTTTTCTTGAATAAACATGATTGCTTGCTTATCTTCATGATGGCAGACAGCAACACCTTGAATACAATAAAATGAAAATCCCGACTCTTATAATCTTTACGGCCCTGTTTTTTTTATCATGCCGCCATGACGGGGAAATTAACAGGGGAAAGCCGAATTTTATTGTTTTTTTAATCGATGATTTCGGTTATGCCGACATTAGTTATGAAGGTAATACACAGATAAAAACACCTGCTATCGATCGTATTGCGGAAAACGGAGCCCATTTCACCCGCTTTTACCAGAGTGGAGCTGCCTGTGCGCCTACCAGGTCATCCCTGCTTACAGGCAGATATCACCTGGAAACCGGTGTCTGGGGGGTACATTCCGGACGGGATTTTATCCACCGGGATGAAACGACCGTCGCGGATATATTGAAAAATGCAGGTTACGTTACTGGTGCTTTCGGTAAATGGCACAGTGGCAAGACCTGGTCCTATTTTTCATGGAACCGCGGATTTGATGTGGGCGTCCATTCCAGACTTTACCAGTATTTTGATACCCAGGTTATCTATAACAATAAATTGATCAATGTGGATGGGCCGATTACAGATGTGATTGGTGACCAGGCAATCCGTTTCATTCGGGAAAACAAAGACAATCCTTTTTTTGCTTACATACCTTTTCAATCGATTCATGAACCCTATAATTGTCCTCCGGAAATTTTTCGGAAGTACAAAAACGAAGGCTATTCGGATCATGTGGCCAGATTGTATGGTATGATTGAAGTCATGGATGATAATATCGGTAGGATACTGGATACAGTGTACCAGTTCGGACTTATGGATAATACGGTAATTCTGTTTTTGAGCGATGACGGTCCTTCCCCCGGCTATGATCTATCCTACAGCAACCGGCGGATGAACGACGTAGAAAAAGCAGAACGCACCAGAGCCTGGTCCAGGGAATTACGGGGAGGCAAAGGATCGATTTGGGAAGGCGGATCCATCACACCTTTTTATATACGCTGGGATGGTAAGATAACACCCGGAATGGAACTCGAGGACCTTTCGGGCGTAATCGATATTTTCCCAACAGTGCTCGACATGGCGGGTATAAAAATCCCTGAAAACCACCTGGCTGTTCACGGGAAAAGTTTATGGCCCCTTCTTCAGGGAAAGGAACGCGATGATACGGAGGAGCGTAGGTATTACGATAATACTAATTTTTATCTCATCCAACGACATGAAATTAATATGGAAAAACCCCAGATGCATCATATCGCTCTACATTACAGGAACTATAAATTGATAAGGGCGGACAATACACTTTACGGGGGTCCCGATTCGGTATATTATCTCCTGTATGATCTGGCGGTAGATCCTTATGAAAAAAATAATATTTTTAATGAAAATCACGAGATTGTTTCGCTTTTAGTACCTGAAATTGAAAACTGGTATCAGAATATTCTCGAAGGGGGAAGGGCTTTTCAACAAGCTGTATTTGAAATCGGCAACTGGGAAGAAACCATTACACCCATTAACCTGGATGCCGTATCCGAATTAAAAGGATCTGTTAATCGGAGTGATCAATCAGCTTTCCGGTATGATCACTGGATCACCCCGGGAAGTGCCATGAGCTTTGAAATCGACATTACGGAAAGGGGCGCTTATCAGGTGGAACTTGGATATTCCTGTGATTCCTCGAGTCTCGGATCGAGCTTTCATGTTTACACCCGGTACGATACCGCCACTTTACAAATTAATGACCCTTCCTCATCCTCTTCCGATACCTTGTTCCTGCCCCCCGGCCGGCAGATACTAACCATTGAACTTGTTTCTCTGGGAGACGGACCAATAGGGGTGAATGCGATGTCCCGTCTGCTGGTGCACCGGATTCCGGAAAAGAAAGATGTGGGTGTCTTGAGAAATACGGGAATGGATCTGTATACTTCGGATGAAAATCACCGTCATTTCTTTTTTTCCTCCGCCACTGCTGATTTTATGTTTGGCAGCCGACAGGGGGAACCGTTTGAAGTGCGGGCAGGAGAGACTGTTACCATTCGTCCCTTAGCTGAAAATGAGGAACAGATCGCCCGGATCCGTCTGTTTATTGGATTCGATCTCGTGGAAACCTTGTCAAAACCGCCCTACACTTTTACAATTAATCCCGCGAAATCAGGAAATTATACGGTCAATATGGAATTCAAATCCAGGTCAGGCATAACAAATTCGGTTTACGGGGATATCCGGGTGAAATAGGCAGATTGTCCTGTCTATCCGTAAATCTGGTATTTATATTAAACGGTTCGGATCCGCCGAACGTAAATTAACAATATCCGCTGGTTTTTAATTATTAATATTAACAGGTCAATGTGTAAATAAGCTTTTACTCCTGGCCGATTCAGATATGATTCAAATAAAATCAGAGTTAAGTAAGGTCCTTGGTAAAATTGAAGAGTTGGACCATTCTTCATTAACCTCCGGGAATCTTTATCCGTTAATTGAAAGAGCCTATTTACTTATCTCTGATTCTTTTGATATTGAACAATGCCACAGCACGATCCATCATCTGGTGATGTGTATGAAAGAATTGAAGGATTACGATAAATCAGAAAATAAATCATCAGCGGAAGAAGAAAAAATTCTAAACAACGCCAGGCTCATATGTGCCGAGGAACTGCGGATATTTATATCGCATCTTTAGCCCCTCCAGCCACCGGTTTCGACTGAAAATTCATCACTGCCAGGATCTATTCTGGGGCAGGTCTTCCTTTTGATACAGGGAAGCGATCTGTGTAATTGATCATCTGATCCCAACTTCACCGAAATCAATTTTCAGTCGATAAGCAGGTTTCTTTTTTTGGGAAAACCAACTATCTAAATAATATTTCCTGTCCTGATATGAATTTTTCCAAATCCTTCCAGGTGATCACTTTTCCGGTCATGATTGTTTTGGTATTCATAGGCTTTCAATTCTTCCGATCGCAACGTATCAGCAGGGTGCGCTCTCTTCTTTGTCAGATCCCACCGCCTCGTAAATTCTTCGGGCAAAAACTTCCTTCGACTCCCTGTTGTGGGTCAGCCGGCGGGACAGATTATTATTCCGGCCTGTTTTCTGTTTTTGGAATCTGAAAAATAATGATGATCAATATAATGGATGAGATCAGCAGGACCATGTCGAGGTAAACCTGCAACCTGAAGGTCCCGATTATACCGTACAATAATCCAATAACGACCAGGAGCCAGGACCACCTGCGCGAATGAAATCCATTGTAAAGTATCGCAAAGCCGATCAGGGTGGATAAGGTAGGGCAGGGGATCAGCCCTGCCGGGGCGGTATACAGATAGTCAAAATAGTTATCCGTATCTAAAAAATGAGGATATAACAACCCAAATATAATCATAACGGTTCCGAATACTATAGACCAGGTTCGGTTCGTCTCTACCGGATTTCCGGAATTTTTCAGCCCCCAAAAAATCAGGATGATCCCGGACAAGGCGAAAATGGTTCCGTTAAAGGGATTTCCTGTAATCCACGCAAAAAGACTGACCGATAAAAGGGGAATGCCAAGGAAGGAGGATAAGAAACTTCTGGAGGGTTTCCAATTTAAGATCAGCGCTGCTATCAGCAAATAAAAAATTAAATGCCAGAGAATGGCCATCCCTTTATAAGCATTTGAAATATGGATCAGTCCCTGTAAAATTTCTTCTGAGGTTGGCATGGAATTTTGTTTTTTAGTAACACTATAATTTACATAATCAAGCGGATTTTTGAAAAAGGAGGATCAGGATTATTACAGGATCATGTGAATAAAATGGAAACGTAATGCCTGTTGCAGGTGTATAAATCCAATTGATCCATAAACAACTAAATGACATGATTCGAAAATAATCGGGAAGGTATTTAAAGTGGAAAATAAATTAATTATAATTTAGCATTCATTGATCAGGTTTGAATAATTTGGCTGTGACTGCAGGACCCAAAAGATTTCCTGGTTTTTATTAAAATGATTGCCAATTTTTTAATACCGGAAAAAGGAGACATAATAGAATATTGAAAAAAGAATCAGTACGTTTATAGGATGTTAAGTAAAGATTCTCAATGTACCGGTCGCTTGAAGATGATATTAGAAATCCGGATAACCGATAACTATTCCGGCGCGCAGCATATTGACCATAACATATTGGAATTTAATTACTTAGATTAAATTATTTGATCAACTGCATTAACTGTCCATGGATGCGGACACCTCCTTTGTTTTTTAGAAATTTAATCCCGGGAAACCATTTCACCGTGGTAAAGGGCGCTTTTTTGAGTTCTGAAATAAAAGCGGGGCAGGACTACCCATCATTTAAATCGTACCTCCCCTACAAATTCGTTTATCCGGAAAACCGGATGATCCGGACCAACCACAACTTTACCTCCAATCGTGCAGTTCTCAAACAGGACGTGCCGGATCTGGTGTTCCTGATCGTAGCCCTGCAATATTACCGGCCGTTCACTCTCCCAGGAAATATTTTTTAAATGGATATTCCGGATATGCCCTGGTGGATTGATTCCATATTTGCTGCCATCCGTGATATGTAGTTCAAAAAGCTTGAGGACGGGCTCCTCTACGCGAATATTTTCAAATAATACATCATTAATCACAGAAGGTCCGTCGCAGATCACGCTGAAGGCCGAATGGCCATCGACACGGCTTCCTCCCCGGGCCATCAGAATGTCGCAGTTCCGGATCGTTACACCCTGGATGAGGGGCCCGTTTGTTTCAAAACCGATGGTGATCCCATCGCTGAAGGCATAGCCGATCATGGTATTATTCGTACCATTTATACCTTCGACTACCTTTGTGGAATCGGGAGATTTGATGGCAATACAATCGTCGGTACAACGCAGGAAACAATTATTAATGGACACATGCCTGGATCCAAGCGGGTTGATTCCATCTCCACCCGGCCCGAAGCTGATCACCTTGACGCTTTCATATCGTACGTTTGTGCAATTCACAATTGTATTGGTCCAACTCCGGCCATTGCGGATAAGGATCCCCTCAAATTCGACCTGATCACTGTTTTCCGGTACCACCATCCGCTGGTATTCAAAATTACCATCGAGAATGCCACGGCCCATAATACGAACATTCGAAGCACCGTTGGTGCGGATCCCGCCATATACAATGGCACCTCCTGCGATATAAACCGTTTCGTTATCCTTCATATGAATCATACCCGGTTCATGAATACCAGGTCCGAAATACATTACCCCCGGATCATCCGGATCCGGCACCCATTCCTCCATTGGATTGGCAAAAAAACAAAGAGGGGGCAATTCATTGACTGAAACATATAATTTATCGGGTCCCGGCAGCGTAAAATTCAACCTGTTATTTTCAATTACAGGATCTATCCCACGGCTTAGCGGGTGGATGGATGCGGTTTCTATTGGTTCAGATACTTCGATTTCAACATGAATAGGATCTTGACAGGAAAAACTGGCAATATGCACTTCCTGCTGAACACGCGTATAGGGAGTGGAGGTGAACCAGTCAGGAAGGGATCCGATATCCATGTTGGTTCTGAATTTTTCAGTCCAGATGGATTTTTCGTTTACACGAACCTTATAATGATCACTCATAGCAAGTCCCGGAATGGCGGGATACGTTCTAATAGAATCCGTTCCCTGGCATCCCGCTATGAATACGGAAATTACAAAAATAAATATTAGTTGAACGGATAAGGGTTTGGCGGAGCGATTCATTTGTCAGGAAAATAAAGTTAAAAAAGTGTCGTCCTAATTTAATCTAAAAAATTAGAAAATAATATGCTTAAATGGACATAATTGTTCTAATCGTATACCTGATATGCCCGGTGGTAAAACGGATTGAAAATTAATTAATGATCCGCATAGTAAATCAATAAAAGTCTTGGAAGGGAAATAATTCTGACAAACCAACCTTCCGGGAATAAAAAAACCCCGGAAATTTCTTCTGAAATATTCCGGGGAATGGCAAGATGAATACATTACTCTACTTTATGACTCATCTTAAATCGAACACCAATAAATTTTTAATTGTTTCCGGCTATATTTTTAATCGTTCCTTTTACAATTTCTTCGATCATTTCCTTTTCCTTGGTGATGGCACTCCGTTTGATAATGGTATACTCGGGTATATTGATCTCATCAAACCATTCACTCCATCGATCCATGATCCGGTCCCATTCCAGATCCTTTTCACGTGGAGCGGCCTCAACCACGACCACATGTAAATCCGGGAAACGGGCCCGGATGGGTTGGAGTTTGTTCGGATTTTTACCCACGATGGGATACCCATCCGTAAGAATAAATAAATAATTCCGGGTTAATGTATCGGAGACATAATCGTATTTCAGGTCTTCGTAAAAATATTTCCAGATATCAGCACCGTAAAAATCTTTCGGATCATCACTGAAAATGGCATTCCTGTAGAGGGTATCTAGGACAGCCATAAAATTACCCCGTCTTTCCTCTTCTTTGGATTTACGGTAAACGATGCTTATGTTATCCATATTGATATAAAGCCGGTCTTCTATTTCATCGGTTGGCAAATCAGCCCCTCTCTGAGGAGCGATCACCACCTTGATCTCATCCCTGGATTTGATATACAGATTCTCCTTCACATTCTGTTCGAACATTTGGTAAATGTGCTGAATAATCTCCTTATCCCTGGCCGCTTGATTTGGCTGGACAATGATCCTGTCGGATAGATCCAGCAGGACAATGAAATTATTCTTTACGCGCATCTGCCTGGCTTCCTTTGGGCGGGGAAAACTACAGGATATCAGCATGACGATTTGCATGCATACCAGTAGAATCGATGTATAGGATATTGTTTTCATCTTATTCAGTTTATAAAGTTAACCTAAGCCTCTGCTACATTACCGTACTGACATCTTCGCGCAACATATGTAATTTTTCGTTCAGGGCGGCATTCGATATTTTTTTATTTTCGAGTTCCTGAATATCCCGCATGAGATGTTTGACGATTTTTTTAATATTTCGGGGTATCTCTCCCTTATCCCATTCACGCAACAGGGAGTCGAGTAATATACTCCAGATGATGTACACTAAAAATCCGAGAAAGAGGATGATATAAAAGGTCGAACTCTGTGTCCAGTGGGTCGTATTAAGTCCCATCAATTCTTTTGCAAGCTCCGTATTGTTATGAATTATCAGTGCCAGCAGAAAATCGACCATAAAAGTAACGGCAATCAGAGCACCAAGAAATACAAATTTTGCTTTATGACTCATTTCGAGAATAACATGAAAGGCCCATCCAAATGCATAAAAAATGAAGGGAACCAGAAAAAGCAGGAAATTATACGATATGGCTTCCCCGAGTTCGTAAGGACCCGGCATGATGCTGCCTGTTCCAATTCCCTGGGCAATGTTTTCCGCAATCTCTTCGAAATCAACATAAAGCGCTTTGTACGCCGCGGATATATAGAAAAAGAATAAATAGGCAGACAACATCAATAGAATAAAAAGATTGATGTTGAATTTAAAAGGGTTAAAATTATTCTTTTTTGCCTTTTCCGGGTCTTTACTGCGCTTTTCCCTTAAGTCAAGGAGCTTCTGGCGGTATTCTTCAATCTTATTTTTCTTTTCCTGGATTTCCTTTTCATACTTTTCATTTTCTTTGGAGATTTTTTTCTCCTGTTTTTCCAGCTTGCTGATTTCCGAACGTTTTTCCGTCTTTTCTTCTTCAGGAAGACCCTTGTAATTTTCTTCCACCAGGTCGCCGTTCATGATCCTGTTCAGATAAGATTGATAAATTGCGGGATCCCCTTTTACATTTCCCGATTTTTCATATCCGTATTCCGTGAGGCTCACCCTTTCAACCTGATAAATCACTTCTTTACCATTTTCTTTGATCGTCGATTTTTCAAAATTTGCCATAATTATTTTGGTTAGTTAAAATGCCAGACGGACAAATAATTAACGGGGTAGTGATAAGGTATAACGGGTAAAAATTGCTGGTAATAGTCAGGTTGTCGTGTCAATTGACGATATCAAATTACATAATTTTCTTTTAATGTTTAAAATCTGATACAATTAAGTAAAATACTCATCAAATGGTCTTATTTATCATTCCGCCGGAACCGGATGATTAAATCACAACCTGTACGTGTTTCACAACGACAGGCCATATCCTTTTATTATAAAGATTGGTCTACTTATTTTGCACTTTCCAAATTTATTTTTAACTCGCTGACACATTCATTTCCTTTGTTTAAAATTTCTTCAAAAATGGACGAACTGATCAAGGCTGTTAAAAAGATGGAGATAATCCGTGACCAGATCCTGGCCAGGCAATTACAATGGAAAGATTTAAAGATCAAACTGAAAGAGGAACTACACCAGCTTGGGGAGGCGGCCGGATTGAAATTTGACATTTACGTAACCGATCATATCGAACATTGGGAATCCGTCAGTTTGAAATTGAAAGACCAGGATTTCTCCTATTACGCGAAAGGGAACAAAAAACAAATGATTATTAAACAGGGGAGTTACCTTGTTTTTGGCCTGATGCCTTCCGGTTTTATCAAGGTGGGCATGGTTTATCCAAAAATAAACGACATAAAGGAAAAAGAAACAACCTTCAACGAATTTGATCTGCTGAAAGATTTGAACAAAATCAACCGGGAGGAAATTAAAAAGTACCTGACCCTTTTTATCAATGAAGTGATCGCCTGGGAACTGGGCGAAGGCGATGATCTGAAGGAACGAATCGGATTCAAAATAAAAAAATAACTTCAGCAAAAACTCAACCTGCCCGGACCATTTTCAGGAGTTTAGGGATGTTGCCTTCTTTTTCAAATCCCGTATGATATCCATTGCCCTGGAAGATTACGGTCTTGCCTGTTTTTATTTTTTGGTAAAGTCTTACCTCAATAAACGAATCTACGGATTCCGATATTTGACGATCCATACCATTCAAGGTGGGTGCTCGCAAATAGGTGGAAGGTCCGATTTCGGTATGCATCTCAAGCTGGAACTTCTTATCCTCTACAATCCAATGGACAATTTTGTCATTTGTCTCCAGCAAGGTGGTTTTCGCTCCTGTATAGGTGGCAAACCGATACAATTTGCCTTCCCATAAAAATCCAACGATAAATCCCGGGAAGGCTTTCCTGATCCATGGTATAATAGCAATTGAAGCAGTCAGGGAGATTCCATCCTCACTGAAATGGTTTGATTGCTGCCAGATCCAAGCTTCAGGAAATGCCTGCCCCCAGTCCTTTTCAATGTATCCTTTACCTCCGGTAAAATCAATTTCCCGATCATTGATTTGCAACGCCCCCTCGATGGAATGATCCAGGCTTAATACGCCATGAAAGCATTCCATGAAGGGCACCCAGGCGTACCATCCCATAATTCCTGGCGAAAGAATGGTGACCGGCCACGGGTTCAGAAAATGAAATCTCAGATTTCCTTTTACATCAAGATTTTCGCTGTGAAGGTCAATTTTAAGCTCATTGGTAGTAAAGGTATTTCCACTTATTGATACCTCAAACATTCTTTTTTTGGAAACAAAAGTATCGATAGGGAACTCCACGTAATGGGTAATTAATTTTATACCATCCATCACCTGGATGAAACTGGTGCTTTTATGATGATCCATGTGAAGAAAGATCCCCGGTATCAGGGTCCATACTTCCTGCCGGTTTTTATCGACCACCTTGAAATACCACCCTTCAAAAAAGGGAGGTCTTTTATTCATTCCGTGATAACCGGCCGGATGAAGGGTACGTTGAAACATATTAAATAGTAAAATGTTAAGACTTGTATATATTTTAAGATTTCTATTTTCAAGTATAAAAAAATATATCCTATATTTTGTATTTTAATTTGATCCATTCAAAAATAGTATGGTAGCTGACTTAACAAAAAAGGCTTTATGAATCTCCTGTTGGCTTCCTTTTTATTATTTTCTTTCCAGGAAGATAAGTTACCCCGGCCTGAAAACCACCATTCGGTAATCGTGGAGATTACACATTTAAGATCGACCGAGGGAAATATCCTTATATCGATCTATGATGAAGCCAGCACCTTTCCAAAGGATAAAAATATGCTGGAACAAAAAATTTTATCCGATATTCCAGCGGAGAAAATGATTATTCGGTTTGATAATTTATCTTTGGGTACCTACGCCATTGCCGTATTGCATGATGAAAACGGGGATGAAAAAATGAATTTTAACCTGCTGGGTTTTCCAAATGAAGGTTATTGTTTTTCAAATAATGTCCGTCCAAAATTCAGAAGACCTACCTGGGACGAGGCGAAATTTGATTTGAAGAAGAAAACACATCGGA
>WOR8_10007036_pt1 | contig 10732 bp, 8 predicted proteins | sample DeeMarSeWOR38_10_FD_19890 | JGI IMG/M metagenome (IMG submission 19890)
ATTGCCACATCTTTCCGAGCGTGCCTGCCACTGGCCAGGGAAGCAAGAGTCACTAGCATGGCGATACCGGCGGATGGTCCGTCTTTGGGTATAGCCCCGGCCGGCACGTGAATGTGGATGTCCGCGTCCTCAAAGAGCTTCTCTTCAATGCCCAGGTCAGTGGCATGGGCACGAATGTAGGTTAGGGCAGCGGTGGCAGACTCCTTCATAACATCGCCCAGTTGACCGGTGAGGCTGAGACTGCCTTTCCCTCGCATTCGAGCTGCCTCGATAAAAATTATGTCGCCCCCGGTAGGAGTCCAAGCAAGACCAGTTGCTAACCCGGGTCCCCAGGAACGGGCGGCAAGTTCAGGAATAAACTTGACCGGTCCCAGAAATTTCTCCAGATCCTCAGGGCCCACCTTAGTCGGCTCTTGCCGCCCTGCAGCCACCTCTTTGGCCACACCTCTACAGATAGCGGCTATTTCTCGCTCGAGGTTGCGAACCCCGGCCTCACGGGTATATGAACGGACGATTGTCCGGATCGTATCGTCCTCCAATTCAATAAGGTCGACTTTTAGCCCGTGGGCCTCAATCTGTTCGGGGACGAGGTAGCGCTTGGCGATCATGAGCTTGTCTTCTTCAGTGTAGCCCGGTAACTCCATGACCTCCATGCGGTCGCGCAGGGCAGGGGGGATAGTGTCCAAAATGTTGGCAGTGGTGATAAACATTACCTTGGAAAGGTCAACGGCCACTTCGAGATAATGATCAGAGAAAGAATGGTTTTGTTCGGGATCGAGGACCTCGAGAAGGGCGGAGGAGGGATCGCCGCGAAAGTCGGTGCCCACCTTGTCAATTTCGTCGAGCATGAAGACCGGGTTATTGGCGCCGGCTTTTCGAAGACCCTGGACTATGCGCCCTGGAAGGGCTCCCACGTATGTACGCCGATGGCCGCGGATCTCAGCCTCGTCCCGTACCCCACCCAGGGAGATGCGGATGAATTTACGTCCCAGGGTGCGGGCTATTGATTGTCCCAGTGAGGTTTTGCCAACCCCCGGTGGACCCACGAAACAAAGGATGGGGCCCTTCATATCCTTTTTGAGCTTGCGCACTGCCAGATATTCCACAATTCGCTTTTTCACCTTCTCAAGGTCGTAGTGGTCGGCGTCAAGGGTTTCCTGGGCTGCAGAGATGTCTAAAGTGTCTTCAGTAGAGACTTCCCAGGGAAATTCTAATAGCCAGTCGAGGTACGTGCGTGACACGGTGTACTCAGCTGCTGCTGGCGGCATTCTGCTCAAGCGATCCAGTTCCTTACCGGCCACACTCTTTACCTCCTCGGGCATATCCGTTTCTGCCAGTCTCTTTTTCAATTCATCGATCTCCACGCTCCTTTCATCGCCCTCGCCCAATTCTTTTTGAATGGCCTTGAGTTGTTCGCGGAGCATATAATCCCTTTGGCTCTTATCCATACCATCCTTGACTTTTTGCTGTATTTCCTGGCTCAGCTCGAGAGTCTCCAGTTTTTCGTTCAGGTGGATGGCCAACTTGTCCAGAACCGTTCTGGTTTCCAGGGTCTCCAATATTTCCTGAGCCTCAGCCAACTTAAGATCCAGGTTGGATGCCACCAAGTAAATCAGGGGATAGGGGCCTTCGACATTGGCGGCCACCATGGCAAGCTCTGGAGGCATGTTGTTCAGTTCCACAAACTTCTGGAAAAGTTTGCGAATGTTTACCGTCATGGCCTCGATTTCTTTGCCCGTCTCGACGATGTCTTCGATCGCTTCCACCCGGGCGATCAGGAAAGGGTCCTCCTGTACCGCATCCAGCAGCCTGACTTTTTTTGAGGTGCGAACCAGCAGGTGATAATGGCCTTCAGGAGAGCGCATCATTTTTACAATGAAAACTGCAACTCCGAGCCGATATAAATCCATCAAGGCAGGTTTTTCAACTTTTTCATCTCTTTGGGCCACGGCAACCAGTGCTCTATCCTTGACCAGAGCCTCGTCTACCAGCTTGATGTGTTCGGGACGGCTTATCAGTAAGGGAACCGTGATTTCGGGGAAAAGGACTCCTTGGTGGAGAGGCAGCACCGGTAGCTGCTCGGGTATTCGCTGTTCTTCTTCATTACCTGGAATAGTTACAGCTTCTTCAGCCATGAAAAACTCCTCATTTTAACGTTCAGCGATCAGCTATCAGCCTTCAGAACTTTTGGTTAGGAACGCTACCATTCCCTAGGTTGATTAGAACTACTAGGGCGGAAATTAAATCTTAACCATGCTCCTTTAGAAAGCTGACAGCTGACGGCTGAGCGCTGCTAGCTATCTATTCATCCGACTGGATGGATACGGTTTTTGATATCCGAGCTTTCTTGGGCAAATTGATTACCAGAAAACCATCTCGGTAGGTTGAGCTGGCTCCTTCGGAATCAATCGGCACTGGCAGGCGAAAACTGTGGCTAAAGGGGCCAAAGTCTATTTCCATGTGATGGACGCGGCTGACGTTCTTATCCGTTGGTCGGTATCTATTGCCCTTTAACCGCACAGTATCCCCGTCAACTACAACTTCAACCTCTTCTGGCTTGACGCCAGCGAGGTCCACCAGGACGACGAGGTCCTCAGCAGTTTCGTAGAGATCCAATGAAGGGCGCCAACCCACGTCGCTGCACAATGTAGCCGCCCCGGGACGTGAGGGAGAACCAAGCATCTTCTCCATGCGTTGACGCATGCGCTCAAATTCCTTTTCGATCTCATCGTCGAACCATTTCATACAATCCTCCAAACGAAAAGCGGAGCACCTAAAATGTGTCTCCTGCTGCCGGATGACCTCTAGCTTCTTATGACTACCGAACGAAAGCCACCGGCTAGAATTATGTTAATAACGCTTGGTAATTTTTCAAGGGACCGTAACAACCTATAAAGATCAACATACCACTGCGGGAAGAAGTGGAGGGAAGTTCGTGAACGTTGGAAAAGTGTCCCTTTACATTCTCGCGAGCGTTATATTTCCACAAGGGCTGTTTGCCGAGACCGTCCGAAATAGCGCATCCAAATGTAGCGTTGGCTTAAGCTGCGCCGCCCTTGGAGATCATAGTTTCAGGCATCTTCACCGCTACCACGTGACCAGTGGCGCAGATTTTTCCTTCAGCTGAAACGGTTGCACTCACTATCACTTTTCGCCCCTTGACCTCTTCCACCTTGCCGCGGACCTCCAGGGACACTCCCAACGGGGTAGGGCGCACATACTCCACTCTCAATGATGCCGTGACGAACCGCAATGGTGGCTCAGTACCCATCTCGCGATTCTCCTCGCGGTATGCCGCCGCCGCGGCTGTCCCGGTGCTGTGGCAGTCAATGATCGAAGCAATCAAACCGCCGTAGACATATCCGGGAAGAGCAATGTGATATGGTCTTGGGTCAAAAATGGCGACGGTTTCCTCACCGTCCCAGTAGCTTTTGAGCTGTAAGCCGTGCTCATTGAGCCGACCGCATCCATAGCAATAGCTGAGTTCCTCTGGATAGCAGTCCTGAAATGATTTCTGATTCATAAGGCTATCTCTCCAAGGGGTGGCCACATGGCCGAGTTCACCTGTCCGTCGTAGATGATCAGGTGCCGGTAGTGTTCAGGGCCACCAGTGACAACAGGTCATGGTAGTTTTGCCGTAACTTGGTTACCAGGTCGGCCTCTTGTGTTTGACCGAAGGCCCGCCTGTTTACCGTACGAATTGCGTTTAGGTATTGGGGTTGTTTCTGGCGAATCGTGATCATTTCTTTTCACCTAATCCTGGATTATTCGGCTTATTGTAGGCATCGTATTGTAGAATAGATCCATAGGTTGTCTTTGCTGAGATGTCAACCTATTCATAGATTGTGTAAAGGTTGAACGGCAATAGACGGCCCGCCTCGAACTCCAACTCTCTTTGTAACCTTTCCCACGCTATATCCATAATGATTTTGAGATTGACCACGTCGGCCTCGTTGTAAAGAAGGAGCTTTTGCAGAGCGTCGCCACTTCCCTGCTGATATTCATGCCAGAGGACAACGGCCTCGTACCCGCTCATTTCACGAATTTCCGGGGACCTCGCTACTCCAAAAAGGGGCTCAATACTTTTTAGGCCGCCCCGGTAGCCGAGCCGCCGCACCACGTGTAGCAAGTCGATATGAGCCTGGCGAAGTTGCAGGTTGCGGAAAAAGGAGCGTAGAAAAGGAAGATCGAACCTGCTGCCATTGAAGGTGATCAAAAGGTCGTAGGATTCAATGGCATCCTCGAATTCGTCCATATTCTGTCCATTGATGAAGTGGTGGGTCTGTTGTCCGTCGTAAAGGCCGATCACGGTAATTTCATGGCCGTAGAGCGTCATGCCGGTGGTTTCAATGTCCAAAAAACCACAGGTGTGCCGAAAGTCGTTGTAAAGCCGCCAGCGTTCAGATGGTGGCAGCATTTTGTGAAAATAAGCAGCCTCATCCCGGTGCTCCCTGGATTGCCTGAGGCAGGACTTCATCAGTCTGCGGTTTTGGCTGTTGCTGGGCCAGTTGGTGAGGTGCACCTCAAGTTGATCCCAGGTCAGGATACCCTGTCGCCAGAGGTTGATTTCTGTCTTTGGCCCAATGTAGGGCAGATGTAAAAACGTGTTTTCTAGCATACCATGTAACTAGGGCTCAAGGCTTAAGGTGCAGGGCTCAAGGGGAAGATACAGGCAAAAAAAGTTTCCTCCCGTGAGCCTTATGCCCTGTGCCTTCCGCCGCGATTTATCGGCTAGGTCTCTCCGCATACACCGCAAGCAACACAGTTGCCTGGATCACACGGTGGAGTAGTTTCACCGGCTAGGGCGGCCTGATATTCCTGCCAGAGATAGTCCTTGCTCACCCCGTGATCGATGAAGTCCCAGGGAAATAGCTCTTCTCGATCCCGCTCTCGATACACGTAGAATTCGGGGTTCACATTTACAGCTTTGATAGCTTGTGTCCAATTGCCCCCTTTTTTGGGAACTATCTCGAGTAGCGAAGCCAACTTTCGATCGCCCCGCGCCAGGAGTGCTTGCATGTAAGCCCAGCGAGGCACATCGGCATGGACCCTCACGTTGGCCACTGCTCCCAACCCACGTTTCAGCATTTTGATCCGTTGCTTGAGAACTGAGAGATCACAGAAAGGCACCCACTGAAAGGGTGTAAAAGGTTTGGGTACAAATGAGCTGACACTCAGGGTAATGGTCCCCAAGCGTTTCTGCCCACGGCCAACGACCAGTTGCTCATGCTTGATCCTCTTGACTAGGGTAATGATTGCCGCCACATCCTCCTCTGTTTCGGTGGGCAGGCCAATCATAAAATAGAGACGCAAGTTAGGAATACCTGCGCTGACTACAGCCGTTGTAGCACCGAGGATTTGCTCTTCAGTCAAATTCTTGTTTATCGTTTGTCGCAACCTCTCGCTTCCGGCCTCGGGTGCTATTGTCACAGTCTGGAGACCACTCTGGCGCAGTGCAGCGAGCATGGTGTGGGTGACCGAATCGGCCCGCAGGGACGAGAGCGACAGAGGTATTCCGGCCTTTGTCAGTTGCAAACAGATGGCATCAATATCAGGGTGATCAGAGACAGCTGAACTGAGGAGGCCGATTTTCCCTCCTTTATCCAAGGCTGCTTGCACCACTTTGTCGCTCTGGCGATGACGCACCGGCCTATAGACAAAACCGGCGGCGCAAAAGCGGCAACCCCGGCCGCAGCCCCTTCCGATTTCTACCAGCACCGTGTCGGGAAATTCGGTGTGGGGAGTTGTTATGACCGAGGTAATCGGATCTTCACTCTCAATGGGTGCTGGTCTGACTGGGATTTTTTTCGGGATGTCCACAAGGGGCTCGAAGGAAGTCAGCCGGCCATCTGTGTCGTGTTCAACGCGAAACAACGATGGCACATAAGCGGAAGATACCCGCTGTGCAATATGAGCTAGTTGTTCTTCTCTCAGGAGATCCTTATCTAGGGCTTCTTGCCAGGTGGCAATGAAATCCTCTAGGAAATTCTCCGCTTCTCCCAAAAGGAAGACATCTATGAAGGGGGCTATGGGTTCAGGATTGAGGAAGGTGGCTACACCGCCCGCCGCCACCAGGGGCTCGTGCTGGCGGCGGCGGGAGCTGTAGAGGCTCAATTTGCCGAGCTGCAGGATGTGGACAAGGTTGGTATAATCATTTTCAAAGGCCAGTGAAAAAGCGAGAAGGTTGAAGTCTGCCAAGGGCCTCTGGCTTTCTACTGAGAGCGGACCAGGCCCCGAGCTGGCAGCGGCCATGTCCTCCGGTTCCGGTAGAAACAATCTCTCGCAAACCACATTGGCTAGCCGGTTGAGACGGTGGTAGACCGTCTGGAAACCCAAGTTGGACATACCCAGGAAATAACGGTTCGGGTAAACCAAGGCGATTGGAATCTTGCCACCCCAGTCCTTGACGATCGTTCCGGTCTCGCCCTCCAGCCACTGTTTTAGTCTGCCTTTCTGTTGCCAAGACATTGGTAACCTGTAAAAGCTTTAGCCAAAAATAGATCTTCGAGTTGCTACTCCCCTGAAGGAGTCTGGCGAGGAAACCATTTCGCAGTAATTTCACAATGGTCAGCTCACGTTGTGCAATTATGCCACAGAGAACAAATCGCGTCCTCACTTTTTCACCACCTAAAGAAATCTACTAACAAATTCTTCATCGTAGCCCTGCTGGGCGAGAACCACTGTCCGTGGCCTCAATCTGCCTGACGTCTGAGGAAGGTGGGAATTTCCAGTTCATCTTCGTCTATGGGCAGATCTTTGTAACCCATGGGGCGGCTCAACTCCCTCTTTCTATCTTCATCTTTTCGATTGCGCCGCAAAAATGTGGGGATTTCCAGGTCATCCTCATGGCGGGAGCCATGGATAACTCCTAAATCTGGTTTGGGTCTCACATCCATCTCACCGATGCCAGTTGCAATGACAGTGACTCGCAATTCGTCTCCGGCGCTCTGGTCCAATACGGTACCCCAAATGATATTGGCATCCTCATGGGCTTCCTTCTGAATGAGCGAAGATGCCTCCTGGACCTCGTCAATAGTTAGGTCCAGCCCGCTACTTATGTTCATCAGTATTCCCCTGGCGCCACTAATAGACACGTCCTCCAACAGCGGGCTTGATATGGCCTTTTGCGCTGCTTCGATAGCTCGATCCTCTCCGCTGGCCATACCAGTGCCCATGAGAGCCATGCCCATCTCGCTCATGATTGTTTTGACGTCGGCAAAATCGAGATTGATCAAACCAGGCACTGTGATGAGGTCAGAAATCCCTTTCACCGCAAAAAGGAGCACGTCGTCAGCCTTCTTGAGCATTTCGAGAAAAGTCGCTTTCTTAGCCGCCAGGCTCAGCAAGCGATTGTTGGGAATAGTAATGATAGTATCCACCACTTCCCTGAGCTCTTTGATTCCGCTGTCGGCCGCCCTCATGCGCTGACGCCCTTCAAAATTGAAGGGTTTGGTAACAACAGCTACGGTTAAAGCTCCCAATTCCTTGGCTATCTGAGCTATTATGGGCGCACCACCGGTTCCGGTGCCGCCGCCCAATCCAGCAGTGACGAAGACCATATCACTGCCTTCTAAGGTTTGGCGAAGCTTGTCTGCGTCTTCCAGGGCTGCACTTCGACCAATCTCAGGATTAGCTCCAGCGCCAAGGCCCTTCGTAATGTTGACGCCCAGTTGGAGCTTGGTTGGGGCCTTGGAGATTTCCAAGGCCTGGGCGTCGGTGTTGGCGGCTATAAAGTCAACTCCTCTCAGATTAGCGTTGATCATATTGTTTATAGCGTTACCGCCTCCACCGCCTATGCCAATGACCTTGATTTTGGCTCCATTATTACTTTCGACGAACTCAAACATCATAATCCACCTCCTGCACTAAAGCGTTTATAGCACCTTCCCCGGCGGCGATTCACGAGCCCTTTCGTTGTAGCCAACCGGCGAAGAAGACAAACCCCGTGGTCAGACCTGCATGCCCGCCCATGCAGGTGAAGAACATGGCTCGGGCGAAGTGGAGGTTCGATTTGTTCACCAGATCCTTCTCCTCAGTTTGCAGGTCACGGTATCGGTTGGTCACAAGACTTTCGCACTCTCAGGAAATTCGAAATCCGAAGAACGCAATGCGAGACACATCCGAGTGCTCAAAATTCCAATGACCAAGACAGGTGGAACTCCCTGAGTGAGCAACGTTTATTGTTTTGAACATTTGAGACTAGACCACATCCTTGAACAATTTCCTCATTCGATCGAGCAGCCGATTGAAGATGTTATTCTGACGGATGCGGAAAAGTTTCTTTGGCTTGGAGTTGGCCCCGTACAGGACCAACCCAACCCCGGTAGCGTACATGGGATTCTTGACCACATCCACCAAACCACCGATGGCGGTGGGCAAACCAGTCCGCACCGGCAGATTAAAAATTTGCTCGGCCACATCAGCAAGACCTGGCAGCAAAGCGGTGCCGCCGGTTATCACCAAACCGGAGGCAACCAGGTCCGAATAACCAGAACGCAGTAATTCCCGTTGAAGCAAGGAGCAAACTTCCTCAACGCGGGGCTCCAAAATCTCACCCAGAATCTGACGGCTCAACACTCTTGGCTTGCCATCTCCAACACTGGGAACCTGAATGGTCTCGTCTTTCTGAATCATAGCGGTGAGAGCACACCCATACCGTTGTTTGATCTTTTCAGCCTCTTCCACCGGGGTTCTCAGACCCACAGCAATGTCGTTGGTAAGGTTATTGCCCCCCAGGGAAAGAACCGAGCTGTGGCGGATAGTGTTTCCTGAGAAGATAGCCAAATCCGCAGTGCCACCGCCAAAATCTATAAGGGCTACACCCAATTTGCGCTCTTGTGCGTTGAGCACTGCTTCGGCAGAGGCGAGAGATTCCAGGACTATGTCACACACGTCAAGGCCAGCACGTTGGCAACACTTAACAATATTCTGGGCGGAGGTGACAGCACCGGTGACAATATGAACCTTGGCCTCCAAACGCACACCAGACATACCCAGTGGATTCTGAATACCCCTCTGGTCATCGATGATGTATTCCTGGGGGAGAATATGTATTACCTCCCTGTCAAAGGGTATTGCCACTGCCTTAGCCGCATCGATCACCCTGTCGATGTCGTGCTGGCTTACCTCGCGATTCTTCACGGCAATGACACCATGGCTGTTGTGGCCTTGGATGTGACCACCGGCAATCCCAGCGTACACCGCGTTGATTTCGCAGCCTGCCATTAACTCTGCCTCTTCCACCGCCCGTTTAATCGAGTCCACCGTACTCTCGATGTTGACCACCACGCCCTTTCGCAATCCCTCAGAGGGGTGGGTACCAATACCGACTATGTCGATTCCATCTGAAGTCATCTCGCCAACTACGGCGCAAATCTTCGTGGTGCCGATGTCCAGTCCCACGATCAATGAATTATCCTTGGCCATGTTCAAACTCCCTTTTCGTGAGGTCGGTCCCGCTTGTGAACCTTAAAATTGCCTCTGACAAAAATCCGGTTTCCGTGGCTCAGATCAATCCCCCGTAGCTGCGGATGAAGTCCTTTTTCCTCCAGATAGCGCAGGACCCTTTCCAGCCTGGTTATCTTTAGACCGAAATTGTCACGTCCCAGATAGATCTGAATGCCGCCGCGGACTGTAAAAATGCTTAGCCCTTTAATCGTGTCCCAGCGGATCTCTGAGATAAGCCTCCAGGGAAATCTCAGCTGGCTCTCTCGGTAGAGATCCTCAACCAGAACAATGAAAGCCCGGGGAAGCTTGCACCCTGGGGCAAGAATTTCGGGATCAAATCCTGTTATTATCGGCAAACCTGTGTGTTCGCCAGGCACAGCGCTGGCAAAACAAAGTCCTTCATGGTCCATCAAGTAAAATTGCCGGCCTTTTACCAGGGCCACCGGTTTGCGTTCAATTACATCTATATGAATGCGATCTGGAATCTCCCTGCTAATCACAGCGGAAGCTATCCAGGGATGATTCGTGACCCTTTGCCTAACCCGGTCGAGATCAAGGGAGAGGATGTTTATCCCGGAAGGGATCTGAGCTTGTTGGACGACGTCCTGCGGACCCAGCACCTCACAGCCGCTCACTTGGACACTAGTCACATTGAGGATGGTTGAGGTGAGCAAAGTGCGATAGCAGGCAACACACAGAACACTTAATCCCGCGAATGCTAGGCAAATCAGAGAAAACTGAAAGATGGAGCGAAGTCGCCGTTGTAGTTTTCGCGGATCGTGGCGGTAACTATTTTTTTTGTTTGAAGCCTTAACGGTTTCAAATGGTAGCGAAATTTGCATTAGTCTAGTAGCCACCTTGATTCCTCGAAATCACTTCGCTGCAGTTACTGAGAATCGTGGTGATTTCCCACGACTTCAATTTCCAGTTCGAGCTGCACGCCATATTCCCGAAAAACCTTGTCTTGTGCGAGGCGAATCAAAGCAAGGATATCTCTGGCCCGTGCCTGACCGCGGTTTACAATGAAGTTGGCGTGCTTTACAGAAATCTGGGCATCTCCAATACGGACCCCCTTGAGCCCAACTGCCTCGATGAGCCTGCCGGCAAAATCGCCTGGAGGATTTTTAAACACTGAGCCGGCAGAGGGAAGTCTCCATGGTTGTTTTTCTTTCCGGATTTTGAGCAACGAATGAATGCTTTTGCGAATTTCCTCTCGAGTGCTCGGAGTTAGTAGAAACTCCACCTCGACCAAGACGGAGGCTAGTGGCAGTTCGAGTCTGCGGTA
>WOR8_10007041_pt1 | contig 10731 bp, 13 predicted proteins | sample DeeMarSeWOR38_10_FD_19890 | JGI IMG/M metagenome (IMG submission 19890)
AAGAAGCCCAACAAAACTAGAAGCAGGACTAAATGTAACATATGATACAAAAGAAGATGATGATTTAGACCTTAAAGCCGACAATTTTAGAGTTGCTGCAGAAGTATCTTATCCTATAATTAATATGAAAGATATTTTCAAGGTAAGATTTGCTGCCTTATATGGTGTAGATCTTTCATTAGTTAGCGCACCAGGCCTTGAAGCGCATTCAACTACTGAATTCACAGGCCTTGAAGCTGGTGCTTGGATTGGACTAAGTAGTGCAGAACTTGAACTTGCAGTAAAATGGGTCATGTTTCACCATGACAAAAGCCCTCAAGAAGCTTATGAAATAATCGTAAGAGGCGGATTTAGATTCTGATCTTAATTTTATTTTTCTTTTTATTAGTTCTTAGTGGTTTCTAAACATATAAATATGTCTTAATTTTTCTATGAAAATGCAAGATATTCTAAAATACTTAAAAGACATAAAACCGAGAAAATACCAGCAGGAAATACTAGAAACAGCAGTAAACAAAAACACCTTAGTAATATTGCCCACAGGTCTTGGAAAGACCCTAGTTGCTCTGATGCTTGCAATAAAGCAGCAGATTAAGTTTCCAGGAGAAAAAATAGTTTTTCTAGCTCCAACTAGGCCATTAGCAGAACAGCACCTTATATCATTTAAAAAAAATCTTCCAGAACTTTTCGCTCAGATGGAATTATTCACAGGAAAAACAAAAGCAGATAAAAGAAAAGAGCTTTGGCAGCGTGCAGACATAGTATTTTCCACACCACAATGCATTTCAAATGATCTCAAGAAAAATCTCTACAAACTAGATAATGTTTCTCTATTGATTGAAGATGAATGTCATAGATGCATAAAGAATTATTCTTATACATTTATTGCTCATAAATATCAGGAGCAAGCAAAAAATCCAAGAATTCTTGGTCTAACAGCAAGCCCTGGCCATCAAAAAGAAAACATAGACCAGATCTGTAAGAACCTAGATATAGAAGCAGTAGAAGTAAGGACAAGAGACAGTCCAGATGTTAAACCTTATTTGCAAGATCTAAAGTTTGATCTTTCTAGTGTAGACTTTCCACTTGAGTTCAACCAAATAAAAGGTCTAATCAAACTAATTCTCGATAGAAAAATTACAGAACTAAAAAATAGAAAATTATTATTTGGTCCACCAACAAAAGTAAATCTTCTAGAGACACAACATAAGCTAATGCGTTCAATAGCTGCTGGAAATAAACATTTTAATATTCTATCAGGAGCAAGTGTCTGTGCACAAGCAATAAAAGTGCAACATGCCATAGAACTACTTGAAACACAAACTCTCTATTCATTAAATTCATATCTTCTTGATCTAGTAAGACAAGCAACTGCAAATAAAAGCAAAGCAGTACAAAACCTAGTTCGACAGCAAGAATTTATTCAAGCAAGAGAAAGAATTTCCGAATTAATCCTCAAAGGCATTGAACATCCAAAAATATTTCGGCTTTTGGAGTTAATCAAGAAAAGAAAAAACAAGAGAATACTTGTTTTTGCGCAATTTAGAGACACTGTTCTTAAGATTTGCAAGGAAATAAATAAGTTAGGAATATCAGCAAGGACATTTATAGGTCAAGCAAAAAAAGGAACAGGAAAAGAACAAACAGGCTTGTCGCAAAAAGAGCAGCAAGATTTAATACGCGAGTTCACGCTTGGAAACATCCAGGTCCTAGTGTCTACATCAATAGGTGAAGAAGGCCTAGACATTCCAGAAGTTTCTGCAGTTATTTTTTACGAGCCTGTTCCAAGTGCAATAAGAAAAATACAAAGAGCAGGAAGGACAGCTAGATTGAATAAAGGAGAATTAATCATTTTAATGACTAAAAAGACAAGGGATGAAGCATATCATTGGGCTGCATTTAATAAAGAAAAAAGAATGTATAAAGCTCTAGAAAACATAAAAGACAGTTTAACATCAAAAAATCAAGAAAAATCACAAAAAAATTTAGAAAGTTTCAAAAAATGAACATTTTATTCATAACAAAACCTTGGAGATTAAATCTCAAAGACAAAATAATGCTTTCAAGGAAAAAATGTTGTCCTAGACATTGGTTTCCACATAAAATTCCATACATTACAAAGCCAATAACAAATGAGCCTTGTCATTTTCATACAAGAAAATGGAGAATGATCCACCATATTGCATTTTGCAAATTATTTTGTCCGCATTATCAATGGATGATAAAAGAATATAACAAAAGAAAAAACAAAAAATAAAATGCCACTCTTAGAAATTTTTCAAAAATCAGAAAAACAAATAAAAAAAGAAGAAAAAGAAGAAAAACCAAAGATAATAATTGACATTCATGAAAAAAATTCTTTAGTTGTTTCTGAACTTATTGAACTAGGTTGTGAAATTGAGTTTCAAAAGCTCGAGGTCGGAGACTATATTGCTGATGGCTTTTTAATAGAAAGAAAGACTGCAAAAGATTTTCTAAGCAGTATGATAAACAAACGTCTTCAAACACAATTATTAAGTCTAAAAACTCATGAAAATTCTGTTTTAATAATAGAAGATTTTGATGAACGCTACGAGACTAACATAAACACAAATGCAATCAGAGGATTTCTTATGTCTGTATTGTTTGATTTTAAAATTCCAATAATATTTACAGAAGATTATCAAGATACTGCTCATTATCTCTATTTGCTAGGAAAAAGCAAGAGAAAAGGAGATATCTCCATAAGAGCAAAACGCAAAACACTAAACAAGAAAGAAAAAATTCAGTTCATCCTAGAGGGCTTCCCAGGCATAGGTCCTAGTAAGGCAAAAAAACTAATCAAGAAATTTAAAACAATTAAAAATGTAATAAATGCCTCTACAGAAGATCTCCAAGAAGTCCTTGGAAAAAAGACCGAAGACTTTCTTAAGCTTATTGATTAGGTTCAAGAGATCTGGTGGAACTACATCTTTTATCATCTCTGTGTTGCCAATAAGGAATCTCTACACTCTTGTATTCTTCACAATCACTTAAAGGCACATCTCTAGGTATTACTTTAAAATGGCCATCTCCATTGGGTTTTTCAGAAACTTCATAAATAAATGCTCCTCTTGCAGTTATCTGTACTTTACTTCTATAAAAAAAACCTGTTAAATCTGCCCCAGAATCTATGTCTTCTTTTAATGTGCGATTTTTTATATTGCTCATTAAAATAATGTAAAACTCTATTTGTTTATAAACACAATGGTGGTAAAAAATATATTATTCAAAACCGAAAATATATAAATCCTAGATTGTTAATAAATAGGGTATATGTTTTTCTCATAAAAGTTTTTTCTCGAATAAAATCTCATAAACAGGGCCTTTTGGCGTCAATGTTGATTTTTTTAAATAGATTTTATCAATCAAAAAACTGACTGGATTTACTTTAATTGTCTTCAAAAACTCCAAGAACTTATCTCGATCTTTAACACCGCGAATTCTTGCAATAGTTAAATGAGACATAAATCTGTTTTCTTTTCCAAACAAATCAGAAAGCGCTTCATCAACATCCTTTTGTAGCTCAACAATCTCTTTTCCTGTAACTTTCAACCACACTATTCGTAAAAAAGTCTCAGAAAATGTTCCTATGTCAGAAAAACTAGCATTAAACTTCTTTACTTTCAATTTCTCAAGATTTTTCTTTACTTCTTCAATCTTATCCTCGGAAATTTCACCAAGAAATTTTAAAGTTAAATGAAGATTTTCAGGCAAAGTATGCTTTGCATTAATTAACCTAGATCCTTGAATTTCTTTATTTATTCTTTCAACTTCCCTAATAGCTTCATCATTGATTTTAACACAAACAAATGCTCTTGTCATCCTATAAAAACTCTCCAAGCATTTTTGCTGCTAATTTAGTTGTAATTCCATTGTCTTTGCTAGGATTTACTTCAACTATATCCAATGCTTTTAAATTCTTAAGCAAAGCAAGTCTAGAGAAAATATAGATAGCCTCACGACTGGAAACTCCGCCAGGCTCATTATAACCTGTTCCAGGAGCAAAAGCAGGGTCAATAAAATCAATATCTAAACTAACATAAAGATTTTTTCCATTTGAAAATTCCATTATCGTATCTGAAACATCATGTAAATTCAAAAGCAGGCTGTTTATATTAATCATTTTGATTTTATTCTCTTTCAAGAACCTAGTTTCTTCAATATCAAAATTTCTAGCACCAACAAGCATGATATTTTCAGGAGGAAAACCACTGGATATCAAAGCACGAAGCCATTCTTCATGACTTGGTTCTTTCATAGGCTCCATTAAATCAGGATGAGCATCAAAGACAATTAAACAACAATCTTGAAAATTATCAAGAAAGGCTTTACAAAGAGGAAAACTTATACTATGGTCTCCTCCTAAAAAGACAATTTTATCTTTTAAATTAAAAAGTTTCATTGCATTATCATAAATCAATTTTTCCTGGTTTGCTATATTCTCCATATCAAGTTTTATCTCCTCAATTTTCAAATTTTCAGGAGAAACAGATCTTAAACTCTCATTACTTCTGATTTCTTTAAGACTTTCAAGTATTTCATTTGGTGCTAGGTCACATCCTTTAGTTTTGCCAAGGCCATTTATACCTGGAACTTTGCAAATAATCATAAAAAAACAAGAAATCACGCAGTTAATAAATTTTCCTATGCAGGAACAAGTGCAAAAGTAGAATGCTTAGGAAGTTTAAAATTCTTAACATCACTAAATTTAAGAGCATTAATCTTATCGTCAAATTTATAATATTCTTCTGCACCTTTACCAAGATCTTCAAGAACCAAAGAGTTCATTACATGCATAGAATCTTCTTCAGAAATCTCCCTTAAACCAATCATTTGCTCTTTAACTTCGTCAAAATCTTTTTGCTTCATCTTACTGAGATCTTTAAATCCTTTTAATATCAATTTTTTGACAGTAGCTAAGTTCTCTTTTACAGTACCAACGTAAATAGTAGAATATCCAAAATTTTTTTCTGCTAATATGTCTGATTTGACTGCATAAGCCAATCCTCTCTTTTCTCTTATTTCAGTGTTCAAGACAGAAGACATGCCTCCTCCAAGATAAGTCAATACAAGATTGTAAAGATGTCTTTTATCATCTCCGGCAAAAGGAGAATGATAACCAAACACAAAATGCGCTTGGTCTAAGCCTTTTCTTTTCTCAACTTCTTCTTTATTGCTCTTTTCTATCTTAACTTCTTTTAATTTGCCATTGCATTTTGGGAATTTGCTTGCAAAATCACATATTTGATCAAAATCAGCATTTCCAACAACACAAACTGTTGTCTTATTTCTATAATTTCTATGATAACTATCAACCAACATTTGTCTAGTCATATTTCCGACGCTATTCAAGTTGCCACCAACAAACATTCCAAAGGGTTTTTTGTAAAGAATATCTTTAATGACTTCATGAACATGATATATTGGATTGTCTTTATACATTCTTAGTTCTTCCATAATGACTTTTTTTTCTTTTTCAAATTCTTCTTTTAAAAAGCTAGGATTAAAAAATACATCAGATAAAATGTCAAAACCAACATCAACGTGTTTTGGTGGAAGTTTAGCAAGAAAACTAGTGACTTCTTCAGAAGTATATGCATTAATTACACCGCCTCGTTTTTCAATTTCTCTTGCAATCTCGTCACCTGTCCTTGTTTTAGTTCCTTTAAACACAAAATGCTCAATAAAATGAGAAATTCCTTTTTCTTTTTCAGTCTCAAACTCTGCTCCATTATTCGTCGTTATAGACAAAGAGACAACTGGAATATTTCTTTTTTCAAATAAAACAGTAACATTATTCCCCAATACCTTTTTTTGAAATTCATTCATTTTCTTTTATCCCCTATTATTCTATTTCTTTTATATCTAAAAAATGTCTGTATTTGCCTTCACTATACATATCAAATTCTATTTTTATTTCTTTCTTAAATTCAGGCATGAACAAAACAGCTGTTTCAAAATCTCCTCCTTCTCCAGTAATATCAAATTTATACTCTTCAGAAAGTTTTTTTATTTCCTTAATATCATTTTTATCTATAATTTTACCTATAAATTTTTTTGGCAGACCTTCGCATGCAATTTTAGTCATAATCACCTTAAAGTCTTCTTTTAAAAGTTCTTCCCACAATTCCTCACCATTATAATGCCATAAAGGGGCAAATATTTCCAAACCAACTGCCTCAGCCACTTTTCTTATTCTTCCTCCTTGATAATTACTAGCAATCCCTCCAACAACAAGAATTTCTGCCTGTCCTTTAATCTCTTCTAAAAGCTCTTTTAGGTTTCCTACTTCATCTTTCTCGCCAATTCCTGTATTTTTCGTTTTCAAGGCAAAACCAGCTTCTTCTGCCTGTTTGTTAAGAAGTTCTTCATTAGGAGTATGGAACATCCAAGCATCCTGCCCTGCAGGAAAGATAGTAAGAAGATACTGCACTTCATAGCCTGCTTGAATTGCTTTATGCAAGGCTAAACAAGAATCTTTTCCACCTGAAAACAATGCTACTGCTTTTGCCATTATTAATCACATATACCTCACCAAATAAATCTTTATAAATTTAATAGCCATTTAAGAAACATGGGATTCCTATCAATTAACAGCCAAGATCCTACAAAACAACATAGAGAAGATGGTGAAGCAGATTATGTTGGAGCTTGGGCAGCTGTTTCCTTTGAAGAGATTTTACAAGAGATAAAAGAAAATCGAAATTCTCGAGATAGTTTTTTTGATTTGTTTGTCAAAGAAAGAATTCCTTTGCCAGGCAACAGAGGCCAGGCAATTCAAGGAAGAATTATAGATGGGAATGGAGGAGCAGAGTTTGAAGGAATTGAATCAGAAGACGCAATTGAATTTACAAAAAGATATTCAAAACAAGCAGTATCTCGTGGAGGGGCACCAGAAGCTCTTAAATATAGAGGGGTAAAAGCAACAAAGTCAATTGGAGGCAAAGGAGGAGAGTGGTATTATACTTATGCTGCAGGACTTATTAGACAAAATCCAAGAATTGTTTTGCCATTTATGATGATCTCCACAGTTATGAGATGGAGAAATAAAAGAGATTAGCCTTATCTTTAATTTTAAATAATCAAGAATTCTATTAAGATTATGCCAGCAAATGTATCATATGAATATGCTAATGCAGAAAAGAAATATTATGCTGCAAAAAACGACGAAGAAAAGCTAGCAGCTCTAGAGGAGATGATTTCTACAATGCCTAGTCATAAAGGCGCTGAAAACTTGCGTGCAGATCTTCGTTCTAGATATAAAAAACTAAAAGAAAAGATAGAAAGTCAGAAAAAACACGGAAAAGGCAGAGGAAAGCCAGGAATTAAAAAAGGTGAACTGCAGGCAGTGCTTATTGGATTAACAAATTCTGGCAAATCTAGTCTAATATCTATTTTAACAAATTGTAAACCGCAGATTTCCCCTGTAAAATTCACAACAAAAACAATAAATTTAGGCACTTTAGATTATGACAGTGTTAAAATACAAATTATCGACGAGCCTGCCATAGAATCAGAATATTTTGATCAAGGCATAGCAAATGACGCAGATACGCTTCTCATCTTAATTTCTAACTTAGATGAGTTAAAAGAAATAGATCCTTTCTTAGTAAAATCAAAGGGTGAGAGAATTATTGTCTTAAACAAAATAGATTTGCTAAATAATAATGAAAAAAGAAAATTAAAAGCCCAATTACAATCAAAAAAATATAATTTTGTGGCTATTTCAACAAAAACTCAGGAAGGCATCAAAGAATTAAAAGATAAACTCTTCAAAAGTTTTCATGTAATGAGGATTTATATGAAAGAGCCAAGAAAAGAACCAAGTAAAATCCCTATGGTCTTAGAAGAAGGCGCAAGTGTAAAAGACGTCGCTGAAAAGATAAAACACGGCCTCTCAAGCCAAGTGGTAGAAACAAAAATCACAGGGCCATCAAGCAAATTTCCAAATCAAAACGTGGGCCTCAGCCATATAGTCAAAGATAAAGATATAATTGAATTCAAAATCAGGTAATTACTTCCAATTTTCTCTGATTGGCCGGATAATTTTCTCTAAATATTCTGTAACAGCGTTTTTTAGATCAAGCGGGTGCACTTTTCCAGCAACATAGGCCTTTTCCAGATTTTCATAACTATCAAAATCAATATTTCCTCCAAATTTACTAGGCCTCTTTATCTCAAACTTCTTTATCCTCGGAAAAATAATAAATTGTGCAATCTGTAAAATAGGATTTTCTTTTGCATCTTTCTCAGGACAATACGCTCCTTTAACTGTTTTCTTTATTTCTTCGTAATTATCTGTAACAGATATGCCAGATCCTGGAATTGATTTTGACATTTTTTGTCCAGGACCTTTCAAAGAAGTAATCAAAGGTGTATGCAATGCGACAAAATCATATCCAGTTATATCTTTCATATCTTTTCCAATCATATGCACTTTTCTTTGCTCAAGACCCCCTTCAGCAACATCAACCCCAAGGTATTTAATATCAAGAACTTGCATTATTGGATAAAGCAGTTGAGAAATTGTTGCATTTTCAACATCTCTTGCAATTCCTTGCATGCTTCTTAATCCTCTATGGATTGTTGATTTTTGAGACATTCTAATAACATCAAGAATATATTCTTTCTTGAATTGAAAACTAGATCCAAGAACAACTTCTGCTTTGAATCCAATAGCCTTGATAGTCTTTTTCCAGTTGTCAACTTCTTTTTTTAGTTCTGCTTCTGTGCCTTTTTTGTTCAAAAATGCATGAACGTCTGCTAATAATATCTTGACTTTAAATCCAACCTTGGCCAAATCCATTAATTTTGTTATTGTAACAAAGTGTCCTAAGTGAAGAGGTCCAGAAGGTTCATATCCGCAATAAACTACTGGCTGTTTCTTTTTCTTTAGTAAACTCTTAAGTTCATCTTCTGTGACTATTTCAACAGTATTCCTCTTTATCAAATCTAATTTTTTATTAATATCCATATACACTCCAGCAAATAAATATTATTAAAGCTTTCTCTGGTCATAAAAACATGGCAAAAAAGAAGAGAAAGAAGATTAAAATCAAAGGAAAAAAGAAAATAAAGTTTGAATTAACTACATTACAGCTTAAAAAAATCTCATTTTTTCTAACATTAGTAGGAATTTTGATCATTTTTCTTATTTCTACGTTTTTAGGACCAAAATCCATAGACGGTTGTGAAATAGAGGATATAAGAGAGGGGAAATATGTTGAAATTTCAGGGATAATAACAGATGAAATTGACCTGGCAAAAGAGTTTATGCTTTTCAAATTAGAAAATAACAGTTGTGAAGTAGACATTATCTGCACTTGTGTAAGAAGTCTAGAAGACCAACATGTCATAGTTCAAGGAAAAATCCAAAGTTACAAAGGAAAAAAGCAGATCCTTGCAGAAAAAATAGAAAATGGTTGATATTTTATTGTTAATTTTACAAATTCTAGGTGCTTTGTTAGTTGGAATCTTGTTTGGGATCCTGACAGGACTAATTCCAGGCATACATATTAACACAATTGCTATATTTGTCGTCGCTATTTCAATTTATCTAACACAATATCTAGATCCGCTTTTACTTGCTTGTTTTATTGCATCAATGTCAATTACTCACACATTCCTTGATTTTATTCCAGGTATTTTTCTTGGAAGTCCAGATGAAGACACTGTTTTAAGCATTTTACCAGGTCATTCTATGCTATTAGAAGGCAAAGGATATCAAGCAGTTCGCTATACTTTATATGGTAGCTTGCTTGGATTGTTTATTGTCTTAATTTTAAGTCCAATATTCATCTGGTTATTACCTCATTTTTACATTTACATCAAATATTCAATCTTTTATCTTTTAATTCTTGCTTCTTTATACTTATTATTTAGAGAAAAGAACAAAGTTCTTGCTTTTGTTGTGTTTTTTCTTGCGGGTTTCATAGGAATTTCCACATTTTCATTTCATTTACGAGAATCTTTACTACCAATGCTTACTGGATTGTTTGGTTCATCGTCGTTAATCCTAAGCATAATGAAAAAACAAAAAATTCCAAAACAAAATACAAAAAAATTCAAATTAGGCATAAAAATAACTAGTTGGTTAAAGATAATAGGAGCAACAACACTTGCTTCATCAATCTGTTCGTTTCTTCCTGCCTTAGGTTCTGGACAAGCGGCTGTCATAGCAAGTGATTTAACAAAAGAAAAGAAAAAACACGAGTTTCTAACACTATTAGGAAGCATAAATACAATAGTTATTGGTCTTAGCATCATTGCTCTTTATAGTTTAAACATAAAAAGAACAGGTTCAGCTGTTTCTATCTCTCAAATTCTGCCAGAATTTCCTCTTTACTACATTTTCATTCTCATTGGAGTCATGTTCGTCGCTGGAATATCAAGTTTTTTCCTAGGATCAATACTTTCAAAGTTTATTTCAAAAAAAATTACTAAAATAAATTACAAATATCTCTCCCTAGGTGTCCTAATTTTCCTTGCCTTGCTTGTTCTTGGCTTTTCAGGGCCATTTGGCTTCATAATTTTCCTTGTTTCAAGCTCTCTTGGGGTCTATACAATCCTTAGTGGCGCCAGAAGAACATTATTAATGGGTGCTTTGATGATTCCAACAATCTTATTATATCTTCCTTTATAATAATATTTTAATAATAAGACAAATTACTAATAAAATGAATAAAGAAGCACAATATCTACATGAAGCAT
>WOR8_10007043_pt1 | contig 10730 bp, 9 predicted proteins | sample DeeMarSeWOR38_10_FD_19890 | JGI IMG/M metagenome (IMG submission 19890)
CTGGTAGCTAGCCTGGGATTTATACCAATGGCCTTTAACACGGGCCCCGGATCGGAGGTTCAGAGACCACTGGCAACCGTAGTTATCGGTGGACTGGTTACTTCCACTTTACTAACGCTTATGGTGCTTCCTAATATTTATTACTGGATGGAAAAAAGGAAGCATAAAAGACCGGGATGAATGTATAATTAATACTGGTGGAAAGTCTGGGAAACAAACTCAAGGACCTCCGGCAATGATTCACGCCAGTAGGTCCAGGTATGGCTTCCGTTACGAACCCTGAATTCATGAGGTATTTCCTTTTTCCGCATGGCAATATGAACCAGGCTGTTCCCTTCATATAGGAAATCATCATCACCGCAGTCAATATACCAGCGAACCGATTTCAGTTTTTCAGGATCGGTATTCTCAATTAAGGAGAGAGCGTTGTGTTTTTCAAAATACTCGCGGAGAAGGGATTCATCATAATCATTGTCACCCCTGGCATACCTATCCTTAAATGCTTCGAAGCTAAGCGAGCCTGTGGATGCACTCAGCGGGCAGGATGAAGAAAACATGTCAGGACGGTGAAGTGCATACATAAATGATCCGCCGCCACCCATTGAAAGTCCGGCAACCGCACGGTAACGTTTTTCACCCTTGATCCTGTAAGTTGATTCGACATATGGTACCAGTTCCTCAAAAAAGAAATCTTCATATCTCCATTCATTGCCTACATTATTAAAGTAGCCGCGAACACCCGTATTGGCATCCGGCATAATGATTACCATGGGAGTTGCCTTACCTTCTTTTATGGCTTTGTCAGCTATATGTAAAACTTCACCGAACTGAATCCAACCGGTCTGATCGTCTCCTCCTCCATGCAGAAGATAAAGTACAGGATATCTCCTTTCGGATATCTCATAATCAGGTGGCAGGTATACAGCATATTTACGATCACCATCCAGTATATCACTTTTAAGTGAAAGGTTATCATAAACTTTTCCTGTTTGAGCGGAAGTGAAAATTGAAATAAAAAGACTGATAATAGTAAAATACAAATATTTCATCTCGTTCTGGTTTTAATTAATTGCTAATGTCAATAAATATGAAATTATTCTTCGTTTACTCGCTCCCTCCAACCACAATCACTGTCCGCTCGTGAGCTCGCCCCGAAATATCGGGGCTCGGTTCTCGTTCCTTACGCCGTGTAACGCCTCTCAGTTTTTCAACCACTTAGGGTTTAGTTAAGACTTTAGGTCTGGCGCACTATTTCTGTTCTGTATTCAGTGGTTGCATGGATTCGTTGTAGAACCTGTATTGCAGCTCCATGATATCATCATTCTCCTTGAGATACCTGATAAGCTCAACCAACTGGTCAGAATCAGATTTAAAATATAATTCACCTATTCTTTCATCCACCCGGCTGCCATCACCTGCATAATGGTTCGGGAACCTGGCATACCACCAGATACCGGTATACCCGAATGGCACAGATAACCTTGCCTGGTCTGTACCCGACTGGCTCGCAGCCCTGTCAGCATGAACAAGATCGGGGTGAATGGCATATACCATTGATGATTCATCCTCGCCGGCGTGCATGTCTGGACCGGTCTTTTTCAGTTTAGCTACTTCATTTATGGTTTCCTGACCTGTTTCGGGTTGAAAAAGAATGACAGCATAATCCTTCTTTAAAGCCAGCTGAGACTGGCAAAAGAATGGCAGGAAACTGTTATTACCACCATGCCCGTTCACCAGGATAATTTTATTAATACCGTTACGGTGCAGTTCATCACAGGTTTCCTGTAACATTTTCCACATGAGTTCATTCGAATAAGCTACCGTTCCGGGCTGATGTTTGGCTTCAAAGATCTGGCCGATATAATAGGGAGGAAAAACCAGGCAATATTCCTTTTCAGCAGCCCTGGTGGCAATTTCACGCGCCAGAATCAGATCAGTGCCCAGTGGCAGATGAGCGCCATGTTTTTCCAATATTCCAAGAGGTATAATACAGATTTTACCCGACATTTCAACAGCTTTAATAAAATCAGGGGCCGTAAGTTCATCCCATTTCACACTTAAGGCTGACTCTGCCGGTGTCTGTCCATATAAATAACAAACGGGTAATATTAGAAATGCGATAATTATCATTCTTCTGATTAATGTAGAATAGGGTTTCATGATCATATGATATTAATTAATTAATGTATCTGATCTGGCCAGCAAAGATTTAAACCCGGGGTCATCCTGAAGGTCTTTAAAAAGTGGATGATATTTCACATCCATCCGGCCATAGCCTCTCTGTAAGGCACTCCCGATAAATTCAAGGGCCTTGTCCTTTTCACCAAGAATCAGAAATAACTCACCATACATGAATGCAGATTCCGGGAACTGATCAAGGGGATTATCAGTGATTTCACACTTATCTAAATAATAGTAGGATGAATCTGTAATGCCCATAAGCCCATAATAGGTAGCAACACTTCGATAATTAGGATAATCCGGATTTTCCAAAACATGTGCAATTGCTTTTCTGAAATATTCATTAGCCCGTTCTTTATCCTCCATTGAATAATAAGCCCATCCGGTCAGACCATACAGTGCAAAATATTCGGGATTATATTCAAGCGCCCTGATATAATACCGGGATGCAGATTCATAATCACCCTTGTAAAAGTAGCAGGTACCGATATTCTGAAGAATATGTGACTGAGTGCTGTCAATTGCATTAATTTTTTCAAATGTTTTCAGGGCCTCATCGATATTTCCCATTCCATATTGACATAAACCCAGGCCATAAAGAATTGTAAGGTGACCTGGTGCCAGCTCACCTGCCTTTTTCATTTCCCTCGTAGCGTCAGCAAACCTGTTATCAGAGTAATAAAATGCTGCAAGCTCATAAATTGACACATAATTTTCCGGATTAAGTTTAACAGCTTTAAGATAATTTTCTTCAGCCAGTTCAGAGTCACCCTGAAGGCTGTAGAAATAACCCAGATCAGCATATAACCTTGGATTCAATGAATCAATTTTTGTTGCTAACCGGTACAGGCTATCGGCTGCCTGGTATTCACCTTTTTCAACGAGGCCGCCTGCGTAAGTTCTGATTATTTCCGGATCATCTTTGTTCAGATTACTGGCTTTGAGACTATAATCTAATGCCTCCTCAATATACCCGGGGACATATGAAAAATGATATTTGAGGATATTTGCAGCAGCAATTCCATTATATGCAAGGGCAAAAGCTGTATCTTTTTTAATTGCCAGGTTAAAAAGGTCAATTGCGGTATCCAGATCCTCGAATCGTTCTATCCCTTCACGCAGTATTCCTTTCCCGATCAGGTAAAGCTCGTTGGCTTCAAAAAAATCAGAACCGGAATCAGTCACCTTGCTTTCAGTCAGTGCGGCTATATCCAGTCCGAGCATATTAACTATTACCTTGATAGCCTCATCCTGCAGAACAAAATTATTCTCTTTCCTGTAATCCAGTTTTTCTGATTTTAGCAGCTGTTGTTTTTTTGTATTAATCAGGTTCAGAATAATCCTTCCTGTATTACCTTCCATCTGTATGCTTCCCGAGATAACCATTGTTGCCCCAAACATTTTCCTGGCTTCCATGGCAGTAATTGATTCTACTACTTCACTGGCTGGGATGACGGAAAATATCTGCTGTGAATTACCGATTTTTGTTAACATGTAAGTCAGGGTTTCGACAAGACCACTGGCAAGAAAGTTAAGGTCAGGCTGATCACCTATAATCTTAAGAGGCAACACGGCTATTGAACTCTTTCGTACTGTGCCCAGTGGTGAAGCATCTCTTTTGAATACCTTCGGATACAGAAGTATGCCGACAACAATAATTAGAATTCCAATAATTATATTACTGGTTTTCTGTCTATTTTGGGCCTTTTCATCGAACAGTATTATCTGTTCGTCTGCTTCCAGAGTATCGGTTTTGACTATACCTCCCGGGGTAATATCATAGATCCATGAAATAATAACAGTTATTACAGCTCCGACAATCAACAGATATAATATGAGATTTACGGACCAGTCAGGGAGGCCCAGTCGAGGGATAATAATATCAGCTGCTTCAAGTATTATAAAAGCTGTTCCGGCATATATTGCCAGCACCCTGTGTACTTTTCGCCTTTTAATTTCTCTCCAGAATCTTATGATAAAATTGGGTTTTGAGGACATAGGTGTTGTGTTGAGATACCTAAATTTAAAAAAATCAATTAAGAATGCAGGATTACACGCGAAATAATTTATTGCAATGTTCTTTGTTCAAAGAGAAATTATTCGATCGCGCTGATGCTGTTTGAGTCAAGCATTATACTTTAGTCCACAGGTGTGACTGTGTCTATTATTATTCATCCCCGATGAATTACATTGAAAGGAAAGGAGCACCTGCTATGTTTTGTATTTGTGTTCACCTCCCGGAATGATCAATGATATCTTTTGGCACAAGATTTGAGCGATACAAATTGTTAATATAAATAGTTCTTAAAACCATAACAATGGGTAAGCTGAACTTGACTGTGATGCTGGTGGTAATGGTGATATTCTTTTCATCGTGTGAAGAACTGGAGCTTGGTGAAGAAATCACTGTAAAAACCGGTACGAAATATAATATCAGTTGGAATTTATCATTCAACATAGACAGCATTAATGAGTATCGTTGTCCTATTGGGGTAATGTGTTTCTGGGCGGGCGATGTAGATCTGTACTTTAATTTTAACAACGGTGATACTTATGATACACTGAACCTGAATAACCACAGAACCAATCCTTACTATATATCCGGGTATACTATTGAGATACTTGATGTGAATCCTTATCCAGAACTTGATAAGGTAATTGATCCAGAGGATATTACTATTAACCTTCGAGTTACAAAAAACTGATATTTACTATTGTATTCAACGTTTTATAAATACGAAATCCCCACCTTCGTCACCGACATTCTGAATAACTCCGAACATTGGAACAGTTGGGCTGTTATTCATAACTGCCGTTTTGAAACTGCTGAATAAAAGCTCTGAGGTAAGGAAATCTTCCTCATTATCTTCAAGCCGTTTAATCAGGTATTTAATAAAAACACTTTCATCAGGTACTTCCCCCAGATTTCCGCTGGTCATTGCCTTTCTGCTTGGCAGCTCATACAGTTTCTCGATGCCCTGTGGAGCTTCCTCAAAGGCTGCCCTTGTTTTAAAAATTGCCCCACTGAAACAGGCGTCGGCAATAAGAAGAGTATGTTTGGTTTGAATGCTCCCTATGAAGTCCCTGAGGGTGCTGTTCCTAAACCAGTTAACAGTGCTGACCCTGGTAGCATCCGCCGGGAACCAGTAACCAACATTGCCTTGCTTGTCCCAGTAGCCATGCCCTGCAAAAAATATAAGAAGGTTATCATCAGATGTCAGTTCCCGTGAAAATTCATCCAGTTTGATAATTATTTCACTCTGTGTAGGATTTTTCAGTAGACAGATATTATCATTATCGAAAGTGTATTTAGTCGAAAGCACATTATAGAGATGTTCAGCATCTTTAATGGGATTATCGAGGTCTGTTATTTCATCACTCGTGTAATCATTAACTCCTATCAGAAGGGCATAATATTTACTCCTGTATATGTCAGATACCCCGGGTGCTTCAACAGAAGCGTCATCTGCCGAGCAGTTTATTACAATATTTATCTCGGACATCTTTCCCATCTTGTTGACTGTTAAGAGATTAACGGGATTGGCACCTCTTACCAGGTTCATCTTGCATTCGAAAATCCCGGCTTCGGAAAGGGTAATCCAGTTTTTGTTAACCATAATTGCACCTGTGCCTTCAGGATCGGTAACGCGACCAATGAGAAAAATAGTGCTTTTGTTGTAATTTATTATTCCATCCCGATGGGCAGGTGACAGTATTTCAATAACTGAATTTTCCGGAATCGATGGATTGATGTCAGGTATTTCAACAACTTCATGTCTTTCATCAGGTTCTTGCTGTTTAATAGCCTTAACGGTAGTATCAGGTTGTTGACCGGACAGTTTTTGTTTAGCAAGGCTCATAGGAAATGATTCATCAATGCCTGAAACAGCCCATAGTTCAAGATTTTCAGAAAGCAGACTGGCAGAAATAAAATCTGCCTTTTCCGGGCTGAAGTCAACTGAGAGAATAATCTGTCCCTGTCTTTCAGATTGCAACAGCTTTATACCGGAAGCAACATCCCATAACATTATAAGCCTGTCGTGGCCTCCACTTAAAAGATATTTTCCATCTGGGCTGAAATCTATAGTCTGGACCCAGTCCCTGTGTCCTTTCAATGAATGAATTACACTCAGATCAGAAGTCTTGCTTATTATAATCAGATCATCATCTCCGCAGCTTGCAATCATGTTGCCATTGGGACTGAATTCCACATCCCTTATCCAGCCTGAATGAACCTGTTCTGATCTGAGGATACTACCATTGGCAACATTCCAGATAATAATCCTTTTGTCAGCACCTGCAGAAACTAGAAGTGAACCATCGGCGTTAAAGCTTACAGCATTGACTTCATTTTTATGGCCTTTCAGCTCGTATATGGAATTTTTATTCTTAACATCCCATATCCTTATTGTCCCGTCGGCACTCCCTGAAGCAAGAAGCCGGCCATCAGGATTCAGTGAAAGAGATTTAACGGCAGCCCTGTGACCGGTAAGAGTAGCTGAAATATTTGAAGTTAAGGGATCCCAGATTGTTATATCGTTATCTTCTCCGGCTGATACCAGGACATTATTCTGATCATTGAAAACAGCTGTATTCGGACGTTTTTTCAATCCGGCCAGAGTTTTGAAGATGATCCCTGTCTCTGCATTCCATACTAATATATTATTATCAGAACCGGACGTAATTATGTATTTCCCGGTGGTATTAAAATGAGCGTCATATATCTGGTGGTTCGTTTCATTGAATGTCCGCTTAATATTAAAATTGTACTGTGCGTTCAGAGGAAATACCAGTAAAATTCCTAATGAAACAAGTAAACATTTCAAACGCATTATCATAGCTTTTTTGACTTCAAAAAGTTTAATTGTATCCCGGCCTGTAAGAATACAGCATTAAAATTCTCCGTAAGAAGAGGATCCTCGAAATTTTCTTCTTTTAACAGAATCAGGGAATAACCCAGCCTCATAAAGAGGCTGTATTTATCTCCGGGGTTGTATTCAATGCCCACACCCGGGATAAATCCGATACCATTATTATATTCAAGAAATGGGCTATAGGGTTCAGTATCGTCAGGGGAGAGCAAATCAAGTTCTTTCATATCATACCACCAGTTATCGGCATAGTATGCTTTGGTATGATTAAAATTTAAACCAGCAAAAATGTACGGATTCCATTCTTGACCCGGAGAGATATACATCTTTATTATTACTCCAGCGCTGAAGTTGAAAAACTTAAGCTCATTATAGCCATCTGTAAGAACCTCCTCTGTTACAGGATCCTCTATTTCGTAAAATAACCATTCGTTATCATCATCCACGTATTTCCATTTCCACGAATACATTATCCCTGAATAGAACATTGCTGAAAATTGCCGGCTGATATTATATTGAAGACCGGCATCCACTTTTATACCCGGTTTGTAATGAGGCATTTGCAGTGGAGTATAATCATCTTCCCCTGTTGCATAGCCGAAAGTCTTAAAACCTCCGAAAGAGAGATTTACACTCATTTTGTGCTCAAATTGTGAATAACAGCAAAGAGAAATAAGCATTAACGGGAAAAGAATAATTAACTTTTTCATTGTTTTCAGGATTATTTCAACTTGTTACTAAAGTCTGCCAATCTGGTTTCCAAATCAGAATAAAAAGATAATCAAAATATTAGAAACCTGGAAAATATCTACTGCATTAAAATAAGAAAGCAAGACTTGTTAATCTTTCTTAATATTATTCAGAATGAACGGGTTTTAATTTAATTTCTTAACCTGAAGGCATTTGAGATTTATTGTATTATTTAAAATTGACTTTAAATATATATTTTTATAAATTGCCGTGGGGAAATTTTAAAATTATCGTAGAAAGTAAACTTAACCGGTCCTAATAACAAATTCGAAATATTCTCAAGTTAATATTAAGTTTAATTTAAAATTATCAGGAGGATTTAATCATGATTGGAATGAACTTCATCAGTTTTGTCATTCTATTGGGGATCAGTCTTGTGGTCTCAGTAATTATGCACTACGTATTTAAGTATTACGTCAGGCCGGGTGTGAATTCGTTTATCTCCAAAGTAATTTTCGGATGGATCGGTGCCTGGCTGGGCTCACCTGTATTTGGTCACTGGTTTGGATGGATCAAATATGAAAATGTTTATATTATTCCTGCCATCCTGGGCTCGATTGCATTATTAATTCTTTTAACGGATATAGTAAAATCAGTGAAGGCCGCTTAGTAAAAAGAGGCATTACATTGCAGAGCTTAAATATTTTCCCGGATCCTCATTCAACACAGATATCCGGGTATGGCATTTGTATATCCGCTCCATGCCGGGTACAGTGCAAATGTTCATAATTAGTGCATTTTGCTGATAACCTCCATAGGGGAATACTTACAAAATATTTCCTGTTTATGTATTTTGCATAGCAAAAACAGAAGAATTGAAAAAAGTACTGCTGTTGTTGCTGTCAGTTACTCTGGCTATTGCATCTTTTGCACAGGAGAAAGAAGATTTATTGATTGAGAAATACTGCAATCTGCTGGCTAACCATCTCATGCAAAGAACAGATGGTTACCTTCAGTCTGATACACTGGTTACTCTGGAAAGGGGATGTATTGCTAAAAGTATTTTAATTGGTTTACCAGCTTCTTATAATTTTGATTTAATGAGAATGGATGTTCGCCAGATGACACGGAGTTATCCAGATGTTAGCATTATGAGTTTATGGCAGGAAGGATATGACAGCAGTTATCAGATAGAATTAGGATTACCTTATAATCTAACAGGGATGATCTACTACAGTAGGAAAGTTAAGACAGTGGTAGTTACTATTGCAGAAAAAGCTTCAAGTGATTAGAATAAGTAGAGACGCCAGGCCTGGTGTCTCTACATGTTTTTAACGAGTTGTTCCATTTCTTTACCTATCTGGTCTCTAACTTCACGGAATACATTCATAATTTCTTCTTCTGTGCCGGTTGCTTTCGCAGGATCCCTAAAACCAATATGTATACGATGTTTAACATCACCCGTAAAAACAGGACAGTTCTCTCTTGCACCGTCACATACAGTAATAACATAATCAAAAGAGTCAAGTAAGAGAACATCAACAAGTTTTGGCCTATGGCTTGAGATATCAATCCCGATTTCATTCATAACCTGTATTGCCCTGGGATGTACTTTATCAGAAGGCATGGTCCCCGCACTGAATACATCAAATGACTGATTAGATGATTTCAAAAAACCTTCTGCCATCTGGCTGCGGCAGCTGTTACCTGTGCATAGAACAAGAATTCTCATGGATGAAAAAATATCAACTTTACAATATAAAACAAAACTGCGGGATAAAGGTTTCTAATTTCAGCTCAGAGCACAGAGCTCAGGGCACCCACCTTCGCCCCAAATACTCGGGGCTCCGGCGGGCAGGTAGAGCACAGGGCAGGAGGAACATCTCAACTCCTAAACCACTAAACTACTCAACTCTATCAATAATAATTCAGAAAACATAGTGATACAAAATTAAGTTTTTGTATTTTCCCGGATAATCAAAAACCCGAATCATGTCATCTTCAAAGCTCAACCGCAGGAAATTTATAAAGAGAGCTTCTATGAGTACGATAGGAGCAGGTATGATTTCAGCCGGAACTCTTGCTACCGACAATAAAAACGAAGTCAAGGAACCACCATCAATAAAAGAATACCGCAAATTTGGTAACACAGGTTTCATGGTCTCGGACTTCAGCAGCGGGGCCCCAACAAATGAAGCTGTCCTGAGAGCCTTACTGGAACGGGGAGTCAACCTGATAGATACGGGTGAAACGTATATGAACGGGAACAGTGAAAGAATGATAGGACGTGTTCTGCAGGATTTCGATCGAAGTAAGATATTTATCAACAGCAAACTTTATACTGAAAAAGAATTCCCTTCGAAAAAAGAAGTGCTCGAACGTTCCTACCAGGCCATGGAAAGGCTGCAAACAGATTATATCGATTGTATGCAGATTCACTCGGCGGAGAATTCTGCAATACTGAAAGATGAGTCCTTTCATTCAGCAATGGAACAGTTGAAGGCGGAGGGCAGGATAAACCATATAGGAGTGTCATGCCACGGTAATAACTGGGCCTATGATACCGAGGAGAGCCTCGATACCATTCTGATGTCAGCCATCGAGGACGGCCGGTTTGATGTTATTCTTCTGGCATACAATTTTGTGAATGCCGACATTGCCGAAAAAATACTCGATGAATGTGATAAGAGAGGTATAGCCACAATGATTATGAAATCAAATCCTGTGCATATTTTTAACATTTTCGAAAACCGGATGGGCAGGCTGGAGGAAGAGGGAAAGGAGGCTGATGCCTTTCTGCAGGCATATTACGATAAGTATAAATTAATGGATGAGCAGGCGAAGACTTTCTTTTCCAGGTATGGTATAAGCAGCGACAGCGAGTTGAAAAGCGCAGCTTCAAAATATGTTTTATCCAATCCACAGGCGCATACTATATTATGGGATTTCCAGAATTTTGAAGAGGTTGATAGCATGCTCAGCCTGTCG
>WOR8_10009699_pt1 | contig 10730 bp, 12 predicted proteins | sample DeeMarSeWOR38_10_FD_19890 | JGI IMG/M metagenome (IMG submission 19890)
TCGACACCAATAAACAATTTATTACTTTCCTGAGTCACAGGTTTTTTAACTTCTTCGGGCATTTCTTCCTCCTAGAAAACGTATGGTTTTTCCAATCTTCTTATCTTATCTTGGAGTTTCTTTATCTTCTTATCAATAATTTCTTTACATTTCTTAGGATCAGTACTTTGCTCACATGCCGATAAACCATTTCTTAATGCTTCGATTTGGGAATTTATAGCGTCTACTTTATAATTCAATATACAATCTTTTCTTGCCATTCCTGAATACTTATCACATCCAGTTTCTCTTGCCTGTTTTTCTTTATACTTTTTATATGCCCAATAGGCGATTCCCGCAGCAACGGCTAATGCTCCAGCGGTCATCAAACCTTTTTTACTAAATATTTTTTTAGCAAATCCTGTTAATCCCCGACCTTTAGTCTTTTCTATTTCTCCCTTAATGTAATTATCCATCCGATTAACATGACTATCTACTATTTCTTTTTTCTTTTTTAATTCGTTTATTCTTTTATTATAGGTGGGATCAAAAAGAGGTCCTATGATTCCAAGTTTTCTTAATTCATATCTTTTAATATTAATATCTAATTGTTTAGATTCTTTCTTTTTTCTATATAATTGTTTAATTCCATTTAAGACGTCAACAGAAGCACCTGCTTTCTTTTTCTGTCTTAATTCATATCTCATTTCTCTCTCTAAAGTTTTTAGTCTATTCATACCTGTTGTAATAGAATTTTGTAAATCTAGTTTCTTTTGCTTATTTGATATTTCCTGAATAATATAAGGTTTTATTCCTTCTACTAAATTAGAAGACTCAGTTAAATAATTGGATGTTTCTTTGACATTATTGTTATTTATAGTTTCTTCAAATATGAATTGTAGTACTTCGGATGGAGTTGCTTCTTCGGTGAAGAAAGTGACTAAATTATTCTTCATCTCTGGACTAAAGTTTTTAGTATCTAGATAACATAATATTGTGTCAACACAAGATTCTACAAAGAGATTATCATCAAATTTGTCCATTTTTTGACCTCTTTTCAGTCTTTGATAAAGCAGAGGCAATAGAATCTAAATCAGTAGTTCGATTGGTTTTTTCAGTTTCTATTGCTTTCGTACTAATTTTCATTTTAGAAGAGTCAAGACTTGGGATGAAAACATCGACATCTGCGTCTTCTTTTTGTCTCTTTTTAGAAATCGTTTCTTGAACAATTGGAGTTATTTGAATATTAGAGATTTTAAGACCTAAGTCTTCAATCTGAGACCTTAAAGAAAATAAAGAGTCTACTTTTTTCTCTAAATTTCTAATCTCTTTTAGTAAGTCAGGACCTTTCTTTTCTTTTACTGGTTTTGGTTTTTCTTTTCTCAACGGTACTTCGGGTTCCTTTTCTTCTATTTCTTCCTCTTTATAATCACCCTCAGGTAAAAGCTCAAATCCATATGTTTTGGACATATCCTCTAAAAAAGGTTCACTATCTAAAAGTAATTCATAATCTCCTTCTTTAAATCCACCCATCCTTAAGTCTATTTCTAACTTTTCTAAACTCTCGTCAGTGAATTGTTTAATCTTAATAATACATGGAGTCCTTATATCTCTATTTCTATAATGTAAAAACCCATGCTTAAAAACCTTTAAAATGAACATTCTTTACCTCTAAGTAATAAATTTATAATAATAGAGTTCGATTATCATATCTTTAACTAAAGTGACTCTATCTACCTTTATTGTTATCTTTCTTCCTCCATTAATTAATCTATAATGATCACCATAATTCAATTGTCCATCACTTGAGTTAACATAAAGTAATTCTTTATTTGCTACTTGGACCGGAAGGTCAAAAGTTATGTCTGCAGTAGAGTCTGCTTCAGACTCAGTAACTACATGATAATATCTTGTGTTGAATTCTAAATGGTGTTTCCACATAATATTAGCAGTTGAATCATCAGAACTTAACCACTTAGTCCTCCAACTTTCAATATTCTCAGGGGGACTTTCCTCAGGATAAGCACTATAAGTTGATCCAAATCTAATATTAAAGTAAATACTTCTTACTAAATAGTTAGTATTTACGGCAATATAAACAGGCATTTCAATTTCATATATTAAAGTAGAACTTAATTTGTATTCTGCTAATTTATCAGTTCCTCCATATCTGGCACTTGCGTCAGACATACTTTGAAGATAAAAGATTGGTTTTATCCTACATGGATAAATATACTCATTTGTATTAGTACTTTTAACTAGTTCTTGCTCAACTCCGTATCTTGTCCAATCTAATTGGTAGTTTGCTCCAGTATACTCATTTGAATAATTATAGGTATAAACTTCGGTAGGTAAAATTAAGAAAGTACTAAAAGTACTTGGATAGATTCTTCTTTCATATCCCCCAAAAGTTTGGAGCATAAGAACTCTCATATCCAAGTATTCATAGATAGATCTAAAAAACATTAAAAGTTCTATTTCACCAGTAAATCTGGCGAATACTACATTGATCATTAAATTATTATCTCTATACAAAGGGTTAAATAACTTTGACCCAAGTCCTGCTCCAAGATTAGGATATCGCCAAAAAGATTTTCCTAATCCCTCAGCTGCATTAATTTCTCCGACTGGATTCAAAGCGACCATTGGTAAGATAGGAGTATCCATTTCTCGGTTAAGAGCAGCTTTCTGCTCTAGATATTGGATGGCTTTATCATAGGTACCTATAACTTTTTCTTGAAATCTTGGGTATAGAGTATCTCCAAACCAATTTAGAATATCTCTATAAAAATCCCCAAAACAATTATGAATGAACTGATAGTGATGTACATTTGTTGGCATATTCTTTAACCTATTCTATAGTAATACTATCGTTAGTTGGAAATTTATTTAACTCATAAATTTTTCCATGAGTTCTAGTGTCCTCATAAAAGTCATCCAAAAGTGAGATAGACTTACTGGTAGCTATCTGTAAACCAGTAGTTCTAACTATTTTTTTACCAATTTTAGTGTTAATATTTTGTCTCTCCGCAATAACAAAAATAAAGTCTTGATATGAAGAGTCTAAACTAAATCCAAATAGAGATAGAGTATCGTTGAAAACTTTGTCATCTACTTTAAATCTATCTATTATAATAACTTCATTAAATAGTTGGACTACATAACTGCATAATTCATCTTTTAATTGTTTAAACTGATTTGAAATATCGAGAGAATCACTTCGGAAAGAGTATAACTCAATAAAAGTTTCACAAAACTTAGATGACTGTAAATTTTTATACATAGTTATTTTTGAACCATGTATTTGATCACCGCCATTGCTAAAGTTTGGATCAACTTTAAATAACAAAAATGTTGTCTTTTTATGGAAGAAAACTCCAATATCATAAAATCCTCCAGAAAAAGGAATTCTTAAATTATAGCATCTATCAAGTTTTCTTCCTAAAGTCAAAGACATTCTATACCCTTTCCAAACTTCGATATTCTATTTTATATAATCTCTTCTTGTAGAAACTCGTTATAACTACCTTCTATTTCTTGAACTTCCTCGTCTTCAATTTCTAATCCTGAAATAGTTGCTCTAAGATCAGGAATCAAACCATCAGTAAAAGATCGTTTAATACTAGTATAAGTTTGTCTATAAGTACTATATAGTCCAGTCAGGTTCTTTCCAGTTTCAGGATCTTGTGGTTTCCAAAAATATAAAGCTATTAAAATATCATCTCCAAATTCTTGTAGTTTAAATTTGTTTTTATACTTTTTAAAGTCATAAGATTTATCTTTAAACTCAGTGTTGATAATAGTAAGAAATTCATCTTTTAATTCTTGGGGTATTTGCTTATCGTGATTTCTCAGAAATCTTCCTAAATTAGTCTCATTACCTGGAGAAACAGTTAATCCATATAGACTAAGAATTTCTGATTCACAGTCTTCTAATTTCTCATTTTTCAAATCCCCAATTTCAATACGTACTATCTTATTAGTAATTTGTTCATAAGTAAAGTTAGAAATTTGCTCCTTAGTAAGTTTAAAATTTCCAGAACATTTATCCGGTCGATCAATCCATGGTTTATAACCAGATTTAGTAAACGGAGGTAATATTTTAGAAATAATCATTAAAACTTGTTTTTCGTCAATTTCTTTTCCTGTGTGTTTTTTAACTAATTCGTCATATACTTTGAAAACTCCACATTTCTTTAAATTCTTATATCTTTCTAAAACTATATTACACAATGACTCAGGATTCGATCCCATGTAATCACTAAAAGCTAACACATCCAAGAAAAACCTAGTTTGGGTATAAACAAGAGTTTTATTCTCAACTTGATCTGTAGTTAATTGACTCAGTGTGTCTCTAACTATTTTCAAATAACATATAATAGCTGTTAATTCATAAGCTAATTCCATGTTAAATTTTTTAGCATTTTTCCCTTGATAATGCCATACCGTTATAATAGGAACTTGAATATTATTCTTATTCGCAGTTAAATAATTCATATATTTGAAAAAAGAAATTCTTGAGCAATATAATATGTACTTAAGATCTTCATCTTTTATCCCAGGTAGAAACTTTTGGATTTTATCTAGTTCCTTTGTTGTACTATCATATATAAGTAATTTTTTATCTAATGCCCCAAGCAAAGTAAATAATGGATTATTAGAGGTAGAGAGAAAAGCATTTAACTTTTCTAAATAGCTTATATCTCCTTTGAGAATACATTTGGAAAAACTATTATCGATATTATCTATTCTTTCAACTCGTTTTTTTCCTGTTTCTAAATCAGGCATTCCATCTACTGGTTTGGGAATATCCAATTTCATATTATCTATATTATCTTTTACATACTCCCCAAATTTAGAACTAATATTTGAGTCTATTGGCTGTCCTACTTCGAGTTGTTCTAAATGTTCAGTTAATCTATCAAGTATGAGTTGTTGTTTAACAAATTGATCATTGAAAATTTTTTGCATATCTCTTAGTATTCTTATTTGTAAAAAATTGCTACATAAAGATGGATAGTCTTGAGTGAATCTAACAAGCATATTACTTATATCATATAGTCTTTTAGTAGGCATAAATATAAAAGCTTCTTTAAGTCCATCGCATAAGGTCAAAGAAACAGTTTGGTTATCTTCAGCATAAACCACCCTGATTTTCTTTTTTCCATTCATTTGATAAACCATTGGTGCGTCAAGAGGTATATTTCCTCTTTTTCTGCCTTCGTATGATTCGTTTATCTTTCTTATTAATGACTCAATGTCAAACAAAGATAGAGAAAACATTAATCTTAAATTGGGGTTATATATAACAATAGATAATCGGGGACTGCTAAAACCATATTTCTCCGTACAATTAATAGATACTGAGATATGAAGGTTTCTACTTTCGCTAATTTCAGAGTAGCTTAATAGTTCTTGCTCATACCATACTTTTTCATCTTGATATTCCATTGGGTTTTCTCCTTTTATGTTGTTGATTTTGTTAGACCAGATGATATTCGTAATCCCAACAATTGTGTACAGATTTAGTATTTTAGTCAAAAATATTAATTGACCAGTAGGTATAGATATACATATTTTTTTATCATTACTATGTAAAGTTAGAAATCCTTCTTTATGTTTTTTATCTTGGAAAAGAATATCGATTACTTTTTTATTGGCTATTTCATGTGTTACTATAAACTCAGATAGTTCTTCATCGTCAATTGTTTTTAGTCCAAAGTTGATTTTATCAACTAGTTCATTAATGTGATAAGGAGGTATTAGAATAGTTGTTTTTTCTCTTCCTTTTATTGCATTAAATGTTATACATGGATTATTCAATTGCTTAGGATAATTAGGGTTATGACATGCTATCATATCCATTCTAAATTGTTCGTTTTCTTGAATATAGCAAAACATTTCTTGACTATACCATTCATTAGCCATTAATACTTCTCCTTTCATTATGGTTAGTAAATTCGTACTTTTCCCTACACATTTGTTCTTAGTAATTGAGAATCTACTAATAGAAAATAATACATAGTAAAATATATGTATCATATTTTTATTTCAAAAAAGTTATAATTGGGAGTATTTTTTGATACTTTTTCTTTGAAAAATATGCTAAGGAAGTAATTGCTGGTGAGTTTATTAAAGAAAGGATTCTTAGTTATATTTGAGATTATTAGTTCTATAAATAAAGTTTTATTACTTTAGATCATGGGAATAGCATTGAACTGAGCCGTGACCCCCCCTCTCGGATCTAGCATCATAAGAACATTAATGTAGAAATAATAATGTCCTAAAATCTAGGGAAGAGAAAACTACTTTAATTATCTAATTATTTCCCTAAATTTTTATCTCAAACAAGCCTGTGCTCTTCTCTGGCCCTTGGTCGGGCCAATCTTTAGTCTTCAAATCTCTCCCAGCGAAAGGAACTTTCGACTGGGTCCTTGTAGCTTGGATTCTGAGTGAGTAAAATACCTTGTTAATCTCTTTCATATTTACCTCCTTTCTTAGTTAGAATACTAATTAGTTTATCCCTCTCTTATTTTCTAAGGAAAAAAACTTAAGAAACTAAAATCAAATACTTTTTATTTTTGTTCTGAGATCGACAGCACGAAGAACTTTTTTTGATATATTACATATATAATTTAAAAAATTTTTACTATGTTATAAAAAATTTTTTTCTGGAACGGATCTAGAGAAAAAATAGGGTACTTTTTCTAATTTAGTAGGAAATAAAAAAGGCAAGAAAAATGGTAGGAAAATTAAGGAAAAGTAAGTTTTTTATTTTGTTAAAAAACAAAAAAGTTAATAACAATAATAATAAACTTAATTGGGTGAGCAAAAAATGGGTATTACCAACTTAGAAAAAATAGAGAAAAAACGATGTGCCGAATTTTTATTGTGGAGATAAGCTCCGTTGGCCAAACCATTTCTTCTCTAATAATATGTTCTAAAAAAGTAGAGGGAAGAAGAGGATGTCAACCAAAGCCCACAGACTGTGGAGGTCTTATGTAAAAGGAGGACCCTCGGATTGCCATCAAATTTGTCTTTTTCTCCAGAGGTAAATAATTTTCGATATTAATCGAGGTCTCTTGGAGAAAGACGTTTTTAATCTCTTCTTCCCCCATCAGTGATCATAGGAGGCCTATAATCTCGTCAATTTGTTCTAAACTTTTGATTAAAAATTCTGAAAAAAATTTCTCAGGATTCTTTGCTATTTTAGATGATTTGCTTAAAATAACACTTTTTAATTGGTTAAGAAAATTTCTAATCTTTTCTTCTGGAATTCCTGATTCTGTTAACTTTTTCTTTTCTTTAGCCATTGGACACCCTCCAGGAACTGGGGGATGCATGAGGCCGCATTCTTTACATCGTGGTTCCATTTATTCATTCCTCCGCTAATTCAATTAGAACAATTAACTATATATTTGTTCTTATTATTTTAAGTATTTATTATAGATTTATTCTATATATATTAATTACTAGTTATTTTAGAGAGGTTGTCATACTTTTTTAAGACAACCAGAAAGGAGACAGAGTAAAGATGAGGAAAACTATTATATTGTTCATATTCATAATGTTATCCTTTTTTCACTTCTATCTTATGTATTCTGTAAATCCCACCATTGAAAAATACTCTTATTATTCCAACTCCAAAGTAGTTTTTATAAAACCTACTAAAAATGAAGAAAAACCTTCCTACGATATAGTTTTAACATCTTTAATAACCGCTTATAACTCAGAAGAATGTCAAACCGATTCAACCCCATTCGAAGCTGCTTGGGGTGATCGAGTAAGACCTGGGATGATAGCAGTTTCATGGGACCTTCTGGATTTAGGATTTTCCAGAGGAACTAAGGTAGTTATAAAAGGAAAGACTTATACTATCTTAGATAAAATGAATCCCAGATGGAGAAATAAATTTGACATTTGGCATGAGAATAAGGAGGACGCCGTTAACTTTGGAGTAAAGAGATGTAAAGTTTTAGTTAAAGCAAATGAATTTATCATGACTAAACTCGTGGAAAAATACCAGGAGGTACTATCATGGGAAGTTTAATAAAAGTATTACTTATTGGAATATTGGTTTGCTTTATTGTTGATCGAACCTTAAAAGCTCTAAAGTATCTTTGGATAGAGAAGAAATTTCAGCAAAAGACTTTAAATTTACTTCTTTATCTTTGCGTTGGTTCGATTATAGCATTTCTTCTTTTTATTTTTTAGTGACCCCACTACTATCTTCTTGTGTTGTTTCAGAAGAAAAAGTGGGAAAACGGAGAGGGATCCTTTTTTGGATCCCTCTCTCATTGTTTTGTAACAAATAATTGGGGGTATATTTTTTGTTATATTTTTAACTATTTTTTAGAAGGTTTTTGCATGAAAAAAGAATGGAGGGTTTTAACCCAGGAAGAAAAGCAGTTAGTTAAAGATAATCTTACATTAGTATCAAAGATGTCTATTGCTATGAGTAAAAGTATAGCTGCTGTACCTTTAGATGATATCTCATCCTTAGGAATGTTTGGTCTCATAGATGCAGCACAAAAATATGACTATATGAAAGGAGGAGATTTTAGCCTTTATGCCTCAAGTCGAATAAGGGGGACTATTCTTGATGGTTTGAGAGATGAAGATTTTTTAAGTCGAAGAAGGAGGAAAGAAAAAAGAAGCATAGAAGAAACTATCCAAAAAATGGTAGCCACTTTAGGAAGGCACGTAAGTGTCGAGGAAGTAGCTGAAAAACTAGGTATAGAGTTAGAGAATCTTGAAGAAATTTTTACCCATATAAGTAGTTTAAATTATCCTCTTGATTCTCAAAATGATTACTTTATAGAAGATTTTGTTTCGGATAGATCTTATCAGAGAATAGAAAATAAAGTTTGTAGAAAAGAATTAAGAAAAATTTTACTTGAAGCAATGAGTAGGTATTTAGATTCAAAAACCAGAGAAATAGTAATCCTTAGAATTTGGGGGGATTATACTTGTCTTCAAATAGGAGCCTTGATAGGAATGGCAGAATCAAGTGTTTCAACTAGGTGGAATAAAGCCATAAGTATATTAAGAAATAAATTATGGCCTATGAAAAATGAGTTATTATCTAGCTTATAAGGAGGAAAAGCATGTCAATTGTAGCTTTTGACCTGGACGGGGTTGTTTTTGATTTTCATAAACACTTTGAAAATGTATATGAGAAGATGTATAGAGAAAAATTAGTCCCTAAGAAAAATCCTACTTCAGACACAGGAAATAAACTAGAAGCGATCTATGATATCCCAGGAAGTAAGATAATGAGGGTAGTTCAGATTGCTTTATCTGAGGAAATGATTGATAAAACACCTTTCATAAAAGGTGCCCAAGAATCTTTGAATAAACGATTTACTAAAGAACCAATAATCGTGGTAACCAAAAGAAATATTCTTAACCAAAAGAAAATACAAGAATATTTAAAAGAAAAGATTCCAAATGCTAAAGATATAATAGTTCGATGTTGTTCTGATCCATTTGCTGAAAAACTAAGATACATAAAAGATTCTAATGCTTTCTTTTTTCTTGATGATCGTTGGGATACTTGTGTATATCTTAGAGACAATGGAATACACGCAATACTTTGTAAGACAGATATCAATAAAGGATTGTGTGATTCATATTCAACCAAGTTTTCATACCCATCAGTTTTTTCAGACTGGACTCAAATAGATGCATTTTTAAATCAACAAGTTTTAAAGTAATCACTAGTAGTTTATAATCTTAGGAGAGAGGAGATCCTACATGGAGTTAGCTAACTATTTATGGGTGGAAAAATATCGACCGACTACTATAGATGAGGTGGTTCTACCTGAGAAATATCGAAGAAATTTTAAAAATTTTATAGAAGAAAAGCAAATTCCAACCATGATATTTGCTGGTCCTCCAGGAAGTGGGAAAACCACTTGTGCTAGAATTCTAACCTCTCCCCAAGGAATTTTATCGGATCCAGAGAATAACTTATTATTAATAAATGGTTCTGCTAAATCAACGAGAGGAATCGCTTTTGTTGACGAGGTAGTTAAACCTTTTCTTAGACTTCCTCCAGTTGGCGATGATAAGATAAGAGTAGTTTTTATAGATGAAGCAGATAACTTAACTCAGGATGCCTTTAAGCAACTCCGAGCATTATCAGAATCTTATTCTCAAACAGCAAGATTCTTATTCACTTGTAATTACTTTTCTAATATTCCTGATCCAATAAAGTCTAGAATGACTAATTATACATTCCAACGAATTCCAAAAGACTTTGTAGAAAGTTATTGTGATAAAATACTTACGAATGAAAAAATACAATATAAAAGAGAAGATTTACTTCAACTTATAAACATGTTATATCCTGATATTAGAAAGATAGTTAACTCTATGCAGGATTATTCTATTGGTGGAAAGTTAGAAGTAGATTTCTCAATAGTTGTTATAAATGAGAAAAAAGTTGTTACATTAATAGTTGAATTGTTAGCATGTTTTGATACGGATCAAAATAAAAGAATTGATAACATTGTGTCTCAAATATCAAAAATCATTACTAATAACGAAATTGATTATTACACAGTATATACTGAGTTATTTGAAGGATTAAATAAAGCATCTGTAAAAGTAATAGTAAATAAATATTGTAATGGTCATAAAAGTTGTCTAGTTCCTCATATGCACTTTATGGCTATGGTTTTTGAGATTATTCAAACCTTACATTATTACAGATCTATGTTACGAAAGGCGACAGAAAAATGATTTTT
>WOR8_10007044_pt1 | contig 10729 bp, 7 predicted proteins | sample DeeMarSeWOR38_10_FD_19890 | JGI IMG/M metagenome (IMG submission 19890)
CAGGAACGCACTGCCTCGGCACGCGCGCGGGAGAGATTGTAATTTGTCTGGAGACTCCCTGTGTTGTCCGTGTAGCCGGCAATCTCAACATTGAGGGTAGGATTCGCAACAAGTGCGATAAACACCTTCTCGAGCATTCTTTCAGAATCACGGGTCAGTCGGGAGCTGCCCGTCTCGAATGTGACACCCTCGAGCCGCACTGAGGAGCCGCTCTGAAAGATTATGGGCTCGCTCACCAGGTCGTCCTTCGGGTCGAGGGGATTGGTCTTACGCTGGACTTCGAGTCCGTCATTGGTTCCACCACCGTCGGTGTCCGGCTTCCGGGGATCAGTCTTTGTCTTCTTCACTTCCTCCCCATCGGTCAGAGCGTCGGCATCGGTGTCCCCCAGTGTGGGATCGGTCTGGTAGACGCGCACTTCATCCCAGTCCGACAGACCGTCGCCATCGGTGTCAACCCGCAAGGGGTCAGACTTGATCTTCAAAACTTCATCCCCGTCGGTCAAACCATCGCCGTCGGTGTCGCCCTTCGCCGGGTCAGTCAAAAGCCTCGTTACCTCCTCGCCGTCTGCCAGCCCATCGCTGTCGCTATCAAAGCGTGCGGGATCGGTCCTGTATTTCAGCACCTCATCGCCGTCGAGCAGCCCGTCACCATCGGTATCTGTTTTGAGAGGGTTGGACCGATAACGTTTCACCTCATCACCATCGGTCAGGAGGTCGCCATCGGTGTCTGGATTGGTCGGGCTGGTCCCGAATCTCCGTTCCTGTCCGTTGAGCAACCCGTCATCGTCATCATCGTCAATTTCACTGCTGCCCAGGTAGAAATTCAGGCCGATTTTCGCCGTGATGAACCCATCGATGGAGTTGTTCTCCCGCATATCTACCCAGTCGCCGATATTGGAGAAGCCAACATTGACTGTAATGGCGGTGCTGCTGGAGAGAAATGCATCAACTCCCAGCCCAAGGGGAATCATATACGTCGTACGCCATGCCTCATCTGGGACCGGGGTGCCTGTGTCAGCGAGACGTGTGTAGAACATTGCCCCGGCGCCAACATACGCATACCAGTTGGTAGAACGAAGGGGAGCGAAGTGGATGTACAATCTTGCAGCAATGGGAACCGCCTTGAGCTTCTGGTAGACGTAGGGAAAGTCCGGCCTGAGGAAGCTCTGCTGGGTCTTGAGCTCTTCGTATCCTCCTGCGAGTCCAAGCGAAAAGTAGCGACTGAGGCCGTAACGGACGTCAGCCTCTCCTCCAAGCCCTATCTTCAGCTCGTCGAAATCACTAATCCATAGATTGGCTCCGCCATGCAATCCGATCATCCACCGCCCTTCAGCTGACTGACTTAGAGCCTGATCGGCCACAAGAAATGCCAGAATTGCCAGGCCGGCCATCATCTGCAGGAGTGTGCGCATCATTCGGTCTCCTCGTCGAGATGACGGGAGCGGTCTCGTTTCGTTGCGATATCCGCTTTGGGCGAAAGGAGTAACCGCTGCCCCTGCGAGTAAAACTACAGGATTTGATGTGCAAAGTCAACGAATTCACAGGAGAATCCGCGAACCAACACTCTTGCCCTCTGCGTGTGCCGCCGTTGCGGGTTCTCTTTCTGCGAATAGGTATGTTCTTGCTGATTCCGCACCGGGATCGCTCCGGCACGCCAAACCAACCCGGCTAGGTCGCTCTGGGGGCGCGAGTACGGAGCAGTTTTCCCTCCTGGTTCTACGGTCTGCCGAGAGAGTTGTGCGTCCCGGTGCTGAGCGGGCCTCTGCGGCAACCAGACCTCGAACCTGCCCTCATCGCATGGGCACGCTCTCGAACCCAGGACAGATATTCTGTGCCGGAGAGGCTGCAGGCTTGGGAGTAGGGAGGGTTCTGGCCCGAACTCCATTCCGCCGAAGAACGGGTAGGCACCTGAGTGGTGCTCTGTTGAAGATTGCAGCTCAGCTGGACTGGTGCCGACAAGAAGGCTTTACGGTGAGACGAAACGGGGCGCGGGCAAGATCGTTGTCCCTCAGAGCTCTTTCACGCCCCAGGATCGGCTAATGCTATCCCATGAGACAATGTTGGGTTTCAGAAATCTCCGCCTCACTGTCTCCAGCTCTTCTCCCCGGATCTCGATTTCCTCGAGGCTTTCCGGTGTCATCCCGATCTCTTGGGCCCACCTGAATGTCGGCACCTCACGCATCCGGAATCCCATGAGACTCGCAGCGACCATGTCCGTTGCCAAGGGGTTGGTACCTGCGATGATGAGCCCCATATTCACGATTCTTCCCCGCGTAGGACCCTGGCCTTCCATGGCAGAAGACGCATCCACAACGACCAATCCGAGCTTGTTCGCCCTTACCATATCTATCGTCTCGAAGGCAACCCCCGGTGAGCCTGCCCTGTCTGCGTGATCGTGCACCCAGCCTCTGACAGAGGCATAGACTTGTCCTGGATAAAGACCGATGAGATTCTTCATGCCCAGGGTAACACTCGCAAGCTCATGAGTCTTCATCATTGGAACTGAACAGAGCAGATCGATCTCGGTCAGTGTATGGTGGAGGCTGATTGAATCGAAAGCCAGGCCGTCGGGGATCGCAACATCGACCATATCACCTGTGTGCAGGTTGAGAAGCGGGACGCCGGTCGATCGTGCGAGTTCTGTGTATCCCAGCCGATCGTACACATGGTGCTGCATCCGGTCCAGTAGCTCTCGGTTCTTGGTCCGATATACCTCCCCTCCGATCGCGTTGAAGCCCCCAGCAGCTGCGGAACCCTCCCCTATGCTCACGTCTTTGCCGGCTCTCTTCATCAATCTCACCAGTGCCCGCACGACTTCAGGCTTGGTTGTAAAGGCCGGGCCCTCGGCCACCAGGTTCGGCTTGAGCATGATCCGCTCTTTTGCTTTCGCCACCGTCTCCATTCCCCCCAGGAGGTCGATCGCCTCTTCAACGGCGGCCTCTGTTCGCCCGTTCCGGATTCTCACGACACTGACTGCAGGTCGAGCTCTGGCGCCCTCGGAGAAGACCCAGGAAGCCCCCGAGCCAGCAGCTTTCGCCCCGAACGGCATCGTCGTCACGCCAACCGCCATGCTGACGCCGGTCTTCAGGAAGTGCCTCCGAGAGATGTGGTCCGGTCTCATGGGTATTCCCTTTTGGCCGAGAGAACCTGTTCACCAATCAGGTCAACGGACACCGATCACCTTGGACTCGAAAAGTACAACAGCACCTGTCGATTCTGCCCATTCCATCCCAGACACGAATCAAAGCCTCCTATGCCACCAGCGTGCTGTCTCACTACCCGAGCGTCTTCCAACTCCTAGAAAAACACCCCATCACCTCGCACCTCTGGTCGAATGGGTGGCCAGCAGGTCCGCAGAAGAGATGGGGGTCGCTCTCAGGTCTGGCACGAGACGAACTCACCGCACTCGATCCAGATACGCTTCCAGAAGGCTAACGCGATGATTAGCCAATGTCAAACGAAATCGGATCGATTCTGGGACGAACCCCCCTCACGTTCGCCGATAGCTCTTGTGCCCGGACTGGATTTGCGATGGACTACTGAGGGACGAGAGTGAGAGACTAATACGAACCTTATTGCAGAGGCGGGAACAATTGCGTGTTGCGACTGTTGACAAACCTTTTGGCGAGCGTTGATGTAAGTGCGGAGGAAGCCAATCGGTTCATGTTGACAAATTCGGTCGAAATGGGTAATTTGTGTGCTGGAAAGCAGATTGCCCCGTCGTCTAATGGCAAGACAGCAGACTCTGGATCTGCTTATCGAGGTTCGAATCCTTGCGGGGCAGCCAAGGGAATGGTGTCCTGATATGGATCGGGGCACGAGCTCCCTGTGCAGCACACCTGGCCTTATCGTCTAAGGGTTAGGACGCAGCCCTCTCAAGGCTGAAATACGGGTTCGATTCCCGTTAAGGCTACCAGTAATGACAGACGCCCCGTCGGCCTGAGGCCGGCGGGGCGTCTGCATTTCTTCCTCGCTCGATCGGTCTTCGGATTAGTCGAAATTCCTCAGAAAATCACTCACTTTCCCCTCCCGCTCCTCCTCTTTGAGAAGGCCAACTGCCGCCGAAATCCGGACAAAAAGGAAGATCAATCCCGTCGAGAAATAGACCCCTGCAATGATGTAACCCAGAGCCCCTGAGAGCAGTTCGAAGAATTCCAAGGCTTCCCCCCCAAGCTTGCCTGAATATACGCGGTCCTCGACAGCAACAATGTGATGTGAGTTACGCAGGTGAGCAGACAGAGGTGACAGACGGCAGAATTAAGCCCCAGCCGGGCTCGGAAGATTCCAGTATGCAGGGGGGGGAAGTGAAGAGGGGAGATGACCTGGCGTCATCTCCCCTCGCAAATGTGCGCCCAAGAGGAGTCGAACCCCTAACCTACAGATCCGTAGTCTGTCGCTCTATCCAATTGAGCTATGGGCGCTCAACACAGGAATATCTGAAACCTGGCCTGGAAAATCAACCCCGCCCGGTTCAGCGCAGGAACTGTAGGTAGACATAGTACAGTCCGGCGATGATCACCATGGCGACAAGTGCGAACTTGATCACCTTCTTCACCACCCTGAAGGCAAACACGGCAGCCAGAATCGCCGCAGATATCAGCCCCAACTTGAGAATTAGCTCGTCTTCCATGCTCGACGTGATTTGATGGCCAGGGAAAAAATGAAGCACACCCGGAGGGACTCGAACCCCCAACCCTCAGATCCGAAGTCTGATGCTCTATCCAATTGAGCTACGGGTGCGGTTGAAATGAGGCTGCATTCAGCGATTTCCACTGCTCACCAAGAACGGACACCCTACTAAGTGAGGTGTCTTGGTTGGCAGTTTCGTCTACAGCTCGACCGACGGACTGCTACTTGTGAGATGGATCGTTGGACTGCGAACGAAGTATATGAAAATCGGCGTGGCAAATCAAATGGGACAGCACAAGCGGTTTGGTAGCCTGAGACGTACAACCCTCTATTGACAAGATCGGTGGCTCAGCCTATCTTTCCCTCAGCGTGACATCGGTCAGATGCGGCACCTGTGGTTTCCGCGCCAGACCTGCGAGCGCACCCCATCCTCTGCACTTCCATCTCTTCCGCGGGGCTATGGGACCGTTCACCCCTCCGTTCTTTCACCGAGAACAACTATTTTCAGGGCGACCCAGCCTCATTGCATGATCCGCCAACCCCCCCCAACGTGAGAGTGTCCCAAGCCCATATCGCGGGAGCGTTCCAGGCCGAAAAGCAGTACCAACGATAGGTTATTGATCACAGGAATCAGACAATGAAGAAAGCCAATGTCCTCAAGATTGTGTTTCTGGTCAGCTTCTGGACGCTGGCAGTAGCATTCATCGTGGTATTCACGGAGGTTGTTCTGACACACGATGCACCCCGTTATGGGAGCCCACCCATCGCATTCGATTTCGGGCGTGTCCTGCTCGGTGGGGTACTTGCATGCCTGACTGCGGGAGGCGCCATGGCAACCTTCGAGGTCCTCTACTTCAACAGGCTGTTGCGTAAACAGCCCCTGGGGACGACGCTCCTGTTCAAGACAGCCTTCTATCTGGCGAACTCCTATTTGTTCACCTCGGTAACCGTGCTTTTCCTAACCAGCCAGAGAATCGACCAACCTCTTTTCCATGACGCAACCATTACGCTGCTCACCCAATACGTCTTCAGTCCCAAGGCGATACTGAACACGATATTCCTGGGTATTGTCGTTGCACATTCTCTGTTCATACTCCAGGTGGCTGAGAAGTTCGGGCAGGGAGTCCTGGTGAATTTCTTGCTCGGGAAGTACCATCGCCCGAGGGAGGAAGTCCGCGTGTTCATGTTTATGGATCTCCGATCTTCAACGGCATATGCCGAGAAGCTGGGGCACACGAAGTACAGCCGGCTCCTGCAGGATTGTTTCTCTGATCTGACGGAGACTGTCACACGCCATAATGCCCAGATATATCAATACGTTGGTGATGAAGTTGTCCTCACGTGGGATCTAACGAGGGGGCTCGCGAACTACAACTGTATCAACGCTTTTTATGATTATGACAAGACAATTCATCAACGGGAGGGATACTACAAACGGCTCTATGGCGTAATCCCAGAGTTCAAGGCGGGTGTGAATCTGGGAGAGGTCATGGTTGCAGAAGTCGGAGAACTGAAGAAAGAGATTGCCTACCACGGAGACGCCCTGAACACCGCGGCGCGCATCCAGGAAATGTGCAACGAGTTTGCGAAACGCATCCTGATCTCTGATAAGGTAAGGGATGCACTAAACGGCAATCGTGAACATGATTTTCGAGAAGTGGGGACCATCAGGCTCAAAGGAAAGGAGACGCCGGTGAATATTTACGAGCCTATCGGTCCCGTTCCACAGCCGCTTAGCCAGCAATTGAGTACACGACGGTAATCCATCAGAGGCCCCAGCTTTCTATCACGTTCATAGGCGTTCCCACGCTGCCGAACCAGAGCCTAATCGCCGCTCGAGGAGGAACACGAATTCATCCATTCTATGTCGGTGCACGGCCCATGCCGCTGGTCCCGTCAAGGCCAGATGGGATGCATCAGGTGTGCCAAGCGGTATCTACTTCACCCGCCTGACTGTTGGCGAGAATGTCCACACGGGGAAGACGGTGTTGACGAAGTAATCGCTGTAACATACCCTACTATCCAAGCCCCGGCTCAGGCCGGGGTTTTTCTTGCCCTGATTTACCACCGCCAAAGATCGTTACCCTGTGAGTAGGCATTTGTGAGTCGCTATGTTAGGTGTGAGCCATTGTGGTTCGCAACGGGAGGGAGTGCTCCCTTAGTTTTTCCCATTTCCCCTGAGATTTCGCCAACGAAGACCTCCTCATTAGTCAGAGGGGTGTGGTACTTGCGTGAGTCATGCCTCGACCTGGACGCCGTGCAAGTCAAATATCGAACCTTTCTTCTGACCACACCCCCTCCCCTCCTGCAAGCTCACGGTGGTGCGACCACCCTCGTACGCAATGGTCAACTTGCTTTGGACCCGCTTTTTGGGGAACTTCACTCAGCTAGAACAGTTTCTGGAGTCTCAGTCGAATTGCCATGGACCTCTTTACAGCCGTGCAGTCCAGGAGAAGCATTCGCGCGTATACCTCCGCTGAAGTCAGCGAAGATGCAATCGAGAGGATTCTGCACGCGGGGATGGCAGCCCCGTCGGCCGGCAACGAACAGCCCTGGGAATTCATCCTGATCCGGAACCGGCAGACGCTCGACCAGATCAGTCAGGCGCATCCGTACGCGGAAATGGTCCGCCACGCGCCACTTGCCATCCTGGTGTGCGGCAACCTCACGCGCGTCCGGCACCAGGACTTCTGGATCCAAGACCTCGCCGCAGCCACCGAGAACATGCTCCTCACCGTCTGCGCCCTCGGGCTGGGGAGCGTCTGGGTGGGTATTCATCCACGGGCCAAGCGCGTGGCTGAGATTCGAGCCGTGATCCCTCTGCCGGAGGAAATCATACCGTTCGCGATCCTGCCAATCGGTCATCCGGCCGAATTCAAGCCTGCGGAGAACCGCTACGATCAGCACCGTATTCACCGAGAGGAGTGGGGACACCGATGACCGATGACGAGCGGTGGATGGAGTATGCACTCCGGGAGGCAGAACAGGCGTACAAGAGGAAGGAAGTACCCGTGGGGGCCGTCATTGTGCACGACGGGCGCATCATCGGCAAGGGATACAACCAGATTGAGTCGTTAAACGACCCGACCGCACACGCCGAGATGATTGCGATCACGGCTGCGGCCACCTTCCTCAGCGATCGTCGGCTTCTCGACTGCACGCTGTATGTGACGCTGGAGCCCTGCCCCATGTGCGCAGGGGCCATCGTCCAGGCGCGCATTCCCCGACTCGTCTACGGCGCGTGGGACCCGAAGGCGGGGGCCTGTGGCACACTCTTCAACATCGTGCAGGATGACCGGATGAATCACCGCGTGGAGCTGGCGGCAGGGATTCTGGAGGAACGGTGCGGGAGCCTGTTGAAGGAGTTTTTCCTCACGATGAGGACCTCCGGCAACGGGAAACCGGGAGAAGGGACGTCATCAAGAGGGTGACCAGCCTTTCGGCAGGCCGCCGGGAGCTCAGTGGGTCGCGTTCAGCTTTTCAGTTCGATCGGCGATCTTCAGCTGCTCAATGAGCTCATCCAGATCCCCGTCGACGATATTCCCAAGATTGTACAGCGTTATCCCGATGCGGTGATCGGTGACTCTGTTCTGAGGAAAGTTGTAGGTGCGGATCTTGTCGCTCCGGTCGCCGCTTTTGACCATCAGTTTCCGCTGCAGGGCGACGTCTCCAGTCTGCTCCAGCACCTTGGCCTCATAGAGCTTCGCCCGGAGCATTTTCATCGCACGCTCCCGGTTCTGAAACTGGGATCGTTCCTGCCGGCAGGCCACCACAATACCGGAGGGGCGGTGCGTGATCCGCACGGCCGTCTCCACCTTGTTGACGTTCTGTCCCCCTTTGCCCCCGGAGCGGAACGTGTCAATCTCGAGATCCGTCGGGTTGATCTCCACATCCACCGCCTCCACCTCCGGGAGGACGGCCACGGTGGCCGCCGAGGTGTGCACGCGCCCCTGTGCCTCGGTCTCGGGAACGCGCTGAACGCGGTGGACGCCGCTCTCGAACTTCATCGTCCCAAAAACATCCTCCCCGATCAGCGAGAAGGAGACCTCCTTTACTCCCCCGATCCCCGTCTCGTTGAGATCGAGGGTTTCAAGCTTCCACCCCTTACGCTCGGCATACCGGGAGTACATGCGGAACAGGTCAGCCGCGAAGAGCGCCGCCTCCTCGCCCCCGGTTCCGGCGCGAATCTCCACAATCACGTTCCGGCTGTCATTGGGATCCCGGGGAAGAAGAAGAACCTTGAGGTCCTCCTCAAGCTTCTGGAGGCGCTCCTCGGTCTCGGTCAGCTCGGCGTACGCCAGCGTGCGCAGTTCGGGATCCCCGGAGGACCCGGCAAGCTCCCGGAGGCCCTCAAGGTCCGACTTCGCTTTGCGATAGGCATCGTAGGCCCGCACCACCGGGGTCAGGTCGCTGTGCTCCTTGCTTAGCGCCCTCAGACGATCTTGATTGCCCACCACCTCCGGATCAGCCAGCTGGGAGGTAATCTCGTCGTAGCGTGCCTTCACCTGTTCCAGTCGATCGAGCATACTCAATTCGCTGCAAGTTCAAGGATGCGATTCTGATCCTGAGGCTGCCCGCAGGCTCCGTTCAAGGCCGCGATGGCCACCTCCAGCTGGTCGGCCGTTGGCTCCCGCGTCGTGATCGACTGGAGCCAGAGACCCGGGGCGACGAGGAGGCGGCCCAGGGCGCTGCTACGTCGCCTTGCAGAGAGCTTCAGCATTTCGTAGGAGATTCCACCGACCAGCGGCAGGAGGAGGAAGTGCGAGAAGAACCTAATCGGGAGCGTGAGCTCGCCGAGCCAGATGATCAGGAGCGCATCCAGGAGCGAGAAAAGCAGGATTGCCAGCAGCATCACGATTAGCAGAAAGCTTGTTCCACACCGCGGGTGGAAGCGTGATTCTCCTAGCGCACGCTGTACGGTAACGTCCCCCCCTCGTTCAAAAGCAGCAATGGCCTTGTGCTCAGCGCCGTGGTATTGAAAAAGACGCTGAATATCCCTGAGTAGTGCGATGCCACCCAGATAGCCGAGAAAGAGCAGAACCCGAACTGCACCGGCAATCAGATTGAACATGAGCGGCTCCTGCTCCACAGAGAAGAGCATCGTTGCCGCCAGCAGCGGGAGACCGAAGAAGATGGCGATTCCGAGTGCAAGTCCGATGGCAACGGTGGCGGCCAGAGACCATTTCGATCGTCCTTCATTTGCTGCCCCGTTGCGCCCCTGGGAGTGACCCTTCCGCCCCTCTACAGCGAGCGCTACCTCCGCAGAGAAGTTGAGCGAACGAACGCCGATCACAAGCATCTCCACCAGCCCGACTGCCCCCCGGAGGACCGGGAGTCTCAGCGCCGGAACCCGCTCGGTGAGCGAGACATACGGGTCATTTCGGACCACAATCGTACCATCCTCCCGGCGGACCGCCGTGGACACCATCCCCGGTGCCCGCATCATGACGCCCTCCAGGACCGCCTGACCGCCGACCTGCAGGGAAAGGGCCAAATCCTGATCCTTTTGCACTGATGGCCTTTCACAAAAGAAGTTCTACGCATAAAACGTACGAAGATCGGGGGGCAAAATCCATGGACTGAGAGTCAGCCGGGGGGCGTTAGGGACCGTTGGGATCTACTCTGGAGGGTGCAACGCAAGAAGAGAACCACCTAGGACCGTCTCAGGAGGGCCCGCATGCTCCGGAGTTCCGAAGTGGTGAAGAAGCGCAGCATCCACATGAGGAGGAAGAAGAGCAGAACGAGTGCTGCCTTCGCCAGCGCGGAAAGTGACCCCTCAGGCACCAGGAGGGAGAGCAGGTAGATCGCTGCGGCCGCTGAGGCGATTTTTGCCAGCCGGGCACCTTCGTAGGACACGCGGTAGAAGCGCTGGGTGAGGAGATAGAGGAGTCCTGCCATCACCGTGTAGCTTGTCAGCGTTGCCAGCGCCGCGCCCATAAGTTCCAGTGCCGGGATCAATAGGTAGTTTGCCAGAACGTTGGCCGCCGCTCCTGCACCCGTTACAATCGGAAGCAGGTAAGTCCGCTTTTCGATGTACACGCCTGCCATCAGGTTGTTGTAGACACCCAGGAAAAGATAGGCAAGCAGTACCACGGGAACG
>WOR8_10007046_pt1 | contig 10726 bp, 8 predicted proteins | sample DeeMarSeWOR38_10_FD_19890 | JGI IMG/M metagenome (IMG submission 19890)
CCCCGGCCGATCTCATGAAGTGGTGACCGAGAGCCATGTGCCCCATCCGGTCACCGATTACGGCCGCAGCAAACTCGAGGGTGAACGGATGCTTTCGGAAATGGGTCCACTGCCCCTCGTTGTCGTTCGGCCTCCGGCAGTCTACGGGCCGCGGGATCGGGAGATGTACCCTCTTTTCAAACTGGCATCGAAGGGCATCCTCCCGGTCTTTAACCCTGCGTCCAGGATCAGCTTCATCCATGTCGAGGACCTGGTCGATGGCGTCGTGGGCGCCGCCCAAAAGGGACGGTTAGGGGAGACCTATTTTCTGACTCATCCGTCACCCGTGGATGCGAAGGCCCTTCCGCAACTTATGGGCGAAGCTCTCGGGCGCAGGGTGAGGGCTTTAAAAGTGCCTGTCACGGTGCTAAAAACAGCCGCGGCGGTATCGGAAACGTGGGGACGGCTCACGGGGACCATGCCGGTCTTTAACAGGGACAAGGTCAGTGAGCTTATAGCGGAAGGTCTGGCCTGCACCTGGGAAAAGGCACAAAGGGAATTCGGATTCAAGGCTGGGCTCGATCTGGCGGAGGGTCTGCTGGAGACAGTAAAGTGGTATAGGGAACAGGAGTGGTTATGAACCTGCTTATAATCAGCCTATAACAGGGCTCGAAGGGTCTTTTCCTCAGGATTAATGCAAAGGGAGGGGAATTAAGTGGGAATTTTCGAAAAATGCTCGAACTACAGGGATCCCGACAAAGTCATTGAGGCCGGGGTCTATCCCTACTTCCGTATGATAGAGTCCCAGCAGGACCCTGTCGTCATCATGGACGGCAGGGAGATCGTCATGTGCGGATCCAACAACTACCTGGGTCTTACTTCCCACCCCAAAGTCAAGGAAGCCGCAATCGACGCCATCCGGAAATACGGCACGGGGTGTGCCGGGTCCCGTTTCCTCAACGGGACCCTGGATATCCACGTTGAACTGGAGGAAAAACTTGCCCGGTTCTTCAGGAAAGAGGCTGCTCTTGTCTATGCTACCGGATATCAGACCAACCTCGGAGTTCTGTCCACCGTGGTAACCCGTGGAGACGTGGCTATCAGCGATCGCCTCAATCACGCCTCCATCGTGGATGGACTGCGGCTGAGCTTGGGTGAAGTGAGGAAGTTCAAACACAACGACATAGAGGACCTGGACCAGGTCCTGGAGGGGACCAGGGACAGGAACAAATTAGTCGTGGTCGACGGTGTCTTTTCCATGGAGGGGGATCTCAGCCCCCTGGATAAGATCGTGGCACTTCGTGAGCGACATGACTTCGGGATCATGGTGGATGATGCTCACGGAGTGGGTGTGCTCGGCGATACAGGCCGCGGGACGGCTGAGCACTTCGGTGTGGAAGACGATGTGGATATCATCATGGGCACCTACAGCAAGTCCCTTGCCACAATAGGGGGATTCGTGGTGGCCTCTGCCGATATCATCAAGTATTTGAAACACCTCAGCCGTTCCATGATTTTTTCGGCAAGCCTTGCTCCGGCGCTTGTCGCTGCTGTCAGTTCGGCTCTGGACATCATTGATGATGAGCCCGAGCGGCGTGAAAGGCTCTGGACCAACACGAAAAGAATGATGGATGGCTTCAGCTCCTACGGTTTTGACATCGGTGAGGCCGCGTCTCCCATCATCCCCGTGGTCGTAGGCGAGGATATGCTGGCCTTTAAAATGGCCCTAATGCTCCAGGAAGAGGGGGTATTTTCCAATCCGGTGGTGAGCCCGGCGACCCCTCCCGGCAGAGCCCTCATACGGACCAGTTACATGGCGACCCACACAGATGAGCATCTGGACCGCGTCCTGGACGCGTTCGTTAAAGTCGGAAGACAGGTGGGATTGATTCAATGAAAATCTCAAATCTCAAATCCCAAATCCCAAAAAGATCAGCAAAATGATTCAAGTTTTAAGATATTTGAGATCTGAGATGTGAGATGTGAGATTAATGAGATGAGCCTCAAGGTTGTTCCCGCAGATTCCGGCCGCGCCCTCAAGCAGTTCCTCGATTTTCCCTGGACTGTTTACCGGAATGATCCCTATTGGGTTCCCCCTCTCAAAAGTGAAGTCCGTGAGCTTCTTTCCATGAAACACCCGTTTTACGAGCACTCGGAGCGCAGGCTTTTTCTTGCCGTCAAGGACGGCGTGCCCGCAGGCCGCGTAGCCTCCATCATAAACCGCAGGCACAATGAGTTTCACTCGGAGAAGACAGGATTCTTCGGTTTTTTCGAGTGTGTCGATGACCAGGAAGTGGCCGATACCCTTCTTGATTCGGCCGAAAAGTGGATCCGGGAAAAGGGCATGGAAAGGGTCCTGGGCCCGGTCAACCCCAGCACCAATGAAGAGTGCGGACTGCTTATCGACAACTTCCTGTCGCCACCCTTTATCATGATGACCTACAATCCTCCTTATTATCGTGAGCTTATAGAGGGTGCGAAATATGGAAAGGCGAAGGATCTTTTCGCCTACTGGTACCATGTGGGAAAGGAACTGCCGGATCGGCTAAGGAGGATCGTTAAAAAAGTGCAGGACAAGGAAAAGGATCTTGTTGTTCGTCATCTCGATATGAAGCGCTTCGATGCCGACCTTGAGGCCGTCAGGATCATCTACAATGAGGCTTGGGAAAGGAACTGGGGGTTTGTTCCCATGACGGACGCCGAAATAACCCATATGGCCAAAAAACTGAAACCTCTCGTAGAGCCGAGAATCATCAACATGGCCTATATCGGGGATGAACCGGCCGGATTTGCCATGGGTCTCCCCGATTTTAACCATGTCCTCAAGATCCTGAACGGGACGATGTTCAATCCCATCAAAACGGTGAAAGCTCTTCTTGCTGCAAAGCACATAAGAAGCGGGCGCTGCCTGACCCTTGGTGTGCGGGAAAAATTCCGCAAGCGCGGTATCGAGTCGCTCCTGTTCGCCATGACATGGCAGGGCGGCATCGATATGAATTACAGGTATGGTGAGTTCTCCTGGGTCCTGGAAGACAATCAGCCGATCCATGATGCGGCTACGAGGATCTTTTCCGCCCAACATTACAAGACCTACAGGATCTACGAAAAACAGCTGGCGTCTTGATATGGCTTTCGCTGATATCCGTTCCGAGATCCCCAGAACCTTTTTTCACATCCTGGGGGGACTGTTTCTGGCATCCATCGGCTACTTTATCCATTCCCCGGTCAATAAAATTCTGCTTGGAGCGATCTTCGCGGCCGCCCTTGGGTCAGAGATGGTCCGTTTGCTCATCCCATGGGTCAATGATCTGGCGAAGACCGTCATTGGGCCTTTTATGCGTCCCCATGAGGAAAAGGGGCTTACGGGAGCGCCGGCGTTCACAGGTGGAGTCTTTCTGGCATTTCTTCTCTTTAAACCGGCCATCGCTCTGGCCTCCATGGTCCCCCTCATTTTCGGTGACCGGGCCGGCCTGCTGGTGGGGAAATCCACGGGCCGGATCTTCTTTAAAGGAAAGACTCTCGAGGGCTGCTTTGCCTGCCTGACCGTAAGTCTGCTGGTTTATCTTTTCCTGGCTCGTGTCTGGCCGGATGTCTTCGGATACAGCTGGATCGTCCTCTTTTCAGCTGCTCTCGTCGGCACCCTTGCGGAAGCCCTGCCCAGGCCCTTTGACGACAACCTGACGATCCCGCTCGCAGTGGGTTTATTCCTGACGTTTGCTGTTTGAAATTTGTACGCAGAGAAATACATGGAATTGGGGAATGTACGGTTCCCCTAAAAGCGGCAAGGGCATCCTCACGCAGAGGCGTCCCTCGACAGGCTCGGGACCCTGAGCAAACGAATGTGCGTGGAAGGGCAGAGCTCGCAGAGAAAGACAAAGTGGTTTTCAGATGAAATTCTGATTTGACCCTGATCGATCATCTCGGCGGTCCCTGCATCACTAGTGAGCCTAGCGAACGAGCGTGAGAATGCCTGTTTTCTTGGGTTCTGGATTTTTTATCCGCCGCAGCTGGTCGTCAGGCGTTAGCGAAGGTGGATGGATCTTGGATCCTAAACTTTTGAGATGTGAGATCTGAGATTTGAGATCATCTTCGACACGACATACCATGATCCGCCGCGCTTTCGCGGACGCAGTTCCCATTATCATCGGCTACGTCCCCATGGGAGCGGCCTACGCCATTCTGGCCCGTCAGGCCGGCATGGGTTTCCTTCCAACCGTCCTCATGTCCCTTCTCGTCTTCGCCGGGGCAAGCCAGTTCATCGCAGTGGGGCTGCTTTCCGGGGGTGCAACCGCTCTCGAGGTGATCGCCACCACTCTCTTCGTGAATCTGCGCCACATCCTTATGAGTGCCTCCCTGTCGCCCTATTACCGTGGGGCGCCGAGGTCTGCCATCCCTTTTGTAGCCTGGGGAGTGACGGACGAGACTTTCGCCATCTCCATCGGGCGTTACTATTCAGGTGAGGCGGATCACAGGTATGGGCTGGCACTTCACTACACAGCCTACGCCAGCTGGGTTTCAGGCACATTTGCAGGGGCCCTGGTGGGGGCTCTCATCCCGCCTGCTCTTCAGAGCAGCCTGGAATTTTCCCTCTACGCCATGTTCGTCGGCCTGGTGGTCCTCCAGTTCACGGATCGCATCCATCTTGCCGTGGCGGCAGCCTCTGCCATGATGTGTACGGCTTTTTCCTCCTTCATGGGGGGGACGTGGAACATCATAACAGCGGCAATTGCCGGTGCCACATTGGGGTTATTCCTGGAAATATTACTGGGCAGGACGAGCAGGGCCGGAGCCGGGCCATGAGAGGCGCTGTCAAGATGCGTGTAGAGTGTAGGGTGCAGAGTGTAGAGAAGGATTCAACCCAAAGGCCAAAGCCTAAAGAAAAATCGCGTTATATGCTGAACCAGAGCGCCACTTCGCCATGGAACCTGGAACTTTGAACGTAGAACTCCGAGGAAAATAAGCATGAACACGGAACGATTAATCCTGATTTTCCTCGGCATGTGGTTCGTTACCTACATCCCCCGGCTTCTCCCCCTTCTTGCCCTGAGTCAGGTCCGGCTGCCCGACCGTCTCATGAGCTGGTTATCCTATCTCCCGGCCGCTATCCTTTCCTCCCTTATCTTTCCAGGTGCGCTTGTGCGTGACGGCACCATCGACCCCGGTATCGGCAATCCCTCCCTCTGGGCCCTTGCAGCGAGCTTCGCGGTGGCCTTCAAGACGAGGAACCTCATCCTGACCATGATCGCCGGGGGAGGGGTGATGTTTGTGGCGCAGCTGATCCTGTGAAAGTCCAGAGTGTAGAGTGCAGGGTGTAGAGGGGGGCTATCTCATATCTCAAATCTCAGATCTCGGCGGATTCCTGTGTTCCCTGTGGTAAATCAGTTCCTGTGTTTGAACAGTAACTGCTCTGATGGATTCTGGACTCCGGATTCAGGTTTTCTCTACACTCTGCACACTACACTCTACACTGCTTTTATTCCTGTATGCAGATAAGCGATCCCCATGGTAAGGGGCCGGTATTTCACCTCCGTAAAACCTGCCTCCATCATCTCCCCGGCGAGGGTGACCGGATCTGGAAACCTGTCCACCGAATCAGGCAGATACTGATAAGCCGCAGGGTTGCCGGATATGATCCCGCCGAGAAAGGGCATGATGCGGTGAAAGTACAATCTGAAAAACGGTCCAGCCAGCGGCCTGTCGATGGGAGAGAATTCAAGAATGACCATACGGCCTCCCGGAGCGAGCACCCGTATCATCTCCTTCATTCCGTCTATCCGGTGGACCAGGTTCCGCAGGCCGAAGGCGATGGTAACAGCACCGAACGTGTCGGATCTGAAGGGGAGCGCATAAGCGTCCCCGGCGGTGAGCCTGATCCTTCGCCCCTTTTTGTCAGCGATCTTGTTTGCGCCCACCTGGAGCATGGGCAGGGAGAAGTCGGTTCCGATGATCAGACCCCCCCCCGGGTGCATCTCCTCCATGGCAAGACTCACGTCGGCAGTACCGGTGGCAACATCCAGGACAGGCAGAGACCCTGATTCGGGGATCTCGGAGGCCAGTTCCCTGCGCCACCTTATGTCTGTTCCCAGGCTGAAAAGGCGGTTTAAAAAATCGTACTTGCCGGCTATGGAGCTGAACATTTTTCGCACGGCAGGTGAGCCGGAGGGCGGAGTTTTAATCAAATTGTACTCCCGATAAAAGGGGTAATCACATCGGTGCAATATATAGGAAAGAGGGAGGAACGTGAATTTCAAATTTCATCCATCTACGTCAGCCGCCATTGCCCAGGCTGCGGCGGTCAGGAAGCTACGGCGGACAGAGATTTCAAATTTCGCTTCTTCTGGGGAATGAGTACCTCGTGGCGAGTTTTGCTTTAACGTCTCGGTAATAGACATAGATTGACAGGGATACAGGGGATCAACAACACCTGGTAAGACCGGTTTTTGTTCCTCTTCATCCCTCCCATCCCTTTCATCCCTGGAAAAAATTTGTGTTGAGACGCGTCCGGGCTTTGCCGTAGCTGCTTATCCAAGGCACTGCCGGACGCTGCAAAGGTACGCATTCACCGGATGAACCGAAAATTCATGAATGAACAGGATCAAACAGGGTGAGAAACAGGGCTTATTCTGGAATCTGAAACCTGGAAATTAAAATTAGATTTCGATCATTTTCAAAAATTCCTGCACGATTTTCTTGTCCCACATGCCGCTCTCCGATTCTGAACGCAGGATCCGGGCAGCTTCCTCGCCTGAAAAGGCCGGCCTGTAAGGCCGCCTCCTGGTCAGGGTGTCATAGACATCGATGACCGAAACGATCCTTGCAGGAAGGGGGATCTTGTATCCCTTGAGCCCTTCGGGATACCCCTTCCCGTCCATCCGTTCATGATGGTGTTTGATGATGGGAAGAGCGCTGCTTAATATGGTGAAGGAACGACAAAGGTCGTAACCCAGTTTAGGGTGTGATTTGACCACCATGAACTCCTCAGCGGAGAGCATCCTTTCACTGGCCACGATCCTCCCCGGAAGGAATATCTTGCCCACATCATGCATCAGCCCGCCCCATCGAAGCGCCTCCAGCTCTTCGCTGCCGAATCCGAGTCTTGTGCCCAGGACCACCGCCCAGTTGGAGACCTGCTGCCCGTGGCCCTGGACATCCACGTCCCCCTCCTCCAGAAGCCTTATGAGTTTTTTGAGAAAGATCTCCACCTCTTCGTTCTCGGATTTCAGACGCGCCATGTCCAGGGCGCTGTGGACCCTGTGGAAAAAATAATCGGTGCTGATGCCGGGAGGGATATAATCGGCTGAATCGGGTATGGAAGGTGACGGCACGTCAGCGACCGGCCCGGTATACTTGATCAGAATGGGGGTATCGGGTTCCATGAGCAAGGGAATGATGCGCTGCAGGAGTTCCGGCACTTTTTGCAGATCGCCCTGAAGGATAACGAGATTGGCTCTGATCTTGCTCGGCTTTCTGTTTCCGTCCAGGGTAAGGGTCTCGACCTGCTCAAACCCCTCAGCGAAAAGCATTTCCGCGAGTTCTTTAGCCTCGCCGCTTTCACCCGCGATCACGATCTTTTTCCCGTTTCTTACAAACCGTTTCGATGCTTTCAATCCTTCAGGTCCGGGCAGGAACATATCCCTGATCTGCTCAGCATCCCAGCCCTCCTCACCGATGGAAACGGTGACCATGCGAAGTTCCCTGGCAGGAACACCAAGATCCTGTGCTCGGGCGAGGACCCTGGAAAGGGCTATCTGAGCCCTGTCGGAAGGAGTTTCAGGAAGGATGAGGGAAATATCGGTGTCGCCGGTGATGAAGTCCAGGTCAAAGTTTCTGAGGGTGGATCTGGTCTGGCTGGCGATTTTTAAAAAGCTCTCTTCCGTTGAGATCCGGATACGGGCTACGGTAAAAGGAAGCTGAGCTTTATGGGACCAGCTCACCATTTCCGGATAAACAAAGCGGAAGAACTCCTGGCGGGGAATTCCCGAGGACGGGTCCGTAAATCCGTGCCTGTTGAGAAGAAGGTTGTTTCCCATGAGCTTCTGGTGACCACGGTTCCTGAAGAGAAGGCGCCGGACACGGGTCAGGACCTCCAAATCGTTAACCGGTTTCACGAGGTAGTCGTCGGGGCCGGAGTCCAGGCCAACTACTTTGTTATCTAGTTCGGGGACGGAGGTAAGCATGAGAAGAGGGGTATATCTGGTCTTTTCCTGCGTTTTCAAATAACGGCAAAGTTCCAGTCCGTCCAGGTCCGGAAAGAGCAGATCCACGATGACCAGTTGGGGAGTGGTCCTGTGAAGGTGCCACAGCGCATCGGAAGGCGTTCTGGCCTCGATCAACTTGCAGGGGATATTTTCGAGCAGTCGTCTGATATTTTCCAGTGCGGTGGTCTCATCCTCAACCAGGAGGATCGTGGGAAGGGAATCATTGGCCGTGAAGGGCTTGATATCCCTGCTGGTAAGAAAGCGTTCCTGGATACGGATCTGACCAAGAAGCTGTCTGTTTCTGAGCAGCGATCCTACCCTGGAGAGAAGCTCCAGAGATTTGACGGGTCTTATCAGTGTGTCGTCGCACGCCTCTCTCTGGATATTGCGTTCGAATTCCGTGTCGTGGGGGTTCCTTATGAGCAGGAGGGGGAGGGGAGAAACTTCTTCCAGACGCTGCATGAGGATGGGAAAGGAACCGGTCCTGTTCTGGGCGTGTTCCGCGTCAACGATGATAATGTGAGGTATACCATCGGTCAGGCAAGGCAGCGCCTCTTTCGAGCTGTAAAATGCCGCCACATTGTAGTCCGCGCCGAGAAGCTGAGACCTTAAAACGGTTCGCTCGGAGTATTCCGGTGTTATGACATAAACCAGGGGATTCCAGCTCATAAGATCATATCCTTGCGAAAATTATGCCGATTATGACCGGAAAAGAAAAGACGTCGTTTCAGACTTTGGGACAGGAGAGGAGGGAATTTCGGGTCGGGGATCGGGTGTTCTGTTGAAAAACCTTTAAATCCATAATTTACCGGTAGTTACGGTAACAATCTGATGGTCCTGCCGTTTTTCGAGGGAAAACATTCAAAACAGGCACCGGGACGGGAACGAGGGCCCTGTCTACGGTCGGACAGGCGGCCGCACTTCGAAAGTGGTAATTATTTTAATAGATTGGGCAAGTCTTTAGGGAAAAGTGAACGGTTAAGAGCGAGAAGTCAATTCCGGGTTAAGGATGGAGCATGGAGAATTTACATTCCGTTATAAGCAGTGCCCGGTCCTCGGTTCGTAATTCTCAATCGATTTTTCAAGACACTGTTATGGCGTTCTTCCCCCGATGTTTGCTCTGGTACATGGAGACATCAGCGCTTAAAAGGAGATTCGTCAGGTCCTGGGCATCCTCGGGGTAGTTGGCCAGGCCGAAGCTGGCGCTTACCTTGACATGATGTCCTTCTTCCTTGAGAAACACCGCTTCGTTCAAGGCAGCATGGATGTTCCGTACGGTCTTCAGGGCCTTAACCTTGTCCTGGCCGGGAAGCACAACGACGAACTCGTCCCCTCCATACCTGACAAGGAAGTCGTTTTCAGCAAGCTGAGTATCGATGACCTGGGCAACCTCTTTGAGAGTCTTGCTGCCCATGGGATGACCGTACGTGTCCACGATTTGTTTGAAATTGTCCATGTCCAGAAACACGAGGGATGTCATCTTTCCGGCATCGATGATCTCGGCAAGTTTCTGATGCAGGTACCTGCTGTTGAAATACCCAGAAACGTCGTCAGTGACCACGAGCTTTTCCATCCGCTCATGGTTAAGGGCGTTATTGATGGCGATGGCCACAAAATCAGAAAGGATCTGGAGGATCGGGAAAAAACTTTCCTTGAAAAGATCCTGGCTTTCCGGATTGATGATCTGCAGGACGCCTATAACCCTTTCTCCAAGCTTCAGTGGAAGGGCGATGAGAGCATGGGTCGAGAAACCGGTTTGACCGTCCACATTGACATCGAAAAGGGGTTCCTTGCTGGTGTCGGGTACGAGGACAGGTTCTCCCGTCTGGGCAACCTTACCTGCCAACCCCTCTCCGACATTAAGGCGCTTTCCCGTAAGGTCAAAGCCCTCAAGACCGACAACGATCTCAAAGTGCAGCTCCTTCATGTCCTCGTCCATGAGATAAAGGGTCCAGTTCTGTGCTCGGATCAGCTGGCTGAGCCTGTTAAGGATGATCTGCAGGATCTCCTCTCTGTCGAGAGTAGAAGTAACCGCTTTGCCGAGCTCAACACAGGCTATGAGTTGTTGGGTCAGGTCGGTCATCCGCTGTTTCTCCGGACCGGGCAATTTGAGGGGGGTAACGGAGGGAAATCATGCTCCCAATATTGAAGTTAGCCGGAGGGGATGACCATGTCAAGGAAAGGAGAGGGTGAGCCATCACGGATCCCGATCTCATATCTCATATTTCATATCTCAAATCTCTGGGGAAGATGCGGGTCCAAAAAGGACCATTGCCTGTCAAATCGCGGTCCGGGGTTGCCCAGTGCATTGAGGAATGGGATCGAAAGGCTTACACTTTGACGGGAACAACGGGATAAAATCAAATCCAGGGAGGATGAAGAAATGAGAAGGATTCTAATTCTATTGGTCGTGCTTGTTGCCGCTGCTGTTATCCCACTGACGGTTCCCGGCGATCTTTGGGCCCAGGGAGACGGTACGATATCCACGACTGTCATTGATGCCGGAAGCTTCATCACGGTCAAGGAAACGGCAGTGGGAGATGTGCTGT
>WOR8_10007051_pt1 | contig 10723 bp, 8 predicted proteins | sample DeeMarSeWOR38_10_FD_19890 | JGI IMG/M metagenome (IMG submission 19890)
TAGGCATTTTTCTGATAACCATCCTGATCTCTTTCATCATCGTCCGAATCGGAGGTTTCGCCCTCCAACTGACCGGGATAGAACCTGAAATAGCCAGGTTTCAGGCGTTGTCCGCGTTCTCGGGGACAGGATTCACCACCAGGGAAGCTGAACGAGTGGTGGGGCACAGAACCAGGCGCAGAATCGTAACCATTCTAATCATACTGGGAAATGCCGGTCTGGTCACTGTGATTGCCACTTTGGTGGCATCTTTCAGCCAGGTAGATGGTTATGGTTGGTTCTTCATTCGCCTGGCCATCGCAATTGGGGGCATAGTCGCCCTATATCAGCTAGTCATAAGAAGCAGCATCGGCCAGCGGATTATTGACCGGCTGCAAAGGCCAATTGTGAAGCGGATTCTCAGAACATCTCCGGTGACTGAGGAGATATTCCATGTGGAGAGGGACTGGGGCATTAGTCTGGTGGCTATGAAGGAGGACTCGAAGAGTATCGGTTTGTCTGTGGCTGATGTGGCGACGGAAGGGGACATAGAGATTCTTGGCATAAATCGGAGTGGCACTTATCTGACTAGGCCGGACAAAGAAGAGAAGATAGCGGTGGGAGACCGCCTTCTGGTTTATGCAAATAGAAGAGCCGTGAAACGAATCCTGGACTAGTGACCTTGCTAATAGGGAATACTGGGCAATGAAATATGATATCAGGTGTGAAGGAAGGTCGAAATGAAGGTGTTACTTGCCGTTGATGGATCACAGTACTCCGAAGCTACCATAGGTTTGGCTAGGGCTCTGAGAATAGGGAAGAAGGCAGAGATGGCGATTATGAACGTGATCCCGGAGCATGTGTTCCTGGGTGGTCATACTCTGGCTGATCTACTGGGGCGCTCTGGTGTGCTGAAGATTCAAATGCAGAAAGCTGAAGAAGAAAAGGCATCGGAGTTGCTCCGCAAGCTTTCCAGATCGCTTGCTGCTCCTGGCCGAGAAGTTGAAACCATGATTCGCAGGGGGAGCCCTGCCAATGAGATCACAAAGACGTCTCGGGAGATGTCCGCGGATCTTGTTCTGGTGGGGTTCAAGGGCACCGGCGACAGCCCTGAGTTTCTACTGGGCAGTGTTGCGAACAAGGTGGTCAGATACGCACCATGTAGCGTGCTAGTGGCCAGAGGGAAGATCGAAGCTGTCAAGACGGTACTGGTGCCACTCGACGGCTCCAAATATTCTGATGAGACTGTGCAGTTTCTGCTTAGGATGCCGCTTCCGTCACGTGTGGAAGTCTTGGTCATGGTGGTATTGCAGTCTTTTGCAGCCACATTTGTCAAGGCGTACACTTTGGATGCGGAACGCGATCGGGAGATAGTTGCCGAGCTCCAAGAATCTGAAGAAGAAGCTGCTGGGCGAGTGTTGAAGGAGGCCGAAGACGAGTTGCGGAATGGCAGATACAGGGTGTCAACCATCCTCTCCCGCGGTGACCCTTCTCGAGAAATCCTGCGGGAGGCTGCCCAGCGAAACGTGGATGTGATTGCTCTGGGTGCCAAGGGCCTTACTGGAGTGCGCGGCTTCTTGCTGGGCAGTGTGGCTCAACGTGTAGCGCGGTATGCCAAGTCATCTGTGCTGATAGTGAGACCACCGAAGAGATAGCAGGATATTGAAGTAGCGTTCAGCCACTGGCTGATGAGATTAGAAATACAGGTTATTCGCCGGGACAAAGAAATGCCGGCTGGAGGGCTGCTAGGACAGATGCGTAGAGCAGTAGAAAGAGGGTGCACGTGGCATTAGAAGCTACGGACGGGAGTAGAAAGAAACGTGAGGTGAATATCAGGCAGATGGAGATAGATGACATTGGCTCCGTCTACCACCTGGGTGAAGAGCTTTTCACCAGTGAGGAATTCCCCATCCTGTACCGTACCTGGGACGCGTATGAGGTGACCGACCACTTCACTTCTGACCCCGATTATTGCCTGGTAGCTGATACAGCAGGGAAAGTAGTTGGCTTCATTCTGGCCACCACTATTGAGAAGGAAGGCACTGCCTGGAAGAAATACGGGTATGTGAGTTGGATAGGGGTGGAGGAGTCCTTCCACAGGGCAAACTTGGGCCTCCGCCTCTACAGAAGACTGGAGGAGAGGTTCAGGGAGAGCAAAGTGAGAATGGTGATAGCCGATACTGAAGCTAACAACGAGGGGGCCATTGCCTTCTTCGAAGCCATAGGTTTCTCTCCGAGCCGGGAGCATCTGTGGCTCACCAAGACACTCCAGCGATTGCCCAAGAAGCTGGCGCCCTGATCTCAGCTTGTCTAGTATTGGAGGCCACAGTAGCCGTGGCGTCAACAGAATGCAGGGACTGGTGGCTTACTGGTTTTCCGCAAGAGTCTTCATCAAGATGGACCCTAACCCCCTTAGGAGGAGGAGAGTATAAAATCTGTGGAGGATAGCAGGATGGAGTCGCCCATGGATAGATCGATGGAGGTGCAACCCGAGAGACTAAGAAATCTACTAAGAGATCTAGTGGATATCTACAGTCCTTCAGGCAAGGAGGGGGAGATCCTCGAGTTTGTAGAGGAGTATTTCAGGAATCAAAACCTCCGGGTAATCAAACAAAAAGTGGATGAGACCCGCTGTAACTTGATAGTGCTGCCTGAGAAGAAAGATGAAATAGTCCTTTGCCTTGTGGGGCATCTAGACACGGTCACTGCCCATGATCTCGATGATTATGGCTTCCGTGAGGAGGAAGACACTATCTTTGGGCTGGGGACGGCGGACATGAAGGCAGGATGTGCTGCCATGATAGAGGCGGTTACTGTGATGGCTGAGAGGGGACAGAGCGTTTCACCTGTCGGCCTAGCTCTGGTGGTAGACGAAGAGGAGAATAATAAAGGTGCCAAATGCCTGGTTGATGAGTACAGTTTCCCTTGGGCAGTAGTCGGCGAGCCTACAGGACTAATGCCTTGTCTCGGTCACTTCGGCTATCTTGAGATTATGTTGCGCACCCAGGGCAAGAGAGCACACTCGGCTATGCCTGAGCTTGGACAGAACGCGATTGAGAACATGCTGAAGTTGCTTCTACAAGTCACAGAATCCATCAGCTCCAGGATCGACGGACTGGTCTATAACATTAGAGAGCTCTCCGGTTTTCCTGGGGGCTTCGTAGTGCCTGACAGCTGTGATGCTTGGCTTGACCTGCATTTGCCGCCCAGTTCTAGAATCGACGTGCTCAAAACAGAGTTCGAGCGGCTACTGGAGGAGTCGCGCGAGAATATCCACAATCTGGACGTGCAGCTCAACTTCGAAGACACTTACTCTGGCTATCAGATTTCCGCAGACAGGCCTCTGGCAGGGAAGCTGAAGGAGGTTTATGACAGGATGTCTCTCGCCTGGGAACCCCAGGAGTTCAGGAGCCATTCTGACGGAAATATCCTTTGGTCCGCTGGGGTCAACCCTATTATCCTGGGCCCCGGGCACCTAGAAACAGCTCATACTGCGAAGGAATCGGTGTCCTTTTCCCAGGTATTAAGGGCGGCCCAATTGTACCTGAATTTTGCCCTGTCCTTATGAATGCGTTTCCCTCCTTTCAATCTCGGAAGGCGTGCCAAATCATCTCTGAATTGGTATTATTCCAGTTTGCCGGTAGTGAGCCAGCGCTGAAATGAACCATCATGAAACTGATATCAGGATCCATATCGAAATAGCGTTAATACCGGCGATCATGCTGGCCGACCATGGGATTCAGAGAGAGATTTAGCCCCAAGCCCATCATATCGGACAAGGATATAGCCAGCGGCCTGCGCTGGTTGACCTGGGAGGGGACCGCCTCCATGGGTTTCTTCAGCATTACCACCAGCGGCTTTCTGGCAGCCTATGCTCTGGTCCTGGGCTGCAACAACTTCCAGATCGGTGTTCTGGCAGCTCTTCCGTTTCTTACCCAGCCGCTCCAGATATTCGTCATTCCGCTTGTTGAACGATTTCGGCGACGCAAAGTTATCGCACTAGCCTCCTGGATTCCGGCACAGTTGTCATGGGTGCTGATAGCGTTGATTCCCTTGTTTCTGGATGTACCTAGCAGCAGCGCCGTGCTGGTGTTGCTGGTGACCATTGGTGTTCGCGGCGTTTTTGTCTCTATCACTAATTGTTCCTGGAACAGTTGGCTGAGAGACCTAGTCCCCCAACAGGTTCTGGGAAGGGTTTTCGCTCGTCGTCAGATGTGGGCTAACCTGGCGGCTATGACGTTTGGCCTGGCGGCTTCCTTTTTCGTAACCTACTGGCAAGGCCACGTAAGTGCTGGAAACGAAGCCCTGAGATACACTTTTCCGCTGCTCTTTGGCGCTGCTTTTCTGGGCCTAGCCAGCCCTTTGTTTATGAGCCTGATGCCTGAGCCCTTGATGCAACCGCCAACGGGACCCCAACCATCGTTTCTAGCCATTATCTCACCTCCTTTCCGCGACGGGAATTATCGGCGTCTGTTGTCGTTTTTGCTCTTGTGGGGACTGGCTTTGAACATGTCCATCCCTTTCTTCGCCGTTTACATGTTGTTGCGCCTAGGCTTGCCTCTTTGGACAGTGATCGGCTTCAGTATTTTGAGTCAGGCATTCAACATCCTCTTCCTTCGCCTGTGGGGCCGACTGGCTGACAGGTTTGGCTTCAAGGCGGTCTTGTCCGTGTCCGTCTCTCTGTATCTATTAGTAGTGTTGGGATGGACCTTCACTACCATGCCGGAGCGCTACGTCCTAACCATTCCCTTGCTGGTGATCCTCCACATTCTTGCAGGCATAGCATCAGCGGGAGTGACGCTTTCTACTGCTACCATCGGGTTGAAGCTAGCTCCCAAGGGACAGGCCACGGCATATCTGGCGGCAGCTGGTCTGGCTGCTAGCCTAGGCGCTGGGCTGGGTCCTCTACTGGGTGGTTATCTGGCGGACTTTTTCAGTGTGCGCCAGCTTAGCCTCGTTTTTGAATGGACGAGCCCGATCCATTCTATCCAGCTTCCAGTTTTTAGTCTAAGCGGTCTCGATTTCCTGTTCGTTATCAGTTTCGTAGTAGGCCTCATAACCCTGGGTGGCTTGGTCGCCCTGCGGGAAGAAGGCGAAGTTGGTCGCGAGGTGATCCTGGAAACGTTGTTTGCGCCCATGCGGCACGCAGTACGCCCCATGAGCTCGGTCCCAGGCCTGAGTTTCTTGGGCCAATTTCCTTACAGCATTCTTAGGCATGTACCGGTTCCCGGTTTGGACGCAGCTCTGGGCGTGACAGCATATCAGCTTGCCGACATGGCCAAGACCACTACGGCAGCAGTGGTGCGAAGCCAACCGAGGGTAGTCAGAATGGCTAAGGCTCTGGAAAAGGCCCTGACCAGCGTTCTGAGAAGGCGATGGTTGAAGTAGAGGCCTCCCTGCATGAAGATGTGCTTGTCGATGATGCCGAGAGGCAGGACGATGACCACGGTCATATAGTTCGCCAGACGGGGTTGCTTGACTCTGTTTCTTTTTTGGTTCTGGCTCCGCAGTTTCTGTGCTATAATTTGAGCACGGTATCAAGTAGGAGGGATGCTAGAATGGCTAGGATTATCAGGATCAGCAAAGAAGAAGCACAGAGGCGTTTAGTGGATGTGCCGGATGACAAGCGCTTCTGGTGTCGGGATGGCAGAAACATAAAGAACTTGGGAGAGCTTGGGAAGACTTTGATTGACATAAGTGACGCCACCTACCATCATCATTCGGGTGAAGGAAGAAACGATTTCAGTAAGTGGGTCAGAGAGGTGGTAGGGGATGGGACTTTGGCCAATGAATTGAGCAAGGCCAAATCTCGTATGCATGCCAGCCAGGCGGTAGCAAAGAGGATTTCTTTTCTGGAAGGCAAACTGTAGCGGAATCCCGCGCTCCACCGAAAACCTGCTTCAGTATCAGAGTAACCTAGGTTTTTGTCGTGCTTTCCACTCCTCGGGGAGAAGCTCTCTGAACATCTCGGGAAACTTGGGGGGATACGTGTCGTATAGGTGCTGGTACATGGTGATCAGCATGGAATCCAGATCACCGATGTAGCCCCAAGTGTGCTGAATGTGATCGGTGGCGACAAAGACCTCTCGGCAGTATCCTTTCAACTCCCGAATTAGGCGATCTAGTGCCTCCCCTTTTGTATTGGGAGTCGCCGCAGCCCCGATGGAGCGGCTGGCTTCCAGCGCACGAGTGATGAATTCGGTGGCGATAACACGATGGCTCTGTCCCCGCTTGATTTCCAGCAATGCTGCTTCTTTCTGTTCGCCGGTCAGGCCATCATCAACGCCGATCCTCAGATAGTCAAATCGGGTGTCAATCAGAAACTCTAGAATGCGTTCTGCTCCCATGTAGGTGTCATCGCCGGGGTGTACATATCTGGTGGCAGCAAAGGCACTGTCGTCAGGCGTAGTACTGAGAAGAAGTTCACAAAGGCGGTAGCCGTGTAAGAAAGGCCGTTTCTGGCGTCCTTCCTCGGGTCGCCAACCCCAGTTGCAGGCCCGCTTCATCAGGCGATAGTGCAAGGCCAGTTGCTCTTTGAAATCAAAGCGAGGGATGGCATATCTGGTATCATGGAGCATGGCTGCATCTATGGCCAGTCGCCTGGGAATGCCAAACGCATCCAGGATCGCCCCATAAATACTCACTAGGAAGCGACCAGGCTCCCAAAAAACGAATGGCAGCCGCCTGAAAACCTTGGTCTCAATATCGGTCCCCCTGAATCTCCCAGCGTCAAGAGGCGGATAATGACCATCGGAGCGCAGCACCGGGCGTATTTCAGGAGCCCACGAGATCTGGTAGAAGCGGACGCGAGGCAGGCTAGCTGTATCGCCCAGGCTGTCCAGATAGTCATCCGGAGTCACAAAATGCACCTCGGCAATCTTCCTACCGATTACATCTTTCCAGGCCTGTTCCATTAGCCGGAGGGCAGTATCGCCAAAGTCCATGAGTTCTAGGTCTTGAATATAGAGAATCAAGCCCCCGTCAGGTAGACTTGTCAGCGCATTCTCCAACACTGTGGCGTATTCGGCCACTGCTTCGTCCCACGAAATGGGAAAGGATACGTAGGATTTGTTGCGATATTCTTCAGCAAAGACCCAGTACTTCCCTAACATGTATCCTTGGTTCTTCACACCCTCGGGGTCATAGCGGGTTATTGGTCGCCAGATATGTTGGGAAACCGGGAAGTGGCGAGGTAACGCGAGCATATCGGGCCCAACCATGAACGCACGGTACTGAACATCACCCTCGCCTTCCACGACGAAGCGCACCTTGTGATCATTCAGGTGAGGAAAGATGACATATTCCATTCCGCTATCCTTGTATGCTGCCAGCTTGGATGCGTCCACAGAGCCTTCGGTAGGAAATGCTCCGCGATGTCTTGGTTCAGGAATGCCCATCACCTTGTGCAGCAATTCCGTATTGAGACGGAGTTCGTCGGCTATCTCATCGGAAGTAAGCAGCGCAGCATGCGTATGATGCGCATGTGTGTACAAGGGATATATGGTGCCGCTCTTGTATGCCGCGGCCAGGTTCCGGAAGCTCTCGGGTATATACCAGGCTAACTGCACAAGGAGCTCGTTCGTGGCATCCAAAGAGACTGGCGCTCCCAGTGATTCCGCCGTTCGTATTAGATGGGCATATATGTCACGCTCTTCAGCCGAACGCTTCAAGATATAGTTTTCTCCACGGATTGCATCGCGCATCTCAGGATCGTCCACCAGGGCAATAAGCTCGTTGGGCAGGTCCCACAATGGCTCGTGGGCGTGAAAGGCGAGTATGACGTAGGCGCGTTTCATGATAGCCTTCTTCTTAGCCTCCAAAGGTGAGTTCTGTGGAAACCTCCAGGTGCTCCTCCTTGTACTGCTGTTTCAGACGTCGGGCTTCGCCCGATTGCTGCCACTCGTTTGCCAGGGCTACCACGGCTTGAAATAGCTTGTCGGCTTCGGCTGTGCGTTGCTGATCAATGGCACTACCCAGCACCTCCACAGCCTGGTAGAGTTTCTGGGCACCCCACTCAACCATTTCCACACTCCACCATGGTCGACAACTGGCCCACCAGTATTGGCAGCTATGAAGTCCCTCGTCCAGAAGTCTGCGTGCCTCAGGAAATCCAGGCGCGCTCTGCGGAGCTTCCTTAACGGTGCGCAGTACAAAATTGGTTAGTTGCCACTGCAGTTCATGCAAACGGTGTCCGGGATACCGCCATTGAGGATAAGGTATGCCCTGGGCCATCTCGTCCTCCCATGTGCTCCACGAAGAAGGCAAAGGGGTCGCGGTGTCCGCCTGAACAAAATGCTGTATGAGCTCAGAGATGGTACACGTCTGGGGTGTTTCTCGGGCAAATATCTCCGAGAGTAGCTTCTCCTGCCCTGGGCGGTGGTGTCCATAGACTTCCCCGTCGGTGCCTGTTAGAAGATAGCTATGTTCTTTCAGCCGGCCCCTCAGAGCTGCCAGAAATGGCTCTGCTGAGGGATATGTTCCGTAGGTAATGCCGGCACTGAAGGGCCGTTCCTTGAAAAACACCAAGAAATCACCGAGTCCTTCTACCTTATAAATCCGGTCGCGTTTGGCAGTCCCGATCTTACCGCTAAACGAGATCTCGTCCACGATTACCCAGCTGAAGCCAAGCTCAGACACGGTTTCAGCTACTTCGTGACTGTAACACATCTCGGGGGGAAAGAAGCCTGTTGGTCTGTAGACCTCTCCAAAATAACGCTGATTGATCTCAGTATTGAGTTTGATCTGCCTGATGACCTCTTCCCTGGGAATAAGCGGCAGGATGGGATGGTACATGGCACTGCCGGTGAACTCAACCTGACCCCGCTCGGCTAGTTTGCGAAGACCTTGAATAACATCGTCAAGCCCGTATCTGGCCAGTTGCTCCGTGAGGACCCCACTTATGTTGAGGGTGATCTTGCCTCCAGGCATTTCCCTCAAGGTACGCACCAGTGTACGATAGCCCTCGTCGGTGACCTTGCGGACTATTGCCTCGGTCTGGGTTGGTGGCTGATATATGTGGAGGAAATTGCTCCAGTACATAGTTCTCCCTTACTACTCCTACTGCGCAAACAGCCTGTCTTCCATTTTGTTTCTGATATCCCTGGCAGCAACAGTGCGGTAATAATACTCTCGTTTTGTCTCCTCACTGGCCCCACTCTTGTTTATGGCCCGGTAGGCATTGACCACGGTTCGGAGTTGGTCGAGCAAGCCCATGTGGATGAGGTTGATGTCCCACATTGGGCGATTGCTGGCCCACCACATCTGACAGCTATGCTCGGCCCGGTCCAAAAGTCCCCGGGCAATAGTTGCAGATTGTCGGCTTTCAGCGTTGTCGGCACACAGCAGCGCTTCGTTTACCATATCAATGCATATACTCAGGTGTTCCCATTGAAGACGGTGCACCTCGTTGTTCCTGTCCTGCCACAGGGGGTAGTAATTGCCGGCCTTTATGTCATCAGCCGTGGTGCTCCAGGAGGACGGCCTGGGCTCTACGGGGTGGCCCTCGGGAAACAAATCAAGGAGTTGACTGATAGTGACCATCTGTATCTTGGCGGCAGCTTCGCCATTCGCCAGGAAAGCAGCGTGCTGTCCGGCTAGCGCTTTGGCCTGCTTAACCTCCTCAAGATGTTCTGCAGCTGGTTCTAGTTCCTCGTACACTCTGGCTAGAAATGTCCTTTCCCAACCCTGTATGTGGTGGCCATAAGTTTCGGCATCCATAGCTGTGACAACGTAGATATTCTCTTTCTTGCCCTGCCATTCCTCAAGGTGAGCGATGAAAGCGCTAGCATTCAGCTCCTGGAAGCTTATTCTATTGCTCAGTACGTCATCACGGAAGAAAACGGCGACGTCCTGTCCCTCAGACTCCACTCTGTAGATAACATCTAGAGGCCATTGCGCAGGGCAGGCAATGCCGCTCAAGATTATCCAGCGACATCCTGACTTCATGATAGGCGGCAAAATGCCCCGACTATAGCACATCTCTGGGGGAAAAAACCCCTGCGGTGCGAATGCCTTTCCAAAAGACCGGCGATTGGTCTGTACGTTCAGGTCTATCTGCCTCTTCACTTCCTCTTTTGGTATCAAAGGGAGAATAGGGTGATATTTGCCAGTGCCAGTGAATTCAAGTTGACCGTTCTCAGCTAGCCCTCTCAACCCATCAATTACATCCTTATGGCCGCAGTCTGTCAGCATATCCGTGAGGACACCGTTGATGTTTACGGTGACCTGGGCATTGGGATACTCCTGAAAAACCTTCAGCAAGGGGCGGTACGATTCGTCGCAGATCCTTCTCAGCACCGAGGGCACCTGGGTCGGCGGCTGATAGAAGTGCAGCAACTGAGCCCAGTAGATCATATGTACCTCCGTGTGGCAATCATGTCCAGCGAATTCAGCGCAGCTGGCCCGATAAGCAGGCGTCTATTCTAGCACGAACCTAGGCGGCAAAGTAGCCATGGAAGCTGGGTTTGTAGTTGAATCGAGGTTCCAGGAAAGATAGCCCCGCTGGTATTACACGGAAGGCGTCCAAATCGGGACCGATGCAGGATTCACGGCTGCGGATACGATCGTCAGGCTAGGTTATTCTGCCGAACTCCTTCTCCAATCGGTGAGCACTGAGATGGATCATGGTTGGCCGACCGTGAGGACAGGTCCGCGGCTGTTTGGTTTGTTCCAGCTGTTTTGTTAGTTCCTTCATCTCCTCGTTGCTTAACTGTTGTCCTGCTCTGATAGCACCGTGACAGGCCAG
>WOR8_10009051_pt1 | contig 10723 bp, 8 predicted proteins | sample DeeMarSeWOR38_10_FD_19890 | JGI IMG/M metagenome (IMG submission 19890)
GCGTACCCGTAGTAGGGGATGACCGCCGTGACCCTCTTGGCGGAGGAGCGCTTCAGGGCATCCATGAGGATGAGAAGCTCGATCAGGTGGTCGTTCACGGGGGGACAGGTCGGCTGTACGATGAACACGTCCGCCCCCCGGACATTCTCCCCGATGTCGACGTTGATCTCCCCGTCGCTGAACCGCTTGACCACCGCGGCCCCCAGGGGAACGGAGAGGAACGCGCAGATCTCCCGGGCCAGATCGATATTTGCGTTGCCCGAAAAGAGCTTGAGCCTGGTCACACCACTCCTCTGCTCGGAAAACCATCCGATGAGTAAAGAAAAAGCTATTATACCGATTGGCGTCCCGTTGGCAAGGGGAAAACGGAAATGGCTGGGAGGGAAGGGGTCGAACCTTCACTAGAGGCTCCAAAGGCCCCTGTCCTGCCGTTAGACGACCTCCCCCTGCCGGCGGACAGGCCGCCCGCCTGCGGAACGGAACATTCTGCCCGTGAAAATGTTATCGGGCGAGAGCGAGGCCGTCAAGCCTGCCGATCTCGCGCTCGTATTCTCCCAGCACCGCCTCCTCGATCATCTGGCGCGTCTCGTTGTTCAGAGGGTGCGCCGTGTCGCGGTACGTGCCGTCCTTTTTCTTCTTGCTCGGCATCGCGACGAACAGCCCGCTGTTGCCGTTGATGATCTTCAGGTCCCGGACAACGAAACAGCCGTCGAAGACAATGGTAGCGTACCCCTTCAGTTTTTCGTCCTCGGCCACGGGATAGACCTTCACCTCGGTGAGCTGCATATCCCCCCTCCTTCCTGTCCGTCAAATGTTGCGGGCGACGAACAGCCGCCGCCCCTTCCCGTTCCCCAGTGCCCTTTTCGCCCTTCGCGCATCCTTCCGCGCATCCTTCTCGCTCCTGAACAGCCCGAACACCGCGGGGCCGCTCCCGGAGAGCCCGGTAGCGTCCGCCCCCGCGTCCCGCAGTTCCCCCTTGATTTCCCGGATGTCCGGCCGGTCGTGTTCCCAGGCGCTCTCGAAATCGTTTTCGACGGCCGACACCAGATCCCCCCATTCCCGGAAGACCGGGGGGGCTACCCTCCCCGGAGGATCGGCCGGCCCCCGCCCCAGCCGATCGTATCCTTCCCGCGTCGACAGCCCGAACGGAGGCATGACGATCACCGCAAAGAAGGGAACCCTCCATTCGACCGGTGTCAGCAGCTCCCCGAACCCTTCCACGAAGGCGGGGCGCCCCAGCGTGAAGAACGGGACGTCCGCACCGACGGCGGCCGCGAGAGAGAGCAGCGTCTCCGCGGGCGGCGTTTTCCCGGTGAGGGCGATCAGTCCCTTCAGCGTGGCGGCCGCGTCGGAGCTGCCGCCGCCCAGGCCCGCCTCCACGGGGATGGTCTTGCGGACCCGGACGCAAACGCCTCCCGGGGCTCCCGCCCAGTCCCTGTAGAGGGCCGTCGCCCTGTGGCAGCTGTTCCGCTCGTCTTCGGGCACGGCGGGATCGTCCATCTCCACCGAAATGCCCGCGGAACTCTCCTCCACGGTGACCTCGTCGTAGAGGGAAACCGGAACCATGACCGACCGGATGTGGTGGAAGCCGTCGGGGCGTCTCCCGAAAACCCGGAGGGAGATGTTCAGCTTGGCCGGGGCGAGGAAAGAGAATGCCAGGGATGCGCTCACACTATGCCCATTTCAAACGGTGTTTTTATTTCACCCTACCGTCTGCCTCCCCGTTTGTCAAGGCGCCGGTGGCAGGAAACCCGCCGATCAGGATTTTCGGAAGGAAAAACAGGTGGTTGCGTCTGCGTCTGCGAGGACGGCATCCCCCTCGCGAAATTCCCCCTTGAGGATATGGAGCGCGAGGGGATCCTGGAGATGTTTCTGGATGGCCCGGCGCAACGGCCTCGCCCCGTAGGTGGGGTCGTACCCGATCTCCGCGAGTCTCTCCCGGGCTGCATCGGTAAGCGCCACCGTGATTTTCCTGTCCGCAAGACGCTCGTTGAGCTCCCGGAGCATGATCGTGATGATTCGGGCCAACTCTTCCTTCCCCAGGGACCGGAAGAGGACGATCTCGTCGAGACGGTTCAGGAACTCGGGGCGGAATTCCCGGCGGAGCTCCTCCATGACCTTCTCCCGGACGGCCTCCTCCCCTTTCCCGGCGAGCTCCTGGATCCAGTGGGAACCGATGTTCGAGGTCAGGATCACAACGGCGTTTCGGAAATCGACGGTCCGACCCTTCCCGTCGGTCAGGCGGCCGTCCTCGAGGATCTGCAGAAGGATGTTGAAGACGTCGGGATGCGCCTTCTCGACCTCGTCGAACAGGATCACGGTATACGGTTTCCGGCGGACGGCCTCGGTCAGCGCACCGCCTTCCTCGTACCCCACGTATCCGGGCGGGGCCCCGATCATTCGGGCCACGGAATGCTTCTCCATGTATTCGGACATGTCGAGGCGCACCATCGCCGCATCGTCGTCGAAGAGGAATTGGGCCAGGGCCCGCGCCAGCTCCGTCTTTCCCACCCCGGTGGGTCCCATGAACAGAAACGACCCGATGGGGCGCCGGGGGTCTTTCAGCCCCGACTTCGCGCGCCGAACGGCGTTCGCAACCAGCCGCACGGCGTCGTCCTGCCCGACGACCCGCTCTCCCAGCCGCTCCTCCATCCGGACGAGCTTCTCGATCTCCCCTTCGACCAGCCTCGAAACCGGGATTCCGGTCCAGCGCGACACGATCTGGGCGATGTCCTCCTCGTCCACCTCCTCCTTCAGGAGCCGTGCTTCCGACCCGTCGGAGCCCTTGCCTGCCAGGCTTTCGGCCTCCCGCTGGAGCTCCGGGATGACGCCGTACTTGAGCTCCGAGGCCCTTCCGAGGTTCCCTTCCCGCTCGGCCCGTTGCATCTCCGAGAGGGCCCGTTCGATCTTCTCCTTGATCTCGCGGCTCTTCCCGATCCCCCTCTTTTCCGCCTCCCACCGGGACCGGTACTCCGCAACCGTTCCCTTGATCGCATCCAGCTCCTCCTGGATACGGGCGAGACGCTGGCTCGAGGCGGCGTCGGTCTCCTTCGACAGGGCTTGTTTCTCCATCTCGAGCTGGATGGTCTTCCGCTCGAGCTCGTCGATCTCGGTGGGTACGGAATCGATCTCGATCTTGAGCTTCGAGGCGGCCTCGTCCACCAGGTCGATCGCCTTGTCGGGCAGGAACCGGTCGGAGATGTACCGGTGATCGTGTCCTCGATCGACGGCTCTTCCACGACCACGGGCTGGAACCGCCGCTCCAGAGCAGCGTCCTTCTCCACGTATTTGCGGTACTCGTCCAGGGTGGTCGCCCCGACGCATCGCAGCTCCCCCCGGGCGAGGGCGGGTTTCAGCATGTTGGAGGCGTCCATTGCCCCCTCCGCCCTGCCTGCCCCCACGAGCGTGTGCAGCTCGTCGATGAACAGGATCACCCGCCCCTCCGCGGCCGCGATCTCCTTCAGGACGGCCTTGAGCCGGTCCTCGAATTCGCCGCGGTATTTCGCCCCGGCGATCAGCGCCCCCATGTCCAGGGCGAGAACCCTCTTGTCCCGGAGCCCCTCGGGAACGTCGCCGGAGACGACGCGCTGCGCGAGTCCCTCGGCGATCGCCGTCTTCCCGACTCCCGGGTCGCCGATCAGGACGGGATTGTTCTTCGTCCTGCGGGAGAGGACCTGGATCACCCTCCGGATTTCGTCATCCCTGCCGATCACGGGATCGAGCTTCTCCCGGCGCGCCATCTCGGTCAGGTCCCGGCAGTACTTGTCCAGCGCCCGGTACTTCGCCTCGGGATGTTCATCCGTGACCCGCTGCGTCCCCCGGATGGAGGTCAGCGCCGTGAGGAGCCCCTCCCGCGTCACGCCGTGCCTGCGGAGCAGGTCCGCGACGGGCCCCGGCTCGGAGGCGAACGCAAGCAGGAAGTGCTCCGCGGAGAGATACTCGTCCCGGAACGCGTCCGCCTCGGTCAGCGCCCGTTGGAACAGGGGCTCCATCCGCGGGGAGAGCCCCCGGCTCACGGCTCCCGACACCCTGGGGAAGGAGCCGAGCAGGGAATTCGCATCGGACAGGAGGCTCGTCCCGGGCACCCCCGCCCGGGCGAAGAGGTCCGCCGTCACGCCCCCTTCCTGCCGGAGCAGGGCGACGAAGAGATGTTCCGGTTCCACCTGCGCATGTCCCGCCTCGGAGGCGATGCGCACGGCGTCCTGCAGGGCCTCCTGGGATTTGACCGTCAGCTTGTCCAGAGAAATCATTCCCGCCTCCGGCGCGTCGCGATGTGCGGATGGCGGCCCGCCCCAGGGCGGGGGCGGGCCCGAAGAGAAACCTACCCGGTCTTCACCGCGAGGAAGATCCGCGCATCCCCCCGCTCCACCAGAAAGAGGACGGTCTTGTCCCCCTTCACCTTCTCGATCTGCTTCGCGAACTCCCCGGAATCCTTGACGGAAACGCGGTTGATCGCCCGGATGATGTCCCCTTCGCGGAAGCCGGCATCGTCCGCAGGGCTTCCGGACTCGACCGACGAGACCAGCACGCCGTTCCTGTCCTCGATGCCGAACTGCTTGGCGATGTCCGGGGTGATGTCCTGGACCGACAGGCCCAGCCCCTTCGAGAGGTCCGGGCCCCCGGCACGCCGCTCACCGGCTTCCGGCTCCATCTCCGCGATGGTGATCGGGATGGTGACCGACTTGCCGTCCCGGACCACGACAACGTCCACCTTGCTCCCGGGCTTCGTGGAGGCCACGATCTGGGGTAGTTCGTGCTCGTCCCCCACCGGCTTCCCGTCAAAGGAGACGATCACGTCACCCGATTTGATCCCCGCCTTCTCCGCGGGCCCGTCCTTCGTGACGTCCGCCACGAGGGCGCCCTTCTTCCCCGGAACCTTGAGCGCATCCGCCATGTCCGGGGTGAGCCGCTGGATGTAGACGCCAAGCCACCCGCGGGTGACCTTCCCCTTCTCCTTCAGTTGGCCCAGAACCGCCTTGGCCAGGTCGATGGGAGTTGCGAAACCGATCCCCTGCCCCCCCTGGATGATCGCCGTGTTGATTCCCACGACCGCCCCCTTCAGGTTGAAGAGCGGCCCCCCCGAGTTCCCGGGGTTGATCGAGGCGTCGGTCTGGATGAAATCGTCGTACGGCCCCGACCCGATCACCCTTCCCTTCGCGCTCACGATCCCCGCCGTGACGGTGTGGCCGAGGCCGAAGGGGTTCCCGATCGCCACGACCCATTCGCCGATCTCCAGGGACCCGGAGTCGCCGAGCTGCACGTACGGGAGCTTCTTGTCGGCCTTGATCTTGATGAGCGCGATGTCCGTCTTGGGGTCGTTGCCGACCACCTCCGCCCGGAACTCCTCCTTGTCGAGCATGACCACGGTGATCTCGTCGGCCTTCTCGACCACGTGGTTGTTCGTGAGGATGTACCCGTCGTCGGAGACGATGAACCCCGATCCGAGGCTCCTCCTCTTCTGTTCCTGCGGGATGTTTCCGAAGAAGTTGTGGAAGAACTCCTCGAACGGGTCCTGCGGCCCGAAGGGGGACCGCATCTGCGGCCTTCGAGTCCTGACCACCTGCGTCGTGCTGATGTTCACGACCGCAGGCGACACCTCCTTTGCAAGGGCGGGAATGTTCTCGACCGGGAGGACCTTGCCCGCCGGGACGACTCCCACCCTGTCACCATTCTCCTTCCCGCTTTCCCCCCGGAACGCGCTGGTCAGGGGAGACAGATTCAACGTTGCCGACAAAATCACTCCCGCGGCCACCGCCGCGACCAATAGCACGACGACCTTGCCTTTTCCGATCACGCGTTCTTCCCTCCCGGGCCTTGTCCCGCATCGGGTGCGGAAACCCCCGCATTCAGAGCCGCCACGTATGCCATCCGGAGGTGATAGAGACCCTCCGAGAGAACGCCCGATTCCTCCTCGCTCAGATTTCCTTTCGTCTTCTCCTTGAGGATGTCGAGGAGGTCGATCGAGTCCTTGGCGCCCGGGAGATTGACCGGGGACCGCCGTCCATCGGCGTCCTGGACCATCCCGAGATTGACCATCGCCCCCATCTGCAGGGACATCACGAGATCGAGAAACGACGGCCCTCCCACGGGCGATTTCTCTTCCCCGGGGCCTTTCTTTCCATAGACACTCCCCGGGGCCTCGCGGTTCCCGGGATCGGCGGGCGGTTTCGGGGGGGGTGGCGTCTTCTCCTTCTCCCGTTCCTCATCCGGCATGCCGCGCTTGTCGACGACCTTGAACCCCTTCTTCTCCTCTTCGGACATTAAATCGGCACCCCCTCCGTGATGACGACCACCTCCCCGCCCTCCACTTCGACGAAGAAGCGATCGGACTGCTTCCACTTGAGCGTGATCGGCATCTTCACCTTCTCGTCGATGAACCTCTTGAGGAAACGGGCCCCGTACTTCACGCTGAAGCCGGTCCCGGCCAGCGCGTCGAGGGAAGCCTCGGAGAAGGTCAGCGTCTTGCCCGAGGCCGCCATCGCCTTCCGGATCGACTCGAGGTAGATCCCCGCGATCCGCTTCACCTCGTCGAACGTGAGCGGGGAGAAGACGATGACGTCGTCCAGGCGGTTGATGAACTCGGGGGTGAACCGGTTCTCCACCGCCCGGAGAACGCTTTTCTTCACCGGCTCGAAATCCTCCGCGCCGCTCGCAAACCCGAGGGGGCGCGTCAGCTTCGAGAGCTCCTCCGCACCCAGGTTGCTCGTCATGATGATGATCGCATCCGAGAAGTAGACCTTCTTCCCGCGTCCGTCGGTAAGCCACCCCTCGTCGAAGACCTGGAGAAAGAGGTTGTGCACGTAGGAGTCCGCTTTCTCGATCTCGTCAAGGAGGACGACCGTGTAGGGATTGTCCCTCACCTGGTTGGTCAGGATCCCCCCCCTCTCGGAGCCGACGATGCCGCGCGGCATTCCGATCAGCTTGTCCACGGCCAGGGCCCCGTCCCGGTACTCGGACATGTCCACCCGCACCATCTGGCGCTCGTCGCCGAACAGGTACTCCGCGAGGGCCTTCGCCATCTCCGTTTTCCCGACGCCCGTGGGACCGAGGAACAGCAGGATGCCGTCCGGCCGGTAGACGTTCTCCTTGAGGGGCCCCTTGTTCAGCCGCAGCGCCTTCCCCACCGCCCGGATCGCCTCGTGCTGGCCGACCAGGCGCCGGGCGATCCTCTCCTCCAGATCCTGGAACCGGTCGAGAACGTCCCGACGCACAATGTCTTCGGGGGTCTTCGTCTCCTCGGAGATCACCCCGAGAACGTCCCCCCTCCGGACGATCTTCTCCTCGTCCCCGCGGATCTCGACATGGACGCAGGCCGTGTCGATCCAGTTGATGACCTTGTCGGGCAGCCGCAGCGACCTCGCATACCGGTTGGACATGGAAAGGGCGAAATCGATCGCATCGTCCGTGATCTCCACGCCGTAGTTGTTCTCGAGCCTCGGCTTCAGCCCGAAGAGGATCTCCCGCGTCTCCTCCACCGTCGGCTCCTCGATCTTGACGACGCGGAAACGGCGCGCAAGCGCCTCGTCCTCCTGGATGATCTCCTTGAACTCGGTCACCGTGGTGGCCCCGATGATCTGGACCTCCCCCCGCGCGAGCGTCGACTTGAAGATGTTGGCGGCGTCGGAGGGGACGCCCATCGCGGAGCCTGCCCCGATCAGGGTGTGCGCCTCGTCGATGAACAGGATCAGGTTCCTGCGCTCCCGGACCTCGGCGATGACCTTCTCGATGCGGTCCTCGAACATCCCGCGGAAGACCGTGCCCGCCACCACCGTGTTCATCTGCAGGTTGACGATCTGGTGGGCCCGCAGGCGTTCCGGGACCCTGTGCGGCTCGTATTCCAGCCGCATCGCGAGGCCTTCGACCAGCGCGGTCTTCCCGACGCCGGGGTCCCCGATGATCATCACCGAGTTGCTCCGGTCCTTGTGGCAGAGGTACTCGATCGTCCGGTCGATCTCCCGGTCCCGCCCCACGATCGGGGGGATCTTTCCCTCCCGCGCGAGAAGGTTCAGGTTCACCCCGAACGTCCGCAGGTTGGCGGGCAGTTCGTACCGCTTGCGGAACTCCTCGACCTTCTCCTCCCGGCTGCGCAGCTGGGTCGAAAACCGGGAAAGGGCCACGGCGGGGTCCACCCCGTAGTTCTTGAGGATCCGGGCGGGGATCGAATGGACTTCGTGGAAGATCCCGAGGAAGAGATCCGCGGCGTCGATCTGGGGCCTGCGGTTCCTTTGCGCCGTCTCCCAGGCGACCCGGAAGACCTGCTTCGTGGCCGGGGGGACCTTGAGCCCCACGCCGAGGTACTGCCGGGAGATGTTGAGGTGCTCGTTGACCGAGTAGAGCACCGCCTCGACGGAAAGCCCCACGGACGCCATGAGGTCCCGGAATACCGTCTTCTCCTGTTCGGCAAACGCGATGAACAGGTGCTCGAGACCGAGGTAGTAGTGATGCCGGCGCTGCGACTCCTCGATGGAGGCGTTCAGCATCCGGTGACCGGATTCGGACAGCTTCTCCCGGTAGAACGAGATCTCCATCATGAGGGTATCGACGCTCCTCTCCCGCCTTCCGGCGAGTTGGCCATCAGACGGTACCCCGCATCGCAAGCAACCGTTCCACCCTCTTCTCCACGGGGGGGTGGGTGCTGAAGAGCGACATCATTCCCTTTCCGGACAGGGGGCTGAGAATGAACATGTGTGCGGTCGCCGGCGAGGCCTGAAGGGGCACCCGCCGGGACGCGCCGGCGATCTTCTCCAGCGCGCGGGCCAGCGATTCGGGCCGTCCGCAGAACCGCGCGCCGCCGGCGTCTGCCTGGTATTCCCGGGACCGGGACACGGCCATCTGGACGAGCATCGCGCCGATCGGGGCGAGAATCGCCATCGCGATGAGCCCCAGGCCCCCTCCCCCCTCGTCCCTGTCCCTTCCGCCGCCGAAGATCGCGGCGAACTGGGCGAAGCGGGCCAGCATCATGATGGCCCCGGCGAGCGTCGCGGCGATCGTCCCGATCAGGATATCCCGGTTTCTCACGTGGGCCATCTCATGGGCAAGCACCCCTTCCAGTTCGTCCGGATCGAGGATTCTCATGATCCCCTGGGTCACGGCGACCGCGGCGTGTTTCGGGTTTCTCCCCGTTGCGAATGCATTGGGGGCATCCGTGGGGAGGATATATACCTTCGGCATCGGGACGCCGGCCGCCGTCGCCAGCCTGTGGACCATGGCGTGCAACTCCGGAGCCTCCGCCTCGGAAACCTCCCGGGCGCGGTACATCCGGAGAACGATCTTGTCCGAGAACCAGTAGGCCCCGGCGTTCATCATGACGGCGAAAGCGAACGCCATGACCATTCCGCCCTGGCCGCCCACGTAGTTCCCGATCGCGACGAACAGGACGGTAAGAAGGGCAAGCAGAAAACCGGTCTTCAGCGTATTGGCCATGCGCCTCCTCCATCTCTTCCTATGCGTATTGATTCCATTATATCCAATTCAGTTCCAGCCGCTCCGCAAATTCGGGTCCTCGAACGCCTCGAGCTGCTCGACCAGCGACAGGAACTCGCTCGATTGCTCTTTCGGGACAGCCACTTGCACAACCACGTACTGGTCGCCCCGGGACGACGTCCCCGGCATCGGGACCCCCCGTCCTTTCAGGCGGAGCTTTCTGCCGCCGGAAGAGCCGGGCGGAACCGCCACCGTGACCGGTCCGTCGATCGTGGGCACCGAGATCTTCGCCCCTTTCACCGCCTCCGAGTAGGAGACCGGGACGTCGATCAGGATGTCGCTCCCCTCCCTGCGGAAGAACGGGTGAGGGATCATCCGGAGCCGGACGACGAGGTCCCCGCTGCTTCCCGAACCGATTCCCTCCGCGCCCTTGCGCGGCACGCGGATCGTGGAGCCGTCCTTCGCCCCTGCGGGGATCTTGACCTTGATCCGTTCGTCCTCGTGCGTCCTCCCGCTTCCTCCGCAGTGCGGGCATCCCCGGCGCCCCGACCGGCCGGATCCCCGGCACACCAGGCACGCCCTGGGCCGCCGGTACCGCAGATCCTTGACCGCCCCCTTCGCCATGTCGAGAAAATCGACCGAGAGCTCCATCGTGAGGTCGGCCCCCCGCACCGCATCCTGCCCAAGGCCGCCTCCCTGGAAGAGGTCACCCAGAATGTCCCCGAGGTCGAACGGTTCCCCGCCGGTGTGACTCCTGGGATCGAACCCGGAACCGGACTGCCACCGGAACGGTCCTTCCCCCCCGAATCCCCCGGGAAAGACCCCTTTTCGCATGGCATCGTACTGCGCCCGTTTCTTTTCGTCCCCCAGGACCTCGTTCGCCTCGTTGACCTCCTTGAACCGGCTTTCCGCCGCCCTGTCCCCGGGGTTCACGTCCGGGTGGAACTTCTTCGCCAGCCTCCGGAACGCTTTCCGGATTTCGCCGGAGGAGGCGCTTTCCGGCACGCCCAGCACCTCGTAATAGTTCTTCTTCGGATCCATCCGCTGCGCGCTCGCCCTCTCCGGTCAAGAGTCCTCCGGGCGCCGGGAAGCGATGCCGCTCCCCGGCGCCCGGAAACCCCGATCTATTTCACATTCACCTGGATCTGTTTCGGCTTCGCCTGCTCCTTCTTGGGGAGCGTCACCTCGAGGACGCCGTTCTTGAACTGGGCGGTCACCTTTTCCTGGTCGACGGAAACGGGCAGCGAGAAGGACCGCTGGAAACTCCCGTACGACCGCTCGATCCGGTGGTAACTCTCCT
>WOR8_10007052_pt1 | contig 10722 bp, 29 predicted proteins | sample DeeMarSeWOR38_10_FD_19890 | JGI IMG/M metagenome (IMG submission 19890)
GGCTATGACTTCATCACCGCCTGTGAAATATGGGAAGAGAAGCTGGCCGAGCTACGTGCTCAAGGGCCAGGTACCTACACATTTCATAGCCGAGACCATTCATTCACGGTGCAGATACATGCACCAAAGGAGAGACAGGATGTACATTAAACCAGCACGCCGTTGGTATGAGGCCAATGGCACACAACATACAGGCAGGCAGTGGTTCTTAATCCTGGTCCAACCAGGTGATCCGCATACGTCAATCGACGGATACAAGAGCTTCACTCCCCGCTTCCCTGATGACAGCAAGCCACGGGCAATCGTGCGCAAGGTAGCACTGGAGCAAATAGGTCACTGGATGATGGGTTATGCCCACGCATTTGGTGAAAGGATCACATGCTCTGGAGACTACGGCGCTGATGGTCTCGTCAGAACTGTATCTCAGACCGTGTACGATAAGGCAGTCGAGCTACCAGATGAAGTCTATCTGGCATGGGCAAAGGATGACACCGGATGGAATAGCGCTGGCGTGTCCGGCAAGGTCCTAAGACAGTGGGCATTAGACAACTTCGAGAAGCTGGCACCAAAAGGAGCGACACTATGATTGACAAGGTGGGCGGTGTTGACATGGAGCTGCTGAAAGAGCAGAGCAACGACACCTATCTCATGCCAGATGGCGGTGAAGGCATAGGCAACTTCCTGAGCTGGATCATATCGGCCATAGAAGAGTACGGATACGTGATTGTCTATGACGCTGACACACCATTCGGCAATATGCCTACTACCCTGCAAGGGGTAATGCTAGAACAACAGGCAGAGAAGTCCAAGAATAAAGGCGCAACACAGTGATTCACGCAGGCGTGACATATCATATCTGTATCGGCTGGACCAGCGCCGATCCCAAAGAGAGAAAATATACACCGTTCATAGTGGACACACGTGATGGGGAAATTGCTGTCATGATGGATTCAGAACCCGAGCACGAGGTAGCCAAGAGCAAGGCTATGGCTATGGTCAACGATGCAGGTGGGTTAATAGGAACTATATTCGAGTGATTTACTCAGGTGTAACATATTGGATCGACACAAGTTTCTGCGAGTCACATATCCAGATAGTTGATTCGCAGACTGGCGAGATAGTGGAAGAGATCGAAGCACCCGTGCCACTGATCGCCAGGAAACAGGCAGAGAAACTTATTACTGATGCGGGTGCATACTTCAAGCATCACTATCCAGAGGAGGTTAATGATGGCTAACATAGGTGAGATAACAGGTTATTGGGAAGAGCGTAAGGCTGACCGCCAACGCAAGCAGGATAAGGTGGACAAGCTGATACGCAGAGCACGTGCCTGCCGGACATTCGATGGTCTCGAAAAGGTGGGCGATGATGCAAGAGGCGCAGGCTTATGGCATCCAGTTCGAGTAGTCTTTGGCGAGTGCAACGCTAGACTTCGAGGACGACATGAGCCTGCGCTCTACCGCCAGGGAGATAATACCCTAGTTGTCAGCGATGACAAAGTTGTTGGTATGCCTTGGATTAGAACAAGGCAGTTATGCAAGGAGGGATGGACATATGCAGGGCCAGCGAACGATTAGTATTCTCGACATCATCATAGACAGGCCGGGTTGGGTAGACCTGCACAGTGTACTGTCTGATCTAGGGCAGCGCACGATTAAGGGCTTACCAGTCATGGCCGTGCTGCCATCGGCAGAACATACACATGATGCGATTGATATACCCGGTCCAGGGTACACATCGGTGAATGATGATTGGGATGAGGAGTTGGGTAGGAAGTACCAGTATGTGCGCACGTTCAGTCATCGCCTGATAGTGGATGGTGCGTACCGGATAGCCGACTACCGAACCAATACGTTCAGGTGGTATGGTCACACAATGGTAATGGTCACGATGGTCAGAATTGTAACCACTGACGAACATGATAAAACCCCACTTGAACCGTGGGGATATGAGGAGGAAGAATAAATGACAGAAGAAACAAGCAAGGCGTGGGATGACATGGAAGTCATCGAGTATGTAGAGGATAAGTTAATCGAGCGATATAAGTCCAAGATGCTGATCAACGAAGTGGATTTCCTGGTTGGTGTTATGGCTGCTATGACTGCGGCTGAGCATGGCAAGAATACAAAGTTGCTTTGGTCGCACGCACCACCGTTCTGGATAATGTGGGCACGAAGCGGTCGCTCCGTTACCGCTGATATACTAAAGCAACGAGGCGAAGAGGAGATGGGTAAGCGTGCGCAGGCAGAGTACGACAAGTTCTCCTATCGCTACCGATTCCTGGATGATATGGTTGACTTCATCAAGATGGCTAGGACGATAGCTGGTCCTGGTCAGATACGAGATATGGCAGATGAATTGCTACAAGAGATATGGGAGGAAGATGACAATGGATAAGAAAGAGTTCCGCGCCCTGAGACCAGGGCAGCACGTGAAGGTAGGCACCATAGAGTATGTGATACTGCAAACAAAGCAGCTCAACTATGGTGCATTTGTTAGCGAGATGGGCATAGTGGTATCGCCTATCCTTGGCTACTGGATACAAGAGATAGGCGAGGGTGACAGAGATGTCAAGCGCATGGAGGTGGTCGATGCCTGAGCTAGAAGAACAAATGGCATATGTGCAAAGCGACCACATCATGAAGTGCATCGCTCATCGTGACCGAGCCGTGCGCCTATTCCAACACTACATGAGTCATACGTGGGAACATGTAGGGCTACGTGTGGACAGTGACAATATGGCAGAGTGGCAAGATATAGTGGACAACATCATAGACGCAGCTTATCACAAAATGGAGGCCAACCAATGAGCAATACAAGCATGAAGGTAGCAGTATTACGCAACATCAGAGAGAACCTTGACAGCGTGGACGTTGAGTTATCAAAGGTCCAGTTCGCACTGTGGGCACAGGGTCAGCCTGCCAATAGATTAACAGAGACCATGATGCGACAGCGTAGCAACATACGGGTAGAGATCAACAGGATACAGAGTGTCATTAACAATCTGGAAGTTCAAGCAAAGCAGGAGATGGTCGATGAATCTTGAGGAACGGTACGCCGACAAGGATACACAACTAATCAACATCTGGGCAGAGCTTTTGGATAACTGGCGTGCAGTCAATAAGGCCAGAACAGAACTGAAGATAGCGGAGAATAACTACTCTATTACCAAGGATAGATTTTTCAAGCTATTAGGTTCAGGCTATAGCCAGAGATATGTTGTGCTTGATGGTAGCGATACGTATGTGGTAGAGCTTGACACCAATTATCCCTCGGTCATCAGCGTTGACTGTGCAGACAGGCGCACAATCTTTCGAGAGAAAGAAGGAGTGATTGTAGAATGAGACCCGATAACTACAAGCAGTTCGATTACGAGGCAGTGACAATCTGCATGAATGACGATAAGCAGGTGCTAATCACAAATGAGCTGGTGGATGACGTGTTCCATTACGTCATCTACGCTGGCAACCGTGGACAGAGACGGCCACTGCAAAGCGATGGCGTGACCCGCCATTGGGCAGAGGGGCCAGTCACGCTTCAGCTTATAGACGTGACCAAGTATTACGGCGATGCTCTCAATACTGCCAGGTTATTGTGCGGGTGGAACTGGGAGCAGGACAAGATAGACGAGGCAGAAGCACTAGAAGCACAGCGCGTATGGGAAGAGGACATGCGTGAAGATGCACGTCAGGTAATGGCAGAGCAACAAGAAGAATTGAGACAGATAATCGAACGTAACAAAGGAGAAATCTAATGAAGATGCCAAGCGCAAGCAAGTTCGTTGATAAGATTGTATCACTAAGGCGACCGCAGTATATCGGCTTCAAGTCCAAGTTCCATGACCCACGTGGTATACCCGTGCGGGTGTGGGCATGGCAAGATGACTATGGCGTGAACATCAAGGTCGAGGCCGACAGCTTCGGCACTGAGCTGGTAATCGAGGGCACGGACTACCGATGCCATGACATCACGCTCATGGTTGTGAACCAGGGAGAGCTGGATGAAGGGAGTTAGATTCTACCTGGAATACCCAAGCAAGACAGAGAAGAACAAGGCCACGGTCAAGAGTCCGGGCAGTCACAGTGGCACGGTAGTAGCTGTGTACCTGGAACCTGATGGCCGTAGCTGGTCTCCGATTGGCTACATCAACTATGGTGCGGGTGACGCAGAGTGGATGTATGAGTGCGCTCATGCTCTGTTCGATACACCTAATAGTACGGTGTGTTCAGGGGCAGTAAGCGCAGGCTACTTGGCAGAGAAGTGTAAGCGCATACCTGAACGATTAGCGAGGGAGATCCATCCCTGCATGATAGATTACTTGGAGGCATGACATGAAACTATGGATGTACGGTGACGAGACAGTCATCAACCTCGATAACATAACAGAGGTATACCGTGATGGTGACATCTTAAACTTCTACTTTATTGGCTACGATCAAGAGGCAGTATTAACAGGCGAGATGGCATCAGCCTTCTGGAATTACCTGGAAGAGAACAGCTACGTGCAACCTTCAATCCGAAACTTTGGAGATAAGGAGTAATGGAATTCAAGTACGTGATTAGGCAAGATGAAGATGCAGAGAGTCCACGAGAGTGGGAGAACCTGGGTACTATGGCCTGCTGGCACAGCCGTCGAGAGTTAGGTGATGAGCAGGTAAACAGGCACAAAGTAGGCGCATGGCTGTCCGATCTAATGTGCGACAATGATCTCGAAAGGGATACAGATCAGTACGATGAGTTTGATAACGCCTTACGTAGTAACTACCTCAATGCTATGCAAAGGGCAATAGCCATGCTGAAAGAGAAGCTGATCATTTTGCCATTGTATATCTATGACCACAGTGGTGTCACCATGCGCACCTATCCATACGGTTGTCCATGGGATTCTGGGCAGGTGGGCTGGATATATGTCAGCAAGGATAAGGTCAGGGAAGAGTATGGTTGGAAGCGTATCACTGAGAAACGTCAGAAGCAGATTGAAGAGTATCTGCGTAACGAGGTTAGTACCTACGACCAATGGCTGACAGGTGATGTGTGGTGGTATGCTATCGAGGATGAGGATGGCGAGGTGCATGATGCGTGCGGTGGATTCTTCGGCCACGACTATTGCGAAGAGGAGGCCAAGATCGCACTTAAATATATGCAAGATGAACATGCAAAACTTAACGAGTTTGAGAGGGCGATATGACAGAAGTGCATAAGGGAAAGTACAGGTATTACTACAGATATCCGGCCAAGGGTATGGGCGAAGTATTCCATAGGCACAGGATTGCGTTTCAAGAAATCTTTGACCTGCCTCTGTCTCCATACTTCCACATCTACGCGGGTGGATTTGACATGCAGGCATTTACAACGCAGGTGCTAGAGTACAATGGCGAGAACCCTGGAGCTAGGTGCATGTCGATGTTCGGCGCAAAGGGCAAGAACCTGGTTGCCCAGATCATGATGGAGTGCGCCGATGAATTCAAGCGTGGTAACTACGTTAGTCGGTAAGATGGACGGCAATCGCATGATTGCCTTAAAAGAGAAAGACTACATGACCATGAGTAGTGGTGCCCTGCCCGGTGATATCATCGAGATACTTGGGCGTTACTACCGGGTCATGGATGGCACATTGTTAGATATAACGCAGGCGTTTAGCCTGCTATTAGAAGGAGGTGATAAGCATGAGAGCTAGACTAGGCCGTCTATTCACGTACAACTTGGTTGGCCTACCCACTGACGAGAATCCAATCAGGGTTATCGTCGATTACAAGACCGAAGAGGACGAGGACAATGCCAAGTATGTAGCAGAGGAGCACGTGTATTGGCTGTATGAGGAGTACGATATTGAGGAAGTGATATTGCTTGAGATCGCTGACGCTCATCCAGATGATTACATTGGCATGAGCGATAAACAAGGAGAAGGAATATGGATGTAAAACGTATTCGAGAAATAGCTGACGGCTTAGCCGCACAGGATAACGAAGTGGACCAGGAGATAGCCAGAGAATTGTACGAGGCTCTTGATGCCAAGGATTACAGATACCTTGAGGTAAAGAAAGGAGACCGGGTACGGATTACTGTACCGCCATCTGATTCGTACATGCTATCGTATACAGCCGAGGGTAAAGTGCACTCAGCTTACAGCAATCATGTCTGGAACCTAGAAGCTGGGCAAGGAGAGAGAAGGTTGATTGGTTATTCACCTGCAGGTATCGAGCTGCACGACGATACACGTGGCGGTAAGTACGGCTACTGGAAAGCTGGTGATGGTGGCAAAGTGTGGAAGCTGGTTGGCGATGAGTGGGTGCAGGTATTCCCGATTCAGTATGAAGGAGACGTGTAATGGCAACCTATTACGATGACAACTTTGGATTCTGGAATGACATGGAAGAGTGGGAGATGCGGGAGTTCTACTTCAAAACACAGAAGCGATCAGTCGTGAAAGTGTGCGAGGGATGTGGAAGAGAGGTTAAGATTCTACCTGAGTACGCCTACTGCAATTCATGTGCGGACATGAGAGAGAGGGGATTGGATATATGAGCGCTTACATAGTTACAGATGCAACTATCTCAGCCATGCTCCAAGCCGTCAGGTTCAGCAGGCAAGTCAACTACTCCAATGAAATATACGTGTATTGGAATGGCGATAAGTATGGTATTTCATACCATAATCTCCAAGAGGTAGGACAAAAGCTGCTCGATGAGAACTGGCGGTCGGTCAATTACCGCTACAATGGCAGAATGGGAGAGCATGAACAAAAGAGAAAGTACAAACACAGACAGCTTCGTCAGTTCACACCTGTAGAGATCATCAAGGCTTGTAATGGATACAGGTACCAGGCGTGCGAGTGTCCTGATTGGGAAGATACAGAAGCATATGAAATATTCGATGCACTCAGGGAGGTAGCGATACGTGCGCTACCTGGCTACGAAGAAGCCGATACCTGGGAAGTATACGAGGAGGCATTAGTATGAGCAGAACAAACTGGGCAACACAAGAGATGTTCACCTGGGCAGCGAACGATGGTCAACCATATCAAGACCTGATAACTTTAGCTGAGATGTGTGCGGAGGGAGACTACACTAAAGCAGAGTATCTGGAAGAGGTAGAGAAATACATGCGTATAAGTCAATACTTGCAGAAAGCGAGGGAGTCGATCTTGGGTGAAGGTGATAGCCTGGACGACATCAACTATGAGGAATTGGCTTATGATTTCGCTGAAGATATTGTCAACCTAGATAGGAGGTAACATGCAGGACTTTCTAGTCAGACCGCTAGTGTTTAAGTTAGAGGGAGTGGGTGACATGACCCGCTACACCATCGTGCTGGCCGATGATGGTGATACTATATATGGTACTATCGGAGGTGATTACGCACCGACATGTGGCGGGTACTTCCCTAAGCATATGCTCAGCCAGTACGAGGACAAGCTGTTGCAGTGGGCATACGGTGATATGCACAAGCACTTCCATGACTTCATGTATGGATGGCATGGCTTCCTGTATATGTGGGGCAAGCAGGGAGATAACAAACATCGCTGGGATTTCCTTGTGCTCTGGCTCTTCGCTTGGCTGCACATGAGGGGCAAGACTGCGAACACTAGCCTTCACAATCTTGTGGGAGAGATATATCACGACCGTCCACAGAACGTACTTGCATTGATAATGGCAGAGATACCAGAGATGTTCGACGAAAGCGGAACCATATGATATCCAGGCGAGGCAGGATTCCGTGCAGTGTAATGGGCTGCACGAATCCTGCTATCTACATCGGATACCTCGACGACGATCCAGACTCTATAATGTTTCTGTGCGAGGAACACAAGGACAGTGCCGATGAAGTTGAACTGCTCGAAAGTGAAGTTGCAGAGAACTAACCTTTCTTATATAATCACTGGTACATTTGTGCCACAAGGAGATAAATAAAATGGCAGGTAGACCGAAGTTCAAACCCAATGAAACACCGATAGAGAATTACCAACAGGGGGCGGTCAACTGGTCGATGTTCACGGCCAAGTACGACGATCCTATTGGGCCGGAGCAGAAGCAGTACGATCCATATTATATGTACACTGTGTTAGCTGACATGGGCGGTCAGCAAACTGAGTGTGCTTGGTTCGTCAACGTGGATGAGCACCGGATTATACAGAAAGCTGGCACCATGAAAGGCAGTGTGATGGCAGCTACCTATGTAAAAGAGAACAAGCGACGTGGCCTAGTCGTTGCCCATTCAGGTGGACCACTGGCTAACCGCAGTCCTGAGCAGGTAGATGCTGAAACTGATCAGGCATTATCCGCTCTTGCTGGCAATAGTAATGGCGGTTCACAATCAACTCAGGCTTTACCACAGGTAATGCTCCCACCAGAGATGCCAACATATCCTGTTCCACCACAAAGTGCAGTGCCACAGGTTGCTCCACCTGCACCGCAGATACCACAACCAACACCCGATCCTTATACTAGACAACCAACACCACAACCCGCAACTCAGTCAAGGCCAGCGCCACCACCATCCTATAAAGAGGATTATGGTAGAGAGCAAAAGGTGTACATGCCGATGACCGAGATGGAGATGAAATCTTGGCAGGCATACTGGCGAGACCTGGCTAAGCTGCATGTCTGGGCTTACCATGAGTTTCCAAAGATAAGTGAAGAGCTTGGCCTGCCCAAGATTAAGCCATCGGATCAGCGGGAGATGACGACATCAGTCACCATCGAAACATGGAGACAAATGGGGCGAGGTCAGTCACCGTTAGTTGGTTGGATTGTGCGACAGCCACCGCCACCACCGCCTGACTTAACTACCAAGAATGGTGCGCTTGAAGGTATCAATCAGATAGACCCGGCACAGTTTGCCAATGCCGCCGAATTTGTTCGACGCTGGCTTGAGATGATGGTGCCCTCATCTGATCTGGAGAACTGGAAACATGCTGGCAATATCGCTAAGCTGTTGGGCCTGGATTCAGAGGTGCTGTTTAATGAGCACGATTCTGACCATCTGCTTCTGCTTACTCAGGCTATCTGGACATACAACAGTGCCAGGATTGAGGATGACCTGACCAGGAATGAGGCACTAGAGCTGGTCGCTGACGAGTACGGATTACCGAAAGAGCTAATGGAGTTTGAACCTGAAGATGACGAAGAGGACTCAGAACTCCCTGAGCCTGCCTTCTAATCAGTTCAAGATTACCCCTACTGGTCTGGTCGTCAAGGGTGACATTACCTTTGACGACTGGGCCATGATAGGGCCTGCCTTGGGAAAATATCACCGAGGTATAGCTTGGGCTGTTGGAGACTGGTTGGCTACAGGTGAACACAAGTTTGGAGAGATGTATGTTCAGGCCATGGACACTACGGGCCTATCACTTGGTAGGTTGCGAAACCTCAAGTCGTTGGCTGACCGAGTGCCATATGAAAATAGGGTAAGTACGCTTAGCCTAAGCCATCATGAGGCCGTCGCTCCATTCAACCATCAAACACAGCGTAAGCTACTGACCATGGCAGACGAACATGGCATTGACAGGAATGAGATGCGCAATATAGCTGCCGAGCTTCATGCCCTGCCAGATGGCGGGAATGTTGACGAGGTCCTGGAGCAAGAACAGGTAGTGATACTACCTATAATATCAGCGCCATTAGATACAGAGAAGCTGATTCATGTCGCACGCCGAGTAATCAGGTTGGTTCGAGAGCTTGATTATGAGTGGAATAGGGTAGGTATGTCCTTACATGAAGCGGTGTATGAACTAGAAGAATTAGTAGGAGAGAGTGATGCCGGAAATACACGGACCAATGGGTGAAGAAGCTGCGCTAGAACATCTATCACAAGAAGATGTGCTATCAGATATGGCTTGGGTATTGCGAGATTGGGAAAAACTTGCAACCTGGTTGACTGAATATGGTGCACCAGAAAGTGTCGATGGCTTACTTCCAACAAGCATTGAAAGAGTAAAGTGGGTGATAGCGAATGTCGAAAAAGCCACGCTTATCGGAGAAGGATGAGCTGGAGGTAGTTAAGTATATCTACTACTATCAAAAGGTACATGGTTCATCGCCAAGCATCAGGGAAATCCGTGACCATCTGCACCTAAAATCTCATAGCGCAGTACAGCGACGTATCCAGATACTCATTGACATGGGCTACTTGGATAGGCGAGATGGTATGTCACGTGGACTGCAAGTTAAGAGGAAGGGAGTAATCGCCTTTAGAGAATACGAGCGCAAAATCAAGAAGCTCATGAAATACAAGGAGATGGAATGGCAACAGTAGAACCAGATAAATATACATACCGGAAGAGAAGCGAGGAGACTAAGTTTAACTGGGCACAAGTGGATGATTACGAGGTAATGGAAAAGCGGATCAGGGCAGCATATGTTGACTTCGATTTGATATTGGCTTCAATGCACGAAGGTATGGTTGTTCGTACACCGTTTGCTCAGTATCAGGCTGTAGAAAAAGTTGACGACGAAGAATCAGAATGATATGATGAAAGGTGCGGAAAGGTGAATACATGACTTATGACCACAGCCCATTCAGCGGATGGGCACCACCACTAGAGAACTGGTCTAAGTTGCCGCATGATCTTATTAATCTGATGCCTCATATGAATTGTGCTGAGCTGAAGGTTACACTGTATATCCTTAGACATACATGGGGTTACGGCAACTATACCAGCTTTGTGCCAATGACTATTGATGAGATCAGATATGGCAGACACAGCAAGAATGGCCGTATAGA
>WOR8_10007056_pt1 | contig 10721 bp, 6 predicted proteins | sample DeeMarSeWOR38_10_FD_19890 | JGI IMG/M metagenome (IMG submission 19890)
AAAGCTAATTCCAGAATGATACTATGTCTGATGTCCCCTCTATCCTGTGTGGGCACTTTACGCTCAAAGCGGTGAGCGACCTCATACCAAATAAGCCACTCGCCGTCTAGCCTATCATAGGATAGAGGGTTATCATCTTCAGGGCAGCCTAAAGTAGTTACCACGCTTGACCCCCTTTCAGGGCAAGCGTTCAGGTCGGGCTTCTGGCTATTGAATTGTTAAGGTGCTCACGTTCAAAAAACGTGTTTATACCTTCATCATCCAACAAAAAGTCATATTGAGATACACCAAGAGCTAGCTACTTTTTCACTCCTCCCCGGGGATTGGGAAATAAAACGAAAAATCATAAAGAACAGTTAGAGGGTTTCCATAATTATGAAGAAACGGACTGTGTCTCCAGTTGACTTCTGCGAATAGCCCAGTTATATTTTGAACAGACTGGGTTTTCAGGAGAAGTATGAAGGACGGTAATATAAAACGACAAAAAGCTCGCATGGTTCATGTCCGGCTGACAGAAGAAACGCACAAGAGGCTGCGTATTCGTGCTGCTGAGACTGATATGACACTTCAGGATTGGGTGGCTATTGCGATAAAAAGTGAGCTTGACCGCCAGGACCGCAAAAAACACAAGGAAGCTGTATGAAAGATGCCCATACGGCTCGCTGATAATGCAGCTGCGAATAATCATGAAAGGAGCGTGTTCTGATGAAGCTGAGGAAATGGCACAATCTTACAGTAGAAACGACTCTGAAAGAGCTTGACACTACGCGCTCCGGCATTTCCGAAGAAAGGGCAAAGGAGCGACTGCAACAGTATGGTCCGAACGAACTGAGGGAGAAAGGCAAACGGCCGGCGATTATAGTCTTTTTACGCCAGTTTGCCAGCCCTCTTATCTATATACTGCTTGCCGCTGCCCTGATCGAGTTCATTGTAATGCATAAGCCCACTGACGCGTCAGTCATATTAACCGTGCTTATGATTAACTCCATAGTCGGTTTTATACAGGAAAGCCGGGCAGAACGGGCTATGGAGGCTCTTAAAAGACTGGCTGTGCCTTATGCCAAGGTATTAAGGCAAGGTGCCGTTACCAAGATTTCCGCCAGTCATCTGGTTCCTGGCGACGTTATCATACTTGAAGCCGGGGACAAGATTCCCGTTGATGCCCGTCTGATTGAGGCGGCAAGTCTATCAGTAGATGAGTCCATCCTTACCGGCGAATCCGTCCCGGTCGAGAAATATACCGGGGATATTGAAGGTGAGGCAACTATAGCGGATATGGGTAATATGGCGCACATGGGTTGTGCCGTGGTCAACGGTCGTGGAGTAGCCGTAGTTACGGCTACCGGTATGAATACCGAAATTGGTAAGATTACCACCCAGGTGCAGGAGACCAAGCCCCCACCCACTCCACTCCAACGCAATGTAGCCAGGTTGGGGCGTTATATCGGGATACTGGTGCTCGGTATTATCGGGGTGCTTATTCTCATCGGTGTGATTAAGGGATACAGCTTCGAAGAGATGTTTACCCTAGCCGTAGCTGCCGCCGTTTCAGCCATTCCGGAAGGTCTTCCTGTAATGGTAACCGTAGTCTTAGCCTTAGGGATGAGACGGATGGCACAAAGGCATTCTCTTATCCGGAAACTGACAGCGGTGGAGACGATGGGTGCCGTTACCGCTATCTGCTCCGACAAGACCGGTACGCTAACCGAAAGCGAGATGACCCTACGCCAGGTATATCTTTCTGGCAGAACAATTGAAATTACCGGAGCTGGCTATCGTCCTGAGGGAGAGTTTCTGGAAAATGGTCAAAGGATTGAACCCGTAAGGGATGAAGGTTTTCTCCTGGCTCTTAAAATCAGCGCCCTGTGTAATGACTCCACAATAAAATCAGATGGGGATAAACATCAACTTCTTGGTGATCCCACCGAGGGGGCCTTGCTGGTGGCTGCTCTTAAGGCGGGACTGAATCCAAAGACATTACAGGAGGAGCAGCCACGACTGGCTGAAATGCCCTTCACGAGTGAAAAGCGCTACATGGCCACTCTCCATCCCTGTCAGGATGGCAAAGCAATAGCTTACGTGAAGGGGTCGGTAGACAATGTGATTGCGATGAGCCGACAGATACTCGTAAACGGCACCGTTCAAAAACTGACTCCCGACAAAGTGGCTGAGCTTGAAGAGAAGAATGTAGAGATGGCATCGAAGGCGCTGCGGGTGATGGCGCTGGCCTATGCCGATTGCGCTCCTGCCCCGGACCAACTCTCTCATGCGCACCTTGACGGCAATCTGATACTGGTAGGGCTGGTGGGGATGATAGACCCGCCCCGGCAAGAGGCCAAAAAGGCAATCGCCGACTGCAAACGGGCTGGCATCAAGGTAATGATGATAACCGGGGACCAGAAAGTCACGGCAGTAGCCATTGCCGATGAACTCGGACTTCCTCCAGGTGAAGCGGTGACCGGCCTGGAACTCGCTCAGATAAGCGATGAAGAACTCAGCAACAGGATAGACCGTATTTCGGTCTTTGCTCGCGTTGAGCCTATCCACAAGCTGAGAATAGTCAATGCCATGAAGTTAAAAGGCTATACTGTCGCTGTCACTGGAGATGGAGTGAATGATGGCCCGGCACTGAGAGCTGCCGATATCGGGATAGCTATGGGAATCAAGGGCACCGATGTAGCTCGCGAAGCTTCGGACATGGTGCTCACCGATGACAACTTCGCCTCCATCGTTGCGGCGGTGGAAGAGGGGAGGGTCATTTTCAGCAACATTCGCCGCTCTGTCTTCTATCTCTTAAGCACAAATATTGGAGAGTTATTTACCTGGATAATCGCTATCGTGGCCGGTATTCCCCTTCCAGTAGTCGCTGTCCAGATTCTCTGGATCAACCTGGTCACTGATGGTGTGTGCACTATACCGCTGGGTCTTGAACCCAAGCACCGAAACGTTCTGGCAGAGCCGCCACGGCGTAAAATGGCGGGGATTGTCTACAGCGGGATGTTGTGGAGAATTGTCTTCATCGCACTTTTCATGTCATTAGGGACCTTCTTCGTCTTCAGGTGGGAGCTACCAAGAGTTGGATTGGATGAAGCCCGCACCATTGCCTTCTCCATGCTGGTCGCTTTCCAGTGGTTTAATGCCCTTAACGCCCGCTCCGACCAGCAGTCCCTTTTTAAGCTGGGTTTGCGTAGCAATCGCCTGCTGCTCGGTGGCATAGGACTTGCCATTCTTCTCCAGGCAATGGTTATCTATACCCCGCCATTCCAGAAGCTATTCTACACCGTGCCTTTATCTCTTGAAGACTGGGGAGTCGTTGTTTTGATGGCGGGTGGTATCTTTGTCATTGAAGAGCTGCGCAAGTTGATAGCACCGCGTCTCTTTAATCGGGGCAAATAGAACCGCAGCTATGCTAGCCAGATTATCTTCGGAGGTCACTAAAAGGCAGTAAGCAACTGTAAATTTTTCAATTATGAGGAGGTAGACATGAAGGTCTTAGTCTACAGCAGCCGTTCCTATGATAAAACATTCCTGGAGTCGGTAAACCAGGGGAAGCATGAGCTGAATTTTACAGAAGTCAGCCTGGAAGAACGCACGGCATTACTGGCCAAAGACTTTCCGGCAGTTTGCTGTTTTGTCAGTGACAATGTCGGTGAGAAGGTCCTTGAGCAGTTGAGCCAGGGCGGTACCAGACTGGTGGCGCTGAGGGCTACCGGTTTTAACAATGTAGACCTGGAGGCTGCTAGCAGACTGGGTATAACCGTTATGCGAGTCAGCCATTATTCGCCCCATGCCGTAGCCGAATTCGCGGTAGGAATGATCCTCACGATGAACCGTAATTTGCACCGCGCCCATCAGCGAGTGCGGGATGGTAATTTCAGCCTGGAGGGACTTATCGGATTCGATCTGTACGGGAAAACGGTTGGCGTGGTCGGCACTGGCAGGATAGGGACCGTGTTTAGCCGGATTATGAGCGGCTTTGGCTGCAACTTTCTTGGCTACGACAAGCACGAAAACGAGGAATGCAAGCAACTCGGAATGCGTTACGTCTCATTGGAGAAGTTACTCGGTAACTCCGACATCGTCAGCCTGCACTGCCCCCTTACGCCGGAGACCCATTACATGATAAACGCGAACACCATTGCCCTCTTAAAACCGGATGCCATGCTTGTCAATACGAGCCGGGGAGCGCTGATTGACACCCGCGCCCTGATTCCTCATCTGAAAAAATGCCGCACCTGTTCGGTATGCCTGGATGTCTACGAGGAGGAAGCAGACCTGTACTATCGCAACCTCTCCAATGAAGTTATCGGGGATGATGTTATTATGCGTCTGCTCACCTTTCCCAACGTGCTGGTTACCGGACATCAGGCATTCTTCACCAGGGAAGCAATGGAAACAATCACAGAAACCACTATCAGGAATATTGACGACTTCTCTGCGGGGCGTACGAATGAAAATGTCTTGAAACCAGAGAAAGTAATAGCCCGAAAAAAATAATCCCCGCGTCTTTTTGTCGGATATTCGGAGGAATGAGCGGAGAATGAACTGGATACTGGCTGTAGTTGCGGCTTTACCCATCGTCGCGGTTGGCGTTCTGATGGTAGTCTTTTCCTGGCCGGCAAAGAGGGCAATGCCCATCGGCTGGCTGGCCGCGGGTATCATTGCCGCCTTCGGATGGAACATGCCAGTTCGCTGGCTGGCGGCGGCTACGCTCGGCGGCTTCATCAGCGCCGTCGATATCCTTATCATTGTCTTTGGCGCGCTGCTAATACTGCAACTGCTGAGAAAAAGTGGCGCTATCAACAGTATTTCCCGTTCGATGGCGCTGGTATCCAGAGACCGCCGGGTACAGGTGATTATCATTGCCTGGTTGATGGTCTCTTTCTTTGAAGCGGCGGCCGGCTTCGGCACTCCCGCGGCAATAGGTGCACCCCTACTGGTTGGTCTCGGGTTTCCGCCCCTCATTGCCGTCGTCACCACCCTGATAGGAGACAGCACAGCGGTCACTTTCGGCGCGGTGGGGGTGCCGATATGGGGCGGTTTCGAGCCGATACGGGACATGATAAACCTGGAAGGCGCAGGCAACTTCACGGAATTCCTGAGGAGCATCGGCGCTTTCGCAGGAGTCCTGCATTTTGCCATCGGCACCTTTATACCACTGTCTATAGTAGCCGTAATGACCAGAATAGCCGAGGGCTCCTTCAGGAAGGGGCTGGAAATATGGCCCCTGGCCTTGTTCGCCGGTGCCATATTTACTATTCCCCAGATGCTTGTTGCTACCCTGGTGAGTTTTGAACTTCCCTCCCTGCTGGGTTCACTGGTAGCATTGCCGGTATTTGTCTTCGCCGTCTCACGGGGCTTTCTCGTACCCGGACAGAACTGGGATTTTCCTCCCCACGACCGATGGCCTAGAGAATGGGAGGGAGAAATAAAAGCCGGCGCCGGCAGAGACGCCGACCAAAAGCAGATGAGCGCCTGGAAGGCGTGGTTGCCTTACTTAATCATTGGGTTACTCTTACTTGTCACCCGTCTGGAGGCTTTTCAACTGACTCCCGCCCTGCAATCAGTCCGATTGAGCTGGGAAAATATACTGGGGACCAGCGTGAGCCGCGGCATAGCGCCGCTGTACAACCCGGGAATTCTACCCTTCCTCTTGGTGGCGCTCGTCGTGCCCTTTTTGCACGGCCTGAAATGGCGGCCTGTATCCGAGGTGGTGAGAGGCACGTTCAGGATGATAGTGCCGGCAGCTATCGCCCTGCTATTCGCGCTCGGTATGGTCTTTATCATGATGAACTCTGGGGAATCTACGAAGGAGGACTCCATGTTGATTGTGATGGCGAGAGCAGCGGCTGAACTGACCGGCAACATATGGTACCTGGTGGCTCCAGTAGTGGGTGTATTGGGTGCATTTATTTCAGGCAGCAATACAGTATCAAACATCATGTTCGGAGCTTTTCAACTTAATACCGCGTATGAGGTCGGTCTCCCGGCAGTTTCCATCCTGGCGCTTCAGGCTGTTGGAGGTGCGGCAGGTAATATGATATGCATCCATAACGTAGTAGCGGTCCTGACCACCGTGGGACTGCTGGGACGGGAAGGAACAGTTATCAGGAAAAACCTGCCTATTGCATTGCTATACGCATTGCTCGCGGGTGCCCTGGCCTGGGCTGTTGCGCCACTCGTAGGCAAAATTCAATGATAATTCTTATAAGCCGTGTGAAAGTAAGTCATACAGAAATATAACAGAGATTGCTATTTGGGATAAGTGGTATCGAATACATGGTCTGGAGGTTTGGTATGAAAAAGATAGCCATATTAACCAGCGGTGGTGACGCGCCGGGCATGAATGCCTGTATCAGGGCCGCAGTGAGAGCAGCTCTAGCCCATGACCTGGAGATTGTTGGCATCAGGTGGGGCTATGCAGGACTCATGAACGGGGATATCATACCCCTCGACAGAAGGTCTGTAGCCAACACCATCCACCATGGCGGTACTATACTCGGCACAGCGCGTTCCGAAGAGTTCAGGACTGAAGGCGGACGAAGGAAGGCGATAAACGTACTGCAGCAGAAGAGCATTGACGGTCTTATTCTCATCGGTGGCGACGGCACTTTTAGAGGCGGCACGCTGCTTTCCCAGGAAAGCGGTATCAGTGTGGTGGGTGTACCCGGCACGATAGACAACGATTGCTATGGTACAGATTACACCATAGGTTTTGATACGGCTGTCAATACGGCGGTAGAGGCTATTGACCGAATTCGTGATACTGCCACGGCCCATGATCGCCTCTTCTTTGTGGAAGTAATGGGGCGCCATACGGGGTTCATAGCACTGGAAAGCGGAATTGCCGGAGGCGCTGAAGAGTTGCTCGTCCCGGAGGTTCCCATGGATAGCGACCAACTCTGCAAGCGTCTGGCGGAGTATTTCAAGGGTGGTAAGAAGAGTGCTATCGTTGTGGTGTCCGAGGCTGATGACCCGGGAGTAACTTTCCGAATATCCAGAGAGGTAAAGGAGAAAGCCGGTTTCGACTCTAAAGTCTGTGTCCTGGGTCATATACAGCGAGGAGGCGCACCGTCCGCCCGCGACCGGGTACTGGCCAGTAGACTAGGAGCGGCAGCGGTGAAAGCATTGCTGGATAACAGGGGTGGATATATGGTTGGAGAGATAAACCGGGAGATAGCCTACACACCTCTTAAGGACACCTGGGAAAAACAAAATTCATTGCATCCTGGCCTAACTGATTTGCTGAACATTCTTTCCGGGTGAACTCCGATAATTATTAATGTCTGATAGGTCAGTGGGCAGCGCGGACGGCCGGTTCGAGATTGTGTACAAAGGCTGGTACTAGGAAACCGGGAAAATCAGGAAATAAAGGGAACAGTGACTATGAAGCAGCCAGGATTCTTAAATAGGCGAACTAAAATAGTATGTACAATTGGCCCGGCCACTGGCTCGGCGTCTGTTATAGAGCGACTTATCAAAAGCGGCATGAACGTCGCCAGACTCAACCTGTCCCACGGTACCTATAGCACCCATGCTCAGTACATCAGGACAGTGAGAAGACTGAGCCAGCGCCTGGGAATCAAGGTGGCTATCCTTATAGATTTACCCGGGCCGAAATACCGCACCGGAAGATTGAAGGATGGCCAGGCAATATTAAAGAACGGTGCCATGTTGACGCTTACTACTGAAGACATCGAGGGTGATGCTACGCTGGTGCCGGTAAACCTGCCGAACCTGCCTCAGGATATAAAAGTGGGCGACAATGTCCTACTGGATGATGGGGCCATGCAACTGAAAGTGCTGGAGAAGAAGGGCAACAGAGTGGTATGCCGGGTCACCACAGGCGGGATACTGACAGAAAGACGCGGACTAGTGGTCCCGGGCATGCTTACTTCGGGACTTTTTATCACTGAGGCGCTACGCGAGCACATTCTGTTCGCTGTCCAGGAAGCGCCCGAATACATCGCAATATCATTTGTCAGCAGTGCCGAGGATGTTGCCGGCGTGAAGGAAGTCTTGCGCCAAAATGGTTCAGATATACCCATCATCGCCAAGATAGAGAAGGTTCAGGCGGTTAAGGGCTTCGACGATATTCTCAAGGTAAGTGACGGGATTATGGTGGCACGGGGAGACCTTGGCGTCGATATACCTCTGGAACGGGTGCCTATGGTGCAGAAGGATATCATAAACAAATGCAACCAAGTGGGGAGGCCAGTGATAACAGCCACCCAGATGTTGGAGTCGATGGTAGATGCTACCCGTCCAACCCGGGCCGAAGTAACCGATGTAGCCAATGCTATATTAGATGGCACCGACGGCACGATGCTCTCCGCAGAAACTTCCATTGGCAAACATCCCGTGCTCGCTGTTCGAACGATGTCCAGAATTGCACTGGAAGCCGAAAAACATTTATCCTATGAGCTAATGCTCGCACAAAGGAGTAAATGGATTGAGCGGGAGACCGACGAACTGATAAGCTACAGTGCCTGCAATACCGCTGACGCCCTGGGCGCGGTGGCGATTGTTGCCTTCACTCAGTCGGGCAGCACGGCCAGACGGGTATCCAAGTACCGCCCCAGAGTTCCGATACTGGCGATAACACCGGACAAGATGGTCTCAGGGAGACTGCTGCTCCACTGGGGTGTTTACCCTTTCGAGGTCAAAGAAGCCTCATCATTGGACGAAGTTTTTGCCACCGGCGCCAGATTGGCAAAAGAACTGGGACTGGCAAAAACCGGTGACCTTGTAGTGATTACCGGAGGGGTGCCTATTGGCGTGGCGGGTGTCACCAACTTACTTAAAGTAGAGAAGGTAAGTTAGCCATACCGAAAGTCAGGGGTAAACGAGGAGCTAGATGCATCAGTTGCCAGAAATAACAGGTCAGCAAAACGGGGGATAGATGAACATGATGAGTGATTATGTTAGTAAAAACCAGAAACATAAGGCGCAACCAGTAATTGCCTACTTTTCCATGGAAGTCGGCATCGATCCTTCCTTGCCTACCTATAGCGGCGGCCTTGGTGTATTGGCGGGAGACACCCTGCGTGCCGCCGCCGATTTAGGTGTCCCTATGGTCGGCATGACATTATTGTACCGCAAGGGCTACTTCCGCCAGCACCTGGATGCTAATGGTAACCAGACTGAGAGCCCTTCTGAATGGTCTCCAGAAAAGCTTCTGGAACCCATGGAACTACGAATGGCCTTGACTATTGAAGGACGCACAATAAAAATCCGTGCCTGGCGTTATAACGTACAGGGCATTAATGGCCATGTCGTGCCCGTGTATTTCCTGGACACATTTCTTCCCGATAATAGCAACTGGGATCGGGAACTAACCGACCACTTATACGGCAGAGATGACCACTATCGTCTGTGCCAGGAGGTAATCCTGGGTATGGGTGGCATAGCCATGCTGCGTGCTCTTGGCTACAAGGAGATACAGTCCTACCATATGAACGAGGGGCACTCCGCCCTGTTGACCCTTGCGCTTATCGAGGAATACACTCAAAAGAGCGGCGTTCCTGCTCCTACCGAGGCGCAGAAAGAAGCGGTACGCCAGCATTGTGTCTTTACCACGCATACTCCAGTGCCCGCCGGTCATGACAAATTTTCACTGAGTATGACACGGCAGGTGCTGGGTGAGGAACGAGCTAATACTCTCACATCTGCTGACTGCTGTTATGACGGGATGCTGAACATGACTTATCTTGCTTTATCTCTATCGCGCTATATTAACGGGGTAGCCATGCGTCATGGACAGATATCTCGCGATATGTTTCCCAGCTACCCCATTAACTCCATTACCAACGGGGTGCACGCCGTCACCTGGACAACAACGCCTTTCCAGCGTCTCTACGATAGTTATATCCCCGAATGGCGCAAAGATCACATCTACCTGCGGTACGCGATAAGCATCCCGCTTGACGAAATCCGGCAGGCCCACGCTGAAGCAAAACTGGAACTGTTAGCTGAAGTAGAGCGGCGGACAGGTACCCGCCTTGATCCGACCGTGATGACCCTTGGCTTTGCCCGCCGCGCCTCGACTTATAAAAGAGCAGACCTGTTACTCTCTGATCTGGACCGTCTCAAGAGAATAGTTCGTCAGGCAGGTCCTTTGCAGATTATTTACGGAGGCAAAGCTCATCCCCGTGATGAAGGCGGTAAAGCCGTCATCAGGCGTATCTTTGAGGCCATAGCTGCGGTGAAAGACTCTGTCCCAATCGTATATCTCGAGGACTATGATATGACATTGGGTCATTACCTGTGCTCCGGTGTGGATTTGTGGGTAAATACTCCGCACAAGCCCCAGGAAGCTTCCGGGACCAGCGGAATGAAAGCCGCTCTGAACGGAGTGCCGAGTCTGAGCGTGCTGGATGGATGGTGGGTTGAGGGACATCTAGAAGGGGTGACCGGGTGGTCTATCGGTGATAGCTGGCAGGTAGCGAGTAACCCCGCTGTAGAAGTAACTTCACTCTACGAGAAGCTAGAGGAGCTGATACTGCCCACTTTTTATAAAAAACCAGACGCCTTTTCTGAAATCATGCGTTCGGCTATCGCGATAAACGGCTCCTTTTTCAACGCACAACGCATGGTTTCTCAGTATGTAAAAAATGCCTATGGACTCGAATCAGCATTATCGCAATACAAGGAGGTAGATATGGTTACAGAGGAGCAAATAAGGGAGCTAGCTTATTCCATCTGGGAGCAGGAAGGTCGAC